>Ga0194055_10000813_pt1 | contig 25255 bp, 15 predicted proteins | sample SepL449m_MetaG_FD_155482 | JGI IMG/M metagenome (GOLD analysis project Ga0194055, IMG submission 155482) | Anoxic zone freshwater microbial communities from boreal shield lake in IISD Experimental Lakes Area, Ontario, Canada - Sep2016-L442-9m | ecosystem: Environmental > Aquatic > Freshwater >... | reverse complement strand
GGTTAGATGAGAAGACTGGTGGAAAGAGCGGTTCATTTGTCAGGCAATAATGACAAGCCGCATTCCGATCTCCATGAAATGGGCCATAACATGAACGCCTCATTGATGTACTCCACATTTTTTACTCCCGAACGATATGATTCGATGCTGCCGATTCGTTCAGACCTTGAACAAGTCGAACGCATTATTTCCCGCGAGCTTATTTCTAGGCATAAAGAATTCACCGACATCCTTGATCATGTAAGCCAATACAAAGGCAAAAGGCTTCGACCCGCACTTCTTCTTGCCTGTGCTCATGCCTGTGGTTTAGTCAACGAAAGCCATTGGGTTTTGGGCGCTGCTGTCGAGTTGATTCATACCGCATCCTTGGTTCATGATGATGTTTTGGATTCGGCACATATGCGCAGGCATTTGCCCGCTGTTCATACTCTTTGGGGCACTAAATCGGCTGTTTTACTTGGTGATTGCCTTTTCACCAACGCTTTCCAAATGACCAGTAATTTAGAAAACACCCGGGCTTGCAAGGTTATCGGCAGAAGTGCCCATCGCATTTGCGAGGGCGAACTTTTGCAAAACTTCCATACGGGTGATATTAACATCACTGAAGCTACTTACTTTGATATCATCGATGGTAAAACCGCAGAAATGATTTCTGCAAGTTGTGAACTTGGCGCCGCTTACGCTGGGGCGAGTGAAGCGGTGATTGAATCCATGGCTAGTTTTGGCCGTAATTTGGGCATGGCTTTTCAAATCGCTGATGATATTCTTGATCTTGTTGGCCATGAAAATCAAACAGGCAAGTCTCTTGGCACCGACTTTGATCAAAAGAAGCTAACTTTGCCACTTATTTGGCTTTTGCAAAATGGCACGGATACTGACAAGAATAAGATTAAAAGTTTGCTTGAGAAAGATTCATCCACACAGAGAGTTCAGATAAAAAATCTTCTTAGTGAATCTGGTGCAATTGATTATGCCAAGAACAAGGCGGAACAATTTGTTGCATCTAGTAAGAGGGATTTGCAGGCACTTGCTCCCTCAGCTTTTAGAAACATTTTGCATCTTATCACAGATCAGATACTAAACCGCTCCTGCTAATTAAAATCTCGCATAGTTCGTTTGATTGAAGTGGACTATTTGCATTTATTTAAGGTTATGCCAAACGTAGAGGTTTTCCACTTTCTTGCGGGCCCAATCGGTTTTACGCAGAAACTTTAGGCTCGATTTAATGCTTGGATCGTGCGTGAAGCAATTGATGGTGATACGGCTTCCAAGTTCCTGCCAGCCGTAATATTCAACTAACTCGGTCAGAATTTTCTCGAGGGTGATTCCGTGCAGGGGATTGTTTTGCTGATAGTTATCCATTACTAAACCTTTTAGCTTGCGATCGAAATCTAAATTACTGGGCCGAAGCCTTAGGCAAGATATTTGAAAATCAACGATAATTGCGAAATTTGTTTTTCATGGTCGCCTTGAATTGTTGCCAACCAGAGTGTGGTTCACCAGCGGCAACTATAATTCCAAACGAAGTTGCGGCATAAGGGCCCAGAAGAAGTTTAAGGTGAACTTTCTGAGGGTATGGTGGTGGATCAACATAAAGGTCTTCTGGTTCATCACCTGTGAAGAAATCAAATTCCTCAACCATGTGGCCACACCCATTCAGAAGTTCTTTCATAAACTCGAAATCTTTTTTCCTGAAAATAGCAATGGGGTTGTTATCAACGGTTGCCTCGTTTGAGGAAACATTAAATTCCGTGGTATGAACAGCGATCCCGCCTTTTTTCAAAAATTTTGTCATGTTTACAATGAATTGGGTGCCCAAACGGAGATTGCCTAGGTGCTCCATGGAACAAGAGGACCAGATAAAATCATACGTTCCCAAATCGGATGGGATTTTATTCATGTCAACAGGTCGGAATTTCACTCGCTTGTTAAATTCTTCAAGTGGGCATATATCCTCTCGAACCAATTGGCTGACATTGGTGGAATGTTGGTTTGTTGAAGCCCAATCAGATTGACCACTGCCCCCCTCTGGCATATCCGTGGCAAGAATATCGCAACCCATTTTGGCAAAAAGTGAAATTAATGGCTCTTTTCCTACTGCAAACCCGAGACCTTTTTTTCCGGGTTGCAACATACCGCGCTCATGCAATACATGGGAAATATAGCACCACTCCCAAAGTTTCCGGTGTAACTTGACTGGCTCATTTAATTCCTTCGCCCATTTTTCAAAGTCTGTAGTTAACAATTGCTTTTTTGTGCAAGCAGAAGATTTTAACATTAACTGGAATCCTTTCTGAATTAACTAACAAACACATATTTAGTGTTTTAAGTTATTCCAGAAGAACTTGTCAATCTAGGTGTTGTGAAAAGCCAATTCCTGACTTTGCAATAGGCTTGTAAATTACAGGAAAAAAATCAATCGATGGCTGCGAATCTCCAGGTTGGGACGCTGGGCGGGTACACGCCATTATAAAAGGCTTCGGTTCCAATAGATTCTAATACCTTCTTAAGTGCATGCCTACGAACCGTAATGTAGTAGTACTCACATCGTGAATCCCTGATGTAATCCCAAACTTGGTAGAGCTGATCGGTTTCTTTAATAACCGCGTGAAGATCTTCACCTAATGCAGGCTCGAGATGCACTCTTGCACTAAGGTGATGCCTATAAGCACGGTTGAACCCGAGCATTTCTTGGATGACTAAGCGATCAGGGAATCGCATGGAATCAAATACCAAAGGGGCATCATAAAGCTCGTTGTAGCGTTTTTTAAGGAGTTTTACATCCGATTGAAAATCAGATGACCTTAGCAAGATGTATTGGTGTTCACGCGCATCCAGAATTTCGAAGTTTAAGGCGATAGCCTGAACAAACGGTAAGAGATCAGCTTCGTCTTGAATTGATTTCTCGGAGTCTGACATTTCTAATGGAGATAATAACAACATTGCTGCGAGAATGAATTCTGATAGTGCCATGACTGTTTCTCCTCATGAAAGTTACCGGAATGCAACAAAACATGAACCGAGATCAATGCTGGCCTACTTAATTATAGGTAGACCACGGGGCGTTCTTTTATGTGTTTAATAAATAAATCTTTATTTTTGGGCCTGACTAAAACTTAATCCAGGTATCTAACTAGCAAAGTTAATGCCAAAGTCTTAATTCTTTAAAATCGAAGATTATTGGTACAGATTTGACCAATAAACGCCTTAGATCTATTTCCAAGCCTGCTTTTTGACGCCTAGATGTTAAGCATCTGTAGCCTGCCTTTTGAGCGAACCCAAAAATCTTTGGGTGGAACATTTATTTTGAAAATATTTAAGTCTATATTTGGTAATGCTTTATGTTGTGTTTGTTTGGTTTCTAGCACTGCTGGCATACCGTTTGCTTTCCATATCTTCAGTGTTTTCTTAATACTTTGCATCTTTGAGGATTGTAAACATGAAAAGGTTTCTTTTTTCTTTGGTGGGATTTCTGCTTTTAAGCAACCTCTCATCTCTCCATGCACAGCCTCCTGAAAAGGAAAAACCTGTACCTACGCTTGCTCAATTAGCCGAAGAACTCAAAAAAGTTAAAGAAGAAGCTGACACAGCTATTGCTGATGCCAAACTCGGTGGTCATAACGCCTGGATGCTTACATCCTCGGCTTTGGTAATGCTAATGGTTCCTGGGTTGGCGTTGTTTTATGGTGGCATGGTTCAACGAAAGAATGTTCTTGCAACCATGATGGAAAGCATGGCTTCTCTTTCCGTGGTGGGTGTTTTCTGGATTGTATGCGGGTATGGTTTGGCCTTTGGGCCTTCCGTGATTCAATGGGGCGATGCTGGTTTAATTGGCTGGCACCCTAAGTTTTTCTTTTTGCAGGGTGTGGAAACAGGAGATCTTCTTCCTGCTACTAGTACTCCTGTTTATGCACATGTGCTTTTTCAAGGAATGTTTGCAATCATCACCCCTGCTCTAATTAGCGGTGCGATTGCTGAACGCATTCGATTTATTCCCTTCACTATTTTTTCAATTCTCTGGGTTACCATCGTTTATTGCCCCCTAGCTCACATGGTTTGGGCATTCGACTGGTTTTATGACAAACCGCTTGATGAAGGCCTTGGCTTGGGTGGTACCGCAATCGGTCTCTTGGGTAAATGGGGCGCTCTCGATTTTGCAGGTGGAACCGTGGTCCATATCGCAGCAGGCTTTGCTGGCTTGGCTTGTTCCTTAGCGCTTCGTAAACGAATCGGTTATCCCTCACAAGCTGTTCGACCTAATAGTATGGTTCTTACCCTTCTTGGCGCAGGTCTTTTGTGGTTTGGATGGTTCGGCTTTAACGGTGGTAGTGCAGTTGCTTCCAACTTCCTTGCTACCTCTGCTTTCGCAGCAACACAAGCTGCCGCTGCTGCTGCTGGTTTAAGCTGGATGTTGGTTGAATACCTTCACAAGGGTAAACCTACGGCACTGGGCTTGGCTTCTGGCATTGTTGCAGGCTTGGTTGCTGTCACCCCCGCTTCTGGATATGTCTACATATGGGGTGGTTTGATTATTGGCTTGATTGCTGGCATTGTTTGCTACGCTTCTGTTCAGTTTAAAACCATCCTAGGTTATGATGATTCTCTCGATGCATTTGGTGTGCATGGGATTGGTGGTTTTCTAGGTGCTGTACTAACAGGTGTATTTTGCTTTTACTCGGTAAACTCCATGGGTACAGATGGTTTTGTTACTCCTGAAGCAACTGTTAAGAAGCAAATTGCTGAACTTGAAAAGAAGGCTGAACCAGATCGCTCTGCTGGTGATAAAGCAAATATCGCAAAGCTCAAGGATTGGACTCCTACCGGGCAGGTGATGATTCAAATTAAAGCTAGCATTTTTTCAGCTTTGTTTGCCTTCGTCCTTAGCTATGCTCTTGCAATGGGCGTTCAAGTTATGACCGGTTTTAACTTTACCACCGATCTTAACTCTGAATCGGAGGGCCTTGATGAAACGGAGCACGGAGAAACAGGTTTCGACTTCGGCACCACTTTCTCATCCGCTAAATCTGGCCAACCTCGTCCTGCAATGGCACCTTCCAACAAGGTCAAGGGATATGTCATAGCCCTTGATGGGCCCAAGCACGAAGATGTTCGAAAAGCTTGGTCTGATATGTGTCAGGCTGGGAAAACTCCACCAACTGATGATTTTAAGAAGGTTTATCCTTATCTTACAACCATCGATGGGAATAAGTTCAAGTTCAGGGGCGGCGACCCGAATCACATTAAGGATTCTTTGGCGCATTTGTTCCAGAAAAAATTGAACACTCCTGTAAAGGCTACTGTGGAAGCGTAATTTCCTTGGAAGACCAGCCAGCCTTTTTGTAGCTGGCTGGAATTCCTCCCTAACTCTTCATCCCATATTTCTTATTAAAAGTGAGTATTTAAAAATGAAAATGATAGTTGCGATTATTCGTCCCGAAAGGCTTGAGGAAGTCCAAGCTGCTCTTAACGAACGAGATGTTTACCTCATGACTGTTACCGAAGTTCGAGGTTGCGGCAGGCAGCGAGGCTACACAGAAGTTTATCGTGGTGCAGAGATTCAAATTAAGTTACTTCCAAAGCTTAAACTTGAAATTGCTGTGACCGATGCTTTTGTGGAAGCCACCATCGAAGCCATTGTTCACGCAGCAAGAACTCCTGAAACCGGTCAGGTTGGAGATGGGAAAATATTTGTACTTTCCCTCGAAGATTGTGTTCGCATTCGAACTGGAGAAAAAGGCCCGATTGCAATTGGGCCATGATTTTCTCTTGATTCTAATCAAAATAAGGCAGGGGCACGGATGCTCCTGTCTTTTTTTATTTCATGCCTTGCTCTGTCAGCCATTGTTTCCAATCCGACTGCGATTTTTTCACCTTCTCGCTTATTGAGAAATCATCCGGACCGAAGTCTTTTCCACTCGCTATTTTCACCAAAGCCTCTCGCACTGCTTTTTGAACCCCTGCATTTGAATCTAAAAGCAATGGCACTAAATCTTCCGCACCTTTGATTGCTTTTAGGTTGCCCATGGTTTCTGCAGCCTTTTGTCTTAACAAGGGGTTGGAGTCTTTTAAAAACTCTTGCAACTCTACGGTCTTTAATTTCCGCATCTTTTCCTGCAGCAACTTTATTGATGGCTCTTTTACTTCAGGATAAAAACTTACTGCAAATAGTCCCAAGCCTTGGAGCGATTCACGATCGCCACGCCTTCCTAATTCTTGTGCCATTAATTTATGCTTCTGTTGGTTTTCTTCTTCCTGTAATGATTTGAGCATTTCTGCGACTGACATGGTCAACAACCATTTGGGAACCTGGGGCTTGTTTGCCAGAACCACTTTTCTTCTCATGGTCACCCCCAGCCTCATGTCTTGTAGCAAGGGCGCGTGCCTGCTTCCTTCTAAAGCGGAAGTCAACTCATCGCGTGCGTAATCAAGCAATTCATCATCCTCTGATTTCATCAGGAAGCTTTTCAACTTCTGGCTGATCATGGCAACTGGGCAGCTATGTTCTAGTTTTGCGGATGTTTGCAGACCTCGGAATAATGCTGGTATGGATTCTGAGCCAAGCTTCAAAAAATCATTTTTCGCCTTAAGGCCCTCAGCGCCTGGCAATTGGCCTAGATCATATTTGATGAATTGATTGACGATTTTATCATAGCGGGCCTCTTCGGCATCGCTAAGCAGGGGAAGGCTTGGCGCAAGTGGGTGGGGCTCTCTTTTGGCTTGAATCGGCCCTGTTTGCCCCAATATCAGCAGTATTAACAGGAAATATGACATCTTTTTTACCTGTTCCTTGATTCCTTAGCATCAATATCCGGTTTATTTATGACGCTGCCTACATAAATCTCTCTTTCATACTTACCATTGTTTCCTTGACTGCATCCCGACTTACCCCATAAATTGAAGGTACGCAATCTGTCAAGGAAGCTCGGCTGCGTTTTGAATTGATCTTACACTAACCCGTAGCTTCCTGAACATGCATCGTGAAATCTCTCAATCGGACAAGGCTTTTCAAAGTGAAAGTAGAACTTCACTCTACCTCCTTACAATTATACTTGGCTTCCTAATCGGGTGGGATATTCTTCCTTGGGTTTCATCCCGTATCGAACTATGGACAGGTTTGGCGATCCCTTCTTTTCCCAATGAGGTTCGTGGTTTTCGTATCGCCCTTATTGCTGCAATCCTTGGCGGGGCCAGGGTGCTTTATGGTTCGCTCGATTCTCTTCTTCAGGGAAGAATGGGCGCAGACCTCGCACTTGCTATTGCTTGCATTGCTGCGATTCTAATTAGAGAACCCCTCGTTGCTGCAGAAGTCGTCTTCATTGGGCTTGTTGGTGAATGCTTGGAAGGTATCACTTTTGATCGAACTCAAAAAGCTCTGCGGGGGATGCTCGAACTTTTTCCGCGCAGATGCTGGCGGCTTGATGCCTCGGGTAATGAAGAACGCATTCTTGTTGAAGATCTTAAAGTTGGCGATACCGTCAGAGTTAAACCAGGTGCCCGCATTCCTGCGGATGGCCTTATCATCGATGGCACCTCCGAAGTTAACACCGCCGCCATTACAGGTGAAAGTATTCCTCATCTGAAAACTTCGGGTGATACTATTCTTGCAGGCTGCTTGAATGGCTTAGGCGCACTCACCTTCATGGTTCTTAAAGTTGGAAATGATACCGCTGCTGGCAGGGTTTTCGACCTTACCGTAAAAGCCCTTGCTTCGAAAAATAAACTCGAGCGAACTGCAGACCGACTTGCACGATGGTTCCTTCCTGTTGTTCTTGGCCTTGCTGCAATTACCTTTCTTGCGTTCCTTATCGTAAGTCAGTTGGGTTGGTTTCGTAATCCCGAACTTCCCAAGCCTGGCTTTTATACCGCCCTTCGTGCAGCACTTTATCCTGCTCTTTCCATCCTTGTTGTTGCATGCCCCTGCGCACTTATCCTTGCTACTCCTGCAGCAATGATTGCAGCAATGGGCAGGCTTGCAGGCACAGGAATTTTAATCAAAGGTGGAAACTCTCTCGAACAACTTGCGCAAATCAATGCCTTTGCTTTTGATAAAACTGGCACCCTTACCGAGGGCAGATTAGAACTCGGGCAAACTTGGTTTGAAGAGGATGGCTTTAATGCTGATGAGGCCCTTCGCCTAGTTGCAAGTGTTGAGCAATCCAGCGAACATCCCTTGGCAAAGCTTCTGGTTCACTCTGCAAAAACTAAAGGCCTAACTCTTTCGCAAGCTATTGATTTTAAAGCACTTCCTGGATTTGGGGTCGAAGCTTTTATTGATGATAAAAATATTCTTGTTGGTACTCCAAGGCTTTTTCTTGAGCGTGGTATCACCATCCCTGATCCAGTAGATGATGCAATCAAGAGTTTTGAAACTTCAGGCCAGACCGTGATGGTGGCGTGTATCGATGGAAAAATTCAAGCGTTGTTTGGAGCTCGCGATCGCATTCGCCCAGAAGCTGCGGGCGTTATTTCTAAACTGCGCGAAATGGGAATAGAGCGCATCGCCCTTCTCTCTGGCGATCGACCTATCGTTGCAGATCAAGTTGCAAAATATTTAGGAATTGATGAATGTCATGGCGGCTTGCTTCCCGCAGATAAAGAAAAAATTATCGCAGAGATGTCTTCTACGCATCGGGTTGCAATGGTGGGCGATGGGATTAATGATGCTCCTGCCTTGGCGCGTTCCAATGTGGGCCTTGCAGTGGGTGGCCCTTCAGGGATCGAGGTCGTTGCAGAATCTGGTGATGTGGTTCTTTTAGGTGATCCGCTTCGTTCTCTTCCTTTGTTGATAGGGCTTTCTCGGGCAACTTTGCAAACCATCAACCAGAACATTTTTTACTTCGCTTTTGGTGTCAACATTGTTGGGATTGTAATCACAGGCTGGCTTTGGCCTTTGTTTGCCCCTAACGATTGGATGGAACAATCCCCACTATTTGCAGTGGTTTATCATCAATTCGGTTCTTTTGCTGTGTTGTTGAATTCGATGCGGCTTTTATGGTTTCAACGAGAATCCAATCTTTCAGCTTCTAATTCGTTTGCGAAATTCACTGATAAAGTTGGCGCATTTGTTGATCGTCTTCTCGATATCGATGAACATTTCGACTTCATCTTCCACAACTGGCAAAAAGTTCTTACAGGCACCTTGGCAACATTGCTTTTGATCTGGCTTTCTTTTGGGTTTACGCAAATCCAATCTTATGAAATCGGGTTGGTACAACGAATGGGCCGCCTCTTGGATGATCAGTTAGAACCTGGCTTGCACTGGCGTTTACCTATCCCATTCGAAAAAGTCACACGCATTCAACCTTCCAAAGTACGCACCATCGAAATTGGGTTCCGCACTCTTTCCAACGGTAAGGTTACAGCAGAGTCGGGCGCATGGAACAGCAGGCATGAAAGCGAAGGGTTTTACAGGGTCCCTGATGAATCCGTCATGATCACGGGCGATGGCAACCTCATGGAAATTCAGGGTAGCATCCGTTTTGCAATCACAGATCCTCGCAAGTTCCTTTTCAATTGCAATGATGTCGAAGCAATACTTCGTGCCAATACAGAATCGATTTTGCGTGAGTTGGTAGGTTCAAAATCGCTGGGTGCATTGTTGACAGAAGATCGGGGCAAGTTTCAATTCCAAGCTACTAATCTCTTAGAGAATCGCATTACAAATCTTGATGCTTCAGTCATGGGTATTAGGCTTGAAGGCTTATCTCTCCACGATTTGCATCCTCCGCAAGAAGTGGTGAGATCTTATTACGCAGTTACCCAGGCCATGGAAATGCGAGATAGAAAAATCAACGATGCCCAAGGCGCAGTGTTAATCAAGCTTGCAGATGAACAAGGCAGGGCACTTTTAAAAGAGAGGCTCGCACAAGCTTTTAAGGATGAGGTTATCGATAAAACCAAAGCCCAAGCTGATGTTACTTTGGCAATTCTTTCTAGTAGAGTGGGCCCTTCTGCTTACGATGATTTTCTTCTTATCACTAGTTCTTTGATTGATGTTTTAGAAGGTAGGAAGCCTGATGAGGCTGCCCGCATTACCTTGGAACAACTCAAGGCCCGTAGAGATTCTTGGAAAGCACTCGCTGATTTTAGAAGATTCTGGAATGCTATTTCTTCTGCACTTACTGGCAGGGATAAAATCATCATCGATTCTGATAAGCCCGTTAAGAGCAACCTTTGGCTGATGCCTTCAGACTTTTTCCGCATGCCCGGCTTTTCTTCTGCTCCTGTGGATAGGCAAAAACCTACCCCCAAAAGCAATGACGGAGGACTTTCACCATGAAAACTTTCTTAATATCACTCGCTATACTCGTTCTTTTATCCGTAATGCCCCAGTGCATTTTTACTGTTGATCGAGCTGAGTTTGTTTACCTTACTCAATTTGGCAGACACCTCGAAACTTTTGATGGTGCTGATTCTTCGCAAGCGGGTTTGCATTTCAAATTGCCCTGGCCTATTCAATCTGTGCTTCGTCTTGATCGCAGAATCCAATTCTTCGATCTTCCAAGTGTTGAACTTCTTACCCGCGATACCCAACGCAACACCATCGATAAAACTCTCAGCCTCGATGCCTACATCTGCTGGCGTATCCGCGATGCTAAGGGCGTTGATACTTTTCTTCGTACCGTGAACACGATTGAAGGTGCAAAATCTATTTTGGCACAGCGCATTAATTCAGAACTTGGCGCAGCTATCGGTACCATGGAACTTGATGATCTTGTAAGTATCGAAGAGGGCAAGGTTGAAAAACAACGCGAGATTCTACGTACCAAGCTTTTGCTGGAACCAGGCAGGGTAAATGGAAAATCATTGCAAGAATCTGCATCTGCTGATTACGGTATCGAAGTGGTTGATATCAGGCTGCGAAGGGCCAATCATCCGCCTGCAGTCAGGCAGGCTATTTTTGATCGCATTATTAGCGAGCGGGATAAAAAAGCGGCCCAGTACCAAAGCGAGGGAGAACGAAAAGCTGCAGATATCCGCAGTGCTGGCGAGAAAAAAGTTGCTCAACTTCGTGCCTCTAGCGAAGCAGAATCCATCCGCATGAAAGGCCAGGCAGAAGCTCAATCCGATCGCTTGCGATCTCAGGCGCAATCCCGTGACCCCCAGTTTTATACCTTCCTCAAAAAGCTTGAAGAGTATCAACGCATCTTGGGTGATAACAAAACAGTTTTACTTCTAGGAACCCATAGGGAATTGTTCGATCTACTTTTCTCACCCCCACAAGGCTCTATTAAAGCCCCCGAAACCAAAGGGGCTAAGCCATGAGAAAAACCCTGCTGGTTTTAATTGCCCTCGTTCTCAGTTTCTATTTGCTGACGGGTTTCACCCAGATCAGGCCGGGTGAAAAGGGAGTTATCAGGCGCTTTGGTAAGCCGTTGCCCCAACTCGCGGACCCTGGCCTTTTCATCGGTCTTCCTTATGGAATGGATCGCGTTGATCGAATCGCTGTTGATAAGGTGAATAATATTGCTGTTGGATTTTTTGAAGATGATGGAGGCAAACCTCTGCCCCCAGGCCAGATGCTTACAGGCGATAACAACCTCGTTAATGTTCAAGTGACTGTTTATTATAAAGTAGAGCCGGGCATGGAAGTTGATTTTGCAATCAATGCGCCAATCATTCCCGAATTTCTGAAACGCTATGTTGAATCTGAAACTGCAATGTGGATTGCAAGTAAAACCGTTGATGAAGCATTGCTAGCTGGCAAGATTTCGATGGGCCCTGCAATCCTTAATAAAACCACACAGCGAATCCAAGGCTGCAATCTCGGAGTCCAGCTCTTGGATGTTCGTGTTTCTCTTGTTGCCCCGCCTGATGAAGTCAAACCTTCTTTTGATGCTGTTGCAAGGGCCCAAACTTCCGTAACCACAATGCTTAACAAGGCAGAGCAGGATACCGAAAGTAAACTAAGGCAGTCAGAATCCGATAAATTCAGGCTCGAACAAGAAACTCTGGCTATTACCAACAACATGATTCTACAAGCCAGTAAAGATGCAGAACGCTTTCTCGCTAGGCTTCAGCAATACCTCGAAGGCAGGAAAACCAATCCCGATTATCTGCTTCAAATCTGGCAGGATGAACGAAGTAAGATCTTTGCAAAACTTCGCGATCAGGGGAACCTAGGTTTGTTGGATCAATACTTGGGGGCGGGTGGATTGGAAATTAATCTCATGCCTTTAGGGCAGAAAACCAAGCCTTGAGTTGTACACATTAAACTTTATTATTCGCTTTTATTCTTACTCTTCGCTTTCATTTCGGTGGTTATTTTCTTCACCAAATCTCCTGCATCTGAAAACTTCTCGTGTGCTTTTTCTACCTTGGTTTTGTCTCTTGTTTTTATCCCTTCCATTAAAAGGGTCTGAGCCATCACCTGAGTGTTCAAGTACACAACAAAATCAGGATACCAACCTGACCAACGGCTTGGAACCTTTTTAAAGCCATTAAACTTTGTCGCATAGTCTGACCAAACCGGGGTTATTTCTTTTTCCAAAAGTGTTGCAAACCCATCTTCTGTCAGTTGGGTTTTTCTCAGTTGGTTTTGCCCATTGGTAAATTTCTCGAGCAGGGATTCTTCTTCTTTCCCGAATCGTTCAAAGGTTTTAATTGCTATGAATTTATCTGCAGTCTCTTTTTGCAGGGTAAACCAACTCGCCCAACATAACCCAACCCCAGCAAGCAACAAAATGCCGTGCTTGAGAATCGGGGTTTTTAAAACCGAGTTCTTTTGAATTGCTCCCGCAAGAAGACCAATTAGCAATCCTGCCAATGCTCCACCACCATGCGCAGCCTGATCCACACCCGCAAGAAAAAACACAAAGGCGATATTTAAAACGATGAAGTTTAATGCCCAAAATCGAAGCTGGGTCATAATTGCTGCTGACATCCCCGGGGGCTTGGCCAATAAATATCCGAGCAAGCTTCCGAATATCCCAAACAACGCCCCGGAGGCTCCTGCACTTACTCCAAACTCGTTCCACCATAGGCTGGCTTCACTGCCCCCTATTGCGCTTACAAGATAAAAAATCAGAAACGTGACACTTCCAAATAGTCTTTCAAGAAAGGGCCCAACTTTCCAGAGCACAAACATATTCACACCAAGGTGGACTAATCCAATGTGCAAAAATGCGCTTGAAAGAAGCCGCCAAGCTTCGCCATCCATTGTTTTTGTACCCGCGTTGGCGCCCCACGCAAGAAGTTGTTCTGTGGTAGGTTGGAATAGATCAACCCCTGCATACAACATTGCTAAAAAAATAAGGATGTTAATTGCAAACAAGGTGTAGCTTATGGGTGCCCAAGGTTGTTTTTGCGCTAGTACGGATTGAAAGGATTCTATATCTCGTATTTCGTCTGGTTCCAATTCATTTTCAATTAAATAATCCGGGCTCAGGTTGCACGCCTTGCAGATTTGTAACGCAAGCGGTTTGCCAATTCCCTTGATCGCAAAGTTATATCCTTCTTCTTCCATCGTTTGATTAATCAAACGAATTTTCTCGGGTGGGTAAATCAATTCCGGATTATAGAGCGAAAATTGCAAAGTCCCTTTGGGATCAAACGCAACATGGCAAATATTAGTGGTGGGCGTGATAATTCCCAGAGGAGAATGAAAGGTCAAAGTCCCTTTGGATACATGAAGCCTTAGGCTTTTTTTCCATTGAACCCATGATGAAAATGCAATAAATAGCATCAGAATCCCAAACACGATGTTTTTATGTTCCGAATCGGGCAGAGACCACGCAACAGCGACAAGAATGGCGGAAGAAAATGCGAATGTAGAGAGGAAAGGCCATATTTTTGGGCTTATTCGAAGGCTCATTCTCGAAGAGTTCAATTGCGGGTGGTTAGGTTCCAATGCCATGAAAAAAGCCCCAAGGGAAGAATGCGGTGGATCCGATCTCGATAAGTCCTTTAATTTACGATATAAGAAAACCTGTGGGAATCATTCCTGCACCCGTTAAGGAACCTTAGGCATGATGCAGATTCTTTTTCGTATACCTGTTTATACCAGCTTTACGCCTGAAGGTATTCCGGTTTATGGCTTTGGTATGATGCTTTTTATTGCCTTCATCGTATGCACCTGGCTTGCAGGAAAACGAGCGGTAGCAAAAGGTATTGATGCACAAATCGTGCACGATTTATCCGTTTGGATTTTTGTAGCGGGCCTACTAGGCGCTAGAACTCTTTTCCTTTACGAACAAAAACTCACCTTTACAGAATTTCTGATGAATTTTCCCCGCATCTGGGATGGTGGCATCATTCTCTATGGTTCGGTTTTGGGTGGCACTCTCGGATTTTTTGCATATTGGTTCATGGTGCTCAGGCCAAAACGCATTGAGCCCCTTTTGGTTATCGATATCCTCGCCCCTTCGGTTGCCTTGGGTATTGCAATTGGAAGAATTGGCTGCCTGATGAATGGCTGTTGTTTTGGTCAGATCGTGGAGCCCTCGCAACCAGCGATTGCGATTTATTTTCCGTTGGCTGCCCCCGCTCGCTATGATCTTGTGCGTGCTGGTTTGCAAACTGCAACGGGCTTTACCTTTTCAGAGAATCAAAAAGGGCAGGGAGCTGTCGTTGGCAAAGTTGAACCCGATTCCGCAGCGAAAAAAGCTGGCATTGCTGAAGGTGATATCATCATCGAAGCGGAAGGCCAGATGGTTAAGAACCCATTCGATCTCGGGATGATTCTTAACAACGATTGGCCCAGAGGCAAGAAAACTCTGCAACTCAAAATCCAAGGTAAACAAGAATTGGTTTTGCAACCCAATGGCTTGGGCCTTCATCCTGCACAACTTTATGAAACCATGAGCATGGCTTTGCTTTTGTTTTTTCTTCTTTCTTTCGAACCGTTTCAAACCAGGGTGGGGCAGTTGACTGCTATTTTGATGATGTTCTATGCAATGCATAGGTTTCTTAATGAGTTATTACGCAGCGACCCTAGGCCAGTTTCTTTAGAAAGTAATGTCAGTCTATTTCTATTCCTTGCGGGCGCTCTGCTTCTTGCCTATCTGCAATGGAAAGGCACCCGGGTCAGTAATACTGCCCCTGTGGTTGTTTGAATGTTAGCATTTCTTTACAAGACTGAAGCGCAAGCGATGGTCGTTTTCGAGGAAGTTTTGTGCATGGTTTCCATTTAGCGTACACAAAAAGATGTGCTAAACTCATTCTCTGATTTAAGGCTTATCGATTGTTTATGATGAGTGATTTAAATGACAGAACCAAATTCCCCAAAAAGATCAATGGACAATCTAGACCCAGCAGTGACCTCCGATACTGTTGATCGTAAACCAACATCACTAGATACAATTGGTGATCTTAATGCCACAAAAGAAACTAGTGCCATTGAAGTTCCAAAGGCAGCAGCATCCATCACCAAATCTGAGATTCTTCTCGGCCGTTTTAGGGTTATGAAGGTTTTGGGCGAAGGTGCTTTTGGGAAAGTATACCTTGCTAGAGATGAACATTTAAACCGCTTGGTGGCCATTAAGATATCCAAGGAAATAATCCACGATAAAAACCTACTGCATTCCTTTTTAAACGAAGCGCAAATGCTCGCAAAGCTTGATCACCCGAATATTGTACCAGTGCATGATGTTGGAAACTCTGAATCGGAAGGTTTTTTTATCATCTCCAAATATCTGGACGGTGGCACCCTTTCCCATGCAATAAAAACGAACGGTTCAGAAATTACGTGGGTTTGTAAAACTGTCGCCCTGATAGCAGATGGCCTGAATCACGCGCATACCCGTGGGTTGGTGCACCGTGATATCAAGCCTGACAATATTCTTTTGGATGCATCTGGTAGCCCATGCATTGTTGATTTTGGCTTGGCTTTAAAGGAAGAATCATTTGGGGAGGGCAGGGGCTTGATGGGAACACCCCTTTACATGAGCCCAGAGCAAGCAAGCGGAGAAGGCCATCGGGTGGATGGTAGGGCAGATATTTTCAGCTTGGGTGTGATTCTCTATGAAATGCTGGTGGGAAGAAGGCCATTCGAAGCAAAGACTGTTCCCATGCTATTGCAAATGATCAAAATGGTTGAGGTGAAACCCTTAAGGCAGGTGAACCAAAACATACCTAAAGAATTAGAGCGAATCTGCCTGAAGGCCCTTAGCCGTAAACTTTTGGATAGGTATTCCACCGCAGCGGATATGGCGGAAGATTTACGATGTTTCCTGACTTCGTGGTCTGTATCCTCTTCGGGTGGCGCTATTCCTGCGTTTAGTATGGAAGGCAATAAATCTGCATCAAAATCGGGCAATTTGTCCAGTGTTGAATCCAAAAGCATCCGAGTGGTTTATAAAGGATTGCGATCGTTTGATCAAAGCGATGCAGAATTTTTCTTGGAATTATTGCCGGGATCTCGTGATCGGGAAGGCTTGCCCACCAGCATTCGGTTTTGGAAAAACCAGATTGAAAACCCATCTGCATCTTTTAGTGTTGGTGTAATTTACGGGCCCTCCGGGTGTGGTAAATCATCTCTGATGAAAGCAGGACTGATTCCCAATCTTGATGGCAGGATCATTCCCATCTATTTAGAGGCTACCGCATCAACTACTGAAGAATCCATGCTCAACCAACTTCGGAAACGCCTCCCCGATTTTCCGCAGGAGTTAAGTCTGCCCGAAGCTTTTGCTCTTATTCGAAAAAAGAAGCCTGCTGGTTTGAATAAAAAATTGCTGCTGATCGTCGATCAGTTTGAACAATGGCTTCACGCTAATCCTAATCTTGATGATGCCCCACTGGTTAAAGCTCTTCGTCAGGTTGATGGTGATTATTTACAGGTTATTTTGATGATTCGGGATGATTTCATGTTAGCCATGAATCGTTTAATGGCTTCCTTGGAAATAGAAATTGTTGAAAACAAGAATTTCACTCTGGTTGATTTATTTGATCAGAAGCATTCGCGCAAGGTGTTGAGGTTGTTTGGTCGGGCCTTAGAATGCCTGGCCGAGGGGGGGCTTACCAAGGAACAGGAACAGTTTATTGACAAAAGTATTGAAGCACTATCGGTGGATGGGAAGGTGGTATCAGTAAGGCTATCGGTATTTGCAGACATGATGAAAAGCAGGCCCTGGCTGATTTCATCGTTAAAGTCGCTTGGTGGAGTTGAAGGAGTGGGCGTGCAGTTTTTGGAGGAAACCTTTTTTTCATCAGGTGCGTCTGCCCTATGCAAGATACATCACAGGGCTGCCCAAAAGGTATTGCGGGCATTGCTTCCTTCCTCAGGATCGAGCATCAAAGGGGGCATGCTATCATTGGAAGACTTGAAAGAAGTCTCAACTTATGCAAATAAACCCCGTGATTTTGACCAGCTATTACAGTTGCTCGATAGTGATTTGCGCTTGATCACTCCCACAACTCAGGAAGATGACTCAGATTCAAAAAGATTTTACCAGTTGGCGCATGATTATCTGGTGCCATCTTTACAGGAATGGCTTTTAAGAAAGCAGAAAGAAACCCGGAAGGGGCGTGCGGAATTGGTTTTGGAAGATCGGGGCCGAGTCTGGAATCTGAACCCCGAAAACAGGCAACTTCCTTCATTAGCACAGTGTTTAAGCATCTACTGGAATGTACCAAGTAAAGATTGGACAAAACCCCAACGCAAGATGATCAAAAAAGCCAGTAAGTATTATCTGATACGAAGTTTCTTAATCACCTCCAGCTTGATGATCCTCGGTTCTCTTTTGTGGGAAGGGTTTAGCAGGGTAAAATCCCAAGACTTGGTTGAAAGATTATTGGATGCCAACTCTGCCGATGTGCCAACAATCGTAAATGAGATTTCTGGTTATCGGCGCTGGGCTAACCCCATGCTATCAACTGTAAACAATAAAGCCGAGCAGGAAAAAGATGAACGAAAACAACTGCATACCAGCTTAGCCCTGCTTCCCGTGGATAGGGGCCAAATTCCTTATCTTTATTCCAGACTGTTGATGGCAAACCCAAACGAAGTAAAGGTGTTGGTGAATTCTCTTGAAAAATACAATGATGAATTTCAGCAAAAACTCTGGGCTGTACTTCTTGAACCAGAAAGTGGCAAGGAAATACAGGTATTACGAGCAGCTAGTGCGTTAGCTGCCTACGATGGCGGAGCTGACATTAAAAACTGGGAAAAAAGCAGCCCATTAATCGTGAATCAATTGGTGAAGGAGAATCCTGCATTTATTGGGATTTGGGTTGAAGCTTTGCGCCCTGTGAAAAAGTTTCTTGTGAACCAGCTTACTATAACTTTTAATAATCGAGCCCCGGATAAAACTCTTGAAAATTCATTGGCAACCAACCTGCTTGCAGATTACGCAGCAGATCAACCCGAAATACTTACCCCTCTGATCCTTGATGCTGATGAAAAACAGTTTTCAATACTTTTTCCAATTTTGAAAACGCAAAGTGCAGCTTATTTATTATTATTGAATGCAGAAATTAATAAAGATACTCCCCTGAATGCTCAACCTTTAGTTAAAGAAATAAATGATAAAAGAAAGGCGAACGCCTTGGTGGCCTTGGCGAAATTAAATCAGTCTGAAACGATATGGCCTTTGCTGAAACATACCCCAACTCCTCAACTGCGAAGTTATTTGGTCGATAAAATGGCCTTGGATGACCTTGATTACAAGCTGATCTTGCAGCAATTAAAAATCGGAAAGGAAGTTTCCATCCGCAGGGCTTTGATTCAAGCCCTTGGAAATTATAGCCTCGGGCAATTATCGATTGCAGAAAGAAATATTATTATCCCGGAACTTAAAGAAATTTACCTCAATGAACCCGACCCGGGTATTCATGCATCTGCAGAGTGGTTGTTGAAAACTTGGAATGAACAATCGTTTGTTAACAAAACCAATGAGGCCTGGCAACAAGACAAGGAACTCACCCTCAATCGGCAGAAAGAAATTAAAAACCTGTTAGACAAGGAAAAAGAGAAGTCATTGATGCAGTGGTATGTCAATGGTCGGGGGCATACCATGGTGGTGATTCCTGGCCCGGTTGAATTTTTAATGGGATCACCAGTAAGCGAAGTAGATCGAAGTGCCAATGAACTGCAGCATACCAGGAAAATTGGCAGATCTTTTGAAATTTCAAATAAAGGAGTAACTTTAGCGCAGTATCAACAATTTGATTCAAAGTACACCTTAGATGCGAAATACATTCGTAGTGCAGATTTGCCTGCGGTTAGCATTAATTACCACATGGCTTCAAAGTATTGCAATTGGTTAAGCCAGAAGGAAGGGATTCCAGAAGACCAGTGGTGTTTTGAGATAAAAAAATCGGGCGAGACGATTGTTAAGAAAGATTATTTAAGTTTGAAAGGTTACCGATTACCTACCGAAGCTGAAATGGAATATGCAAGCCGCGCAGGATCGATTTCATCACGCTATTTTGGAGATACGTCAGATCTATTACCAAGATATGCATGGTTTCAGAAAAATTCAAATGATCAACCTTGGCCCGTTGGCAGTTTGAAACCAAACGATTTTGGGTTGTTTGATTCGCTAGGCAATTGTTATACATGGTGCATGGAGGAATATGAGGCATACCCTGATGGAACCGTGGAGGACAATTTTAAAGGTACAACAGTAAGCACCAAAATCCGTGTGTTGCGTGGCGGTTCTTTCTACCTCAATGATTTGATTGCTCGTTCTTCCTACCGGGACTACGATGCGCCATCCATTCAAAACAACGACATCGGGTTCCGCTTGGCGAGGACTCGGTAATTACTTCTTAGTTCCTTTACTGCTTGTGCAATAAAAGATTAATATTGTAATACTCTAAAAGAATTCAACAAAATTTCAGATAGACCTATTATGTAGAAAGTTACAAAGTCCTTGTAGTCGGGATGTTTTTTAATGCGTTCTTGGTGGTTGCATAGGGCGAGAAGGCATTATTATCGAGGTGGATGCTAAAATTGTGCTTGCTTATATTCCTCCAAGGAATGTTGTTTATTCATTAAAGAATGTCTCTGAAACTCTGACAGATTTCACCAAAGCTATTGAGTTGGGTTATAAAAGGTCGGGAGTTTACAGCGATCGTGGAAAAGCTTATAAAGCACTTGGAAAAACCAAAGAGGCTAAAGCTCTAGAAAAGTAACTTTACAATTCTATTTATTTCTATTTGCGTTAATCCTAGATGGTAGTAAAAAACCTATAAAACATTTGCATCATCCAAGTAAATGCTTTAATTTTTAATGGTAAATGTATCTAAACCTTAGTGATGCTCTTTTCTATATCGGGGTTTTAAATGATTCGATTATTTAGTTTTTGTTTTGTGTTATTTTTGGCTGGTTCTTTTAATCTAGTTGGCCAAACAACAAATAAAGAAGCAGAAGATGCATTAGCTAAAGGCCTTAAAGCCTATGAAAACGATAAGGTAGAAGCAGCTATAAAGCTTTACACCAAGGCGATTAAATTAGATCCGGATTTTGCGGAGGCCTATTACAATCGTGGCGAAGCGAATTCCTACCAAGAGAAGTATCCCGAAGCCCTAGCAGATTACAACAAAGCTATAGAACTGAACTCTAAGTACAGTGAGGCGTACTATGGCCGTGGCAATGTGTATTCCCAATTAGAGCAGTACCCTGAAGCCATTGCGGATTTTACCAAGGCAATCAAATTGGATTCCAAAAATGCGTTGTTTTACAACGATCGTGGTTTTGCATATTCGGCATTAAAGAAGCACGCTGAAGCCATTAAAGATTATACCAAGGCGATTGAGTTAGATGCAGACGATGCAAATTCCTATTACAACAATCGTGGCGATGCGTATTCAGCATTAAAGAAGTTTGCTGAAGCCGTGGAAGATTATACGAATGCAATAAAGCTGGACTCCAAGGATTCGTCGGCGTATAGCAGTCGTGGTGATGCATATTCTGAGTTAAAAAAGTTGCCTGAGGCGATGGCAGATTTCAATAAGGCTATCAAACTTGATCCGAAGGACCCCAAGGGCTATGTTGGTCGTGGTGGTGTGAATTTGAAGGTGGCAGAGGAAGGCGACCCTGACAAATTTGAAACGAAAGTTTCTGAAGCCTTAGTGGATTTCAATAAGGCAATTAAGTTGGACCCTAATTATTCCAAGGCGTATGGTCGCCGTGGGGAAGTTTACCGAACCCAGCAAAAAGTCTCTGAATCTTTAGCTGATTTCAATAAAGCTATTAAATTGGATCCTAAAAATCCGGATTTTTATATACTTCGTGGCGGAGTGTATGGGATTCAGGAAAAAGTGCCCGAAGCCCTAGCGGATTACACCAAGGCGATTGAGTTGAGGCCTGATGATGAATCCTACTTTTCTCGGGGGTTTGCGAATGAAAATTTAAAGAAGGTCCCCGAAGCCCTAGCGGATTACACCAAGGCAATTGAACTAGATTCTAAAAATGTGTATGTTTATACATTTCGGGGAAATTTAAATAAGGAATTAAAGAAGTATCCCGAAGCTATAGCAGATTACAATAAAGCTATTGAACTAGACCCTAAAAATGCGAATGTTTACAGTTTTCGGGGAATTGCTAATCTCGAATTAAAGAAGTATCCCGAAGCTATAGCTGATTACACCAAAGTTATTGAACTAAATCCTAAAGATGCAGTTATGTACAACCTTCGGGGCAATTTGAATAAGGAATTAAAGAAGTATGCCGAAGCTATAGCTGATTACACCAAATTTATTGAACTAGATCCTAAAAATGCGGATGGTTACAAACTTCGGGGCCTTGCGAATTGCGAATTAAAAAAGTTCCCTGAAGCCCTAGCAGATTTTACCAAATCTATTGAATTAGATCCTAATGCAAATCTTTATTTTGGTCGGGGCGTTGCGAATTCCGAATTAAAGAAGTACCCCGAAGCTATAGCAGATTTCAACAAGGCTATTGAATTAGATCCTAAATATGCGGGAACTTACTTTAATAGGGGTCGGGCTTATTACAACTTAAATAAGAATGCCGAAGCCCTAGCAGATTACGCTAAGACCATTGAACTAGATATCAATTATATTAATGCTTACACTCAACAGGGGATGATTTATTTCGAGCAGGGAAAACATGTTGAGGCCATAGCAGTTTGCAATAAGGTCATCAAATTAGATCCTGCACTTGCGATTGCTTATGATCTTCGTGGTGATGCACATTTTGCATTAAAGAAGTTTCCTGAAGCCCTAGCAGATTTTACCAAAGCTATTGAACTAAATCCTACAGATAAGGGCGCCTATAACGATCGTGGTGATACGTATTTCGAATTAAACAAATATTCTGAAGCTCTAGCAGATTACACCAAAGCTATTCAGTTGAATCCGAAGAATGTAGGTGCTTACATTCAACGGGGGATAATTTACTTCAAACAGAACAAACACCCTGAAGCCATAGCAGAATTTACCAAAGCCATTGAAATTGATCCCAAATATGCGGGTGCCTACAATAATCGTGCGGCTACATATCTCGAAATAAAGAAATATCCTGATGCTATAGCAGATTACACCAAAGCAATTGAACTAAATCCTATGTACGCGAAAGCTTACGACAATCGTGGAAAAGCTTATAAAGCGCTTGGAAAAACCAAAGAGGCTGAAGAGGATTTTGCCAAGGCTAAAGCTCTGGAAAAGTAACTTTACAACCCTACTTATTGCTATTTGCGTTAATCCTAAATAGTAGTGAAAAAAAACCATAAAAACATTTGTAGCATCCAAGTAAATGTTTTAATTTTTAGTGGTAAATGTTTCTTTACCTAGGGGATGTTCTTTTATAAATCGAGGTTTAAAATGATTCGATTATTTAGTTTTTGTTTTGTGTTATTTTTAGCTGGTTCTTTTAATCTGGTTGGCCAAACAACAAATAAAGAAGCTGAAGATGCGTTGGCTAAAGGCCTTAAAGCCTATGAAAACAATAAGGTAGAAGCAGCCATAAAGCTTTATAACAAGGCGATTAAATTGGATCCTGATTTTGCGGAGGCCTATTATAATCGCGGCGATGCGAATGCTTACCAAGAGAAGTATCCCGAAGCCCTAGCAGATTTCAACAAAGCCATAGAGCTGAACTCTAAGTACAGTGAGGCGTACTATGGCCGTGGCAATGTGTATTCCCAATTAGAGCAGTACCCTGAAGCCATTAAAGATTATACCAAGGCAATCAAGTTGGATTCTAAGAATGCGTTGTTTTACAACGATCGTGGTTTTGCATATTCGGCATTAAAGAAGCACACTGAAGCCATTAAAGATTATACCAAGGCGATTGAGTTAGATGCAGACGATGCAAATTCCTATTACAACAATCGTGGCGATGCGTATTCAGCATTAAAGAAGTTTGCCGAAGCCGTGGAAGATTATACGAATGCAATAAAGCTGGACCCCAAAGATTCGTCGGCGTATAGCAGTCGTGGTGATGCATATTCGGAGTTAAAAAAGTTGCCCGAAGCCATGGCTGATTTCAATAAAGCAATCAAGTTGGATGCCGATAATGCCAAGGCATATAGTGGTCGCGGTGTAACGTATGGAATGGAGGGTAAGATTCCCGAAGCGTTTGCAGATTTTACCAAGGCAATCAAGTTGGATCCGAAGGACCCTAGGGGTTATTATGGCCGTGGGGTGGTTTATTTTTTCCAGAAAAAGTTACCAGAAGCTTTAACCGAATTTAACAAGGCAATTGAGGTAGACCCTAAATATTTAAAGTCATACGGTCTTCGTGGTCAAGTGAATGAGATTCAGGGAAAAGTACCTGAAGCCCTAGCAGATTTCACCAAGCCTATTGAATTGGATCCCCAGAATGCTGAGGCTTACATTCCAAGGGGGATATTTTATTTCAAACAGAACAAACACTCTGAAGCCATAGCAGATTGCAATAATGCCATTGAGTTGGATCCCACGCTTCCGTTTGCTTATGGACTCCGTGGAGATAATTATAGTAAATTAAAGAAGTTTACTGAAGCCATATCAGATTTCACCAAAGTTATTGAACTGGACCCTAACAATAGTGTGAAGGTTTACAAAATGCGTGGTGATGCATATTTTAATCAAGGCAAATACCCTCAAGCCATACCAGATTATACAAAGTATTTAGAGTTGGATCCTAAAGATGCGATTACTTACTTCAATAGGGGTAATGCATATAACTTCTTAAAGAAAAATGCCGAAGCTTTTGCAGATTACACTAAGGTTATTGAACTAGATCCCAAATATGGGGATGCTTACATTCAACGTGGGATAATTTATTTCAAACAGAACAAACACTCTGAAGCCCTAGCAGATTACACCAAAGCCATTGAGCTGGATTCGAAGAATTCGATAATTTATTATAATATTGGGCAGGCTTATAACAAATTAGAGAAGAAAGCCGAAGCCTTGGCAAATTACACTAAGACCATTGAACTAAATCCCAAGTATGTGGATGCTTACGTTTCACGTGGGCTTGTTTATTTCGAGCAGGGAAAACACGTCGAAGCCATAGCGGATTGCAATAAGATCATCGAGTTGGATCCCACACATGCTCTTGCATATGGTGTTCGTGGGGATGCGCATTTTGCAATAAAGAAGGTTCCTGAAGCCTTAGCAGATTTCACCAAAGCTATTGAGCTTGGTTTGGAAAATGCGGGCGTATACAGCGATCGTGGAAATACATATCTTGAATTAAAGAAGTACGCTGAAGCCATTGCTGATTTCACCAAGGCAATTGAACTAGATCCGAAGGATGCTACAAACTACGACAATCGCGGAAAAGCATATAAGGCACTTGAAAAAAACAAAGAGGCTGAAGAGGATTTTGCTAAGGCTAAAGCTCTGAAGAACTAACTTTACAATGTGATTAAAAGATAAGGCCTTTGTTTTTATGGCGCTTTGCATTTCCTAAATGTTTTGCGCCATACCTATTAAAAGCATCATTATTTCTGACTGCTATTCGATTGCAATGCTGGCCCGAACCAGCGGTATAGTTTCCAGACGCCGAGGCCCATTTAAGGCATCCCCCATTAGAGAATATTTCTTGACCTCGGCAGCCTGAACCTTTGTAATACATCCAGCCCTGATTATTTGCTTTCCCTCAATTGGACTTGTTGTGTTGGAGATTTTATGTCGAGTGATGGAACCGAATCAGATTTTTATGCGATCCAATGCTCAAATTGTCTCGCCAAATTGAAGGTGCGTAATGCGCCAACACCGGGTAAAAAAATCATCTGCCCCAAATGCAAGGAAAGCTTTATTGTCGGCGAGCAAGAGGCTCTGCCTTCCAAGCCGGCCCCAAAAAAACAGGCTCCACCTTCCATAGAAGATGAGGAGGAGGAGGAAGAACTGGAGGAAA
>Ga0194055_10000812_pt1 | contig 25272 bp, 25 predicted proteins | sample SepL449m_MetaG_FD_155482 | JGI IMG/M metagenome (GOLD analysis project Ga0194055, IMG submission 155482) | Anoxic zone freshwater microbial communities from boreal shield lake in IISD Experimental Lakes Area, Ontario, Canada - Sep2016-L442-9m | ecosystem: Environmental > Aquatic > Freshwater >... | reverse complement strand
TGGTTCGAGCACGCGACCGGCGCCGGCAAGACCGTCGCCGCGATGGGCTTCGTTGACGCATCGCGGACAGGCGGCATTTTGATTCTGACCCACCGCCGCAACCTCGTCGATCAGTTCAACGAGGAGATCCGCACGCGCGGTTATTCCGACCGAATCTCAGGCCCGCTGCTCGGCGAGGAAGGGATCGACCTCAGTGGCCCGGTAACGGTTGAGACCTACCAATGGTTCGTCCGTCATGCCGGCAACATCTCAAGCGCCTACACAATCGTGATCTGCGACGAGGCCCACACTGCGCTCGGTGAGAAGACGAGCGCCGCGATCCGCGAGTGGACAGGCCCGGTATTCATCGGAATGACCGCGACCGGCGCGTTGATCGCCCGTCACGTAACCGACCTCTTCCCAACCCAAACCTCGCGCTTTGACCTAGCTCAGGCGGCTCGCCGCGGCGTTATCTCGCCGCTCCGCTGCCTGCGGATTCCGCCTGGCCCCGGCGTGCGCACGATCGCCAACGTGCCGCTGCGAAAGGGCGAGGTTGACATCGAGTTCGATCAGGAGATGCTCGCCGAGCTGCTCGATCAAGGGCCCTTCAACATGGCGATCGCCGACCTCTACAAGACGCGCTTCAATGGCGTTCCCGGCGTCGTCTATACGGCCGGAGTTCGCCACGCCTACAACGTCGCCGAGGCTTTCCGCAACCTAAACATCAAGGCTGAGGCCGTCTCCGGTGAGACGCCAAAGCGCGAGCTGGCCGAGATCCTCGCCCGCTACGAGGCCGGTGACATTGACGTGCTGGTCAATGCGCAGCTGCTGGCCGAGGGTTGGAACAGCCCCCGCGCAACGGTCTGCATGCACCTCGCGCCGACAGCTTCGAAGCGGATCTACCAGCAGCGCGTCGGCCGCGTGACGCGCCGCCACCCCGGCAAGGAGGCCGGCGTCGTAGTCGACTTTGTCCATCCCGCAACGCGCCACGATGACCCCGTCGTGACGCTGCACTCGCTGCTTGACCGCGATGTCTACCGCGGCGGCGCGATCGTCGTTGGCCCGGTCCGCCGTGGCCGCGGTCGCAGGGTCCGTGTGGAGCGCCGCGTGCTGCCGGTAACGCCCGGCGAGGAGCGCCGCCACGAAGTATTCGAGCGCGAGCTTTGGCGGATCGGCGTCGAGAATCTTGATTACGGCGAGCAGCACATGTGGGCCGCCTTGGCTGGCGCGCGCGTCGCGCCGAGCGGCTGGCGCCGCGCTCGCGCGATGTTGCAATTCGACCGCAGCGGCGAGCTGAAGCGTCGCTTCCTGCTGACAGTAGTTGAACGCAACGATCACGCGCCGCTGAGAATCCGTGCGCTGCAGGAGATCGCCGCCTTGAAGGATCCTGAGGCGTTCGATCTGGCCGTCGACATGATCGAGCCTTGGAGCAAGGACCAGCGCCGCGAAGGAGCGAAGGTATGCCTTCAGGCGCTTGCCGACAAGCGGATCGGCGGCCGAGATCAGGCAACCGGTTGGATCTGGCGGCTCGCCGACTACACGCGAGAACTGCACGAGCAATACGCGGTTCAGCGCTGGCCGGAGACAAAGCGACTACTTGGCCTGCTGGTCAACTCCTCCGGCGCCGCCCATGCCCGCAACGCGCGCAAGCTTGTTCAGGCAATCCGTGAGCAGGACCGCCGCCTTCAGGTGGCGATCTTGGCCAGCGCGGTCGCCCACACGCCAGAAGCTGAAGAGGTGCTGCGCGGCGCGCGCACGCGCTTGGCGCGCAAGCCTGGCTCCTGCTCGCGCGAGCTACTGCGCAACTTCCCCAAGGGCAAGGGCCGTCGCAAGCGCAGTCGCCGCCGCCGCTCGGGCGGAGCGAATGCGGCTGGTGGCAATCGCCAGCGCGCGGGCCGCAACGGCGATGGGAATTCGAAAGAGCCTAAGCAGGAAGAGAATGCCGTCGCTGAAGAGGGCACCGCCACCGCCGCCGACGAGAGTGGCGGCACTGAAGATCAGGCCGCCGCTTAGCTAGGAGCAGCGGTGAGGTGGACCTCACCGGCATTTAGTTCCAGCTCAGAACCATCTTTGCGGCGCACAAGCAGCGCGCCGCTGGCAGTAACACCGTTAGCAGTGCCGCTCTCGCTGAGCTCAGCGGAGGTCCAGCTGATCTCCTCGCCGAAGAGAGCGTCGCGCTGCTGCCAGCGCACCAACAGCTGGTCGGCCGGAAGCGCCAAGTTCTGCTCGATCGCTGCAACTAGTCGGTCGATCAGCGACCAGCGCTCGTCGCTTCGCAGCCCCAGCGTTGCCGCCTGCTGGCGCAGCTCAGCCGGCAATAGTTCGAGATCGAGCGCCGCATTGAGCCCCACGCCGAGAACCGCCCAGCCCTCCTGGGGCCGCGCTTCGCAGAGGATTCCGGCGACCTTTGCCGCAGGCCCTCCGTCGCTGGCTAGCAGAATGTCGTTCGGCCACTTGATTTGCGCCGCCTGGCCGCAAGCCTCAGCCACGGCAACGGCCGCAATTAGTGGCAGCAGCTCAGGCGGGTCGCGCAGCAGCAGCGAGATCAAGACCGAACTCCCTGGCGGCGCTACCCACTCGCGGCCCTGGCGCCCGCGCCCGCTGCTCTGGTGGTCGGCGCTGACGAGCGTTCCGTGCGGCGCTCCGGCCTCGGCCAGCCGGCGCGCATGGTCGTTAGTTGACCCGACCGAATCGAAGTGCAGGTGCGGCGATCCGAGCTGCTTCATCGCGGAGTGATCTGGACCTCATCGTCGATCGCCAGCCCGAGCACGGCTGCGGCCGAACCGCGATTGACGGCGACGGCGAGCGAGCGGTAGGCGTCCTCGTAAACGAGCAGTGAGCCGGTCGGGACATCGATGTAGCTGGTCACATACGGCGCTTCATTGCCGTTGACCGACAGCAGCTGCCCCAAGCGCAGGCCGAAGGCTGCGAGCTCCTCATGCTCGACGTCGAGCGTGACGTTGCCGAAGGCGTCGATCGTTAGCGCATGGGTGATCAGTTGATCCCCTTCGGCCCGCGCCAGCGGCATCTCGAGCACGACTAGCTCGTCAGGATCGAGCGGCGAGCCGCACTCTGAAAGGTGGCCTCCGGCGGCGAGGTGCCCGGCGACCGGCGCGAAGATGTCGCGCCCGTGGAAGGTTGCCGCGGTCGGTTCAAGCCGCTGCGGCGTGCCTGAGATGTCGACGGCCTCGACGATCCCTCCGAAGCGCTGCGCCGCCAGCGAGATCAGCCCGTTGTCGGGGGCGACGAAGATTCGGTCCTCGTCTGCGGTGCGGACGGCGATCCCACGCCGCTCGCCGCCAACCTGAGGGTCGACGACGGCGAGATGAATGCCGGCCGGGAAGTAAGGAAGCGAGCGGCGCAGGACAAGCGCGCCACTGCGCACGTCGTGGCGCTTGATGCCATGAGTTACGTCGAAGATCCGCGACTGTGGTGAGCGCTCGGCGATCAGGGCGTGGCAGACGCCGACGAATTCATCGGCATAGCCGTAGTCGGTTAGAAAGGTGACCGGGCGCGAGCTCCCCATCGCGCGAACCTACCTTGTCGTGGCATCGGCGATCAGCGCAGCGACCAAACCGTCCGGCGTGTGGTCGCTCGCTTCGACGGCCGGCTCGTATCCAAGCTCGCGCAGCTGCTCGCTCGTAACCGGCCCGATCGAGATCAGTCGGGGCCCGTCGAGCGTTCCGGCGGCCTCGTGAAAGAAGCGCGCCGAGGAGGCCGAGGTGAAGGTTGCGTAGTCAGCTCCGAGCGCGGCGGCGCGGGCTCGATCATCGAGCGGTTCGGCGACGGTGCGGTAGAGCGCGAGTAGATCGACCTCAGCGCCGCGGGCGCGTAGCGCATCTGGGAGTACGTCGCGCGCCTCTTCAGCGCGAGCGATCAAGGCCCGCTGGGTCGGAACATCAACGAGCGCTTCAACGAGTGCCTCGGCGACTGAGCGGTCGGGCACAACGTCGGGCCTGATCCCGTGAGCGAGCAGCGCCCGCGCAGTGCCAGGGCCGATCGCCGCGATCGTCAGCCCAGCCAAGTCGCGCGCGTCACCGAGCGCGGCGAAGAGCTGCTCAACGCCGTTAGGGCTCGTCAGGCAGAGCAGGTCGTAACTAGCCAGGTCAGGAAGCTTCGGGTTCAGCGGTTCGATCTTGATCGCCGGCGCTTCGACGACCTCGGCGCCGAGCGCGCTGAGCCGCGCGGCCAGCTCGCTGGCTTGGGCGCGGGCGCGCGTTACGGCGATCGTCTTGCCAGCCAGCGGCTGCGCGCGATCACGCCAGCCAATCTCTTCGCCGAGCGCTGCGACATCACCGATCACGGTGATCGCCGGCGCTTTTATCTCGGCCTCCTCTGCGATCTGGGCGATCGTCTCGAGCGTGCCAACGACTTCGCGCTGAGCCGGGAATGTTCCGCGCTCGATCACGGCGGCCGGCTGCTCGCCCGCTCGGCCGCCACTTATTAGCGCCTCGGCGATCTGCCCAAGGCTGCGCACGCCCATGTAGAAGACGAGCGTGCCAGGGAAGGCGGCCAGCGCAGGCCAGTCGATCTGCGTCTCCGCCTTATCTGGATTCTCGTGGCCGGTGACGAAGGCGACGGCGCTGGAGACGCCGCGCTGCGTTACGGGAATGCCGGCGTAGGCCGTGGCTGCGATCCCCGCAGTTACACCCGGAACCACCTCAACTGCGATCCCGCGCTCGAGGCAGGCGATCGCTTCTTCGCCGCCTCGGCCAAAGACGAAAGGGTCGCCGCCCTTCAGCCGTACGACGCTACGACCGGCCAGGGCGTGTTCGATTATCAGCTCGTTCGTGACCTCCTGTGGCACCTGCTTGCCGCCGCCGATCTTGCCGACGTCGATCAGCTCCGCGTCGCTGCGCGCACTCTCGAGCGCGCGCGGCCCGATCAGTTGGTCGTGGAGGATCACGTCGGCGCTGGCCAGCAGCTCGGCGCCGCGCACAGTGATCAGCCCTTCGTCGCCAGGGCCTGCCCCGACGAGGTAAACGGTTCCAGCCACGGCGCTCATCGGCCCAACACCTCGTTGGCGCCGGAGGCCAGCATGCGCTCGCCAACTTCGCGACCGAGCGCCTCCGGTTCGTTGGCGCCGCCGCTGGCTGTCAGTTGATCGCGCAGCCAAGCTGAGCCATCAGCTCGCCCGACGAAGGCCGCCAGCGTCATCGCCTCGCCGCTGATCGTTGCGTGCGCGCCTACCGGTGTGTGGCAGTCGGCTTCGAGCACTTCGATCAGCGCACGCTCGCAGGCTAGGCAGCGGTGCGTCGCTGGATCGTCGAGCGCAAAGGCCAGCGCAATCGATTCAGCGTCACCTTCGCGCGCCGTGATCGCCAGCGTTCCTTGCCCGGCGGCTGGAATGATCTGATCGAGCAGTGAGCCCGCCTGATCAGCGCGCCCAAGCCTTTCAAGACCGGCCATCGCGATCACAATCGCTTCGTACTCGTCACCGTCGAGCGCTGCTAGGCGGGTATCAACATTGCCATGCAGCTCGCGGATCTGGAGGTCGTCACGGAGCGCAAGCAGCTGCGCCGAGCGACGAACTGAACTGGTGCCCACGCGCGCACCCTGCGGCAAGTCAGTCAACGATTCAGCGCCGCAGAGCACGTCGAACGGATTGGCTCGCACCGGCGTCGCGGCAATCACAATCCCTTGCTCGAGCTTCGTCGGCAGATCCTTCGCCGAGTGGACTGCCAGCGCGACGCGCCCATCGACCAGTGCTGCGTCGAGCTCTCGAACCCAGCGTTCTTTGTCGTCGCTGGGATCGAAGCCGCGGTCACCAGAGGTTGTGATCGTCTCCAGCTCGCAGCCCTCAATCTTTGCTGCGACCGTCCCTGCCTGCGCCAGCGCCAACGCGCTGCCGCGGGTGCCGAGTTTCACGACTCACGCCGCAGCGGGCGGACCTCCGCGGCCTGGCCAAAGTCTGCCTCGGCTGCAGCGGCGCTTGGCCCGGCTGCCTCTTCCGGCACTTCGTCGAGGCCAAAGAGCTCGCGCAGCACAGCAATCCGCCCGTGGCCGCCACCCTGTTCCAAAGCTTTCGTGCGGATCGTCGGCTCGTGCAGCAGCCGCTGCATCACGGCGCGGGCAATCGCCTCAATTCGAACCACGTCGCGCGAGGAGGCGCTCTCCCAGCGGCCATCATTCTCGGCCAGCACCTGCTCAACGATCGACGAGCCGTGCTCGCGCAGCGCTGCGATCGTTGGCGTCGCTCCCTGCTGCGCCATCCAGCCCGAGAAGCGTTCGATCTCGTCCTCGATTATCTCCGAGGCCTGTTCGCGCTCACCTTCACGGACCTGCAGGTTGCGGGCCGCAGCGTTCTGCAGGTCATCCATGTTCAGCACGCGCACGCCGGGGATCTCGTCGCAGCCATCCTCGATGTCGCGAGGTACCGCGATGTCGATCAGCAGCAGTGCGCGCCCGTCGCGCGCCTCCATCATCATCTGCAGTTCGCCTGCGCCGATGATCGGGTGCGGCGATGAGGTCGAAGCGACGACAATGTCGGCGTCGATCATCCGCTGCGGCAGCTCATCGAGCGAGCCAACGTCGCCGCCGTAGCGCTGCGCTAGTTCCCTCGCCCGCTCAATCCGTCGGTTGGCTACGAACATTGTCGTTACGCCCTGCTCGCTCAGCGCGCGGGCCGTCAGCTCGGCCGTCTCGCCAGCGCCGATCACAACGACGCTGCTTTGACTGAGGTCGCCAACCGTCTCCTCGGCCAGCGCAACAGCGACGGAAGGGATGCTGACGCGCGCCGTTCCCAGCGCCGTCTCGGTCCGCACCCGCTTGCCGGCCTGCAGGGCGGCGCGGAAGAGGCGATTTGTAAACGGGCCGGTCGTACCGGCCGCCAGTGCACCCTCATACGCGCGACGGACTTGACCTTGAACTTCGTTCTCACCAACGATCATCGAATCGAGCCCGGCCGTCACGCGGAAGAGGTGGCGCGCCGCGTCGCAGTTGCGCGGCGAGTAGACGATGTCGACCAATTCGGTTGGGCGGATGTCTGCGCGCGCAGCGAGTTTGCTCAGCAGCACGCTCTCAGCGTCAACCGAGTTGCGCGCGACGATGTAAACCTCGGTGCGGTTGCAGGTTGAGATAACGACCGCTTCGCGCAGCTCCTCGCTGGCGACCAGCTCGCGGACGAAGCGCTCAGCTTCAATCTCAGTCAGCGCGACCCGCTCACGCAGCGCGACCGGCGCGGTCTTGTGCGAGATGCCGATTGCCAGCAGCTCAGTCACTGACTGCTCGTTTCGGTCGCAGCATCGCTTGGGCTTCGCCGCTCTGCCTTCGTCAGCAGCTCAGCGAGCTCACGTTCAACGCGCGCAGCGCGGGTCGCCGCGATCGCGATGTAGATCAGCAGGATGAAAAGAAAGACGAGGTAGGCGGCGGCGACGTAGCCTGTGTTGGGCGGCAGTGTGTTGCTCATTTAATGGCGATCCTAGGGGCAGCGGTGCGAACTGCCGCCGGCTCGTCGTTCTCTTCGCTGAGGTTGCGGCGCAATGCGGCCAGCTGAGCGCGGCTGTGCTTGGAGGCCATCTCGTACTTGCAGATCGTGATGAACAGCAGCGTAATCCCAAGCAGCGCGCTGTAAAAGGCGATCCGCATGTCGTTCGGCAGCGAGCCGCCGGAGCTGCCGAGTACGCGCGGGTGAATCAATGGGCTGGCGAGCCTCACGGCGATGAAGTTGACCGGCACGAAGACGCCGGCGACGACGGCGAAGACGGCTGCGTAGCGAGCCTGGCGCTCCGGGTCCTCGATCGAGAAGCGCAGCGGCTGGTAGGTGCAATAGAGCAGGAAGACGATCAGGAAAGAGACCAGCGTCGGCTCATCCCAAACCCACCATTGGCCCCAGGCCGCTTTGGCCCAGATCGACCCGGTGATCAGCGCGCCGATGCAGAAGATCAAGCCCTGGTGAATCGCTGTGTAGGAGCGCAGATCGTGGCGCGTGTCGCCGCTTCGCAGGTACTGGATGCCAAAGATGCCACCGAAGACGAAGCCGCCGAGCGTCACGATCGCCAGCGGAACGTGGATGTAGAAGATCTTCTGCGAGAAGCCTTGGTCAACTTCGATTGGGGCGTAGAAGAAGGCGAGCGCGATTGCCCCCGTCAGCACGATCGCGGTTGCGATCGCATAGCCGGGGAGGCGTCGTCCGTAGAGGCTCTTTGTCGTTGGCATATTTCAGTCTTCAACCAAGTAATCGAATAGGGCGTATGCGAGCAGCCCGAAGATCAGATCGTACAACCCAAGCAGTGCCAGCCAGCGCCAAGCGAGCGTTCCGCCGCCAACAGTTAGCAGCGGCTCGCTGGCCTTCGTCACCGCAATCAGTAGCGGGATCAGCAGCGGTAGCGCGAGGATCGAAGTGATTAGGTCGCGCGCGCGAGTTTGGATTGCGATCCCAGCGATCAGCGTTCCGACCAGCGCGATACCAAGGTCGGCCAGCACGATCAGTAGCGCGAGCGAGGCCCACTGCGAGGCGCTTGGGGTCGGGCCGAGCAGCAATACGGAGAAGATCACGGCGGCGAAAAAGCCAACGAGCAGCAGGAAGATCAGCAGCGTCGTTGCCTTCGCGACTAGCAGCGCGGTGCGCGGCGCGGGCGCCAGCAGGAAGCCGTCGAGCCCGCCCTCTTCGCGGTCGGCGACGAAGCTGCGGCCGATTCCCAGCAGCGCCGCCAGCGCCAGCGTCACCCAGAGAACGCCGGCAGCGAGCGCTCCTTCAACCTCGTTGCGGGCGAGCGCAAAGTGGAAGATCACAAAGGCGCTAGCGCAGAAGAGCGCCATCGCCGTCAGCGTCTGCGGCGCACGTCGCTCGAGCGTTAGCTCCTTGTAGAGAACCGCACGCGCGGCGCTGATCGTTGAAGGTGGGCGGGTAGTGCTCATCGGTAGAGCTCGCCGATCTGGTCGGTTGTTACCTGCGCTGCTCGCTCCAGCAGAACCGCCGCTCCGCTGCGCAGGCCGAGCACGACGTCGGCTTCGGCGAGGCCGCCGGCTGGGTCGTGGCTGGCGATTACGCGCGTGCGCCCGGCGGCGGCGCCTATCAGCGGCTCAACTTGCTCGATCGCTGCCGGGTCAAGGTTGGAGCGCGGTTCGTCGAGTAGCAACACTTCGGGCTCGTGCAGCACGGCGCGGCAGATCGCCAGCCGCTGGAGCATCCCGCGCGAGTAGCCGAAGACGCGTTCGTCGCCGCGGTCGCTCAGCCCGGTTTGCTCAAGCAGCCTTTCGATCCGCGGCGCTGGTTCGCCAACTCCGTGCAGCCGGGCGTGGTAGCGGAGGTTCTCGCGCGCAGTCAGATCGCCGTAACAGAGCGACTGGTGGCCGAGGAAGCCGATCTTTGAGCGCACCTTCCAGCCTTCTTTGCGCAGGTCGCTGCCAAGCAGGCTGGCGTCGCCTTCACTCGGCCGAAGCAGAGTTGCCAAAACTCGCAGCAGTGTTGTCTTGCCAGCGCCATTGGGACCGAAGACGACGAGCGTTTGGCCCTCACCGAGCGTTAGATCGATGCCGTCCAGCGCTCGCCGCTCTCCGTAGCGACGGACCAGCCCGGAGCAGACGACGGCCGGCTCAGTGTTCGCCATCTGTGCGTCCGCCTTCGCGGCCGATGTGCCGGACTGCGTGGCCAAGGATCGGAGCCAGCACGGGGAAGGCCTCGCCGATTGCTTTCGGATTGCCCGGCATGTTGACGATCAGCGTGCCGCCGGCAACGCCGCTGGTTGCGCGCGAGATTGCGGCTGCCGGCGTGAACTGCATCGAGGCTGCGCGAAGCGCCTCGGCGATTCCGGGCACGGCCCGCTCGATTACCGCCTCGCTTGCCTCTGGCGTTACGTCGTCGGGTGTGAGGCCGGTGCCGCCGCTGGTGAGGATTACGTCGAAGCCGTCCGCGACCAGCTCGCGCAGCCGCGCTTCAATTGCAGCTTGGTCGTCGGCCAAGACTTCGCGTAGCTCAACATCGCAGCCAGCCGCAGTTGCGGCGTCGGCCAGCGCTGGCCCGGAGAGGTCTTCGCCTTCGCCACGAGCGAGCGAGCTGGAGATCGTCAGGATTGCTGTTCGCATCTCGCGGCCTCGGCCTTAGGACCGCGTCCAGTGGCCGGAGCGGCCGCCGCTCTTTTCGAGCAGCTCAACGCGCTCGATCGTGACGCCGCGCTCGATTCCCTTGACCATGTCGTAGACGGTCAGCGCGGCAATCGAAACGGCCGTCATCGCTTCCATCTCAACTCCGGTCGGCCCATGGACTGTGGCGCTCGCGGTCAGGGTGACGGTTCCGGTCTCGGCGTCGATCACGCCATCGACTTCGAGATGGTCGAGCCCCAGCGGGTGACAGAGTGGGATCAGCTCCGCCGTCCGCTTGGCGGCCATGATCCCTGCAATCCGCGCGCTGGCGAGCACGTCACCCTTCGGCGCATCGCCGGCCGCTACGGCTGCCGCTGTAGCCGGCTCCATCCGCACAACTGCCCGCGCGACGGCCCTACGGTCGCTGGGCTCTTTGCCCGATACGTCGACCATTCGTGCTTCGCCATCCTCGTTTAGGTGCGTCAGCCCGCTCACGCGATCAGCCTAGCGTGGGGCCTTGATTTCGCACTCCGCTGCAAACAGATGACCGCTGCATCTGCAGAGACTCCGGTTTTGTGGGATGTTGGGTGCGATGAAAAAACCGAGTTCCGCAATAGCTCTGCTCACTCTTTCGTTGGCCGCCATCGGCCTCAGTGCCTGCGGCTCGTCGGACGTCACGACGATGACGCTTCAGCAAGGCCAGCCGGTTATTCACAACCCCACTGCCAAGGCTGTCGCTGATCAACCGTTCCCTGGCTACCACGCATCGCTATCGGAGAACGGAAAGCTCGTCGGTGTGCTCGTAGGAGCTCGGCAAGTTGCCCTTGACGCCGCTGACTTGAAACTGCTGTCGCGGGCTCTGAAGCCCGACGGTTATGACTCGGCGGCCGGCGATCAGTTCATGCTGATGAACACACTGGTGTTCGAGTTTGGTGATAACAATTCGATCATGGCGCAGGGTCCCTCTGTAATCGCAACTGCGGGCAACGCGCGAACCGCTGTCGGCAAGCCGTTGGTTCGCGCGATAGTCGGAGGCACCGGCAAGTACAAGTTTGCCCACGGTCAATTGACTTCGACCCGCAACGCCGACGGCGGCTTCACCCAAGTTCTGGAGTTCAAGAACTAAGCGACCGGCGCGTGGCTGCGCTGTGCGGCGGCGATTACGTCCTGCACGGCGGCCGCATCGCCGTCACGCAGCAGCGCGATTGGGTCGGGCTCGCCATTGACGATCTCTTCAAAGAAGGCCTTGCGGTCTTGATAGGTCGGCAGCGTTCCCTTTGCCCAGCCGCGCGTTTCGTTGAGCATGATCGCGAGCTGCGCGTACTCCTCGCCAAAAAGCTCGCCGATCTCGCGCTTCATCCGCTTCGCCAGCGCCGGTGAAGCGCCAGCGGTCGAGATTGCGATTGCCAGCGGGCCGGTGCGGACAATCGCCGGCAGGATGAAGTTGCAGAGCGGCGGAACGTCAACGATGTTGACGAGCATCGCGCGCTTCTCAGCGTCCTCGTAAATCTGAATGTTCGTCTCGGTTGAGTCGGTGCAGGCGATCACCATGAAAACGGCCTCAAGGTCCTCGGGGCCGAGGTAGTCGCGCTGCTCCCAAGTGATCGAGCCTTCGGCTGCGAGCGCTTCAAGCTCTGGGCCAGCGTCGGGCGAGATCACGGTTACGTCACCGCCGCAGGCCAGCAGTCCTTCACTCTTCTCGAGCCCCATCGCGCCGCCGCCGATAACAACGCAGCGCCTCCCCTTCAGCTTCAGGCAGGCGATGTAGAAAGGCGTTTCAAGCATGTCTTTAACGCAGGTCTGATCACAGATCCCTTTGTTGTATTGACAGACACACTCTTTTCCGGCGTAGGCAGCAGCAGGCATGGTCGCTCCAGCGTAGAGGTTCGTATCGTCTGTACGTATGGCAACCGCATCACAGCTCAGAGAGATTCCCTTCCGCCCGGCCGGCCCAGGCGAGGGCTACTTCGAAGATGATTCGTTGATCCGCCGCGTCAACCGCGAGCTGGTCGTCGCCTTCTCCGGCGCCCGTGCGCTGCTGATGCAGGCATCTCACCCGGTGATGTTCGAAGGTTTCTTCATCAAGACCGAAGCGAAAGAGGCTGCGCACGCGCGCCTGGCGCGGACGGCGACGATCATGAACACGATCTACTTTGGCCGCCGCGACGACGCCGACCAGATGACCGACCGCGTCCGCGAGGTGCACACGCAGATCAACGGCGTGCTCGAAGAGCCGGCGGGCAAGTACCCGGCCGGAACTCCCTACGCCGCCGATGACCCGCAGTTCCTGCTTTGGACGCTGGCCGCGCTGGTCGATTCAGCCGACCAGTTCTACCGCCTTTACGTTGAGGAGCTAACGCGTGACGAGCGCGACGCGCTCTGGGGCGACTACCGCCTCGTCGGCAAGCTCTTCGGCCTCAAAGAGGACGAGATGCCGGCCACGATTGAAGGGTTCGATGCGTACATGGCCGAGATGGTCGAAGGCGATCAGCTCTACGTCACCGAGAGCGCGCGCGATGAGAGCCTCGCAATCGTCCTAAACCCACCGGCGCCGGTCTACATGCGCGGCCTGGTTGAGGCCGTCAACTTCATCATCATCGGTTCGCTGCCCGCGAAGATCCGCCGCGGCTACGGGCTCTCCTGGGATCCGCTGCGCGAGACGATGCGTGTTGGCGGCGCCGCCTACACAAAGCGGGTTCTGTTGCCGCTGTTGCCGCAGATAATCCGCAACACGCCTGTCGCCGGCGGCAAGCTGCTTCCCGGCCCGCCGCGCCGGACCGCCGCCGCTTAGCCGAGCGCTGGTAGCGGTGCGCCGAGCAGCGCTGCGATCGCTCCAGCCGCCGCTGCCAACAGCAGCGTCGGCACGACGCCGAGCTTGGCGCCGAAGAGCAGCGCCGTCGCGCCCGCCGCGACAACCCATTGCCAAGTGAAGCTGAGGCCTGAGGCGAGTGGGATTAGAGCGCCGAAGATTGCGCCTACAGCGGCCGGGCCGGCGCCGTCGAGGAAGGCGCGCGCGTCGGTGTTGTTGCGCAAGCTGAGGAAGCGCCCGCCGCCGGCCATCACGAATAGGAAGGAGGGGGCGAAGGCAACCACCGAAGCCAGCAGCGCGCCGCCAAGCCCGGCCGCTGCGTAGCCGACGACCGCGACAGTCTGCACGACCGGCCCCGGTGTGATCTGCCCGAGCGCAACGGCGTTGAGGAACTGACCGTCGGTCATCCAGCCGTAAACGCGGACGGCGTCTTCTTGCATGATCGGCACGATCACGAAGCCGCCGCCGTAAGAGAGAGCGCCGACTTTGAGCGCTGTCCAGGCGAGCTGTATTTGAGTCGAAGCTGCCGTCACGGCAGCCAGCAGTAGCGCGAATAGGGCAGGCGCGCCAAACGACGAGAGCGGCGGCGCCTCGGCGCGGCGGATGATCAGCTCGATTAGGCCGCAGCCGATCAGCGCCAGCACGACGAATGGTCCGACGGCGATGACCGAGATCGCGCCGACCGCGATGTAGACGACGGCGCGCCAGCGTCGCAGCCCCTCATGCGGCGCGAGGCTGCTGCGGCTTAGATCCCAGCCGACGCGCAGCACGACGCCGATCACGGCCGCCCCGGCACCTGCGCCGACACCGCGCAGCCAGTCGGCCGGAGCGCTACTTAGCGAGATCGCCGCCAGCGCAATGATCATCACTAGCCCGGGGATGATGAAAAGTAGGCCGCCGATCAGCGCCGCCCACTGCCCGCCGGTGCGCAGCGCGCAGTAGATCGCCAGCTGCGTTGAGGCCGGCCCCGGCAGCAGGTTGCAGGCTGCGTTTGCGTGCTCAAACTCGTCCGGCTCAATCCATCGCTCGCGTTCGACGCAGAGCTCGCGCAACATTGCGACATGAGCTTGGGGCCCGCCGAAGCCGGTGAAGCCAAGCCGCGCCCACTCGCGCGCGACCGTTCCGATCGATGTTTGGTGCGCCATCTAAGGCGATGTTCGCACGGCGTTCACTCGTGCTCGTTTAGGATCGGTGAATGGATCAACTGGCCGACCACGCGACGCGCCTGCTCAGTCGCCTGATTGCCCACAACACGGTTAATCCGCCCGGCAACGAGCGCGCCTTGCAGGAAGAGCTCGCGGCCGATCTGAAGGATGCGGGCTTCGAAGTGACGCTCGTCGGCCGCACCGAGGAGCGGCCGAACCTCGTCGCGCGGCTGCGCGGCTCTGCCGACGGGCCAACGCTCTGCCTGCTCTCACACTGCGACACGGTGCTCGCCAATGCCGACGAGTGGACGCATGATCCGTGGTGCGGCGAAGTGATCGACGGCGAACTTTGGGGCCGCGGCGCGCTCGACATGAAGTCGCAGACAGCGGCCGAGGTAGCGGCAGGGATTGAACTGGCAAATAGCGGCTGGCGCCCAGCCAACGGAGACCTCTTGATCGTCTGCCTCGTTGACGAGGAGACCGGCGGCGCTGATGGAGTCGCCTGGCTCTGCGAGAACCACCCCGACCTGGTCCGCTGCGACTACTCGCTCAACGAGGGCGCCGGAGCCTTTTTCGAACTTGCCGACGAACGGCTTTACGGCGTCTGCGTGGCAGAGAAGGGCGTCTGCCGCTTCACGATCACGACCGACGGCGTTGCCGGCCACGCCAGTAATCCGCGCTTCGGCGACAACGCGCTGCTGAAGCTGGCGCCGCTGATCACTGCGCTCGGTCAGTGGGATCCGGTCTACGACCTGACCGACGGCGCTAGCGCGCTGATGACCGACCTTGGCGCGCCGGTTGAAGGTGGCGACGTCGGCGCCGCGCTTGATCTCCTGCGCCAGCGAGAGCCGATGCTGGCTGCCTTCGTCGAGCCGATGCTCGGCCTGACTTTCGCGCCGACGATGATCTCAGCTTCAGAGAAGATCAACGTGCTTCCCTCGCAGGCCGCGCTGCGGGTCGATTGCCGCACGCCGCCCGGCCTTGGCGAGGAACTCGTCCGCAAGCGCGTTGCCGAAGTTCTCGGCAGCGAGGGTTACCGGCTGGAGTTCACCGAGCAGGCGATCGGTAACGGTTCACCAGTCGAAAGCCCGCTGATGGATCTGCTCAGTGGCTGGATCGAGCGTGAGGACCCGGGCGCGCGCACAGTGCCGGTCGTACTGCCAGCTTTCACCGACTCGCGCACGATTCGGGCGACCTTCCCGGACTCCGTCTCCTATGGCTTCTTTCCGATGCGCCACACCTCGCTGGCGCAGATGTGGCCACTGATCCACGCCCCCGACGAGAGGATCGACGTCCGCGATCTGGCCTTCGCTGCTCGCTGCTTCAGCGACGTCGCGCAGGAGCTACTCGGTTCAGCTTCGTAGACTGCGCAGAAGAATGTTTGATCGCATCGACCACGTTGGCATCGCCGTTGAGGCAATCGACCCGGCGCTAGAGCTCTACGAAGCAACGCTCGAGATGACGCTCGTGCACCGCGAAGTCGTTGAGGAGCAGGGCGTTGAGGCTGTGTTGCTCGACCTCGGCGAGAACCACATTGAGCTGCTCCAGCCGCTCAGCCCCGACACTCCCGTCGGCCGCTTCCTTGAGCGCAGCGGCCCAGGAATGCATCACATCGCCTACCAGGTCAGCGACATTGAGAGCGAACTTGAGCGGCTCCGCGCCGCAGGAATCAAACTGATCGACGAGCAGCCACGGGTTGGTATCCGCGGCTCGCGAGTTGCTTTCGCCCACCCCAAATACACCGGAGGCGTTCTGACCGAGATCGTCCAGCCGGCGGAGGATCACTGATGGCCAAGGAATCAACTGAAGGCGAGCGCGTAGTGCTCGGGCTCAAGGGTGGCGGCGCGCTGCCACTGAAACTAAGCGCCAGCGACCGTGAGAAGCTTTTTAGTTCGCTCGAGAAGGGTGGCTGGATAGATCTCAAGGATGAGGACGGCCCGGTTCGCGTTGATTGCTCGCAGGTGGTTTATGTGCGCAGCGAGAGCGAAGAGAACCGCGTCGGCTTTGGTCTCGGCTAGCCGCCCCGGCCTGCCGCGCAGCTCGAACGGATTAGTGACTTAAGCGATGAAGGTCGGAATCATCGGCATGCCCAATGCCGGCAAGTCGTCGCTCTTCAACGCCCTCACTCAGGCCGGTGCGCAGGCCGCCAACTACCCCTTCACGACGATCGAACCGAACGTCGCCGTCGTCCCGGTTGAGGACGAACGGATGGTCAAGGTCGCCGAAACTGTCGGCGCCTCGGAGATCGTCTGGGACACGATCGCCTTCCACGACATCGCCGGGCTAGTCGCCGGCGCACACAAGGGCGAAGGGCTCGGCAATCAGTTCCTCGCCAACATCCGCGAAACCGACGCGTTGCTGCACGTCGTCCGTGCTCACGGCGATTCGAACGTGATCCACTCCGAAGGCAGCATCGACCCGCAGCGCGACATCGAGATCATCGAAACCGAACTGATCTTCGCTGACCTTGAGCAGGCTGAACGGCGCCACCAACGAATCGCCCGCGAGGCTCGCAGCGGCGACGCCCACGCGATCGCGGAAGAAGCGTGGCTCGCGGCTGTAATCGAGGCGCTCAGCGCCGGCCGCCCGGCCCGCACGGTTCCCGTTCCCGACGATGCTCCCGACGCGATGCGCTTGCTCCAGCCGCTGACCGGCAAGCCGGTGCTCTTCATCGCCAACGTCGATGAGGGTGATCTCGCCGTGCCGGAAGTCGTCAGCGCGCACGCCGCCAAAGAGGGCGCCGGTGCTGTCGCGATCTCCTCGCGGCTTGAGGCCGAGCTCTCGGAGCTGAGCGACGAGGACGCCGCCGCGATGCGCGCCGACCTTGAACTCGACGAGTCGGGGTTGGAGATGGTCGTCCGCGGCGCTTTCGAGCTGCTCGAGCTGATCGCCTTCTTCACCGCCGGTGAGGCGAAGCCCGCTCAGTCCTGGCACCTGCGCCGCAGCTCAACTGCTTGGGACGCTGCCGGCGCAATCCACACCGACATTCAGAAGGGCTTTGTCCGAGCTGAGATCATCGGCTGGGAGGCGCTGGTCGAGGCCGGTGGCTACGCCCCAGCGCGCGACCGCGGCACGCTTCGAACTGAAGGCCGCGACTACCAAGTAGCCGACGGCGACGTGATCACAGTCAACTTCACGCCTTAGCGGCGGAGGCCTTCTCGAGCCGCTCGGCGAGCCGGTTCATCCCCAGCTCGCGTGCTGCCTTGGCGCCGCGAGCGGCGGCGAGCGGCGCGTCCTTCGGCCGTTTCAATTTGATCGTCTGCAGCGTCGCCATCGCTTTGAAGGAGCGAAGCAAGTTGGGGTCATCGGTCAGCGAGGCGCGCGTGCGCGCGGTCATCTCGCTGGCTGAATCCTCGGCCGCTGCCAGCACGGCTTCGAGCGAGCCGTACTGCTCAAGCAGTAGCGCCGCGCCTTTCTCACCGATCCCTTTTGCGCCCGGGATTCCGTCGGAAGGGTCGCCGCGCAGCGCGATCAGGTCGGGGATCTGCGCTGGGTCGACGCCGCTGCGCTCACGGACGCTGGCTGGCCCGATCAGCTGCGGCCCGCCGCGCGCCGGGTAGAGCACAGTGACCTGCTTTGAGGCGCATTGGAACATGTCGCGGTCGCCGCTGAAGATCAGCGTCTTACCGCCGGCCTTGCTCTCAAGCGTGGCCAGCGAGCCGAGCAGGTCGTCGGCCTCGAGGTCGCCGGCATCGAGCGAACTCCATCCGCAAGCGGCGAGGAACCCGGGCGCAAGCTCCCATTGGTGCTCAAGCTCCGGTGGCATCGGTGGGCGATCTGCGTGGTAGGCCGGAAAGGCTTTGACGCGGTAGGCGCCGGCCTCGGCGCCGAAGCAGCAGACGACTGCGCGCGGGTCGTAGTCGGCAACCGCTTGCAGCAGCATGTTGGCCGTACCGAGCAGTGCGTTGACCGGCTTGCCATCGGCGCCCTTAATCGACTTCGGCAGCGCGAAGAAGGCGCGGTAGAGCAGCGACGGCGTGTCGACAGCAAGTAGTGGAGTGGCCACGGGCGGCAGGCTACCGTGATACCGACCGAGCGGCCGCCCGTATCCCGGTCGCAATGCCAATGGCTGAAGAAGAGCAAGACGACATCAGCGAGACCAGCAAGCTGCCCAGCTCAAGGCTGGCGCGGACGGCCAAGTTTGGCTCGCTCGTCGGTGGCCAGAGCGCGAAGTGGGCGGCGACCAGCGCGATCAACCGCCTGCGTACAGAGGAGCGTGCCGACGAAGCCACCCAGGCGCGCGCCTTCGACCTCGCCGACCAGCTCGTCAAACAGCTAGGCCAGATGAAGGGCGCGGCGATGAAGATCGGCCAAGTCCTCTCAACCGTCGACTTCGAGCTAATCCCTGAGGGAGACCGCGAGGAGTTCAAAGCACGCCTCGCTGAGCTGCGCGACAACGCTCCGCAGGTTGCCTTCAAAGAGATGAAGAAGGTTGTCGAGGCCGACTTCGGTGAGCCGATCGGCGCGATCTTCGCCAGCTTCGACGAGGAGCCGATCGCTGCCGCTTCGATCGGGCAGGTTTATCGCGCCACGACGCACGACGGCGATGAGGTGGCGGTCAAGGTTCAGTACCCCGGCGTTGCCGAGGCGGTCGAGACCGACATGCGCAACGTCCAGATGCTGGTGCCGCTGCTCAAGCGCCTGGCGCCAGGGATCGACGCTAAGGCTTTGCTCGCCGAACTGCGTGAGCGGATCGCCGAGGAGCTCGACTACGAACTCGAGGCCGCAAACCAGCGCCAGATCGCGCGTGCCTACCGTGGCCACCCCTTCATCCGCATCCCAGCGATCTTCGCCTCGCTTTCAACTCGCCGCGTGCTCGTCAGCGAGTACGTCGAAGGGCAGAGCTTCGCGCAGATGAAGGATCGCAGCGACGAGGACCGCGACCGCGCCGGAGAGATCGCCTTCCGCTTCTTCTTTGGCCTGCTGATGCGCGAGCGGCTCGCGCTCGGCGACCCGCACCCCGGCAACTACATCTTCTGCGACGACGGCCGCGTCTGCTTCCTCGACTTCGGTTTGATTCGCCGCGTGCCTGAGCAGTACCTCGATGGCGAGCGAGCTTTGGCGCGCGCCGTGATTGAAGGCGACGCCGAGCAGACGCACCGCTGGCTCTCGGAGCTTGGCTACCTGCCCGAGCCCGACCAGTTTCAGCCTGAGCGTGTGCTCGAGCAGCTGCAGACCGCTGGCGAGTGGTACTTCACGACCGGCTACCGCAGGCTCAGCCCGGAGTACGTGCGTAACGCGATCGAGGTTGGAAGTTCTCCCCGCTCACCGCACTACGACTACATGCGCAAACAGACGCTGCCGCCCGAAGCGCTGTTGATGCGCCGCATGGAAGGGCTGCTTTTCAGCGTTCTAGGCGAGCTGCGGGCCGGCAGCGATTGGGGCCGGCTGTCGCTCGAATACGTCGCTGGGGAGTCGCCATCGACGCCGCTCGGCGAGCAGGACGCCGACTTTTTTGCCGCGCGTGCGTAGGCTTCTAAACCAAGTTATTAATTCGGACGAAGAGGAGCACAGATGGCGACACTCAACGGTGTAGATGAAATGAAGGCCGCAGTTGGCACAGAGCTTGGTGTTAGTGAGTGGTACGAAGTAACGCAAGAGACGATCAACCAGTTCGCCGATGTGACAGGCGACCACCAGTGGATTCACGTTGATCCGGAAAAGGCGAAGGAGACTCCGTTTGGCGGCACGATCGCCCACGGCCTTTTCACGCTCTCGCTTGGGCCAAAGTTCACCTACGAGGTGATGGCTGTCGAAGGCTTCGTCTTTGCCGTCAACTACGGCTACCAGAAGGTCCGCTTCCCGGCTCCGCTGATGGTTGGGGCGAAGGTTCGGATGCGCGCAACGCTCAGCTCAGTTGAGGATGTTCCCGGCGGCGTTCAGATGATGGTCACACAGACCTTTGAGACCGAAGGCGGCGAGAAGCCCGTCTGCGTAGCCGAGTCGCTAGCTCGGATGTTCACTTAGGGAAGAGCCACGAAACTCCCGGCGCCGCTCGCGGCTCGCTAGTCTCGGAATATGACAACGATTAGCGCGGCAAACGAACGTTCAGCCCTCGAAACTGTCGAGCGGCGCCTCTTTATTGGCGGGCAGTGGCGTGACGCCAGCGGCGGCGCGACGATGGCCGTCGAAGACCCCTCGACCGGCGAGACATTGGTCGAGGTCGCAGACGCCACGCCGGAGGATGCCGACGCCGCTCTGGCCGCCGCCGATGAGGCCTTTGTCAGCTTCCGCACGATGGCGCCGCGTGAGCGCGGCGAGATTCTACGCCGCGCCTACGAGCTGATGGTCGAGCGCACCGAGCACCTCGCGCTGATCATGACCTTGGAGATGGGCAAGCCACTGGCCGAAGCGCGCGGCGAGGTTGCCTACGCGGCTTCTTACCTGCGCTGGTACGCGGAGGAGGCGGTACGAATCAACGGCCGCTTCCAGGTCGCTGAGAACGGTGGAAGCCGCGTGCTTACGATGCGCCAGGGAGTTGGCCCATGCCTCTTCATCACGCCTTGGAACTTCCCGCTAGCGATGGGCACGCGCAAGGTTGGCCCGGCGATTGCGGCCGGCTGCACGGTCGTCGTAAAGCCGGCCAAGCAGACGCCGCTCTCGATGCTCGCGATGGCGCAGATCTTCGAAGACGCTGGCCTTCCGGCTGGCGTTCTCAACGTCGTCTGCGGCTCCAGTTCCGGCTCGCTGATGGCGCCGCTGATCGCCGACCCGCGGCTGCGCAAGCTCTCCTTCACAGGCTCAACGGCGGTCGGCAAGCAGCTAATCGCTCAGTCGGCCGAGCAGATCCTGCGCGTCTCGATGGAGCTCGGCGGCAACGCGCCGCTGATCGTCTTCGATGACGCTGACCTCGACGTCGCGCTCGACGGCGCGATGATGGCGAAGATGCGCAACGGCGGCGAGGCCTGCACCAGCGCCAATCGGATTCTTGTCCAGGACTCGATCGCCGACGAGTTTGCGCAGCGGCTTGCTGAGCGGATGGGCTCGATGGTCGTCGCGCGCGGCACCGAGCCGGGTGCGCAGGCTGGCCCGCTGATCGATGACGTCGCCGTCGCCTCAGTCAAGGAGCTAGTAGACGAAGCAGTTGCCGGCGGAGCCAAGGTGCTCTGCGGTGGCGCGCCGATCGACGGTGATGGGCACTTCTTCGAGCCGACGGTTCTGACCAACGTCGCCGGCGACGCGCGGATTCTGGGAGAGGAGATCTTCGGCCCGGTCGCTCCGATCCGCACCTTTGCCACCGAGGATGAGGCAATCGCCGCCGCCAACGCAACCGAGTACGGGCTCGTCGCCTATCTCTTCACGCGCGACATCGCGCGCGGGCTGCGCGTGATCGAGGGGCTCGAAACGGGAATGATCGGCCTCAACCAAGGGATGGTCAGCAATGCTGGCGCTCCGTTCGGTGGCGTCAAGCAGTCCGGCTACGGGCGCGAAGGCGGCCACGAGGGACTCGACGAGTACCTCTCAACGAAGTACATCGCGATCAACGTCGCTGACTGACAGCTTTAGCGGCCAACGCGAAGCGTGTACTCGGAGTTGAGCAGCTTTGCGTCCTTGTCGCTAATGACGACGTAGAAGCTCTTTGCCGAAGTTGAAGCATTCTTGACCGTGACCCGGTCTACCGAGCTGCCGCCCTTAGCCGAATAGGCGACGCGGTAGCGCGATCCTCTACCGCTCTTCGCCCCGGCCGAGTAGACGGCTAGGTCAGCGCCACCGAACTTCGGCGTCAGACTGATCTTGGTGGCGCTGCGGGCCGGGATCTGAATCCGGTAGATGTCGAGAGGGTCTTTCAACTGGTCGATCTTTGCCAGTAGCGAAGTGCCTGCCCCGCCGCTCCAAAGCAGCGGCGCCTTAGTCCCGAGAGCGGTGCCATTGACGAGCGAGATCGAATCGTTCGGCTCCTGTGGATCGAGCGTCGGCGCCGGCAATGCGAGCGAGGCCGGAATGTTGATCAGGCCAAAGCCGGTGTTGCGGTCGTAGCCCTTGGGTGCGATGTCTTTAGCGCCCTTCTTCAGCAGGTCGGCAATCTGCCCGACCTTCAGATCTAGCCGCGCGGCGGCGATCCAAGCTGCCGCGCCTGCCGTGATCGGCGACGAGAAGCTCGTGCCGCTGGCCGTTGTCACTCCGTCGGTGGCGTCGTCTTCGGTGTCGAAGCGCAGCGGCACGTCAACCGGCACGTCAACGCCCGGGGCCGAAACGTCGACCGCTGCGTTGGCGTTGCTGAAATCACTCACCTGGCCAGCCGAGTCGGTCGCGGCGACGCTGACAACGTGCGGGAAGGCAGCCGGATACTCGGTCGGGTTGCCGTCGGAGAACTCATTGCCGGCTGCGGCAACTGAGAGCACGTCCTTTGCGTAGGCGCGCTGGATTGCGGCGTTCATCGTGAAGCATGGCTCCTCGGTCCCAAGGCTCATATTGATCACGCGCGCGCCGGCCGCGATCGCCTTGTCAATCCCTCTGGCGACGTCGGCGCAGCTGAAGCTGGTCAGCCCGTAGGAGAGGATCGGCGTGCCGGGGAAGACGCCGACTACCGGGCCGCGACCAATGACGGCGCTGATCGTTGACGCCACCATCGTGCCGTGCGAGTCGGGGACGCTGGTGTTGTTGAGCCAGCTTGTCTGCTGGCTCAGATCGCTGACGGAGCTGTCTACGCGGTCGTCGAGTACGGCGACGGCGACGCCGCCGGGGGCCGGCCAGGCGAAGTCGGCGGGCACAACTGCGACCCGCGCCCAGCGGTTTAGCTTTCCTTCAAAGGCGCTCTGGCGCTTGGCGCGAATGTCTGGCTCGGCCCAGCCCAGCAGCTGCTGGCGCCTTAGCGCCGCGGCCATCGCAGTTGCCTGCGCGCGAGCGGCGGTGAAAGCAGGGAGCCCGTCGATCGGCCTCGCGCCAAAGCGGGCAGCAATCGCGTCGCTTCCCTCGCCGGCGCGCACGCCGATGATCCAAGCATTCGCCGCGGCCGCGCTTGCTGCGCCGCCCGGAAGCACCATCGGAGCCTCGCCAATTGTGGCGGCTGAGGCTGATCCAACGGCGCCCAGCGTTAGTAGTGAGCCAACTGCGAGCACAGAAAATGCGCGGCCAGCCGCGGAAAATCTCATCTCAAGAAGGGTACGCCAGCTCCTGCGCCAGCGCGCCGGTGGCGCTAAACCTCTTCGTTGCCGGCGGCGATTACGCGCAGGTTGATCGTCTTGTCGTAGAGCTTGGCGTCAACGCCGTGCTCTAGCGCTACCTCGCGTAGCGGCTGCCCTGTAGCGGTCGCCTGCTTGACGATCGCCGCGGCCTTGTCGTAGCCGATCGCTCCGTTGAGCGCCGTTGCGACAGCCAGCGTTGAGCCCGCCGAGGCTGCAGTACCAGCCTTGTTTGGCTTGATTCCGTCGATGCACTTCTCAGCGAACATCGTCGAGCTTGTCGTCAGCAGATGGATCGACTGGATCAGGTTGCGGCCGATCAGCGGGATCCGCACGTTCAGCTCAAATTGACCCTGCATGCCGCCGATCGTGATCGCCGTGTCGTTGCCGATCACCTGAGCGGCTACCTGCAGCACGACCTCGGGAATCACCGGATTGACCTTGCCAGGCATGATCGAAGAGCCCTTCTGCAGCTCCGGCAGGAACAGCTCGCCGATGCCGGCGCGGGGGCCGGAGCCCATCAGCGCGATGTCGTTAGCGATCTTCGTCAGCGAAACGGCTAGCACCTTCAGCGCGCCGGAAAGCTCAACCAGCGAGTCGCGGTTGCCCTGCGCTTCGAACGGGTGGGCCGGCGCGTCGATCTTCAGCCCCGTCTCCCTACTCATTTCGCGGCGGACCTTCTTCGCGAACTGGCGGTGAGTGTTGAGGCCGGTGCCGGTTGCGGTGCCGCCGAGCGGAATCTGGCGAACGTGGATTAGTGTCGCTTCAATCCGCTCGCGCGCCAGCGCGATCTGCGTCTCGTAACCGGCGAACTCTTGGCCTAGCGTGACCGGCACGGCGTCCATCAGGTGCGTGCGGCCGGCCTTGACGATGTTCTTAAAGCTGCGTGCCTTCTTGCCGAGTGAGCGTTCTAGCGTCTGTAGCGCCGGCAACAGCTCGTTGGTTGTCATCTCGAGCGCCGCGAGGTGGACGGCCGATGGGAATACGTCGTTCGATGACTGCCCGAAGTTGACCTCATCGTTGGCGTGCGCGCCGGAGAGGCTGGCAATCACCTCGTTGGCGTTCATGTTCGACGAGGTGCCGGAGCCGGTCTGGAATACGTCGATTGGGAACTGGCTGTCGTGCTTGCCGGCGACGATCTCGTCAGCGGCCTTGGCGATCTTGCGAGCGGTTGTCGGCTTCAGCAGGCCGAGCTCGCCGTTGACGCGGGCAGCAGCGCCCTTGATCCGTGCCAGCCAGTGGATTACCTGGATCGGCACGCGCTCGCCGGATACCGGGAAGTTATCTACTGCCTTTGCTGTTTCGCCGCCGTACAGACGCTTCGCTGCCATCAGAACTCCTTCGAAGGGTTGGTCCCTCAATGCTACGACCGATAGTCGCTGCGGCGCAGCGCGGCTCAGCCGCAGAAGGCGCTGATCTCGCGCGCGACGGCGACCGGGTCGTCGTAGGCGGCTAGGTATCCGGTCCGTGGCAGCATCCGCAGCTGCGCGTCCGGCAGCAGGTCTAGCGCCTCTTCGGCGGCGACCGGCGGGTGGCGCGGATCCTCCTCCGGCCAGAGCAGCAGGACGGGGAAGTCCATCGCTGTGTAGGCCTCAATCAGTTCGCGCTGAACGCAGTTTGGGCGGCTGCGCGCGAAGACCGCCCAGGAGCGCGCGAGGTTGCTGTTGCCGCCGGCGTCGGCGAACGAGTGGCGCGCGAGGTCGGCCGCTTCAGCGTTGTCGCGTGCGCTCAGCCGCTGCGCGCGCCCGGGCCTCAGCGCGAACGGAGCGCCGCGCATCAGCACGCGGTCAACGCCAGGCAGCGAGCCGAGCCGAGCGAGTGCCAGCCACGCCGCCCACTCGCGGTCGCTGCTGGCGCCGCGGTGAAGCCGGTTGGCGAGCACGATCAGTTTTGAAGGCTTCAGCTGTCTGGTGGCCACGGCGCGCAGCGTGAGTTCAACCCCAAGTCCGTGGCCGCCGACGATCGGCCGCGCCCCACCAACGTCGTTGCAGAAACCGGCGACCACTTCGGCCAGCCAATCAAGCGAGTAGGGGTGGTGCGGGCGATCCTCGGAATCGCCGTGCAGCGGAAGGTCGGGCAGGACGACGCGGTAGCGGTGCTCGAGTTCCTCGACCAGCGGTTCAAACTCGCGGTAGCTGAGCAGCTCCGAGTGCCAGAGGATTAGCGCCGGGCCGGTGCCCTGCTCGCGGTAGGC
>Ga0194055_10000811_pt1 | contig 25287 bp, 24 predicted proteins | sample SepL449m_MetaG_FD_155482 | JGI IMG/M metagenome (GOLD analysis project Ga0194055, IMG submission 155482) | Anoxic zone freshwater microbial communities from boreal shield lake in IISD Experimental Lakes Area, Ontario, Canada - Sep2016-L442-9m | ecosystem: Environmental > Aquatic > Freshwater >... | reverse complement strand
CTTTTCGTCCATGCACAAGCGGCGGGATAATGTATGCCAACGATTTTCCAGTACCTGTGCCTGCTTGAACCATTAAGTGATGTCGATCCGTTAAAGCATTTGCAACGGCCTCGGCCATTTCAATCTGGCCCTCTCGAGGTGCACCGCCAATTGCGGTAACTGCAGCATCGAGTGCCTCGCGCACCTTTGCTGACATATCACTCATGTGGCCAATCCTAGTCTCTAGGACTTTGCCTCACTGGCCAGCGTGATGCACTGTGATTAATACATATCTATTTTCGTATTGATCCCGGCGTCGGCCTTTGATTTCTCGCAACCTGATGCCCCATTCGTTTAAGCATTGCCTTTGATCCAGCAATAACCTGCGCAAGCAGAGCCTGCTCATCAAAATGCGCAAACTCTCCATGTTCGAGAATTACTTTTCCATCGATTATTACTGTATCTACCGATTTAGAGCCAGAGGAATACATAAGATTTCTAAGAAGATCTGTCACCGGCAAGAGTTCAGTCCTTCGGAGTGTATGAATAACGATGTCAGCACGCTTTCCTACTTCGAGCGAGCCGATTCGATCCTCCATTCCACATGCACGGGCTCCACCTAGAGTTGCCATTTCAAGAACATCTTCGGCATGTAAGTAGTTGCGATCTTGATGGGTCTCGCGTGCAGTTAGAAGGGCGAGATTTGCTTGGCGGAAGAGATCAAAAACATTTGACCAATTTGCAGAATCCGACCCAAGGGAGATATTGGCACCACGTCGCCAAAGTTCAGCATGACGGCCGTGAAGAGTAGAGCCATGACCCCACATCATTGATGCACCTGGCGCCCACGCCAGACTTGCGCCTAACTCGATGAGCACTTCTGTTTCTGCATCGGTGAGGTGATTGGCATGGCCTAGCGTGACATTTCCTCCCAGAACGCCGATATTTGCTAAGTGTAGAAGAGGGTCCATTCCATAACGAACTTGATCAGCGGCAGTATCAGCAGGGCTATATGCATGATGCATGTTCAGAACTACACCTGCAGCATCGGCTTGTCGTTTCGCCTCAATCAGAAGCTCTTCACTTGCCGTTCCAAGTCCAAGCAGAGCAATGTGTCCGGTGACGAGTGCGTCCGGATCAGAATTACGTCGGAGTTGACCGCCCATCTGCGCTAACGCCTCTTCAAGATTGCGCGGTGCTCGCGCGATCGCACCTTTTACGCGCGTTGGACCTTGATCTGGCGTTTCTTTACCTTGCGCAAGCCCTGCAGGACGATCCCAAATAAAGGCATCACCCAAGATTGCTCTGATACCTACTGTTTGGGCAGCACGCGCGGCGGCATCTGGTTCAAGAATTGTGCCAGCTTCTAAAAAGCACGTAGTTCCATTTCGCACCATTTCAATTGATGCAAGTAAGACCCCAAGATATTCCTCTTCATCATTGACTGTATTATAAAAAACTCTTTCAATAGCATCGAAAACTTCGTCTTCGGGGATGTGATCTGGAATTACTCCGCGATATGTTTGGAATGAAGCATGCATGTGGCACTCAATTAGTCCTGGATGAACCGGCGCTCCGGCAGCATCTATAGTCCGCAAAGCGGAGTACCGCGTTGATAGATCAGAGTCCTTGCCCACTTCTACAATTCGACGGTCCATAATTGCAATCGCCCCGTCAGAAATAATTCTGCGTTCGGCATCCATTGTTATGACGTAACCATGTCGAACAAGCAGGTCAACGTTTGTCATTTGTGATGTCATAACTGACTTCCCCCTGATTCTAATCGCCACACATTTGCTTGGTGAATCTGCCACGAGATTTCAATATTGCTGCCAATTCTTAGCTCAAGTGAAGCTTCATCGTCAACATCAGCTAAGACCACTTTACCGTCGCCAATGTCAATTTGAAGGCGCGTTCGACTCCCAAGGAAGATCACGTCCACGATACTCCCACTTATCCGCGAATTTGATCCATCCAACGAACTAGATGCATTAATGCGAATTGATTCGGGGCGCACCGATAAAGTTACCGGTTCTCCGATATCAATATTCTCGCCTCTACCAATAAGAACTTGTCCCGTTCCCATTTTAATATGTACTGATCCACCCTCTATTTGCGCAACTATGCCGTGAAAGAGATTGGTTTCACCTATAAAATCCGAAGCGAACTCATTAGCGGGATTAGCATAAATCTCTCGAGGAGAGCCCACTTGCACAATTCTTCCTTCATTCATTACCGCGATTCGATCCGACATTACCAGTGCTTCCGTTTGGTCATGAGTCACATAAATGAAAGTTGCGCCTAGTTGTCGTTGAATCATTCGAAGCTCTAATTGCATATGTTGGCGAAGTTTTAAATCGAGGGCCGATAGTGGCTCATCAAGTAAGAGGACGCTTGGTTCTGATGCAAGTGCACGAGCGAGTGCAACTCGTTGAACTTGACCACCACTTAATTCACTTGGACCTCGACTTGCCAAACCATCGAGTTTTACTAGGACCAGCATTTCTTCAACTCGCGTGGCTATTTGGGCTTTTGATAGCTTGCGGAGTTTCAGGCTGTAAGCAATATTTTCAGCAACATTCATGTGCGGGAAGATTGCGCCTCGCTGAAAGACAATGTTTGTATTTCGAAGATGCGGTGGGGTGTTTGTCACGTCCATGCCATGAATCTGAACAGTGCCACTTGTCGCCTCTTCGAATCCAGAGATAATTCGCAAAAGAGTTGTCTTTCCGCAACCGCTCGGACCAAGAAGCGATAGAAATTCCCCAGATTTGATGCTCAAGTCGATGCTATGAAGTGCTGTGTGTGCGCCAAATTCTTTACTGACACCAGTAATTTGTACACCAAGTTGCTTCATATTCTACTTTTCCGTCCGATTGGTGAGCCGATTTGATACCGTCACAATAATAATGAGGGAAACTAATACCACGCTCGCTAAAGCATTAATAGATGGATCAATTCCGCGCCTGAGCAGTCCCCAAATCAAGATAGGGATTGTCATTTCATTTCCTATGTTGAACCAGGTGACCACAAATTCATCCAGAGAGAGTGCTACGGCTAGGAGGCCGGCACCAATCACGGCGGTACGAATGAGTGGCAAAGTTATGTCTCTGAAAGTTTGCAACGGTGATGCCCCTAAATCTCTTGCGGCCTCAAGGGTAGTGAAATCAAAAGTTTCTAACCGAGCATTCATCGTGAGAATTACAAATGGCATTGAAAGCACCGCGTGCCCTATCGCAGCATTAATGAGACCTTGCGTGCTACCAATGCTGGAAAAAAAGACGGCCATCGAAATTCCGAGCACGAGTGCCGGGATCGCAGCGGGCAATAAACTGCCGGTTAGCGCAATACTTCTCCGACGACCTTTCAAACTAGTGATACCAAATGCAAAAGAGGTTCCAAATAAGACTGCCACTATCGCTGATACGAACGCCAGAATGAGGGTATTTCTCGTTGCATCTATGAATAAAGGATTGCCAAAGGCGCTTTTGTACCACTCAAGAGTAAAACCTTCAATTGGCAGGCTAAGTCGTGGAGATGTCGTGAATGAGAACAAAACCGTAACAATGACAGGGGCAAAGAGATAGGTCAGAACAACTCCAACAAAGATTGTTGGGGCAAGGTTTCGTAGAGATCGCCGAAAGCGTTTGCGTGAAATTACCATCGAGTGAACTCTCGAATTAGACGCATAGTCACTGAGTGAATCGCAATCAGAATTGCTAGAACGCTAATGGCCAATGCCGCACCGAGGGGCCAATTTGGCGCTAAACCTTTGAATTGATCAGCAATTAAATTGCCAACCATCACACCATTGGTACCACCAACCATTCGTGGAACCACAAAATCTCCAGCGGCTAGGATAAATGAGATGGCGAATGCGGTACTAATGCCTGGCAAGACCATGGGGATAAGTATTGTCCGATGCATCTTCAATCCTCTTGAACCAAGGTCTTCTGCTACCTCAAGATGATCTTTTGAGACATTAACCATCGAGGATGAAATGGGCAAAAGCGCTAAAGGAATTAATAATCCAACAAGTGTTATCGCAATGGACCAATTACTAAAAATTAGAAATGTAATTGGCTTCGTGATGATCCGAAGTTGAATTAGAGCGGCATTGAGAAGGCCTTCTTTTCCGAGAATAGTTCTCCAAGCATAAATTCGAACGAGGTATCCGCTAAACATCGAGACCAGAATTATATCGAACAAGATCCTTCCCTTGCGAGGAAAGACAAATTGCATTATGTACGACAAAATATATGCGATAGGCACAACGATAATGGAGGTTAAAATCGCCACAATAATAGTTCGCAGAAAGACACTTCTGTAAAGAGATGTCGTCAATACCGCGTGGTAGTGCTCCAGCGTAAAACCAGGATGCATCTTAAAATCAACTTGAGTCCAGAAGCTATACAGTCCAAGAATTGCTAAAGGAATTGCAAAGAAAATTACATACAGAGTTGATCCGGGCAAAAGAAGTCGACGAGTTGCGGCGCCGTTGTTCATATTTCACTTAATTCAGCGAAATACTGGCGCCGCAATCCATCAGATTCCTTATTAGCCAAGCTTGAATGCTTCCCAAGCTTTAGTCCACGCAGGCATTCCGACAATATCGCCATCATCCTTCGTAGGTGGAACTACAACCTGGCTACCGAGTACTCCACCACCCGTTTGGGCAACGATTGAGTAGTCATATAGGCCCTTTGTATTTGCATCCAATTTATCAACAGCTGCTGAGATGGTTGCTCCTGAGCCAAGCTCAGTTGCGATAGCAGCATTTGCCTCTGGTGACATCATGTAGTTGATGAAGGCATAAGCATTGTCAATATTTGGTGAACCTACAGCGATTCCGTAAGCATCAGACCAGTAGAAAGTTCCGTCAGTAGCAGGAGAAGCAGACTTGAGTGCTACGCCCTTCTTTTCGGCAAGTACGATCTGGTATGCCCAGCCACCAATTGCCATCGAGGCATCTCCGCGAACAAGTACGTCAGCCTGATCGCCCAGTGAAGCCGAGAACGTGACGACATTTGGCTTGGTCTTTAACATTTCTTTAATTGTTGCATCTAGTTGCTTTTGAGTCATGCGACTTGGATCAGTGATTCCCATTGATTTAGCCCAGAGCCACGTATTGGCGACGGCATCATCTACCATCACAAGCTCACCTTTGTACTTCTTATCTGCAAAATCTGTGTACTTGGCTGGAACGCCGTCCCATTTAGTTGGGTTGTAGACACATGGTTCATCGCCCCAAATCAATGGAATTCCATAAACATTTCCATCCTTAGTCAGCCACTCTGCTTTTGCAAATGCTGGAAAGAGGCCAGCGGCATTTGGGATTCGAGAGAGATCAAGTGCTTGATAGAGCTCATCTCCGGAGGCTATAAGTGAGCGCTGAAAATCTTTGTTATCGGAAATTATATCTAGTTGTCCTTTACCACCAGTTTTAAACTTTGTTAGTGGCTCATCTGGAGAGGCAATAAATGTCGGTTTGACCTTAATGCTATTTTCAGTCAAAAAACCCTTTGCTACTGTTGCAGCATCTTCACCGGAGTAGCCAATAAAATTCAACTCTCCTCCGAGTTTGCCACCCGCAGCTGCCTTAGTTGAACTATCTGATTTTGCGCATGCGGCAAGAAGTGGTCCAAAAGCTGCTACTGCGCCGACGCCCAAAACTCCGCCAAGAACGTACCGTCGACTTACAGGTGCATTCAATTTTGCATTTCTAAGTTCATCTAGTGGATCGCTCATACTCTTGCCTCTCTATCTTGCTGGCGTTGCCAGCATTGAGAAGAACACACCTTGTGGTGCAGTCTTGGGTTCGCCCCGGGGATGGCTACGAATCGAATCTAATAAAGTGATTAGTGTATAACTTTTCACTACTGACCTTGCGTAAGTTATCTCTAGTCAAAAGGCCTGTCAAGCATCAAATTGCTCACGATTGGCTTTGTACGGTAATGATTTAAGCAAAATCCCCTGATAGCCTCTCAGCATGAAAACCGCTCTCCTTACAGGTACATCCTCGGGACTCGGCCGTGGAGTCGCAGCGCGACTTCACGATCGAGGCTGGGATGTGGTCGGCACTATTAGAGATCGATCGCACGGGATAGACGTGCCTTGGACCTGCGTACAGGCCGATATCACTTCGCCCGCAGACCTTGCCCGTTTAGGCCAGTTTGTTAAAAACCGGTGGGGAAAATTGGATGCCCTGATCAACAATGCCGGAGTTTGCCAAACCGGTCCATGGGAAGAGCTCTCAGATGAGGAAATTACTCATCAGCTCAACGTAAATGTTATTGGTGCAATGAACCTCGTGAGAGAAACTCTTCCAATGTTACGCCAGAGTGCCGGTGTGATCGTACAAATATCTAGCGACTCTGGCCAGATTGCCGAGGCAATGTTTGGTGCCTACAACGCTTCTAAATTTGCATTAGAGGGTGCTAGCGAGGCACTCTCTGAAGAAGTTTCACCGGATGGAGTTAGAGTCGTTGTTGTTGAACCCGGTAATTTTCGAACGGAGATTGCACGTCACAGTCCACAAGCAATAGGTAAAAATTCCACTCAAAGATATACGTCACAATGGAATAAAATTGATGAATGGCTCACTTGGCACGGAAATGAAAGCCCAGTTCCAGAAAAATGCGTGGAGGCAATTGTTGCCGCAGTTACTAATCAAGATACTCCCTTCCGATTGGCGGTTGGTGAAGGCGTATCCGAATCGATTCGTGAACGTGCTAGGCGAATAATCAGTCAGATGGACGCCTCAGATGATTTCCTAAACTCCCTCTAGTTACTTAAATTTATATTATTCTTTACTTGCAGAACGAACATCTGCAATCTCCCCCAAGAGTTCAAGCGCGTCGGAGGCATCTAAAGCTCCGCATTCAAAGGCAAAGCGCATTTCGGCCTTTGATTCGACTGTCAAAAGATTTCCCTTTGCGCGCTCGGCTAGATAGCCACCTGGTTCAGCAGTTGAAGGCAGCAATAGACCCAAAGCCACTTGATCTCCGCTTCGGCAAATCCAACGAACACTATGTGCAAATTCGGCTGGCCTGTGACGCACAAAATCGGCACTTCCATCTGGGTGAATTTGCATGCTCGATGCCCAGCCATCTCTATCGGATAAAGGGTTAACTGCGAAGACAATTTCTGGGTCAATTATCCCACCTGGTGCAAAGTTTCTGTGCTTTTCTGGGTCCTGAATAAACCCATCAACCATTTGACGATAACTACTGTCTGTTTTATAGAGTTCTTCGAATATATGTATCACGCGCAAATGTTCATTTCCTTGAGGTGCAGTGTCAACTATTTTTGCATTATCAACTGGAAGAAAATTAATATGAGCAAGATACATTAGCTCCATCGGTGAGCTTTTTAAGTTCTTGATTGACATTTCTACATGGATCTTGCCGTGGTTCTCACGTAATGTAATTGATGGTCGAGCAATATAGTTATGTGAAAATGCGACTGAATATTGATACTGCCCAGTGATGGTCATATAAGAACCCTGGGCATCGGAGCCCACTACGAGTTCTGCTTGGCGGTAAGGTGCATTTGGAAGTTCACCATGAGTTGGGTGATCATCTTTCGGCGTAGGCGCACCCATTCCAATTACACCGCAGTGAATTAGGAAGGCGCCATATGTCCCCAAATAATCAGTTGTCGGATTTGGTTCCTCAAACATCGAGCGCATCGTTAATTGCCGATTATAAAATTTCGCTCGCCATATTTGCTGTCCTTGGAAAGGGAGAACCTCTATTTCTCCACAACTATTAGTAACTCGGAGCCCAGCAACTCCTGTGCTATATAAAAAGGTCGAAGCCGTAAGATTTCCTGAGCTCGCGAGTATGGTTTCACGTTCAGAGAAATATCTTGGAAGTAACGGGATTGCCACGAGATTATTCATGTGAGTTCACGTTTAAGTGAGTCCTGGCAAGACAACACCAGTATTTGGGGCGAGGTGATCGAGAATTCCTCTGCCCTGGCCACCAGGAGAGTTTTCAGCTTGAGAATATGCCTTGTTAAATTCGGCAGTTTCATCATCAACCCATACTTCTAGATTGGCTCCCTTACTTTGCTGAGGAAGAGTGCCATTGCGACCCATGTCTCGCCAGAGATGATTAGCATCGGCAAAACTTCGTCTATGCCCAGTAGGAAGAGTGAAAGTGAGTAGTTTGCGCGGGAATTCAATGAAGTAAGGGGGCTTCATTATGTATTTTTCGATTGCATCCGTGTCAATCTCTACTCCAAGGCCATATCCGGTAGGGACATCTGCAAATCCGTGAGCGATCTTAATTGGTTCGGCCAACATATCATCGGCATAAATGTTCATAGCAGTAACTGCAGGCCATCTCGCATGGGTCAGAACGGCGCCGAGATGCAACGTATATGCTGAAGTAATTCCGGTGCCACAGATTTGTAACCAAAGATTCTTATCAAATGATGCGCACGCTTGGCCTTCTTTGAGGAAGCGTGAAACTCCGCCTGCATCCACTACGAAACCATCAAGTGCATCTTCTCTCATCCAATGGGGAAAGAGCTTTGGTTCAAAGTGGGTTGCGAGCGGGCGAGAAACTTTGCTCCTGAGCAATTTTTGACCAGCAATATCGGTTCGCATAATAGGGTCTTCATAAATTCCAATACGTGGTTCACGATCTAGCTCTTGAAGAAGTGGAGTCGCCTCCCCTGGGCTGAGCAACATTTCGTTCCAGTCAATGTCCAGGCGATAATCTTCAGGAGTAACTGCGGCAACTGCCCGCACTTGCTCGCGCACATCAAACCAAGGGCGAGCCTTAAATTTATGGCTCATATAACCTTCGGCGTAAGCATCTTTTGCCTCTTGCGCTAATACTTCTGGCGGCATTTTCGTGCTCCACCACGAGATTGGGCACTTATCTCTTACGGCAGGCAAGCTAAGAAGTGCATGCATTGGAGCCTCATAAGCCTTACCTACCAAGTCATACAGCGCCATTTGAAGTCCAGCACCTAGAGAATCATCAGAGAGGTGCAGAACTGGATTTCTTCCAACCACGCGAGCTATCGCCTCATCGCTAACCGTCTGCCATGTGTAGTAAAGAATTGTTTCGCCATAACCAACAATCCCAGGCACATTACTTGTTACCTTACAAATCTCTACAACTGCCCATTGGCCAACTAGGAGTTCTACCCAGGGACGACTACGTTCTCTCAGCGGAACTTGAATGACAGTCCGCTCAACATCTTTAACTCTTAGTTCCATCGTAGTTCTCCGTCTCTAGGGTTATCTTATGATTCTACGAGCACGGGCGCTAGATATGCCCTAATCTTTTACGCAAGAAATTATCTGATCACTCCACCCATCGTTATGCCTCTATTGATTACTCGATGGAAAACAAGGTAGATCAATGCTAAAGGAATGGTCGCAAGAGTAAGTCCGGCAAAAATAGGTCCAGGATTTGCTTTGAGCGCATTTGAAAAGGTCAGGATGCCAACCGGAATGGTTTGACTCCCAGGTGCTTGCAAGAGCACTAGGCCTATCTGCGTTTCACCCCAAACCCAAATAATATTGAGAAGAGTTATTGCCAGTAGCGGAGCAAACGAAAGTCGAACGACAATCTTTGAAAATGTTCTGTATATGCCAAGGCCGTCAAGTGCGGCTGCTTCTAAAAGTTCTCTCGGAAATTCAAGGAAAAAGGCGTGAAGCACAAGAATTGTCACAGGCAAACAGAGTCCAGCGTAAAGCAGCCCCAGTGCGGCAGGATTACTCAATACACCGAGTGCATTAAAGATTTGAAAAAATGGTAAGAGCAAGACAATTGAAGGCAACATAGTGGCAAGTAGCGGAATCGCCATAAATTTTTTGCGAAGTGATGGAGAAAGTAGGGTTGTGAAATATGCAGCAACGGCTCCTACTGCTCCAGATATTGGTAATGCTACAAGAACAACAATCGCAGAATTTTTGGAATAAACCGAAAATCCCGTTCCTCCTGGAGGGCCGCCCCAAGCTTCCTTAAAATTCTCTGGCGCCCAATCTGGATTTAAACTGAGTGGGTTAATGTAAATATCCAACATTGACTTGAAAGAAAGAAGGATAATAAAGAAAAAAGGGAAAAGGATTATCAAGGTGATAAAAATCCGATAAAGCCCCCAGGACCCTCTTCCTAGAATGCTGCTGAGCCTCATTGAATTGCCGATCGAGATTTTGCAAGGCGCAAACTGAGCATCCCGAGAGTGAGTAAGAAAATTGTTCCTAGAACGCCAACTGCTGATGCGGTTCCAAAGTCCCCAAACATAAAAGCTTGCTTATACTGAAAAATCGACAAGACGCTTGTAGAGTCAACTGGGCCACCTCTGGTCATCGCCCAAATCAATGAGAAGCCATTGAAGCTCCAAATAAATTGCAACACCGTAACCATGACTAAAACTGGTTGGATTAAAGGGAGAATGAAAAAGCGATTTTGCTGCCATTCCCCTGCTCCATCTACTTTTGCCGCTTCTAAAACCTCCGGATCAATTCGATCTATTGCTCCAACGATGAGCAAGAACGGAAACGAAGCGCTGGCCCAAATGGAAACCGCGATTACAACATAGAGCGCCGTCGATGGTTCTGCGAGCCAGGCACTATCTTTTCCTAAACCAATTTTGCCTAACAGCTGAGTGACAATTCCGATTTCTGGTTGGACTGAAATCGTCCAGAAAACCGCCATTGCAGTAGCTGGCGCAATTGCTGGAAGAAACCAGATCGCACGTAAGGGCTCATCTGAGCGCCGTTTACGACTTGCTGCTAAGCCCATAAGAAGAGCAGTGACCATGACTCCGATAGTTGAGAGAATTGAAAAGATAATTGTGACTTTGATTGAGCTATGAAAATCAGGGTTTACCACTAACTCGGAGTATTTTTTAAGACCTACCCACTTAACTTCTCCGACGCCAGGCCATTCGGAGAAGGAGAGTCTCAACGTCGAAATAATGGGAAGAAAAAATGTTGCAGCTAAAAGTAGGATCGCCGGAAGACAGGCCAATAACACCGGCGCAAGTGACATGCGACTAACACCAGCGCGCCCCGATTTCTGGCCCGCTGGTGTTAGTCCTAGTGTGGAGTCAGGCTTTGTTAAAATGGCCTGACTCCAACCTAATGCACTGAGGTGTCATTTTTTACTTTGGTATATCTGTTATGCGCCTGCGCGTAATTTGTCCCGGATGGCATCAAGTTCTGTGCCAATCTGTTTTACGTTTTTCTTACCGAGGAATAGCTTTTGAATCATTGGGTCGGTAACCCCATTTAGTCCTGCAGGAACTCCTTCAGCCCAGCCAGGTGATGAACCAAACTCGTTTGCATAACGAATAAGTTTCAAGACCACTGGATCAAGAGTGCTGTAGGCCGTCTCTACCAATGCCTTTGGCAACTTAACAGCGGAGAGTCCAGCACCGCTTTTGACGTACTCAAGCTGCATAGCATCAGACATAAGCAGTACCAAGAACTTCTTTGCTAGATCTGGATGCTTTGCCTTAACTGGGATTTGGTAGGTGTTAGAGCCAGACAAGTTTGGAAGTACTTTAAGGCCAGGTGTAGTTGGAGGTAAGAACAAGAAGTCCAAATTGAGATGAACTCGCAGACGGTCTTTTAATCCTCCAGGTGTTGCGTTGTGTCCCATCATCATTGCCGCTCTTCCAGCTGCAAAGAGGGCCATACCAACGTTCTGATCCTGTCCTAGAACTCCAGTTTGGAAGATCTTGGCATCGTAGATTTGCTTTAGCTGTGAAAATGCTTTACCAACTGAAGCGTCAGTATAAGAAGTTGTGACTGGAACGTCACTAGTGAAGTTAGTTCTTAAATTACTGAGCTTCTTTTCTGGTACTCCAGAAGCCAAGAAAGAGTCCAACATCCATGTTAAGTGATATCCAGAGCTACCGCCAACAGACATTGGCTCATAGCCTGCAGCTCTTAATTTTTTGCCCATATCTATAAAGTTTGCCATAGAACCAATTTGGTGATCTGCAGGAATCTTTATCTTAGCTTTTGCAAATGCATCCTTATTGATCCATGCAAAACCGTAGTACACAGCGCCAAGAAGTACTTGGTAGTTCTTGCCATCTGGTGCTACGAGAGTTGAAGAAACTCCATCACCATAGCGTGCCTTTAGGTTAGCCTCTTTCCAGACGTCATCTATAGGAATGAACTGCTTAGCCTTCATCATTGCTGCATATGGAGGCAAGTTCATTGGGGCGCTGGCCACATCTGGTGCGCTATCTGAAGTCATGATTTGTAGGTTTGTAGTGGTTTGAGTTTGTGCATCTAGAACCTGCAACTCAACTGTGACTCCAGGATTCTGCTTTTCAAATTCATCTGCAACAATTTTAAATGCAGGTTGAATATAAGAGTCTGTTTGAACTATAAGTGTGATGGCTTCTGCTGCACTGCTGCTCGGTAGCGTGAAAACCGTGATACCAGTCAGCGCAATCGTTGCCGTAATGAACTTTAAATTGCGATTCATGCTCTCCCCTTCAATTCTCATATAGCCCGTCGCGCGATTGCTCCGGGTTTGGGACCGTTACCCAGAACCTCGAAGGCTCTAGGGAGAGCCCGGACAAGAGGTGCGTAATCTCTTTTGGTACTGAGTGAAATTAAGGTATCTGAGTGAAGAATCTATGTCAATCAAAATCACTTAAGATTGAGGCTAATTTTCGTTATAATTCGAGCGATAGCTCGATGACCGCTGGGTTCGAAATATCGTCAGTACCGTAATGGTTGACAGCATTCTTCACAAAGGCCTAAAATTCGTTGAAAATTGGAGGTACTGTGCGATGTTAAGCCCCTCTCATTCATGGCGATTCGACTCACACACCCGGGATCAGCTCAATAGTATGGCCAGCAGCTCAACACTTGTGTTGCCCTTGGGTTCGACCGAACAGCATGGCCATCATTTGCCAGTCTCCGTTGACGCTACCGTCGTCACGCATTTGGCAGAGTTGGCTGTTGCGCAGGCTTCATCGCAAATCCCAGTACTCCTTTTGCCGACTCTACGTTTTGGGTTTGCACAGCATCATCTTCCCTTTGGTGGGACTGTGAGCCTTCGATCAGAAACATATGTCAATGTTTTGACCGATATTGTTGTGGGTCTTGCTAGTCAAGGATTTAGGCGCCTAATTTTCCTAAATGGTCACGGCGGGAATGAATCACCGATGCATCTGGTGGTCGATTCGATTGCCTCACAGAATAAAATTGATATCCATATGGCCGCAGCCTCATATTGGAAAATCGCTCAAGAAACTCTACTTACATTAGATTTTGGGGATGCCACAGTACCTGGACATGCAGGGCACTTTGAAACCTCTCTCATGATGGCAATTGCTCCAGAACTTGTGGAGCTTCACAATCGACCAGATGACCATGGTAAAAAACAACCGCTAGGGCTTGCAGATATTCCTCTTGCACACATACGCCGTCCTGGACTGTGGGAAACCAGTGATGGGCGAACTGATGATTCTCATTTGGCTTCATCACAAACTGGCGCCAAACTTATCTCAGACATGACCGAGGTTATTTCAAACTTTATTGTCAAATTCCATCACTCTGCACTATAGATTCGAATCTGGTACTTTTGCGGTTTACAAGGGCATATTAAAGAGAATTGAAAAGAGGGCGTTACGGTAATGTTAATCCAACATAGAAATCATGTCCTTGACACGTTGCAAATACTCGTTAACTCTTGCCCACCGTCGGCAATAAATGAGGACCTGCCAGATTTGCCAGCAATCAAGAAATTCGTCAAAGATAGAATTATCACGGAAGTTGCCGAGTTGACGACTTTTGATATTGGACAGCTCCATATGGTGCGAAGCCAATTCCGGGCAATCTTCGTGGCTCCTGACGACATAACTAAGATAACTCTAGTTAATAACGCTCTCTCCTCCGCCCGAATTTCTCCTCGCTTAGTGGAACACGATAATTTGGGAATACATTTCCATTATTTTCCCTCATTTGCCTCGTTGTCGGATCACCTTATCGCTGACTTCTCAATGGCATTGGCATTACTAATTAGCGCTGGAGAGATAAATAGGTTGCGTGTTTGCTCAGTAGCTGAATGTTCACGTGTATTTATTGATTCCTCCCGTAACAGATCTCGAACCTATTGTGACAGCAAGACTTGTGGTGCTCGAGTTCATGCCGCCTCTTATCGTCAACGTCAACGAAGTTAGTTTTGACAGTGTCGTATGATTCTTTGGGTGTGCATACGGTAATAAATGCTGCAGGCGCACTTTCTCGTTTAGGCGGATCGGTTCTTTCCCCAGGAGTTTCTGAAGCAATGAAATTGGCATCTCAAAATTTCATTGATCTTCCTTTTTTTCACGACCGTGCCGGTGAGGAGTTAGCAAGAATTACCAATAATGAGGCTGCCTGCGTATCTAACGGAGCCGCAGCTGGCATTCTTGTTTCAGTTGCCGCATGTTTGGCAGGAGCCAACATCGAACTGGCAGCAGAACTGCCTAATGCAATGGGTTTAGAAAAAGTCAATGTCCTTGTGTGGCGCAAACATGTTGATGGTTTCCTGGCGGGAGCGGACCAAATTTTGCATAATGGATACTTGTCCGCAGTCACAATGGCGGGTGGAACATTGAGAATTATCGATGAGGTCGATGAGCTACAAAATAGCGATGCGGCAATGCTGTGGTTTCCGAATGTCTACCCCCAGGTTGAGAATGAAGTGGATTTTTTTGATCTCTTTCTTAATCGGGCACGTTTGCTTGGAATTCCTTTTATTGTTGATGCAGCAGACCAGGTACCACCGGTATCAAATCTTTGGTACTTCACGCGCGACAAAGGCGCTGATCTTGCAATTTTCAGCGGAGGAAAGGGATTAAAGGGGCCTGGGTCGAGCGGCCTAATAGTTGGTAAGAAGGAGTTAATAAGGGCTTGTCGAGTAAACAGTGGACCAGAACACAGCATTGGTCGACCAGCCAAGGTTGGGAAAGAAGAGATTGCCGGGTTACTCAAGGCGGTAGAAGAGATTTTATCCTCTGATGAACTCAGTGATGCACGCAAGTGGCATTCGGTGGTGGATCGATGGCTAGTAGAACTTGATGAGTTAAAACACTTAGGAGTAGAACTACAAAAAACCTCCACCTCCCACTCCGGCCAACCCATTCCACGTGCAATTCTATTTCTACCCTTTGCTGACAATGCTATTCGTGATGAGATTATTGATTACCTATGGAATCAAGATCCGAGTATTGCGCTCTTGCCGCAAGAGGGTGTTGGCATCGCACTTAACCCTCATATGATTAAAGATGAGGAAATTAGCCTCGTATCAAAAGCTATTGTCTCTGCCATCGCAGCCGTTGTTGCAAAATAGCCCATCCCCCTTAACTACACGTGATTCCTTGACACGAAAGAGTCAGTAGCATAGGCTGATTTGCACCTAACTCTAATCCGAACTCTGAGCGTAAGAAGGACCAGTTTGGGGTAGTTTTGGCAGTCAAACTAGGCAGGGTAAGTAATGAGGAGAGAACGTGAGACCTAGCGCAGTTTTGCATCCGAGCGGCAATTATAGATTTTTACCTGCGATAACTGCATACTCTGCCGGCTTTGCAGCATCAGAAGGATTTGAAATCACTGCTCTGCGTTTACTCGATTGCCCAACACTTTCAATCGCCTTTGAGAGGATTGACGCAGAGCTTACTAAACGAGGACTTGCTCCTGCTGCCTTAGCAGGATTGCAACTTAGATCACCTGGTGCATTTAGCTTCGAGGGATTTGCGGAGTTCAACGATGAGTACCGTCAATCACTGATCAAACGCGGTTTGATCATCGATGGAGTCAATCCAATTTCGCGCACAAATGTAATTCCAATTCACCAACAGCCATCTGCTCCATCGATTGCAGTTGCATTTATAGTTAGCCCTACCCAGGGGCACGGCGCAAGTGATTTTGTTGTCGCTGGAGCTGGTGAGGTCGATGGCGACTTAGGGCCAGAAAACATTGTAGCTCGCGGCGATCTGAGTCAAAAAGGATTGTCGTTAAAGGTTGACTGCGTACTAGACATCATGCTTGAAAGACTTCACGCTTTAGGCGTTGAAAACCCGACTACCGTAAATGTTTATACGGCTCATGTAGTTTCAAATCTGAATGAGATGATCGAAAAGAAACTGCCTTCTGTCTCTAGGCATGGATACTCAACGTGGCTCACAACTCCTCCTGTAAAGGAGATTGAATTTGAGATGGACTGTGCGAGTTATAGTAAATGGGTGGTCATCTAGTGACAGCTGAACCTAACGACGTCTTAGATTTACTCGCAAAGATGATTTCATTTGACACGGTGAACGAATACACATCTGGCCTAGATTTTCCCGAGCGGACAATGATGGAGTTCCTCGAAGAAATTGCTAAAAAATGGGGGCTTGCGATAAGTCGTTTGCCTATCGCTCACAATGCCCATATTGATAGTTACAACTTGCTTATAACGTACGAGGTTTCAAAAACAGCGCAATGGCTAGTTTTTGAATCACATGCCGACACAGTCAGCGTCGATGGTATGACCGTAAATCCCTTCCATGGTCTAATAAAAGATGGGCTAATTTATGGCAGAGGAGCGTGCGACACAAAAGGTAGCGGAGCTGGAATGTTATGGGCCCTTAAAGAATATATGGAGCTCTCCTCATGCCCCAATAACATTGCAGTCTTATTTGTAACCGATGAAGAGGCGACTAAAACTGGCGCTACAGCATTTGTCCAAGCGCAACTAGTGCATCTTGATTGGACACCAACCGGAGTAATCGTCGGAGAGCCGACGCTATGTCAGCCAGTGGTGGCCCATAATGGCGTTATCCGATGGAAAATAAACACACAGGGGATCGCTGCACATTCATCTAATCCTTCAATCGGCCAAAGTGCCATTTCTGCAATGGCTAAATTGGTTCTCGAATTTGAAAGAGAATACTGCTCGAAACTCACTTTGACCCACCCTTTGACTGGCCAAGCTGCTTGCTCAATTAACACAATCTCTGGAGGCTCATCCGTAAATATTATTCCGGATTTCTGTGAAATTGAAATTGATCGGCGTACCTTGCCAGGCGAAGATAGTGAGCAGGTACTAAGAGAAATAAAGGCAGTTCTTGACTCTATTGCGCTACAAGACCCAACAATACTTATCGGAACATCGGCACCATTTATCGATTATCAACTCGACCCAACCGTTAATCGTGAGTTTGCCACACAAATATCCGAAATCCTGATTGACTTGGGGTTTTCGGGTGAACAATCTGGTGCTGGATATGGAACAGATGCTTCTACTTACTCGATCGCTGGAATCCCCGCAATCGTACTTGGCCCCGGAAGTATCAATCAAGCTCATACCAAAGATGAATGGCTTGAGATTGCGGAGTTGGAAAAATCCGTGTCGGTATACAAACAAATCATGAGATACAACTTCACATGAACGAGCGCGCATTAAGGTTAGGGATAATTGGCTTCGGCGGCATGGGAACAATGCATGCCGAACAGATTAGCTATATGGAAAATGCAGTGGTCGCAGGAGTAATAGAACCAGGGGTACTAAACCGCACAAAGGCACAAGCCTTTTTTAGCGGTCAAGATGTAGCCTTATTTGATGACGTTGAGAGTGCTTTAGAGCATGTGAAGGTCGATGGTTGGATCGTAACCTCAAGCACGAGTACGCATATTGAAATTACTCGGCAACTTTTGGAGAGAGGCTATTTAGTTCTCCTAGAGAAACCAATCGCATCTACACTGATTGAGGCTGAAAAGTTACGGGCCTTAGTTAAGTCCGATTCCTCGAATTTAATGATGGGTCATATTCTTCTCTGGAACAAGGAGTTCCAGACATTAAAGAGTGAGGCCACTAAACTCGGAAAAATCACGGTTATTAACGCCTCGCGTCAGCGATCAGCTGATCACCGCACTCGCTATCCAGGTGAATCTCCATTTGCATTCATCATGGTGCATGATCTCTATACAGTTCATAGTTTAGTTGAGGCGCAGGAACCAAAAACATTTTCAGCCCAACAACGCAAACATGACCAAGGTGGCGTAGACCTAGCTCAGGCCCAGATTGGGTGGTCCGATAATACTTGCGCTTCATTGGTGGCGAACTATTTGATTCCGGATGATATTCCCGGCGGTGGAAATATTGATGAGCTCACTGTTGCAGGCGAGTCATGGCATATGCGTCTTTTATACGAAAGCGGTGTCATCCAAATCGCCTCAAAGGGCGAGGTCCGGCAAGTTAAGGTCGATCCACCCAAGCGTGTTGGCGCCACCAACTTCTTTGATGATGCACTGAGAAACGAGTTGGAGCATTTCTTACTTTTGATCAGAGGCGTTGAGAGCGTTCCAGTTGGAGCTAGATATCAAGATGCCTGCCAGATTCAAGGCTGGATTGGTAATTTTATTTCACTTACACAAGACGAAGGAGCTAAATAATGTTGAATCCTGATAGCCGCCTAAAGGATTTCCCTTCACTTAAAAATCGCGTTTATCTCAACACTGCAGCAGAGGGTATTCCGCCAGTGGGTGTAATTTCAGCTATCAATCAATACGCTCAAGACAAGATAATGGGCATGGATGGCCGGCTTCTTCACCAAGAGCAGTGGAATCAGACAAGATCAATAACTGCACAATTTTTCCACTTGAATAGCGATGATATTGGTATTTGCTCTTCTGCATCAGAGGCTTACAACTTAGCCTATATGGCACTTCGCCTAAAAGATGGCGATGAAGTTGTCGTCAATGATCTCGATTTCCCATCTGGTCTGACTCCTTGGATGACAGAGTCTTCAAAGGCTGTAGTAAAAATTTGGAGGAGCAAGAACGGTGTGCTTGAGCTAAAAGACTTGGAAAAGCTACTGACTCCAAAAACACGATTAGTTAACATTTCCTTAGTTAGCTTTTACAACGGATTTCGCTTAGATGTAGATGAAGTTTCTGAAGTAGTTCGACGTAAATCCGGGGCAATGTTGGCAGTTGACGTGACTCAGGCACTTGGAAGAATTCCGCTTGATGTCAAAAAGGCAGACCTAATAGTTAGCGCCACACATAAGTGGATACTGGCCTCACATGGAGGAGGTCTCGTCGGAGTATCTCCTGAAAGGGCAGATGAATGGAATGTACCGGCTGGAGGTTGGTTCAATCTCGAAAATGCATTTGATGAATCACGCTTTGAGAAACTAATAACCAAAAAGGGCGCTGCAAGTTTCATGGTTGGCATGCCAAATTATGCAGCTATCTATGCGATCAATGCTGGCTTGACTTATATTGACAGTATCGGTGTAGGAGCGATTGACAATCATGCGAAAGACCTTGTAACTATGTGTCTTGATGGTCTTGCTGAATTAGGTGTGGAAATGCTGGGGCCTATTTCACCTGAACGCCCTTCTGGAATTATGGCATTTAAACACCCGCGCTTTGATGAGATAAATAGATATTTACATGCCGAAGGCGTGCACGCAATGTCCCATGCCGGCCGTCTACGGGTTGCAATTCATGGATATAATAATCAATCAGATATCGCTGTTTTCCTCGAAGTCTTAAAGAGAGCTCTGCTTGCTCATGCTAGCTGACGGGCATATTCACCTTTTTGAAAATGGTTACAAGGATTCTGGAGAGAGCGAAATCTCTCTTTACGAGGATCTGATAAAACAGCATTCAATAGAATGTGCTTTAGTTGTTGGCTACGAAGGCGAAAGTTGGGCTATAGGAAATAACGCTTACATCGCATCCCTGGCGCAGACTAGGCCATGGATTCACCCGCTAGCATTTTTTAAGCCGGAGGATCTACAAGTATCAGAGTTAGAAAATTTTCTCTCATTAGGTTTTGAAGGCATCACCCTTTATATATTTTCAGACCAAGAGGTGGCAGACCTACGTGCCGTTGATGAGTCCGTTTGGGCATGGCTCGTAGATCATAAATGGATGGTCAGCGTTAATTCAAAAGCCCACTGTTGGAACCTCTGGCTTGACGTGATGAGTAATAACCCTGACTTGATACTCCTCATTTCTCACCTCGGATTACCAAATGTTGACGCAAACCATCTAACACATGATGACAGTGCACTTGAACTAAACACGATCGGCAAACTTCATAGTTATACGGATGTATATCTTAAGTTGAGTGGTTTTTACGCACTAGAGCAAGCTGATCCAATTTACCCGTATCCATCCCTTACAAACTATCTACAGTACATAGTCAATAACTTCAATCGAACTCGTTTAATCTGGGGCTCAGACTTTAGCCCAGCACTTGCAACTGTGACATTTACCCAAACTTTCGAGCATTTTTCCAAATTAGAATTTTTAAGCCTGATTGATACAACCAAGATTTTGCATCAAAATTTGCTGCAACTCATTTCCAAATTGGAGCAGTGAATTTCGGAAGTATCCGATCCAATGTGATCAGTAAGTTGCTCTTCCACCTGATGCATCAAATGTAAAGCCAGTCGTGAATGAGCAAGCCTTCGATACCATAAAGGCCAACATTTCAGCTGTCTCCTCGGGCTCGCCAATCCGTCCCATAGGAATTTTCGCAAGCATGTACTTAAGCGTCTCGTCACTCGTGTCGGCATTCATAGGAGTCCTTATGACTCCAGGGGCTAGTGCATTAATCGTGATTCCCTCGGTGGCCACTTCTTTGGCAACACCTTTAATGAAACCAATCATGCCGGACTTAGAAGTGTTGTAGGCATGCATTCCGGGGTTTCCTTCCTTGCCGGCTATTGATGCCACATGTGCGATTCGTCCATACTTCCTGGATTTCATATGCGGAAGAACTGCTTGAGTTAACCAGACCGTTCCAAATAGATTGATTGTTACGGTCCGTTCAAAAGCGGCCCACTCAACGTCCTCAAGCTTTGTAAATGTTGGACCAACGACTCCGGCAGTGTTTATAACTGCATCAATCTGAGCATGGTTAGAAATCACTGAAGTGACGAGCGCCTGAACGCTCGATTGATCACCCAAGTTAACGCTCTCGACCTTATTATCTGAGAGCCCCAACTCTTTTTGAAGTGAAGCTAAACCCGTCTTATCGAAGTCAGCGATAACGATGGTGCCCCCACGGGAGGCAATCAATAGCGCAGCTGCTCGGCCTATTCCGCTGGCGGCACCAACAACTAGAACAACTTGATTGTCAAAATTATTTAGATCACTTGCCATTATTTCCTCCTGGGTTAATGACTGCGCTTTATGAATTCCATACTACTAGAGAAAATTTCCTATTTTCCCTTTCGTGGGTCTTCAAGGTTCAGAATTCCCAATGCGTCGGCATGAATAATCTTTTCTATCTGCTCCAGTGAGATTTTCGGGAAGTTTGTTCCTTCTACTATCTCATTTACTGCCCGCAAGCGTTCCATGGCATATTTGGGGGTGGTAACCGGGAAGTCAGAGCCAAATAAAAACTTGTGCATGACGCCCCATTCGGTTGCCATAAGCATCGCTTCGTAAATCATCCACGGGCGAGTATAAATTGCAGAGACATCGGCATAGACATTTGGATGCTTGCGAATAGTGACGATAGTGTCTCGAACCCAAGGATGGCCAACGTGAGCCATTACTATCTTAAGATCTGGAAAACGAATCGCTACTTCATCAGTAACGAGCGGATGGGCATAGGCCAATGGAGCTTCACGAACTGGCGAGGCACCGGTGTGAAAGAGAATAGGAAGTGATAATTTTTCGGCGCGTGCATAAAGAGCGAGTGCCTCACGGCTTAATGGATCAAAGCGCTGATAATTAGCACCCAGCTTTATTCCTACTAGTCCCAGTGCTATGGATTTGTCCATCTCTTCCATCCAGTCATACCTCATTGGATCAATAGACATGAAACCAATGCGATTAGAATCCGATGCAACGAAGTCGGCTGTGTCCTCATTGATTCGCGTAGCATCACCAGGGGTTCCAACTAAGCGCTCTGTATCTGGAACATGAATATTAAAGACGATAGACACATCAGCTGCAGCCATGCCTTTTTGATAGTCGGAATAACTATTGGTTGTATTAACTGGATCTCCAGAATGCCAACCCGAATATGACTTCTTTTCACTCTCAGGGACAGTATGAACGTGTGTCGGAGAGTGCGTATGAACGTCAACAATCATTTCAATTCACCAAATTCCTTCCATGGTAAGGTAAAAAATGAAAACGTGGAACGGTTAGGGCCCGAAACTCTCGTGAAACTCTCATTGATCGAATGTAATCAGTCCGCGGCCTGGGGCTCCTTGGGCTAGAACTTCAAAGGCTTTGTCAGCCTCATCTAGTCCATAATGACCAGTAAGTAGAGAGTCCAAGTCTAGTTTGCCAGCCAAATATAATTCAATAAGTCTAGGAAATTCAACGTGGGGGTTAGATGAACCATAGACGCTGCCCTTCATCATCTTCTCACCCGCGAGAATAAATCTTGGATCAATTTCCAACACGGCACCGCTTGGCGGAGCTCCTACAATAATCATTGCACCATTTGAACCGAGTATGTTGAGTGCGTTAAGCATTGCTTTTGTGCTTCCAACGGCAGCCACGGTGTATTGCAAGCCATTAGGACAGATTTTCCGGGTTGCCTCTAAAACATCTTCCTTCATTGGATTTACTGTATGTGTTGCCCCGAATGTTTTTGCCATTTCTAAGGCTGCATCAGATGTGTCAATCGCGATGATTGGATAGGCACCTGCAACACGGGCACCCTGAACTGAATTTAAGCCAACACCGCCGCAACCAACAATGGCAATTGACTCTCCCGGTCTTGTGCCAGCTGTGTTTGTGACAGCGCCGAAACCCGTTGTGACCGAACACCCAATAAGTGCTGCCATGTCTAGAGGCATGTCCTTACTAATTTTAATTGCAGAACTCTCTGGCACTACTAAATATGGCGCATACGTTGCAGGACCATAGTGAAGAATCGGTTGACCAGTGCCAGCATCTTTAAACCTCGAGCTGCCATCGAGAAGTCCACCTAGTGGTGAACCTGCTCGGCAGTGTCCTGGTTTGCCACCGCGGCAGGCGATGCATACGCCGCAATTGAGTAACCAAGAAATAATGACATGGTCCCCTGGACTCAGTGTTGTAACCCCCGAACCTACAGATTCAACAACACCAGATCCTTCATCCCCAAGGATTATTGGCATTGGGATGGCGTGAGAACCATCGTATGCATGCAGACAGGAATGGCAAACACCTGATGCATACATTTTAACGCGTACTTCACCAGGACGTGGGTTTTCTACTTCTACCTTCGTCATTACCATCTTCTCATTGGCTCTAACTAATACTGGAACGTCAATTACTATGGTCATGATTTGCCATTCTTTCTCTCAGTAGGTGATGGTTTTTTAAATACTCTCAAATACAGAAGTTCATAGATCCGATCAACTTCTTTTCTCGTTTGAGAATCCAATCGATATCCGACTGGCTCTCTCACGAACTCATTTGTAAATATGCTCTGCTTCACCAGTAAATACTTTTCCACCGCTAGGTATGCATCAAGTGAGTGCTCCAAATCCAACAAACTCGCCAGTGGGCCGCTAATCATGTTTATAGAGTCCCAGTCATTAGCTTTTAGTGCCCGCCAAAGCGTCACTAAAATCCAGGTTGTATCGGCACCAGGCATTGTTCCTACAATGCCACGTTGAAAAGTATCGACCAACGCGCCGCCTCCCGATCCCTCTAATACGCGCGCTTTTCCATCTGTAGCCTCTAGGAATAATGATAATCGCGGGGCTATTGGAACTGCTTCTGGCTTGAAATAGATGCGTTTGCCGTATTCCTTTAAAAGCTGAACCTGAACATCCATAGAAAGTGGCCGACCTACATAGCCCGAGGCATCCTGAACTATTAAAGGGATCTCAGTTGCGTCGAGTATCGAGCAGTAATGGCCGAGGGTCTGCTCATCATTTAAAGTTGTAGATAATGGAGGATTCACCATAACGGCATCGGCCTGACAGTCTTGCGCATGTTTTGCATACTCAATGGCCTGACGTGTCGTATCTCCACCTGCACTCAGCACAATAATTCCACCAAGCTTCTTGGTTCGCTCTGCAACTATTTCATGCAAGTGCATTCTTTCAACGGGTGAGAGTCGCAAAATCTCGGACACCATTCCAGTGGCAACTCCATCGGCTCCAAGCCCTAAGACCCATTCGATTTCACGCTCCAATATCTCGCGATCGATTTCATCTTTAGCATTGAACGGGGTAGAAAGCACGGGCAGTACGCCCTGCAATTCGCGCCATGTACTCATTTGATTAGCCTTTCCTTATTGTAATTTGATGCATCTATTGTGATTTTCATTTGCGAAGTCCAGTGTTCGAATCAAGACCGAAACGTGATGCTAAGTCGATATCTAAATCCCCCGAGCCGAGTGCAGCGGACCAGCCACCATCGACACAGATATCCTGGCCGTTGACGAAAGATGCCTTTTCTGAAAGTAGAAAAAGGACCACATCAGCGATCTCGCGCGGAAGGGCAATCCTCTTTAATGGCGTAATAGTTTCCAACCCCACTCTTCGTTTTTGTGGATTTGGGGCGTCAATAAAACTCTGTTCAAGGACTGGCGTTAAGACAGCTCCGGGTGAGACCGTGTTAGCTCGAATTCCGTATGGCCCATAAACAACGGCAATGTTTCGTGTTAACGCTTCGATGGCAGCTTTTGACATTTCATATATTGCATTATCCCTCCAAGCTCGCTTCCCATGCACAGAGGAGATATTTACAATAGCACCCTGTGTTTTTGCATCCAGAAAAGTTGTGATCGCTTCTGTGCATCCCCAGAGAGTCCCTAATTGATTTACATTTATCACTCTTTCAAGGTCAGTTGAATCCTCTTTAAAGTTATGAAGTTGGCCTCCCCGATTAATTCCTGCACAGTTAACCCAACCTGTCAAAGTTCCAAGCTCTAAAGCTTTGGCAACGGCCTCTCTGTGAGTCGCACGGATAGAAACATCCCCCATGACGAATTCAGCAGAACCGTCGGATTTGTTAATTTGGCTTGCGGTTTGCTTCAGACCTGCTTCGTCAATATCTATGAGAATTACAGATGCAAAAGGAGCAATTGTTTCGGCGATGGCGCACCCTATTCCAGCAGCTGCGCCCGTCACTACTACTACTTGATTCATGTTAATTCGCCCCATTCTTCAGAGGAAAATGACATAACCAAGCATGTGAGGCAGATCCGCTTGTCAATGGCACGGACTCGGTCTGACATTTCACTTGTTGCAATCCAACTGAGCATCGCGATCGATAAGAGCAGGCGTCATTCTCGTTGATGGTGGGTAGGGCTTGAATGTCATAAATTTGCTTTCGTTGGATTGGGGGTTCAGTTCGGGGAACCGAAG
>Ga0194055_10000810_pt1 | contig 25299 bp, 26 predicted proteins | sample SepL449m_MetaG_FD_155482 | JGI IMG/M metagenome (GOLD analysis project Ga0194055, IMG submission 155482) | Anoxic zone freshwater microbial communities from boreal shield lake in IISD Experimental Lakes Area, Ontario, Canada - Sep2016-L442-9m | ecosystem: Environmental > Aquatic > Freshwater >... | reverse complement strand
GCAGCCGGCGAAGCACTCGGAGTTGTTGGCGAGTCGGGATCTGGAAAATCTACGGTGATGCGCTGTATCGCCGGAGATCAGTCAACAAGTGTCGGATCTGTGCATTTGCGCACCATTGATGGTGGCAACACCAACATCTTGCACATGAGCGCATCTGCGCGCAGGCAACTTCGTATTGATCAGATTGCGGTTGTCTATCAAGACCCCGCCGAAGGGCTCGACCTACGAGTGACTGCAGGAGGCAATATTGCTGCTCCGCTGACTGCAGCAGGACTGCGCAATTTTGGTGCAATCCGTCATCGCGCGAGCGAACTGCTGTCGCGAACCGAAGTTCCACTCAACCGCATGGACGATGTGGTTCGGTCGTTTTCGGGCGGCATGAGACAACGGGTGCAACTTGCCAAAGCATTGGCAAACCGTCCACCCATTGTTTTGCTTGACGAACCCACGACTGGGCTCGACGCAAGCGTTGCAGCCGGAGTGCTCGACTTAATTAGAGGTCTCCTAGAGGAATTTGGGCTTGCTGCAGTTGTTGTTTCACACGATTTCTCGGTCATTGAAATGCTGACGACACGGTGCATCGTCATGAACCATGGTCGCGTTGTTGAAAGCGCGCTCACCGACCAATTGCTCGAAGACCCACATCATCCATACAGCCAAAAACTTGTATCGGCGGCACGATCATGACAAAGAAGTTTGACCCCAACATGGTCTTGGATGTGCGCAAACTCTATAAAGAATTTATTCTCCACACAGTCGACGGTCGCACTGTTGAAGCTCTCAACGGAATTTCATTAACCGTGAGTGCTGGCGAGCATGTTGCACTTGCAGGCACGAGCGGTGCCGGAAAATCTTCCCTACTGAAATCGATATACCGCACCTACAAGCCCACATCGGGCGAAGTGTGGTTTCAACTTCTCGACGGCACGTTTGTAGACCTCGTTGGTTTGACCGACGCCGAGTTGGCAACGTTACGCGGCACGCAGATTGGGTATGTTTCGCAGTTCTTGCGCGCCGCACCACGTCGAAGCACACTTGAAATCGTCACGAAATCCGGGATGCAACGCGGAATGGATATCTCAACAGCTCGCGAAGCCGCTGCCGTTGCCTTAAAAAAATTGAATTTGGACGAAGCACTGTGGGACGTAAGCGCATCCGTGCTTTCGGGTGGTGAAAAGCAACGCATCAATCTTGCTGCTGGCACAATCTCGCCTCCACGACTGCTGCTGCTCGACGAACCGGTGTCGGCACTCGACCCGAGCAATCGTGAAGCCGCACTCGAACTCATTGACACACTGACCCATCAGGGAGTTGCTGTGTTGGCTGTATTTCACGACATCGAAGCAATGGAACGACTCGCGACTCGGGTCGTTGTTTTGCAACATGGGGTCGTGGGTTACGAAGGATCACCACAACAAACACTTGCCAAACTTGCAGGAGTAGCACGATGACAAATATTTCAAAAGGTGCGAGCATTGCGATCACCAATGTGACAGCGGTACTTCCATATTCGCTAGTTGAGAACGCGACAGTCGTTGTTGAAGACGGAATCATTACTTCAATCGTCTCTGGCGGCCTCGCGCCCGTCGGTGCAATAGATGGAAATGGCGCGTTGTGCATACCGGGCATTGTCGATTCACATAGCGATGGACTCGAAAAAGAGATCATGCCTCGGCCCAATGCTCCCCTTCCTATCGACTTTGCATTGCGCTCCTACGAAGGACGCGTTCGTGCCGCTGGAGTGACCACCATTTTCCATGGCATTGGGTTTGAAAATGATTCAAAGTATGGACGCACGATCAAACTGGCCAACGGATTATGCGATGCGATTCAACTGCACATGACTGGCAAAAACAGCCTGGTTGATCATCGCATTTTGTACAGACTCGACGCACGAGATGCAGATGGTTTTGATGCCCTGCAGGCTCGTTTTGCCCTAGACGGCTCATTGCAAACCGGAGCCGACCAGAAAACCGGCGCGACACCTCTCGTGTCGTTTGAAGATCACACTCCTGGCCAAGGCCAATACACCGACCGAACCTCACTCGAGGTCTACATCGCTGGCAACCGCAAAGTCTCGGCCGAGGAAGCCCGCGTGATTGTCGATCAGACGATCATCGAGCGAGATGCACTTCTGCATAATCGCAGTAGAGCACTTCCACTACTGACTCAACAGGCGCAACAACATGCAATTCGATTGTTAGCGCATGACCCTGCAACCCTCGACGATGTAGATCAAGCACTCGAATGGCATGCGTCCATAGCCGAATTTCCCACAACGTTATTGGCCGCGCAAGCAGCACATGATGCAGGTTTGCGCACTGTATGTGGAGCACCAAATGTTTTGCGAGGCAAGAGCCACAGTGGCAACGTGAGTGCACAAGATCTCATTCGACTGGGTTTGTGCGACGGATTGGCATCTGATTATTTGCCAACAACTTTGTTGGGTGCAGTTGGAGTACTTGTTGCAGACGGCGTTTGCAGCATTCCCGATGCGATTCGGCTCATCACGATGGGTCCTGCCGACACTGTGGGACTTGTTGACCGTGGACGCCTCGAAATTGGTGCCCGTGGAGATCTTGCTCTCGTGCAATTGCATGGGCGCTTGCCCGTCGTGCTCGGTGTATTTCGTTCGACATCACAGTCGGCAGAACATATTGGGCTCGTAGGCGCATCGCAATGAATCTGCACAACGACGTGCACGTCGTATTACAAGAAGCAGCAATTGCGGCTCAGGCTGCGTATGACAACGCGATGCAAACACTGACCCGAGAAGAGCGCACTCGATTGGTTGGCTTGGGCGGAGATGGCACACCAACTCACTATTTGGATGAAGTTGTTGAAGCACCAGTGCTCGATGTGTTTGAACGACATGGCGTGAATGTGTTGTCGGAAGAGATTGGGTGGATCGATCGGGGGTCTTCAATGACACTCGTCGTTGACCCGCTTGATGGCACAGCCAATGCCGCCGCCGGAGTGCCACTCGCCTGTTTTTCTGCGGCAATTGCGCTCGATGGAGAACTCGTGGAAGGACTTGCTGTATGGCTCGATGGTGGGCGTTCGTGGTGGGCACACAAAGACTCGCTTGTTGTCAATTCGGCAACAGGGCGAACATCGCTTCAAGGCGCTTCGGTTTCAATGCTGCGACCACGACCAACCACTCGCGCGGCATGGAACCGTATTGCGACAAGTGCCGATCGTATACGGATACTTGGCTCGAGCGTGCTCGAAGGGTGCTTGGTCGCCGATGGGGCCGTGGATGCATTTGTTGATCCAGGCGGCGAGGTGCATCGAATTGTTGACCTCGCTGCGCTTGCGCTCATCGTGCCTGCTGCGGGTGGAGTTGTTGTCGACTTGCACGGTCGTCCATTTTCGCTGACACCCGACCTCTCTTTGAGATGGAGTGGCGTAGTTGCTGCAACACCAGAGCTTGCTTTTGAGATCATCGAACACGTGTTGCAAAACGACTGACCATTGGTCACCGAATGTTCAATTGTTATTCACGCATTTAGCGTGTAGGTCGCCTAGAGAACAGACAAAATTAACGTGTGATCAGGCTTCGCAGGTCTACCAGCGCTGTACATGTTCGACGACGCGACCTGTTTAAGTACCCCGACTTTAGAAACGCAATCGGTGGTCAATTTGTTTCTCAAAGCGCAGATGCATTGGCAACCCTTACACTTGCACAACTCTTGCTTTTCAAATTTAGCGATGGCCCGTCTATAGCTGCACTCACCTCAGCACTTGTTGCTTCTGCACTACCGCTACTGCTTGTAGGCCCAATCGCCGGCCACTTGGCGGACAGATTGCCGCGAAAACTATTGCTCTGTCGCGGAAACGCATTACGCGGAGTAATCACACTGTGCGGGATTTTTGCGACAACAGCCAGCACGCGATGGTTTGGCTACATAATTTTCGGGCTACTTGTAGCACTGACTCGAATTTTGTACACAGCGCGCGCTTCATCGCTTGCGCAACTCGTGCGTAAACATGAGCTGGTCGCCGCCGACTCAACAAGTCTGATCTTGAGCGTGATTGCCGGCGCAATTGGTGCCGGCATTGGCACACGTATTTCAGGAAGCCTGCCACTAGTTGCACTCGTCATTGCGGGCAGTAGCCAAATTTTGGCAGCCTGGCTGTATGGCCGCATCTCAATACCTCTTGGTGGTGGCAACTCGAGTGCCAAACACTGCGACTTTCGTTCGCTTGCCTCGCAATTTGTGTCTGCAAAGACACGCTTTGCAATCCTTGCAACTTCACTGCATCGTCTAATGCTTGGCGTGTGTATTGCAAGCATCGCATTGATGGTTGATCATTCGTATCACCTCCAAACAACTGGCTATGTAACAGTCCTCGGTTTTTCTGCGGCAGGATCATTTGCCGGTTCAATCACCGCCGAGTGGCTGTCTGAAAGATATCCACGTCGATCTATCACGGTGATGTCATTTGTGCTTGCTGCAACTGCGATTGGAGCCGCTGCAGTATTTGAGAATCCTCGCGTTGGGTTAGTGGCAGTCGCGATATGTTCACTTAGTTTTCAAAACTTGCGCATCAGGTCAGATGCAACAATCCAGGCAAATGCAAGTAAAGAAAATGTTGGACGAATTTTCGCCGCCTACGACGTTTTGTATAACGCAGCATTCCTGGGCGGATGCTCTATCGGTATTTTGGCGAGTGGATTGCTCCGGTATTCAGAAATCTTGAGCCTCGTGACTATTGGTTATGCCTGCAACGCTGCAATCTTCCTGCGAATGAGAGACGGCAAAAGATCCGAAGACCAAGCGCATCCGTCAATCATTGCCTCGCTCAATAATTGCCTCGTGAGTATTGAGCAGGACGCCGACGCCCTCACCCACAACAACATTGACAGCCCGCGACACGAGGAGAGCACTGACGACCGTGTCGTGGTGGTCAAGGCGTAATCGCACCATCGTTGTTGAACCGCTGAAATGCTGGCCGATCACAGTTGCATTGAGTGAATTTTGGTCTCCGCGTTGACAGATAGATATCGCATCTGGTCGTAACAGCATTTTTGCATGTGGTCCTTCTGCATTATTAACATTCAGATCCAACTGCTCCTCACCAATGCTGGCAATTGACGTTGCTGAGACGTTGATTTCGATCTCATTCATCGCACCCACAAAACGTGCTACAAAAGCATTGGCCGGGTGCAGGTAAACATCGCGCGGAGTGCCGATTTGTTGGACGTGTCCGTCCCTCATAACACAGATGCGATCGGAGATGCTCAACGCCTCGTCTTGATCGTGCGTCACAAAAATTGTTGCCACACCCACTTCGCTCTGCAACAGTCGAATTTCGTCGCGCAAATCTGCTCGAACTTTTGCGTCAAGCGCACTCAGTGGTTCATCAAGTAGCAATACTTGGGGTTCGAAAACAAGTGCCCGAGCAAGAGCAACACGCTGCTGTTGACCGCCAGACAACTGATGGGGGTAACGATTGCCAAGTCCATTAAGTCGAACTCGATCAATTGCGGCAGTTGCAAGCATCTCGCGCTCGGCAGGTTCTACCCCACGAACCTTGAGACCAAAGCCAACATTTTCAGTCACATTCATGTGCGGGAATAGGCTGTAGTTCTGAAACACCATTCCCATGTCGCGCTTATGTGCGGGCTGATTGGTGATGTCGAGTCCGTTCAATTCGACTGTACCCGAATCTGGTTGCTCAAATCCTGCAGCAATACGTAATGCCGTTGTTTTCCCGCAACCGCTCGGACCAAGCAGCGTCACTAATTCACCTTTGGCGATTTCAAGGTCGAATCCGGCTAGCGCGACAACATCGCCATAAGATTTTCTTGCGCCCGAAAATTTAAGTACTTGTTGTTGAGTTTTCATTTTTGTCCCTCTACCTAGATGCCGATGGTTGAAACAACTTGACTCTTGCCACGAGTAATTCGATTCATTACGCCAAGTAGTAGTGCACTCACAACTATCAACAACAATCCAACAGTGAAAGTGCCTTGCGGGTTGTTGCCTTGTGCCTCGGCCAAATATGCAGGGAGAGTGAATTTGAGTAACAATGATGCGATGGTGTACTCGCCAAGAACAACCGCAAATGTGAGGAAGGATGCGCTGACAACACCTGCTTTGATGTTTGGCAAGATCACCGAGCTCACAGTGCGCATCCACCCTGCTCCAAGTGACCGAGATGCTTCGACCAAAGTCTTAAGGTCAATTGAGCTCAATCCAACATCAAGTGATCGAAATGAGAACGGTAACGCAATCACCACATAAAAAGGAACAAGGCTGAATGGGCTCGACAAGAAACTTGGGATTGTGCTTCGCATCGCACTCGAGATCCCAACGACAAGCGCAATCGGTGGAACAACAAATGGAAGTATTGAGAGCAGCTCAACAAAGGCACGTGCTCTCATAAAACGGACGTGCACATATACCGTTGTCGGCACCAAAATCAGCAGGCTCAACAACACGCTCAAAATTGCAAGGCGCAAGCTCAACCATCCAGCCTCTAAAAACCTCGCGCTTGTGACTGCATCGATCATCGGCCCGATAGTCCAGTTTTTGAGTAATGTCGACCAACCCAGTTTGATGACAGGAACCTTCTGAAATGAGAACCGTGCCATCGCGAGCATTGGCAATGTATAAAATGCGCCGACTATAAGCAAAAGGATCTTTGCCCAAGAATTGTTTAGTTTCATCGTCTCCACCGTTCAGAAACGCGGCGCAGACCTAAGTACCCCGACATTGCAATGATCATCACGATGATCATCCATGCAGCGAGCGCATATCCAAGGTTTGATTTGCCTGTGATGGTATTGCCCTGCAGGTAGAAACGAATCTGTACCGAGACCAACTGGGAACCTCTCGAAGACAACGCATAAGCAGTCGCATACGCCGAAAACGCATTAGCGAACAGCAATAAGAATCCTCCAAGTAGCGATGGTGTGAGCAATGGGATACCAATGTTTTTCCAATATTGCCGTGATGTTGCACCAAGATTGGATGCTGCTTCGCGGAGTGTCGACTTGAGACCATCAACTGCAGGAAGCATGACAAGCGTCATCAAGGGAATCTGAAAGTAAAGATAAACAATAACGATGCCCGAAAAATCAGAAATCTTGAAGCCCATGTCTGTCAAGTTGATTCCAATTACGCTCAACATTTTTGTGTACAGACCTTGCATGCCCAGCGATGCAACGAAGGCAAACGCCAATGGAATGCCACCAAGATTGGCTGCAACCGCGGAGTACCCAACCATCAGGTTGCGTAGTCCTTTCATGCGGTCGAGCGAGACAACCGCAATTGCTACGAGGGTTCCAATCACCATTCCCAACGTGGCAGTGATTGCCGACATTCGCATGCTGAACAAAATGGAACTGAGATATTGACCAGAGATTGCTTCAAGCATTGCTGGCTTGGTAGAACCTTCAACCGGTTGTAGTGCTGAGCGAAACACACTGAACGATGGCCACAATAAAAACGCGCCAACAAAAACGGCAAATGGCAAAATGCCAAACCATGGTCGTAAACGCGCAAAAACGCCAAGAGGGGCTCGCTCAGAGAGCGAGCCCCTACCTGACCAAACCGTAATATTCACGGTCTTTCTCGGGGGAGAGATTTACTTGCCGGCTACTAGAGGGCCCCACTGTGCAGCGAGAACTTCTTTTGCTTTGGCAACCTGATCGGCTGATGGAAACTTGATACCAGTTGTGAGTGCTGGATCTGGAAGATTTTTCATCATTTCTGGAGTGACCTTGCCTGCTGCGACGAGTGCATCGAAACGTGCTGGGATTGCTCCACCAACGATGTAACCAAGTGCACCCTCATCGGAGATCAAATGATCAATCCACAACTTTGATGCATTCTGGTGCGGGCTGTTTTTGACAACGCCCTGTGCGTAGTAACCACCGTACACACCGTCAGTTGGAACTGTTACTTGAAATGTGATGCCGTTTTCTGCAAGCGTTGTTGCCATACCTGGGTAGTTGTATGTCCAGTCGAGCACCAATGGGGTCTCGCCAGAGATAACCGATGCTGCAGTTACATCTGCAGCCGAAAGGTTTCCACTCTTCTTCAATTCGGCAAAGTACTTGATGCCAGGAAGAATGTCGTCAAACGATCCGCCGTTAGCAATAGCTGCGGCCATCACTGCAGCAAATGCTGCACCCGACTCACGTGGGTCACCGTTCAATGAAACGAGACCTTTGTACATTGGATCCTTCAACGCTGCAAACGTTGTAGGAACTTCTTTGACAACTGTGGTGTTTGCACCGATAGCCATGAGGCCGTAGTACGCAGCAACCCAATTGCCTGCTGGATCCTTCAATGTTTCTGGGATTTCGTCCCACAAGCAAGGCTGGTATGGCTCCCACAAACCTTTTGTGGCGAACTCTTGAGCGAATGCTGGCGAAACGTCAACTGCGTCTGGCATGTCTGGCTGACCAGCAAGTGTCTCCACTGCAGTCAACTCATCGGCTGACGAACCATCTGGGTTTGCAACTGGGTTCGCAATGCCGTACTTATCACGGTACGAAGCCAAGATGCCCTTGTAGTTGGCCCATGTGTCTGGCAACGTAATCAAGTTGACTTGACCCTCGGCCTTAGCTGCGTCAACAAGGTCTGCTGCTGGACAATCTGCAGCCATAACTGTCGTTTCTGTTGCCGCTACCGAAGTTTCTGTAGCAGAGTCGGATGATCCACATGCGCCAAGAAACAGACCAGCTGTTGCAAGACCCAATGCGATTTGCACTTTCTTTGTAACTTTCTTGTGTTGTGTCATGCAAATTAGTTAACTCAGTCCAGATTTCCTACAACAAAATATGCCGTAACTACAAGATGAACTTCACACTAAATGTAGAAACCCGTTATAGCCTGACAAAATGAAGATTTTGGTAGTAACAGCGCACCCTGATGACGTCGATTTTGGTGCCGGCGGAACTGTCGCAACATGGATTTCCGAGGGTCACGAAGTTGTCTATTGCCTCGTTACCGATGGCCAAGCTGGTGGTTCCGATAACACAGTGACCCGAGACGAAGTTGCGGCGCTACGTAGACGCGAACAGACCGCTGCAGCAAACATGCTCGGCGTAACAGAATTGCACTGGCTGGGCTTCCCCGATGGTGCAGTAGTCGCCGACCTCAACTTACGTCGCGAAATCAGTGCAGTAATTCGTATTGTCAAACCCGATCGTGTGCTCACCCAATCAGGAGAGCGCAACTACAACCGTATTTACGCGAGCCACCCAGACCACTTAGCTACTGGAGAAGCGGCTTTGTGTGCGGTGTATCCAGATGCACGTAATGAGTTTGCGTTTCCTGAATTATTGAGCGAGCGTGGACTCGCACCGCACAGCGTGCCTGAAACATGGATCATGGCCGGGCCTAACCCGAAACACTTTGTAGACACAACAGACGTAATTGATAAAAAAATCGCCGCGCTACTCTGCCATGCCAGTCAGCACACGGACCCTGCGGGTCTGCCGGAGCGCATGCGCGGATGGGGCGAAATGATCGCTGAAGCTGGTGGCTTACCTAAAGGCAGAACGGCAGAAGCGTTTTTAGTTGTTGATACGAAATAACTAGTGCAGTAGTTAGTAAAACTGTGCGCTAGGGCGCAACTGTTGTAACTGCAGGATCGACAATTGTTTGTGGTGTGGTGTCGACAGGCAATGTGGTTTCTGGAGGCAAGGTTGTTTCGACAACTGGTGCCGATGTATCAACAGGCTTTGGCACGTCAGTAGTCGTTACAAAAACCCAACTGACGTCTGGCATTTGAGATGAAGGCTTAGGTGTTTGCGGTTGACCCAGCCAGAACCCAAATGAAATCAAAAATACAACAATTGACACAAGCGTTGAGTTGCGCGGACGCCGAAACTTCATCGTCCCTCACCCACTTCGTTGACTTTGAATTCAACATACATATCTCGAAGTTCTGCTGCAATGCGTCGGCGCAACTCGCGCTCTACTTTCCATTGCTGTACCGGCAATGATCTGCCAGCAACGCGCACTTCTACGTTTTCTGCACCTAGGTCATCGACACCGGTGACACTCGGTACTTCAATAAGCAATGGTGCAATCTTTGAATCTGTACCTAACTGCGCACACACAGCATCAATGCGCGAGATGGCATCCTCAATATCGCTCTCACGTGGCAGTGGAACAATGACAAGCACGCGCGACCAGTCGCGCGACATGTTGACGTTGTGGCGCAAAACGCCGTTAGCAATACTCACCAAGTCACCATCAAATGTGCGCACTTTGGTTACGCGCAATGTCACTTCTTCTACACGACCCTCGACCCAGCCAACAGAAAGAAGTGGTCCCAGACGTACGACGTCGCCAACACCAAATTGGCGCTCGGCAATGATGTACAAACCGGCAATAACGTCGCCCACCATTTGCTGCGCACCAAAACCCAGACCAGCACCTGCGATAGACCCCAAAAACACCAGGGCCGAAGATGGCAAGCTCAGGCGCAGCAACACCGACGTTATGACGACTGCGATGACGCAGAAATTGATGCCCCATCGAAGGGCACCGAGAACTGCAGCTCGGTGCGCACCAGTCGTCAGAGTAGAAAGATCGCTTGAGTCAAGCTTGTTGCGCGACTTGACCTGAATGATTTGCTGATCTGCAAGAAAAGCAACAAGTCTCATCAGCACATGACCGCCCGAAATGCTCATGATGATGACTACGAGGTCGGTGCGCAACCAATTAGAAACGGCATCTTTGCCAGTGGTTGCTGCAAGCAGTGCTATTGCATTCATCGCTACAAGACTACGAGACTTTCACTCTGCGACTGTGGCAAGCACGTGGTGCGAACTACAGGGACTTTGGTATATCAATCACAGCGTCAACACCGCCATTGGGCGACTCGCGAAGCTCGACTCTCATGCCACTCGCCTGAGCCAATTGCGCCACAATTGCCAAACCGAGCCCACTTCCCGTTCGCCGATTGGAATCAACGTCCGCTCTCCAAAACCGATCAAAAGCTCGCTCGCGCTGCTGGGATGACATACCGCGACCCGAATCAGAGACCACGATCTCTACGGCGTCGGCAAGTGCCAGAACTGTAAGCGTGATTTGAGACTTTGGAGGAGAAACTTCAAGTGCATTGTCCATGTAATTATCAATGATTTCTCGCAACGCAAGTTGATTCGCATCAACCATCAATACTTCTGGGGCTTGTACATCAATAGAGATTTCGTGTTCGTCGGCAAGATACTGCCATTCTTCAGCTCGGTCACGCACTATTTCGCATACATCAAGTTTTTCTCTTTCTAAAACTGCACCTTCAGCTCGAGCAAGGTGCAGCAATTGTTCAGTGAGATGTGTCAATCGATCTGTTTCGTTGAGGGCCTCGTCAATATGTTCTCGGGCCAGCAAAGGTTGAGTTTGCACTAGTTCGCTCGCCTGCTCAAGGCGGAGTCTCAGCGCGGTTAGTGGGGTGCGCAGTTGATGCGATGCGTCGCCCGCAAACGAACGTTGACGATCGATAAGGCCACCCAATCGAGATGCCATCGAGTTAAACGATCGTGCGAGTTGGCGAGTCTCACGCGGCCCGCCTTCAAGCGCAGTCGCCGAGAGATCACCAGCAGCCAGCGCATCGGTTGCTGCACGCAATTCCCCAATTGGTTGTGACACTGTTCGTGCAAAAACCAAGGCGACAGCAATTGCCATCGCAATCGACACTCCTGCGGCCAAGAGCAAACTTTGCATCTGCTTTTGAATGTTTTTATCAAGAACAGTTTTGGGATATGTGATTCGAACTACACCAAGAACATCAGCCCCACTCAAAATAGGAACCGCGACATAAACCAATTCCCCACCGATGGTGTTTGATAGTCGGGTACCCGATGACGGGGATCCCAGCAATGCGGCGGAAACTTCGGGACGACTCACATAATCAGTTCCGAGCACGAGCGTGGCATCAGTACTCGCAAGCAGATAACCGCCACCGTCAACAATGACAACTGTTCCCACTTTGGATTCGGAATATTCGTGAAGCACGTGATCGATGGAAGTTTGTTTTGTTTGATCATCAAGTGCAAGCGCCGGTGTGATGCGACCACCAATCGTGAATGCATCTCGTTCAATCGCGGTTACTACCCGATCTCGCTCAATCGCTGTGAGGTGAAGACCAAGTGGCACGTCATGCGCTACTAGAACGAGTGCAACGAGCCCAACCATTGCTAAGAGCAGTCGTTTTCTCATTGCGGTGCCTCCAACCTAAAACCAACACTGCGAATTGCTTCAATCCACTTTGCATTACCAAGTTTTTTTCGGATGGCAGCAACATGCGCATCCAGGGTTTTGGTTGGTCCATACCAGTTGGTTTCCCACACTGCTTCCATAATGTCGTTGCGGCGATGGACGATGCCGGGCTGTGATGCAAGATATAACAACAAGTCAAATTCTTTCGCAGTCAGGTCCAAGGAAACACCGTCGAGAGTTGCACGACGAGCATCAGCATCTAAAGCAAGACCACCGACCGTTATTGCCGCAGAATGAATCGTTTCCGAGTTTGTAAGTCGTCGAGAAACTGCACGAATTCGTGCGATCAATTCGCGCAAGCCAAATGGTTTTGTTACATAGTCGTCTGCGCCGATCTCGAGTCCGAAAACACGATCAATTTCTTCATTGCGCGCAGTCAACATGATGATTGGAGTCTGATGCAATTGACGGATTCGTCGACAAACTTCAAATCCATCGAAGTCAGGTAGGCCGACATCGAGTAAATAAATATCAGGAACTTTTGCAGCAACCGCATCTGTGCCGTTGCTCACGCGACGCACCGACATACCAGCCGACGTCAGCCCAGTTGCCAATGATGAAGCGATTGCGTCATCGTCTTCAACAATCAGAACGTCCACACCTCCATTGTCGCTCATTGGGGGACGTGGGCGTGAAAAGGCTGAATAATTGGATAAATCTTGGATAAGCCTTGTACCTCTGCTTTACCTACCACCAATAAGGTTTTATGCATGAGATCTGGATTCGTCACAACACTTTCAATGGTTGGCGTTCTTGCTGCAGGCACAACTGCATTTGCCGTCAATACTTCGTTACTCAATAATGCAACACAGAGCTCGGAAGCGTCCCCTGCTTTGCAGGCAGATGTCGTAGCTTTTGGCATCACCGATCAGACACCATCGACACTTGCCCCTACTCCTGGAGTAGCCGCTCCATCTACAGTTCAGTCGCAATACAACATTGACGGTGCAGGCCTTGTCACACTCGCCCTGGATTCTGCGGTCTTAACAACTGTTGCAGTCGAGCCAGCAAACGGTTTTACTTTTGAAGCAAAAAATGAGTCTGATTCTCGCGTAGAAGTCCGGCTGACAAAAGATGCGAAGCAATTGGTCTTCCACGCAGAATTGCTGAATGGACGAATCATTACTTCGCTCACGTCGCCTCGTGCGCCTCAAGTTGCGCCACAGGTTGCGCCACAGGTTGCATCAAAAGCCGCACCCGGCACAATCACTGTTGGGGCACCGGCTGGAGCAAAAAGTGGTGGTGACGACGAAAGCGAAAGCCACAATGGACGTCGCACACAGAGCGAAGACGGTGAAGATGATGACGACTAGCCACCCAGTCATTTCTTGGGTTTGAATTTTGCGCAGCTCAAAACAAGCGACTGCGCTGTTTCAAAAGCTAGTTGAACAATTTCAAGAGTAAGCCTCGTTGAAACCGATTGTGGATATTCAATTTCGTTTCTCAAGATGCGCAATCGGTTGAGCGAACTCACCACAGGTGCTTCAACACCATCCACGACTGCGAGTAAATCTGCTACAACCCAGTGTCCTCCGCGAGCAGTAGGCCTGACTCCAAGTGAATACAAAATTGCTGTTGCCGCTATGCGCGCAGACGAGTAAGACAAAACGAATGCACCTTCGAGCGAACCAGTTGCCAATAGGGCATTGGCGTCTCTCAGGTTGATTTGGGAATTCGTTATGAGATGATTGTGAAATCTTTGGTCAACTAAAACTTCTTCAAGACGACCTTCGTTTATGAGATCTTGTACTCTTTGATTCCACATTGCTGACACCAAGCACCTCAAGTTCGACTAATGGTCGAGAGGTGATTTGCTTACGAAAACCCGTACCCGACTTATTTGCCCACCATGTGTGCGACTCGATTGTCGGATTGACGTCAATGGATAATATTTTTGAAGTTTTCTGTGAAACCTCTGCCACTTCACCAACATCCGGATTTCCAATAATGAGAACGTCAATATCATTAGGTGGAAACCCACGATTACCTTCAAAGCGTGCTGCCCACGAACCAAAAATGAAGAGTTTTTCTACACCAGGCAACGAACCGAATTCCTCGGCAATTACCTGTCGCGGACCGAACGACATCATGAGTAATTGACCAAGATGATGCTGCAGTGGTGAATCACCACCAGAAACAAGCCGAGAGCGACCAACTCGCCGAGACTTAACGAGTTCTGCCATCTCTGCTCGTTCCACCTCTCGCTGCACCGTGGGCAAAGATTGCTTGCTGACTTTTGCGAGTTCAGCAAGAGTCCACTCCCGTTGCGGGTTTGACAAAATTGCGCACAGCATCTCTGCTTGTCCGCGCGATCGCAAAACAGGAAGCAACAGCGATGCAACTGTAGATTTCATAAAATGAATGATATCGCTCGTTTTATGAAATTATTAAGAAGTGGTCTTGTTGGCCTTACGACGCTTTAAATGCGTCCATATAAATTTGCCGACAACGATGATGATGGCCGCGACAACGACGTATTGAATTGCACTCATGTATTTGGTAACACTTTCCCAGTTGTCACCCAACATTGCACCGGCACCGATAAGAAATATGTTCCACAACAGACTGCCAATGAACGTACAGATGATGTACGGAATCAATTTCATTTTCCTAAAACCTGCAGGAATTGATACGACGGCACGAATGAGTGGAACACATCGACCAATCAAAACCGATACCACTGCGTTGCGATCGAACCACTCCTCTGCCCGAGTGAGTTCGTGCTCACTAACTCCAACAAATTTTCCGTAACGCACGATGAATGCTCGAAGGCGAACTGGACCAATCCAAGCCGCGATGCCGTACATAACTAGCGAGCCGAGAACAGAACCAATAGTTGCAACAATGATCATCAAGACAACGGATTTATTGTCGCGTTGTGCAACGAAGCCGGCATATGGCTGCACTATCTCTGAAGGAATTACTGGTATCACATTTTCTAAGCCAACAAGAAGAGCGACGCCTAGATAGCCAATTTTTTCTATAACGCTTTCAATCCAAGTAGCTAGACCACTCAACATATTGATGCTCGCGAACTAGCCGCGGCTAATTTCTTTGCGGCTCTTGAACTTGGATGCACGGTAGTCCTTGTTCATCAGCGCGATCACATCAATCGAGATCTCTTTCGGACATGCGGCGGAGCATTCGCCATGATTGGTGCACGAACCAAAGTGCTCATCCATCGTTTCGACCATTGCTTCGGCACGCTTGTAGCGCTCTGGTTGGCCTTGTGGCAAACGATTGAGGTGCGCAATCTTCGCGCCGGTAAACAAACTGGCTGCGCCGTTAGGGCACGCTGCAACACATGCGCCACAGCCAATGCACTGAGCGGAATCCATCGCTGCGTCAGAGACTGGCTTTGGAACTGCGATGAGGTTGCCGTCTGGAGCGCCGCCTGTAACGGCTGTGATGTAACCGCCGGCTTCAATAATGCGATCGAGTGGTGAACGGTCGACCATTAAGTCTTTGATGATTGGGAACGCAGCTGCGCGCCATGGCTCAACCACAATCGTGTCATTGCTCTTAAACGAACGCATGTGCAATTGACATGTCGTGGTCGCGCGCTGCGGCCCATGAGCAACTCCGTTAATCATCAGCGAGCAGGTGCCGCAGATACCTTCACGACAGTCATGGTCAAACACAACAGCTTCTTTGTTTTCGCTAATCAATTGCTCGTTAAGCACATCGAGCAGCTCGAGAAACGATGCTTCGTCGCTGATCTCGGCAACTTGGTGTGTTTCGAAACGACCAGTGTCCTTCGGGCCGCTTTGGCGCCAAATCTTGAGGGTGAGATTCTTGAGATGGCTCACTTGTAGCTCCTTGTTGCGAGGTGCGCATTTTCGAACACAAGTTCTTCAACGTTGCGCTTCGGGTTCATCGGGTCGCCTGTCCACTCAAAGGCGGCAACATGACAGAAATTCTCGTCATCACGTTGGGCTTCGCCCTCTGGTGTTTGGTATTCAGAGCGGAAGTGAGCGCCACAACTTTCTTCACGGGCAAGTGCGTCCTGGCACATCGCCATTCCCAACTGGAAGAAGTCGTCAACACGGCCGGCCTTCTCGAGAGTCTGGTTGGTCGTTTCGCCTGTGCCAGTAACACGCAAGTCGGTTTGAAATTCGTTGTACAAAGCTGGCAAATCTGTCAGTGCTTCTTGCAAACCCTCTTTGGTTCGCTCCATGCCGCATTTATCCCAAATGATTTTGCCGAGTTCGCGATGGAACCAATCTGGCGAACGCTTGCCCTTGGTATTGAGGTATCCAGAGAAGCGATCTTTCGCCTGTTTTTCTGCTTCTTTGAAAGCAGGGTGATCAATGCCCGGCATTGTTTTGCCGAGGAGTGGAGCAAGACCGCTGCTGATTGTGGATGGCAGTACGAAATATCCGTCTGCAAGACCCTGCATCAATGCTGATGCGCCAAGACGGTTTGCGCCGTGATCAGAGAAGTTTGCTTCGCCCGCCGCATACAAACCAGGAATGTTTGTCATCAATTCGTAGTCGACCCACAAGCCACCCATTGTGTAGTGAGTTGCTGGGTAAATGCGCATCGGAGTTTTGTATGGGTCTTCGCCGGCGATGCGCTCGTACATTTCGAACAAGTTGCCGTAACGCTCTTTCACAACATCGAGGCCAAGACGCTCGATGGCTGCAGCAAAGTCGAGGTTGACGCCGTTCTTAAGTGGTCCAATGCCCTGGCCCTTGTCGACAAGACGCTTTGCCGCGCGCGAGGAAATGTCGCGGGGCGCCAAGTTGCCGTAGCTCGGATACAAACGCTCGAGGTAATAATCGCGTTCTGCTTCTGGAATCTGATCGGCAGGACGATTGTCTGTTGGGCTCTTTGGCACCCACACTCGGCCATCGTTGCGCAACGACTCGCTCATCAACGTGAGTTTTGATTGCGTTTCGTCGGCTTGCGGAATACATGTTGGGTGAATCTGTGTGTAGCAAGGGTTAGCAAACATTGCGCCGCGTCGGTGTGCGCGCCATGCGGCAGTGACGTTGCATTGCATTGCGTTTGTGGACAAGAAAAATACGTTGCCGTAACCACCAGTGGCGAGCACGACTGCATGCGCTGCATGCGACTGGATCTCTCCGGTCAACAAGTCGCGCACCACGATGCCGGCACAACGGCCATCGACAACAACTGTGTCGATCAGTTCGGTGCGATTGAAAAGTCGAACTCCACCAAGACCTACTTGACGCGCCATTTGTTGGTATGCGCCAATAAGCAACTGCTGTCCGGTCTGACCGCGTGCATAAAACGTGCGGCTAACTTGTGCGCCGCCAAAACTGCGGTTGTCGAGCAAGCCGCCGTACTCGCGTGCGAAAGGCACGCCCTGGGCAACCATTTGGTCGATGATGTCAACTGAAACTTGCGCCAAACGATGCACGTTGGCTTCACGGGAGCGGAAGTCGCCACCCTTAATCGTGTCGGTAAACAAGCGATTAACGCTGTCACCATCACCTTGATAGTTCTTTGCGGCGTTGATGCCACCCTGCGCCGCAATTGAGTGTGCGCGGCGCGGAGAGTCGTGAAATGTAAACGCATCAACCTGATAGCCGAGTTCGGCAAGCGTTGCTGCAGCTGACGCGCCAGCCAAACCAGTGCCAACCACGATGATCTTGAACTTGCGCTTGTTGTTTGGGTTTACCAACTTGGCATTCTGCTTATAGTTGTCCCACTTTTCGGTGAGTGGACCACCAGGAATCTTGGCGTCAAATGTGTATGTCATGTCTATATTCCCCTATTTGACAATTCCTGCGATGACAGCAATCGGAAACGAAACGTTGCCGACAACAATGATGGTGGCGAACCCAGTGGCAAAACCACGGCGCCAATTGTTGAAGCGCGGATTATTCCAACCAAGCGACTGGAAGATGCTCCACGCACCATGGAAAAGGTGAATGCCCAACAAAATATTTGCAACAACATAAAACGCTGCAACAACAGGTCGATCAAGACTGCGCACCACATTGTTGTAGACCTCGCCAGTAACGAACTCTCCGTTGGTGCCAGTTGCATTTACAACACCCAATGTGAGATCGAGAATGTGCCACACCAAATATGCGAGCACAATCATTCCGGTCCAGCGCATGGTGCGGCTTGCAAACTTTGCAACTTGATAGTCGCGTGCACCTTGATATTTGACTGGACGAGCATGTCGATTGAGTTTGGTCAGCGACCAGGCTGCATGAAGATGCAAGAACAACATCGAAATCAGACCACCACGCAAGATCCATAACATCACACCTTTTGGCATGATCGGATACAGCAAGGCACGCAAAAATTCGGCGTAGTGATCGAGGGCGACGGCACCTAGATACATCTTTAAGTTGCCGATCATGTGAAACAGCACAAAGCCCATCATCGCGATACCCGAGATAGCCATTGCATACTTTTTTCCAACTGAAGTGGAATACAGGTCGAGCAAGAACGGACGCTTTTTGCGGGACTGTAATGCTGTGCCGGTGACTGGGGCTCGTCGAAGAGCCTCGGAATTTACGGTGGGCGAAGTAACCATCGATGTCAGAATACTTGTGAGCACGACGGGCACAGGCATCCCCTCTTGATTTGGCTATATATATAGTCGTAATCGGGGCGTGAACATTGTCTCAAGCGGGTCGGCCAAACCGCCAAAAGCATCACCCCGATATGGGTATTTCGCTTATTGGGGCGCAGATTCTCTACACTTGCGAGGTACAAAACTGTGGCCCCCACCCTGGTGAGCACAGCATCACATAACGGAGAGATAACACGTGACGTCAATACTTGCAACCGAAGGCGGCTGGCAAACATTTACTTTGAAGGGCGGAGAATGGCTCATTCTCGGTCTTTCAGGAGCATCAGCCATTTTGGCTTTGCTCGTCGGCTGGTACCTAATGATCAAAGTCCTTCAAGAAGATGAAGGTACCGACAAGATGAAGGAAATCGCTGGCGCGATTCAAGTTGGCGCATTGGCTTACTTGAAGCGTCAGTTCCGTACCATCGGCATGATCCTTGTGCCAGTAGGCGCAGTCGTATTCCTTACATCAGTTGCAATCGACAAACCTCAAGGCGGATCTGCGCTTTCGTTTGTTGAATCAGGCTTGTATCGCACACTCGCTTTCATTCTTGGTTGTGTTGCTTCTGGACTTACTGGTTACATCGGTATGACACTCGCAACTCGCGGCAACGTCCGCACAGCTGCAGCTGCACGACGCGGCTCGATGAAGGATGCATTGCAAGTTGCATTCCGCACCGGTGGCGTTGCAGGTATGTTCACCGTTGGTCTTGGTTTGCTCGGCGCAACCGTGATCATCGCATTGTTCCAAAACACATCGTCAGCAATGTTGGTTGGCTTCGGCTTCGGTGGATCACTGTTGGCATTGTTCCTTCGCGTTGGTGGTGGCATCTTCACAAAAGCAGCCGACGTGGGCGCTGACTTGGTGGGCAAAGTAGAAGCTGGAATTCCAGAAGACGACCCACGTAACCCAGCAACAATCGCCGACAACGTTGGTGACAACGTTGGTGACTGTGCAGGTATGGCAGCCGACTTGTTTGAAAGCTACGAAGTAACTCTCGTTGCATCAATCATCTTGGGTGTTGCTGCGTTTAATGCAGTAGGCCTCAACCCAGCACTTGGTTTGGTATTCCCACTCGCAGCACGCGCCATTGGCGTCATCGCTTCGATTGCTGGTGTGTTCTCAGTGCGCGCGAAAGAGGGCGAAACGAATGCGCTCAAGCCAATCAACCGTGGCTTCCTCACAGCAGGAATCATCACTGTTATTGGTACGTTCTTCCTCTCGTTCTATTACGTCGGAAACCCTGACAAGGGTTCAGTTCAGTTCGGCGAAAACCAAGTCACCATGTCCAACATCGGTATGCGTTTGTTCGGTGCAGTGGTGGTTGGTTTGATCCTTGCTCAAGTATTGAGCCGTCTCACCGAGTACTTCACTGGAACTGAATATGGTCCGGTTAAAGAAATTGCAGAATCAACAGAAACAGGACCAGCAACAGTTGTGCTTGCAGGAACTGCATCTGGCCTCGAGTCATCGGTGTACGCAATCTTGTGCATCGCAATCGCTCTTGGTGCAACCATCTGGATGGGTGGCGGAAGCATTCAGTTCTCGCTCTATCTCGTTGCACTTTGTGGAATGGGAATGCTTGCAACAACCGGCGTCATCGTTTCGGAAGACACGTTTGGTCCTGTATCTGACAACGCCGCTGGCATTGCAGAAATGGCTGGCGAGTTGCACGGCGAAACCGGCAAAATCTTGGTCAGCCTTGACGCAGTGGGCAACACCACAAAGGCTGTTACAAAGGGCTTCGCAATTGGTTCGGCAGTAATTGCCGCAGTTGCGTTGTTTGCCTCATACATCGAGACAATTGCTGGCGAACTCAAGCTTGGTCTTGTGGGCGACGCAATCTTTAAGGCACCAGAAACACAGATCAACGTTTCGGACGTGAAGACATTCATTGGTCTCCTCATTGGTGGATCAATTGCATTCATGTTCTCGGCACTCGCAATTCGTGCGGTTGGTCGCACAGCTGGTGTTGTTGTGCAAGAAGTGCGCAGCCAGTTTGCTGATGGCGGCATCATGGCCGGCACAAAGCAACCTGACTACGGCCCAGTCATCGACATCTGCACCGCAGCGTCGTTGCGTGAGCTCACCACCCCAGCACTGCTCGCAGTACTCACACCGGTGATCGTTGGTTTCGGTATCGGTTACGCAGCACTCGGAGCATTCTTGGCCGGCGTTATTCTCACTGGCCAGTTGATGGCCAACTACTTGAGCAACGCAGGTGGAGCATGGGACAACGCCAAGAAGTACATCGAAGACGGTCACCACGGTGGCAAGGGTTCGGCAGCACACAAGGCTGCGGTTATCGGTGACACTGTTGGCGATCCATTCAAGGACACCGCTGGTCCTGCACTTAACCCGTTGATCAAGGTGATGAACCTTGTTGCGTTGTTGACATTGCCAGCGATCATCAAATACCACGAAAACGACGGCGTACGCCTTTCAATCGCTGGTGTTGCACTCGTGATCCTGATCATCTCCATCATGTTCTCCCGACGCAAGTCGGTGAGCATGGTTGCCGCCTAACCAAACATTCACACAGTTCGGCTGACAAGTGTCGGAGCTTCGATACTTGTCAGCCGAGTGGATTCAGGCTGTTAGTTCTGCTGTTGCAGCAAATGTGACTTTGCAACAACTTGCACATCAACACACAGTTGGTCTCACTCAAGTTGTAACCGGCACTCCTCATGGAGAAGTTGTGTATCACCTACAAGTAGGAAATGGTGTCGCCACGCTGACACGCGGAGAAGCGTCACCAGAAGATGTCCGCTTTACAGAGCCTTGGGAAACCGCTGTTGCCGTAGCAACTGGAGTGCTTAATGCACAAGAAGCTTTTATCAATGGACACATTAAGTTTGTTGGAGAACATCAAAAGTTAATTGATGCCGGTGATGTATTCGCAGCGCTCAACCCAATCTTTGACAAGATTCGCGAAACTACCGACTACAAATAGCTTGTTCAGTCGCGCAATACGTACGACGTCATCGAGAGCGAACCCATTTCGCAACCATGTGTAATCACCTCTAACGAAGTTCTTGCAACATCAGCCATCCCGGCGATAAACGCAATTGGTAAGAAATGTTCTGGTGTAGGCACAGCTTTTCGTGCATCTGGTTGGTTGAGCATCTCAATTACTCGACTGGGATTATTGCTCGTCAGCATCTCTCGAGTCTGCGAATCAAAGCGTTGCGCCCAGTCGGCACCAGTTCCGCGCGCGCTCCAGTCAATAAGTCCAAGGTTGTGCACAATATTTCCGCTGCCCACCACAAGTACTCCCTCATCACGAAGTGGTGCAAGTGCTCTGCCGATGGCAATTTGTTCCAATGGATCAAGCGTGCGATCAATAGATAGTTGCACGACAGGCACGTTGGCTTCTGGAAATACGTGACACAACACCGACCACGTTCCGTGATCTAAACCCCATTGCGATTCATCAAGTACCACTGCACGCGGTGACAATAGATCTGCAACACGAGCAGCAAGAGTTGGACTTCCATCAGCGGGGTAATCAAATGTGGATAATGCTGGCGGAAACCCACTGAAGTCATGAATGGTCCGCGGCTTCTTCATTGCGGTAACCGCCAACTGATTGACATACCAATGTGCAGAAATTGCCAGGATCGCAGCAGGTTTTTGAATCGACTTTCCAAAAGCGGACCACGCTTCGGTGTAGTCATTGTGCTCGACCGCATTCATCGGGCTTCCGTGGGCCAGAAAAACAGCTGGCATGCGCACTGGAGTTTCAGGCACGGTCATGCCTGAAGGTTACGAGTAAAAGGGGTTCGCGCCTGTCGAGTGATCGGTGAGGTCTCGCACTTTGGTAATCGCAGGAATCTTCTCAGACACCATTGTGCCCACGCCTTCAAGCATTGTCTGACGACTCATTGAGCAACCGTGACAACCGCCGCCCATCGTGAAGTACGCAGTGCCCTCTTTGTCGTGACCAGCGAAAGTAACAAAGCCGCCGTGCGAGGCAAGCATTGGGTTTACCTCTGCAAAAACAATTGCCTCGATCTCGGCAGAGACGTCATCGTCATTAACGAGACCTTCGATCTGTGGAGACTTTGGTTTGTTGGGATTACGGATGAGTAATCCCTGAGTGTCGGAATGGTCAATCACTGCATCTTGAAACGAATCAATATCTTTTGCAGGAATGATGATCTTGAGCCCGTCAATTGTTCGAACCTCGTCAGAAAATGCTGCTTTGGTAAAGAAGTCGAATGACAAGTCGTAGCGAAAGTCCTCGCCTGGCTCGGACAAGATCTCGAGGCGCAAACCCAACTGCTCGCCTTCTGTCTCGGCATCGCGCAATTCGAGCAGCTTCACGTGCGCGATTGGTGTAACCGTGACAATGGTGTTGGCCTTGTCGGTCGTCTCTGATGTCATGCTGGCAAAGGGGCTCACGGCATTAATACTATCGCCGTGTTGTTTATTCAAACCCCACTGTGGCAGTGTGGAGCCGTGAACGACGGAAGTAAGCGCGCGATCTATGCCGCATTTGGAGCCAATCTTGGAATTGCCGTATCCAAGTTTGTCGGCGCAGCCATCACTGGCTCGGCTGGTCTGATGGCCGAAGCCGTGCACTCGGCTGCCGACACCGGCAACCAAGCACTCCTACTTGTAGGCAGTAAGCGCTCGGAGCGCTCTCCCAACGCAGAGTTTCAATTTGGTTTTGGACGCGAGCGTTATTTCTGGTCGTTCGTTGTGGCTCTCGTGTTGTTCAGCATGGGCGGTTTGTTTGCTTTTTACGAGGGAGTGCAAAAACTTCTGCACCCACACGAATCCACGAATCTTGGAATCGCAATCGGCATCCTTGTCGTAGCTATTGCCCTCGAAACATTTTCGTTACGCACTGCAATGAAAGAAGCAAACCACACCAAACCAAAGTCGATGTCGTGGTGGAGATTCATTCAAACTTCAAAACAACCTGAACTACCCGTGGTGTTGCTTGAAGATGTCGGCGCGGAAGTTGGGTTGCTCGTCGCACTAGCCGGCGTACTCACTGCCCACTTCACACACGATTCACGTTGGGATGCCGCAGGCTCCTTGACGATTGGCGTATTACTGATTGTGATTGCTGCTGTGCTCGCAATTGAGATGAAGGGTCTGTTGATTGGCGAGGCTGCACTTCCCGAGCAGCAAGAACTCATTGAGCGAGCCCTACAAGATGATCCACGCGTGCTCAGTATTGTGCACCTGCGAACGATGCACCTTGGCCCGGACGAAGTTTTGTTGGCAACAAAGATTGAATTCATTGACACTCTCTCGGTGGAGCAACTTGCACAAGCAATTGATGATGCCGAGGTGCGGGCGCGAAGCGTGGTGGACGCCACATTGCGGATCTATATCGAGCCAGACATTCGACGCTAAACGCCTGAGCCTGATTGATTTAGTCGGTGTACGCTTGAGTTGTACGCACGGGGAGTTCGCTGGATCGGCGGGCTGAGAGGGTGGCCGCCGCCACTGACCCGCTTACCTGCTGGATAATGCCAGCGCGGGAGCGAAGTTATGGTTGAGACAACTGCAGTGGTGGTGATCGGAGGGCTTCCGATCAGTAAGTCTGTAGCCAAATATCTACCCCATTACGACTATGTAATTGCAGCCGATTCTGGACTACACAGTGCAATCGATTTGGGTTTGCGTGTCAACTTAGTAATTGGAGATATGGATTCTGTTGATCCAGCCGTGCTTGTCGCCGCCGAAATCAACGGAGTGACCGTACAACGAATGCCACGCGACAAAGATGCAACCGACACCGAACTTGCACTGCTGGCAGCAGTTGCGCATGGATCGCGACAAATAGTACTCGTGACTGGCGGAGGCGGACGTCTCGATCATCAGCTTGGCGTATTGAGTGCCATGCAGCACAAAGCATTGAAAGACTGTGAAGTTTCGGCGTTGTGGGATACCGCACGAATACAACTCTTGCGCGGACCAGGTCTGTGCACTATCCATGGCAAAGTCGGCGACGTTGTTGGCCTCATTGCGCAACACGGTGATGCAATTGGAGTAACTACCGATGGTCTGAAGTGGGCTCTCAATGAAGGAACACTTGAAGCCCACTCTTCACGGGGCGTGAGTAATGAACTTGTGGCAGCAACTGCAACAATTTCGATTGCACGTGGACAACTTTTTGTCATTCAACCAAACGCAGTGGAGGCATGAGATGAAAAAATATTTAATTGCATTAGGAACACTCGCGATCTTGGCGTCGGGTTGCTCATCATCTCAAACGACTAGCTCGACTAAATCAACCGACGGCCAAATCACACTGACATTGCTTGCGCATGACTCATTCACACCCTCACCAGGCATTTTTGACGCCTTTACTGCTGCCACTGGAATTGCGGTGGAAGTTGTACAAGGTGGCGATGCCGGACAATTGGTAACGAAAGCCGTGCTCACGAGCGGCAACCCAGAGGGTGACGTGTTGTGGGGTGTTGACAACACGCTGCTCTCACGTGCGCTCGAAGCCAATGTATTCAGTGCAT
>Ga0194055_10000807_pt1 | contig 25346 bp, 23 predicted proteins | sample SepL449m_MetaG_FD_155482 | JGI IMG/M metagenome (GOLD analysis project Ga0194055, IMG submission 155482) | Anoxic zone freshwater microbial communities from boreal shield lake in IISD Experimental Lakes Area, Ontario, Canada - Sep2016-L442-9m | ecosystem: Environmental > Aquatic > Freshwater >... | reverse complement strand
GCCGATTACTTTGTCGGGCCCTGCTCAAAAAGGTGCTGCATAATCATGTGGCCGATGATCAGTTGTAAGTCTTCGGCGATCTGCATGTCGTCAATTGCAAAGTGGAGCGGATGTTGAGCAATCGACTTACATGCCCCACCCGAATAACCCAGCACAGCAAATGTGTGCATGCCGAGTGAGTTTCCCATCTCGAGCGCTTGAATAACGTTTTGCGAGTTACCGCTACCAGAAAATACGACCAGCACATCTCCAGCGTTGGCTTTGACCCGCAATTGCTCTGAGTAAATATTTTCGTATCCAAGATCGTTGGCAAGACACGTGATCACTGATGGGTTTGCGCTGAGCGACTCAATGCGCAAGCCGATGCCATGGCTCACTCCGGCACCATACGTGAAATCGTTTGCAAGATGGTTGGCGTTGCCGGCCGAGCCACCGTTGCCACAGATGAAAATCGTCTGCTTATTTTTCCAGGCAAGGCGGAATGCTTCTGCCAATTTTGGAACTTCGTCAATCGCTGGCAGCGCGAGCGCGTGTGCGAGCCGTTGTGCGTATGCGTTGATCAATTGTTTCATTTAGTTATCCCGTGGAAGATCTTTGGTTCGGCTAGTTACTTCGCTAAATGTTCCTTCGTCAACAATACGCGCGTTTTCAAGTCTGTAGAGGCGATCGCAATATTCCACCGTGCTCAAGCGGTGGGCAACGATAATTACGGTCTTTTCACCCTGCAGGGCCTGCACCGCTTGCATCACTCCATGTTCGGTCTCGGTGTCAAGTGAACTTGTTGCTTCGTCGAGTACCAGCACATCTGGGTTGTTGTACAACGCGCGAGCAATGCCTATGCGCTGACGCTGGCCGCCCGAAAGGCGCACGCCACGTTCGCCGACGATTGTATTCAAGCCTTCTGGAAGGCTCGCCACAAACTCTTCAAGTTGAGCCGAACGAATCGCAGACTTGACAGCATCGTCGTCAATTTGGTCTTTTGGTAATCCAAAGGCAACGTTGCGTCGCAATGTGTCATCGGTAAGAAAGATTGACTGCGGAACATATCCAATCTGATCTTGCCACCCGCGTAGGTTGTCGTGAATGTCATTGCCATCAACAAGCACACGACCAGATGTTGGTTCGAGTAGTCCAAGTAAAATATCTACGAGGGTGCTCTTGCCCGAACCAGACGGACCTACGAGACCAACTGCTTCCCCGCGAACAACCGATATTGATACATCTATCAGTGCTTCAGACGAAGATGCTGCGTACGAAAAAGAAACATCATTGATAGAGACATCTCTTTTAAAACTTGAACGTTGAATACTTGTGTCACGAATCGGGACGGACATGGTGAGGTCAGAAAAAATTTCAGCGACTTGAGGACGGCTTACATTAATGAGCTGAAAATTGTTGATCATTCGATTAACTGCGGGCAGAAGACGGAAAGCAGCTGCACCAAATAGACCCAGCACTGGCAGGATTTCTATAAGTCCACTACCCAGTAAAACCATTGTCGAAACCAGCATCGCAAGTCCAATGATTGTCAAAACTTCAAGACCGAATCTCGGCAAGACCTGAGCAACAGAGAACCGACGCTGAGCGGCGGAGAACCGACTGAGATGTTCCTCATACTGGGAAGCAAAATGATCTTCAGCGCCGAGAATCTTGACATCCTTTACCCCACCAAATCCCTGCTGCAGATGTTGCAAAATCATCCCTTTATGAAAATTCTGAGCCTCTCCCCATCTCTTAATTCGGGCATTTGTGAACTTCCGAAAGAGGAACGAAGCAATACCAAAGATCAGGACTGTCACGATTGTGCCGATTGGCTCGAGTGCAATGAGCAAAGCAAAGAGTCCGGTCGTCACGAGAATGTCAGACGAGATAACCAAAATCGGATCGAGTATTCCTGCCATAATTAGCGCGCTATTTTGCGAATTTCTGATCAGCATCGCAGAATTGCGTTGAAGATGAAACGAATAGGGCTGACCAAGATATGTTTCGTAGAGTTTGGTTCCGATGCGAGTTGTTACCGACATTGAATAACCGCGCTGGACCCACGTGCCCCAAATTAGGAATGCCGACTTAACGAAATAAACAAATACGAGAAAAGACATAGCTCCTACAACGAATTGTGTCTCCGTTGGATCACCCAACAAATCATTAAGTTTTGGAAATTGCTCAAGATAGTTCGGTCGAGTAAGAAATCCGATCAGTGGCACCACAAGTCCGAGGCTCACAGTCTCCAAAACAGTCCCCACAAGCATCAGCAAAAGAATCCAGCCGAGGCGACGACGTTCTTGGCTGTTGAGAACAGACCAAACCATCTTCGTTACGGAAACATTCAGTTCATTGCTCAATGACACGACCTCTGCAAATTCGCATATTGCCAGACCATTCTGTAGCCGAGATTTCCAAAAACTTATCCTGTAGCGGCGGCCGGATTCGAACCGGCGACCTTCCGATTATGAGCCGGATGCTCTCACCAACTGAGCTACGCCGCCTAGATTACTGAGCCCTCTGTGGGAATCGAACCCACCACCTCTTCCTTACCATGGAAGTGCTCTACCGAATGAGCTAAGAGGGCGAAACTATTCTCAATGAATATTTAACGCCTGCAAAAATCTTACCGTTTGTTGTCACCTCAAATAAGCGGACTCTTACTGAATTGGTGGGCCGGGAAGGATTCGAACCTACGTAGGCATAAGCCGGCAGATTTACAGTCTGCTCCCTTTGGCCGCTTGGGTACCGACCCACAAGTATGAAAGCCTATCGGCTTGAGTATTGTGTCGGTCATGCCAAGTTTTGATGTTGTTTCCGAAGTGGACCGCCAAGAACTCAAGAATGCCGTTGATCAGGCGCAACGTGAACTCGCAAATCGCTTCGACTTCAAGAACACCGACTCGTCAATTGAGCAAAAAGAACTGGTTCTCACAATCAGAACATCAAGCGAAGACCGCCTACGCGCCCTCAAGATTCTTCTAGAGGAGAAGTTCGTTAAACGTCAGATCTCGTTGAGAGGTCTCGATTGGGGCAAAGTTGAGCAAGCAAGTGGTGAAAGCGTTCGCCAGATCGTCACCGTTACTGTCGGCATCTCGTCGGATAAAGCGCGTGAGATAAATAAACTCATCAAAGAAAAAGCACCAAAAGGTATCGCGAGCCAAACACAAGGTGAGCAATTGCGAGTGACCGGCAAGAAGCGAGATGACCTCCAAGCAACGATGGCCCTTCTTAAAGGTGCAGACTTAGGTATCGCAATTCAATTTGAGAATTTCCGCGATTAGCACGGAGTTAGTCCTCGCTCGGGGTTTCGGCGGCACGGCGCTGTAGCTCGCTTACAACCGATGCATCTGCGAGTGTTGAGGTATCACCCAAGTTGCGACCTTCAGCAACATCGCGCAACAACCTCCGCATTATTTTGCCACTACGAGTCTTTGGCAAATCAGGCGTGAAATAGATGGCTTTGGGTTTGGCGATTGGACCAATTTCAGTTGCCACATGATCGCGCAACACTTGCTCGCTCACTTCGAGCCCACCACGCAATGTCACATACGCAATAATCGCCTGGCCTGTCATGGCATCGTTAGCGCCTACTACTGCTGCCTCAGCAACACTTGGGTGCGACACCAACGCGCTCTCAACTTCTGTCGTACTTATACGGTGGCCCGACACGTTCATTACATCGTCAACTCGACCGAGCAACCATAGATAGCCATCGTCGTCCAACTTTGCGCCATCGCCAGCAAAGTACTTGCCATTGAAGCGGCTCCAATAGGTTTCGCGATAACGCTTTTGGTCGCCCCAAATACCGCGCAACATTCCTGGCCATGGTTTTGTCAATGTGAGATAGCCACCACCCTTACTCACATGGTTGCCTTCTTCGTCAACCAGCTCAGCACCAACACCTGGTATCGGAAACGTTGCTGAGCCTGGTTTCGTCACTGTCACTCCGGGCAATGGCGCGATCATGATGCCACCAGTTTCTGTTTGCCACCACGTATCTACAATCGGGCACTTTCCCCCACCGATATTTTCTTGGTACCAAATCCATGCTTCAGGGTTAATTGGCTCACCAACGCTTCCAATTAACCGCAACGACGACAAGTCGTGCTTCGCTGGCTCTTGCGTTCCCCACTTCATGAACGTGCGGATTGCAGTTGGCGCAGTGTAAAAAATAGTTGCCTTGTACTTTTCAATAATCGACCACATGCGGTCATTGGCCGGAAAGTTTGGGACACCCTCATACATCACTTGCGTTGCGCCATTGGCAAGTGGCCCGTACACGATGTAGCTATGGCCCGTTATCCAGCCAACATCGGCAGTGCACCAAAAAATATCTATTTCGGGGTCGTGGTCAAACACGTATTTAAAGGTGTAAGCAACATGGGTGAGGTAGCCGCCGGTCGTGTGCATGATTCCCTTTGGCTTTCCAGTTGTGCCTGAGGTGTACAACAAAAAGAGCAATTGCTCCGCTTCCATTGGCTCGGCAACACAAACCTCATCGGCATTGGCCATCAGTTCGTGATACCAGTGATCGCGACCACTCTGCATCGATACTTCATTGTTGCCACGCTTCACCACGATCACATGCTCGATTGTCGTCGTTAACTTAACCGCATCATCAGCCTGATTCTTGAGTGGAAATACTTCGCCTCTGCGCCACCCACCGTCTGCGGTGATCAACACCTTTGCTTCAGCGTCATTAATGCGGTCAGCAAGAGATTGCGATGAGAAACCGCCAAACACAACGCTGTGCGCAGCACCAATACGTGCGCAAGCAAGCATCGCAACTGCAGCTTCAGGAATCATTGGTAGATATATATTGACGCGGTCACCCTTGACCACACCGAGTAACTTCAGTACGTTCGCAAACTTCTGTACTTCACCAAGCAAATCGGCATAGGTCACAACTCGAGAATCACCCGGCTCACCTTCCCAATAGAAAGCAACTTTGTCGCCACGACCTGCCAATACATGCCGATCCAAACAGTTAAATGAAACATTGAGCTTTCCATCCGCGAACCACTCGGAATACGGAAGATCCCACTCGCATACTTGCGAAAAGGGCACAGACCAATCGAGCAACTCTCGCGCCTGGCGAGCCCAGAAGCCTTCATGGTCGCTAGTCGACTCGTCATATAGCGACACATCACTCACATTTGCAGACAGAACAAACTCAGGTGACGGCGGAAACTTGCGCTGCTCGTTTGAAAGCGCTTCAATCGCCTGCAGATTGTCATTCATATTGGGTCACGATCCCTTGGTTTGGCGACAACTTTCCCAACTGCGAGACTAGTCAATCCCCATGAACAGCCCTCAAACCAAAACTACTGATACCCAAGCCAGCTTTGGGGTTATCGACTGGATGTTGTCGCTTGGAATGGCCCTCACCTGGGGCTCCTCCTTTCTGTTAATCGACATCGCAATTCGTCACTTCCATACATCAGTCATTCCATTAGGTCGCACCGGTTTTGGTGTTGTAGCACTCTTACTTTTGCCAAGCGCGCGACACCGTGTGGTGCGCGAACATTGGCCGAGAGTCATTGCACTCGGATTTGTCTGGATGGCCTTACCTTTTTTGCTCTATCCCTTAGCTGAGCACACTGTTTCGAGCAGCATTACCGGAATGATGAATGGCGCGTTGCCAGTCGTTGTTGCAATTGTTACTGCCATTTGGATACGAACGATGCCAAGTAGTCGTCGCATATTTGCGGTGCTTGTCGGCTTCTGCGGAATTTTGTTGATCGCGCTTCCATCGATCAATGATGGTTCAGCAGCTGATGTCAAGGGAATTCTGTATTTGGTTGCGGCACTTTTCTCCTATGCAGTCGCGATAAACATCGCGCGTCCGCTTCAGGTCATCTATACGCCTGGCACTCTCATGTTGCATGTAGAGATTGTTGCATTTGTGATGTCAGCACCATACGGCATCTGGGGTTTAAGCCATTCGACATTCTCGCTTGCATCATTCAGTGCGCTTGCCGTGTTGGGCGTGCTTGGCACAGGTTTTGCATTTGTGCTCTTTGCAACACTTTCAAAACGCACCGGTGCTGTGCGCAGTATGATCCCCACATACTTCACACCAATTGTTGGCACAATCCTTGGAACTACATTCAATAATGAACCGCTGCTGATTCTTTCAGTAGTCGGAATGTTTGTGGTGATAATCGGTGCCTATCTGATGAGCAAACCAGAGAAAAACTTGCTCACTTCTGCCACGAAAGCGCAGTAAACACACCAAGGCTTGCTTTGTCAGTGAGCAGTTTTGCTTCTGCGATACGACTTCGCATTTTCATCGCAGCCACATCTGGCGCATTCTTGATGCTCTCCCAATAATCGGACCCTTCACGCACCAGTTCGTCGATACCCCATTTCTGCAAAAAATCAGCTTGGGTTGCGGCAGAAAATCCTGAAGGTAATTGGTCGAGCATTACCTGGGTCGTGATGTCTTGCGAACACGGTTCTGTTAGATAATGCGTTCCTCGACCTTGGTCTCGGTATGTGCGCAACCACTCACGCCACGGTGTGATCGCTATCTCCGCTGTTGAAGCACTGCAATAGTCAAACAACAGCAATCGGCCATGATCAATTTTTGATAAACAGTCACGCACCCATGAAGCAGCAGCATCTTGGATCGGTGCTCGCGAACCTAGTGGTGCAGTCTTCGGCAGGCAAGACGGGACAACGTCTGGTGTTCGTAAAACTTCAACAAATTGACCACTAGAAGCTTGTGAAACAAATGCTTCCATCCACGAGCCATCAAACACAAACAACCTGAATGGCAGATTGTCGAGCAATTCGTTTGCCAAAATCACTCCAGTGATTGGTCCGTCTGGCATGGTTTCGCGAGATTCAACACCCTGAGGATGCAGTGCTCGCTGCATAGCAGAAATCTCGACGGCAACATAATGCATCGCCCCGAGGCATTCGGGTTGAGCGGCCAAGATGCTGCGTGCAAGTGTGCCCGGACCAGCACCGCATTCGACAACGTCGAATCGACTTGGTGAACCGAGTTCTTTCCACCACGCGTCAAGAGCGCGAGCAATCACCGTGCCAAATAATGGACCAACTTCGGGGCTCGTAATGAAGTCGCCACCGCGTCGGCCAGCACGACCACCTGTTGTGTAAAAACCACCTTCGCCATACAACGCGAGCCGCATGTATTCGCTGAACGGAATTGCTCCTCCAGCAGCGGCAATGGCCGCAGATATTTCGTCAGCCGCCGAAGGCACCAGTGATGCGCGCAATATCGCCGAAGTGCATTGCAATTCCTGGCAACACACCGAGCACCAAAGTGGCTACACCGGTAATACCGAGTGCGAGGGCAAGCGAGCCAGGTGTGCGAATGGGTGTGACGTCACCATGAGGTGCAGGCTTCATCCAGATCTCGCGCATTACGTTGCCGTAGTAACCAAACGCGATCACCGAGTTGACTGCACCGATGAGTGCGAGCCCATAAGCCCAACCAGTTCCAGCACTGATCAGTGTTTGGAATGCTGCGAACTTTCCGATCCAACCACCCAGTGGCGGTATGCCAGCGAGCGACGCAAGGAAAATTGTTGCAAGTGCACCGAGGCCTGGAGCGTAGGAGAACAGTCCGCCGAAGCTCGACACCGAACCACTGCGAGTTTTACGTGAGACCGCAATGATGACGGCGAACATTCCGAGGTTAGTTGCTGCGTAAATGAGCAAGTACACAACGACAGCGCGAAGAGCTGAATCACCCACACCGGCAATGCCTGCAACCGCAAGCGGCATGAGCACGAAGCCACCTTGGCTGATGGACGAATACGCAATCATGCGAACCACATTGGTCTGTCGTAATGCAACGACGTTGCCGACTGTCATTGTGAGTGCTGAAAGCACCCAGATGAATGGCTGCCATACCGACGATGCTTCTGGGAATGCAACAAACAACAACGTCACAAGCGCAATAAAGCCTGCTGCCTTAGATGCAACCGACAAGAAAGCTGTGATTGGGCTCGGTGCACCTTCATAAGTATCTGGTGCCCATGTATGAAATGGAACTGCAGATATTTTGAACGCGAACCCAACAACCACAAACACAATGCCGAGTGCATGCAGCGCACTGAGACCACCGTTGACCGTGATGCTCTTGCCTAAGTCGACAAGCAGCGTGCTGTTTGCTGCGCCGTACAACAGTGACATGCCATACAACATGACCGCAGATGCAAACACACCGAGCAAGAAATATTTGACGCCCGCTTCGTTGCTCTTGATATCGCGCTTGCGCCACGCTGCGAGCATGTAGGCAGGTATTGAAAGAAACTCGAGCGCGACAAAGATTGAGATGAGATCGCGAGCCGACGCCATCATGACCATGCCAAGAATGCTTGAGAGCAGCAAGAAGTAATACTCGCCGCGCCAATACTCGCCTTCCTCAACATGGCTTGACGAAAGAAGAACGACAACATAGCCAGCAATCAAGAACATTGCTTTCATCACAATGCTGAAGTTGTCGACCACGTAACGACCATCAAACATCGATCGCACGTTGACATCACTTAGCCCAAGTGTCAATACAGGCAAGACTGCTGCGAGCAATGTGAAACCTGCAAGAGATGACAACACCCACTTACGGGACTCATCCAAAAACAAGTCAGCCAGCAACACCACGCACAAGCCAGCGGCCAACACCATTTCGGGTGCAAGCGCGTGGTAATCAACTATTGAGTTGACCCAAGGGGTGGCAGCGTTGAATAATGCAGTGAGCACGTGATTAGCCCTTAAAGCCTGTGAGTACGCCTTGAACGGCTGGGTCGATGATTTTGAACAACAGGTTTGGCATCAAACCAAACACGATGATTGCGATGAGTAGTGGCGTCCATGAAATCCACTCAAACTTATTGACGTCTTCGAATCCATGACTGTCACCTTGATCATCATGACCGTGAGCAGCGCCAGCGAACTCTGGTTTTGGCTCACCGAATGCGACACGCTGGAAGAGCCACAACAAGTAGGCCGCAGCAAACACTGTGCCGATCGCTGCGATCACCATATAGACGCGAAATAAAGTCTCGTTTAGACCAGCCGCAGGGCTGTATGCCGACAAGATTGCCGGAAACTCGCCCCAGAAACCTGCAAGGCCTGGCAAGCCAAGCGATGCCATACAGCACAAACCAAGAATCCAGCCGAGGTGTGGCAACTGCTTGAGTACGCCGCCAAGTCGCTTGATCTCGAGTGTGTGATAACGCTCTTTGATACTGCCTGCGATAAAGAACAACATGCCCGTGATCAATCCGTGTGCGACCATGCCGAACATTGCGGCCGTCATACCGAAACTTGTGAGTGTCGAGATGCCGAGCATCACGAAGCCCATGTGTGCGACAGACGAAAACGCGATGAGGCGCTTCATGTCGGTTTGGGCCAAGCAACCGAGCGAGCCATAGATGATGCCCACAACTGCAAGGCCACCGATGTACGGAGCCCATGCTTTTGCAGCAAGCGGAAGAATCGGAATTGCAATACGCACGAAACCGTATGTGCCCAACTTCAGCAAGATTGCAGCCAAAATGACTGAGCCTTGAGTTGGTGCTTGTGTGTGAGCATCAGGCAACCATGTGTGGAATGGAAACATCGGAACCTTGACAGCAAAGCCGACGAACATGCCAGCAAAAATCCAGATCTGGACATTGCGCGCAATTGCACCACCGTGCTCGACCAAGAATGGGATCGAGAAACTCTCTGCGCCAGTCTTGAAGAACAGTGCAAGAAATGCGACGAGCATCAACGCCGAACCAAACATCGTGTAAAGGAAAAACTTGAGTGACGCGTATTGACGATTTTCGCCACCCCATACACCAATCATGAAGTACATCGGCAAGAGCACGAGCTCGAAGAACACGAAGAACAGGATGAGGTCTTGGGCGATGAATGTGCCGGCCATACCTGTTTGCAACACGAGCATCAAGATGAAGAATGCTTTTGGGTTGCCTGGGTCTGGAACATGGTTGAGGCTGTAGATCACAACGAGCAACGTGATCACCATCGACAAGATGTACAACGGCAAGCTGATGCCGTCGAGACCGATGAGGTAACTGCTCTTAATGAGTGGAATCCACTGGTGCTCGGCAACGAACTGCATTGAGCCTGCTTTATCAAAGTTGAACTTGGTAAGCGTGTAGATACCGACTGCCAATGTGGCGATCGAGGTAAGCAGTGCCACCATCTTGATCATTTGCTCATTTGCTTTTGGCACGCCGAGCAACAAGACCACTCCTACCAACGGTAAGAACGTTCCTACACTCAGCACCCAATTTGCGTCACGGAGCATTTCCATGGCGTTGTCTCCCTTTTGTTGTTACGTATTGATAATGACGAGTACGAGTGCAGCAACGGCAGCCGCGCTAAATAACAGCGCGCCATACTGACTCACTTTTCCTGATTGCACCGGCTGCAAAATGCCTCCGGCACCTCTTGTTGCTTTGCCTGAAGTGTTGACCGCACCGTCGACCACACGTTGGTCGATATTGCGATACACCCAGCCAGCGATTGTTCTTGATGTGCCTGCAACTGCGTGCAAGATGCCATCCAAAATGTGTTGATTGAACCAATACGCACCGGCCGCGATTGGCCCAGCGATTGCCTTGACGATCACGTTTTCATACAACGCATCCAAGTAGTACTTGTTGTCGAGCAAGCGGTAGCCACTGCGCAACACTGCGTTGCGCTGAGTGAGCCCAACGAGGCGCTTATCTTTGCGCGTGTAAAGCGCGACACAAATAATCCAACTGATTGCGAGGCCGGCAAAAACGATTGCGAGCGACATGCCTGCCTTTGACCACAAGAACGGTGCGTGGTGTAACTCGGGGACAAACTCGCTGTGACGCGGCTCGACCCACTTAGTGATGCGCTCCCATGCCTCGCCAAACGGTGCCGCATTGAGCAAACCAGAGGTGAGTGCAAGGGCCGCAAGGATCATGAGCGGCACAGTGATGAGCAAGCCACTTTCGTGTGGTCCCGACTCAGCATGCGCATTGTCTTCGTAATGAGGAACGTGCGGATCGTGTGCATCATGTGCCGGTGCATGTGCGTCATGCGCATCATGATGCTCACCCGCTGCTGCGCCTCGGGGTGCACCAAAGAATGTGAGGTACGTCGCACGTGTCATGTACGCAGCGGTCATGAATGCACCAATGAGTCCGATGATCATGAAGGTGTTGTAGCCGTTATGCCCAACGTTATCGATGATCTCATCTTTGGAGAAGAAACCAGAGAATGGGAACACTCCGCACAACGCAAGCGTCGAGATAATCCATGTTGCAAATGTGATCGGCATGAACTTGCGCAAGCCACCCATGTCTTTCTTCATGTCAAATGAGTGATGCGATGCGCTGTGGCTAATTGAGCCAGCACACAAGAACAAACACGCCTTGAAAAATGCGTGAGTAAAAATGTGAAACACCGAAGGCATCCATGCACCGGCGCCAAGGCCCATCATCATGTATCCCAACTGACTCACTGTTGAATACGCAAGTACCTTCTTGATGTCGTTCTGCACAAACGCAAGCGCCGCAGCAATGATGATCGTGATGCCACCAATAATCGTGATCAGGTTGCTTCCAGATCCAAGAATGTGAAAGCCGGTGAAAAACACTGGGTACAAGCGAGACACCAAAAACACGCCTGCAACAACCATCGTCGAAGAGTGCAAGAGCGAACTGACAGGCGTTGGGCCGGCCATTGCGTCAGGCAGCCATGTGTGAAGTGGAAACTGGCCGCTCTTGCCGATGGCCGCGATAAACAATGCGACGGCAGCAACCAGAATCACGGTGCTGTTGGGCTGACCAACCATTGCCCAGGCCGAAATACCGCGGATAGAGAAGCCCGAAACGCCAAGCTCTTTTGTTGTCCACTCGTTGGATGCAAAGTACAGAATCGAAATGCCAACGAGCAAACCAATGTCGCCCGTGCGCACAGTGAAAAATGCTTTAAGTGCAGCACGGCTATTGGCCTCCTCCTCCCACCAGTGACCAATCAGCATGAAGCTACACAAACCCATGATTTCCCAGCCGAGTAGAAACAAGATCATGTCTTCGGCAACAACCATTGCGAGCATGCCGGCTGAGAACAACGTCAATGCTGCAAAGAAGTGCGTGTAGCGACGATCGCCGCGCAAGTATTCGAGCGAATAGATCTGTACAAGTGTGGAGATAAACGCCACGACAACAAGCACGATAATGGAGAGTCCGTCAATTGACTGACCGATGGTGAACTTCATGCCACCGATTTGCCACCAATTCCACACCCGAACAACTGGTGTGATGAATTGCTCTTCTGCTGCCCCATTGACTCGGGTAATCCACTGTGATGCCGCACCTGCGCTGAGTGCGAGGCTGCCGAGCATCGACAACACACCAATTTCACTGCCCTTCATTGGCATGCGTTTGCCGAACAAAATGATCAACACAAAACCGATCACTGGAATTACCGGGATCAGCCAGGCGTGTTCGAGGAACCAGCCAGATGAAAGAGCCGCTACGACTTCGGTTGCTTCGGAGGATGCAAACATCGTTAACCCTTCATCTCTGACAAGTCATCAAGCGAAATAGTGCGGCGGTTGCGATAGATGAGCAACACGAGGCTGAGGCCGACGCCAACTTCGGCGGCAGCAACAGCAATAACGAAGAGAGCAAATGTTTGACCATCAACCGAACCATTGCGCATCGAGAATGCAATCAAGTTGAGGTTGACTGCGTTAAGGATCAACTCGATCGCCATCAACACCATCACACCGTTTTTGCGGGCAATGACGCCGTAGACGCCGATGCAAAACAGGATCGCGGCAAGAATTAGGAACTGGTTAACAAACATGTGGTCAGTCCTTTCTCGCCAAAACGATTGCGCCAATCACGGCGGCCAACAATACAAATGAAAGCGCCCAGAATGGCAAAAGGTATGGCCCAAAGATCTGGTCGGAGATTTGCTGCGTGTTGACGATGGCGCCATCAGTTGGCATTTTTTCAGACCCAAATGAATCAACAAGCGCAATAGCCATTGCAGCAAACAACGCGAGGGCTACCGGAATGCCGAGCTTCCGATACGTGTTGTTGAGCCCGCTGTCGCGGCCTATGCGCGACCTAGTGAGCATGGTGCCAAACAAAAACAGCACCATCACTGCACCTATATATACGAGTACTTGGGTGACTGCCACAAACTCGGCCGCCAACAGCACATATTGGGCTGCAGCGCCGGCCAATACAACCACGAGCCACAATGCTCCGTGCACCACGTTGCTAGTCGTCACTACGCGAATCGCACCAACAATCATGACTGCGGCAATGATTGCAAAACCGATGTTTTGAGCGATCAACATATTGGCGACTTACTTCTTCTTCTTGTCTGCGCCGACTTCAAGTGCTGGTGCTTCAGGAACAGTTTCCATCCACTCGCTCAGCTTGGTCTTATCGTGCAGCATGTCGGTGATGTTCGGTTCGGAGTATTCGTACTCTGGGCTCCAGAACAATGCGTCAAATGGACAGACCTCAACACAGATGCCGCAGTACATGCACAATGCGTAGTCAATGTCGAAACGGTCGAGCAGGTTAACTTGTCGTGGCTTGCCGCCCTCGCGACGAGGTGGCGCAAGTTCTTTGTGCGCCTCAATATAGATGCACCAGTCAGGGCATGAGCGCGAACACAACATGCACGATGTGCAGTTGTCTTGATGCAAAGCAATTACTCCGCGAGCACGAATTGGTGGTGCTTCTTTTTCATGCGGATACTGCACGGTGTTTGAACCGTTCTTGAATGTGCGCATCATCGTTCCAAACGTGATGCCGAGACCTTTAATGAAGCCAGGAACTTGTGCCACTAGAACACCACTTTCAAAACGGCGGTCAACATGATGTTGGCAAGTGACACGGGGATGAGTACTTTCCATGCAAAGCGCTGCAGTTGGTCTTCACGAAAACGAGGATAAGTAAACCGCACCCACATGATGAAGAACGTAAGCACCATCATTTTGGTAAACACAATCAACGGTCCAACAATGTTCATCCAATTTGAAACACTGTCCATTGACGTCCAGCCAAACCATGAGAACGGCACTCCCCAGCCACCCAAAAAGAGTGTGCTTGCGATCATTGCAAACACGCCTGCAGTTGCAAACTCGCCGATGAAAAAGATGAGGAAGCGGAAGCCCGAGTATTCGGTCATGTAACCCGATACCAATTCGGATTCGGCAATTGGCATGTCGAACGGTGCCTGAGTAAGTTCGGCCTGAATTGCGATCATGAACACGATGAACCCAACGAACTGCGTGATCACATAGGGGTTGCCAAAAGTGTTGATGCCGAATATTGATCCAGCATTTTGTGCGACAACAATTTGCTGCAAGTTCATGGTGCCTGCTTGAATGACAACGCCCATCACGGCGAGCACCATTGGCAACTCATAGGCGATCAACTGACCTGCTGCGCGCAAGCCGCCAAGCAATGAATACTTGTTTGCACTTGACCAACCAGCCATCAAGATGCCAAGCACCGAAATAGATGAAACGGCTAGCGCATAAAAGATGCCTGTTTCAAGATTGGTAAACCATGCATCAGGGCCAAATGGAACGACGACGACAAGCAGGAACGTGCTCATCAACACGATGATCGGCGCCATCTTGAAAACCGGTTTGTCGGCATTGGTTGGTTGAATGTCTTCTTTTTGTAACCACTTGCCTACCTCGGCAACAAGCTGCAACGAACCATACGGGCCGGCTTCCATTGGGCCGAGTCGGCTCTGCATAAACGACATCATCTTGAACAGAAAGATGTAGACGATCGTGCCCGCAGGAAGGAGCACAGCAACAAGGCCACCGAGAACGCGCAGCAACGACTGACCCCAGTACGGAATAACGACACTAAGCAACGAGTTCATTAGCGGTCGATGTCTCCCAGAATGAAATACAGCGACGCAAGAATGGTGATGATGTCTGGCACGTATACGCCGCGCAACAACCACGGCGTTATCGAGATGTTGTTGAAACTTGCCGAGCGAATCTTGACGCGGAATGGGCCGAGGTCACCGCGCGATACAACGTAATAACCCATCTCGCCAAGTGGGTTTTCGGTAGAGACCCAAGCTTCGCCTTCAGGGACCTTGATGATCTTTGGAACCTTGGCCATCACAGGGCCACTTGGAATCCCATCGAGCAATTGATCGACGATCTTTGTTGCCTCGCGAGTTTCTTGCAAGCGCACCCAGCAACGAGCGAAGCTGTCACCGTCTGGATGTGTCCAAACCTTGAAATCAACTTTGTCGTACGCAAGTGGGATTGTTTGATCGCGACGCAAGTCCCAATCAACGCCGCTTGCACGCAAGTTTGCGCCAGACAATCCGTATTGCAGCGCAACATCACGAGGGATCACGCCGATGCCACGTGTGCGCGACTGGAAGATCTCGTTACCAAACAACAGTGTTTCGATCTCGTCGCAGAAATTGCGCAGCTTCTTCATCACCACTTTTGTTTCGTCTATCCAACCCGCAGGCAAATCGTCTTTAAGGCCACCAATGCGGTCGAAGTTTGGGTGAAAGCGACCACCGGTTGCGGACTCGATGAGGTTGAGCACATATTCGCGATCACGGAATGCCAAGAACACCGGAGTGATCGCGCCTAACTGCACGCCCAAGTCGCCAAGGAATAGCGAGACGTTGGCGATGCGAGAAAGTTCAAACAAGATCGTGCGGATCCACTGCGCGCGAGGTGGCGCTTCAACATTCATCAACTTTTCTGCAGCCAAGATGAATGGAACTTCGTTGGCAAAACTGCCAAGCCAGTCAATGCGGTTAATCAGCGACGTGACTTGCGGAAACGTGCGAACCTCGGTCAGTTTTTCGTATCCGCGGTGCATGTAACCACACGATGGTTCGGCCCACACCACTTGCTCGCCGTCGAGACGGGCAATGATGCGCAATGTGCCGTGAGTTGCAGGGTGTTGTGGCCCGATGTTGAGGGTCATGCCCTCTGTTTCGAGCTCGACATTGAGTCGTGCATCTGCTGCTTGCGACGCGATGTAACTCAGCTGTTGACGATTGCCAAGTTTTGCTGAAACAGGATCATTAAGAATGGTCATGATGTGCCTTCTTCACTTGCGCCATCTTTTTCGTCGTCGGCGCCACCTGGCAGCGGCTCGACATCAACAATGCCTGGCCATGGCTTGACCATGCGTGCGAGCAGCGGGAAGTCTTTGCGCATTGGGTAGCCCTCGAAATCGCTTGGCAAATACATGTTGCGCAAGTCTGGGTGGCCGGTGAAACCAATGCCAAACATTTCGTGAGCTTCACGCTCGTGCCAGTTAGCACCAGCAAAAACTGTGCAAATCGAATCAATGGTGAACGAGTCATTCGGAACATCCGCTTTGATGTTGATGCCCAAATGTGTCACCGAGTTGACGAGGCGCACAAGCATTTGCATGCGTGTGTCGCCACCCGTGTAACCAGGACGAATCACTGTGTCGCGCACAGGTGCTGGTTCGGATGGGTCGTCTTCGCCGCGGCCATAAGGCGACGGCATCCAGTCGATAGCCGAGAGGAAACAGAAATAGTCAAAAGCATATGCATCTTTGAGTGCCTGAATGCTTGCGCACCACGACTCGGTGGTGACGCGCACCCAGATGTCATCGCCTGGCTTGACGAGTGTGTCAACAACAGCAGTGCCAAGTGTTGTACGAATTGCGGCAACCATCGCATCGCGAGTGGTGTCGACTTTTACCTCTACAGATGGCGAAGTAGCGGTTTCAGCGGGTGACGACAACTGGTTCACCTCGCCTTTCGGCTTCTGCAGATGCACTTACTGATGAACTGGCTGACGCATCAATCGACACAGTGCCTTCACCGCGCCAACGTGCACCCATGTCTTCGTTCTTAATGCGCTGTTGCAACAACACGATTCCTTCGAGCAATGCTTCTGGGCGAGGTGGGCAACCTGGCACGTATACGTCGACTGGAATTATTTGATCGACACCTTTTGTCACCGAGTAGCTGTCCCAATATGGACCACCGCAGTTTGCGCAACTACCCATCGAGATCACATATTTTGGTTCTGGCATCTGCTCATACAAGCGCTTGATGGCTGGTGACATTTTGTCAGTGACAGTTCCAGAAATGACAACAAGGTCTGCTTGACGTGGGCTTGCGGGCAATGGAATGACACCGAGGCGCATCACGTCGTAACGCGGTGATCCGAATGCTGCGCCCATTTCGATTGCGCAACATGCGAGACCCCACTGGTACACCCACAATGAGTACGAACGACCCATGTTGAATAACGAGTTGAGTGGCTTGGGCAAACGCCCGCGATCTACAAGACCCATGTTGTTATACCCATCGCAATACACCCTTGCGCCAGGCGTACACCAGGCCAAGGAGCAAGATAAATACAAATACACCCATTTCAACGAGACCAAAGCCCATGTAACGCTCGAGTTGTGTGGCCCACGGGAAAATGAAAACTGCTTCCACGTCGAAGATTACGAAGAGCAATGCAAAAATGTAATAACGAACTTGGCTCTGCGACCAACCTTCGCCAATTGGATCAACACCACTTTCGTATGACAACAACTTCTCACGATTTGGTTTTGATGGACGCAATAGCGACGAAACCCAGAGCAATAATCCGGCAATGAGGACGGCGGCTAAACCGAACCAGACGATTGTGAGAAATGACCTAAGGAAGGTAGACATCAACCTGAAAAACTACTACTTGGGCGCAGTTTCGGGAGAAACCACCAGCACTTTTTACCTTGTGAACAAGTGCCCACGGGCCTTCGGTTTGGGGATCGGGGTGGTCGCGACGTTGTGTAAAAACCAGTCGACTATCTGCCCGGCAGCGGGGCCAGATCTTTCGACTTCTGCTCTAGTCCGCTCGATCAGGGCACTTGGAGTCATGTCTAATGCAGCCAACTCGGCTGCCCCCTGCCCGCTCATCCAGTGCGAAATGATGGCCTCATTGGCTTCTGGGTGAAATTGGGTCGCAAACGTGCGCCCCATCTGCATGGCCTGTGGGCCAGCATCGCTCAGTGCCAAAACCTGGGCGCCAGGGGGCGCTGAAAACGTATCGTAATGCCACTGCATCCATGACCCAGCCAACACTCCATAAGTAGGTGTGGCTATTACTTCGTGCCAACCGACTTCGGCTTTTTTGGCTCGTTCGGCACTGCCGCCAAGTGCATGTGACATTATTTGCGCACCGAAGCAGATGCCAAACTGCGGAATCCCGCGGCGATGACCCTCGCGAATGACCTCGGACTCTGCTGCAACATTCTTTGCAACCTTGTCCCAATAGACCGACCAGTTGGAGCCAAGATACAAAACGAGGTCGATACCGTCAAGCGAAGGCCACTCGTGCGGGTATTCACGGTGAACTGTCGTGAACGAAAAGTCGTAGTCCTCAAATCGTTGGCCGACAAAGCCCGCATCGGCATCACCCGAATTTGCCAGAAGTAAAGCACGCATCAGAGGTACGGTAGTCGGTGCATGGCGGCAAGCAACCCAACACACATAGAAATTCCAATGGAAGCGTTTGTGGCGGCTCGAGCACGCGGCAAAGATGTTGTGCTCCACACTCCCGTTTTGCCCTCTGCGTATCTCAGCCAACGCTTCGGCGGAACCATTGTGCTCAAGGCGGAAAACCTGCAACGCACTGGCTCGTTCAAAATTCGAGGCGGCATGAACAAACTCGCTCAACTGGGCAATGCCAAAGAAACTGGAGTTGTAGCAGGCAGTGCGGGTAACCACGCGCAAGGCCTTGCGCTTGCCGCAAAACATTTTGGAGCAAAGTGCGACATCTTCGTGCCCAAAGGTGCGTCGCTTTCAAAGATTGCCGCAACCAAACACCACGGAGCGACCGTGCTTGACGGCGGCGAAAGTGTTGACACAGCAGTTGCCGCAGCACTTTCCCGCGCGAAAGAAACTGGCATGGCGTTTTGCCACCCATATGACGACCCAGATGTAATTGCAGGTCAGGGCACGCTCGGACTAGAACTACTTGAAGACATCGACGACCTTGAGTTGCTCATCGTGCCTCTCGGCGGTGGCGGACTACTCAGTGGAACAGCACTAGCAATTAAACAACAACGCCCCAATGTCAGAATCATCGGCGTACAAGCATCAGTCTGTGCACCTTTCATTCACGGAACCTCCCCCGACGGCAAAGTGCTTACGCTCGCCGACGGCATTGCCGTAAAACAACCTGGCAACTTCACCAAACCAATTATTGACAAATGGGTTGACCAGATTATTGAAGTGGACGAAGATTCGATTGCTGATGCGGTGGTCATCTTGATGGAACACACCAAAATGCTTGTTGAAGGTGGCGGCGCAGTAGGCCTAGCCGCGCTGCTCACCAATCAGATCACACCTTCAGAAAATGGCACCACGTGCATCGTGTTGTCGGGTGGCAACATTGACATCGGCCTCATCCCAAACCTCGTTCGTCGAAATGAAACCAACGAAGGTCGTCGACTTACAATTTTTGTGCGCCTACCCGACCGCCCGGGGTCACTGTCCGGACTCGTTGATGTATGCGCTGCACAAGAAGCAAACGTGATTGAGGTGCAACACATCCGCGAAGGCGTCAAACTGCACCCCCGCGAAACTGGGATTCAAGTTGTGCTTGAAGTCAAGAGCCCCGAGCATGCACTCTCTGTCATTGCGGCAGCCAAAGCCAGTGGCTTCGTGATTCAAGAAAGCCCTTAAAAACTTATAGTTTTAGAAATCTCTAGTAACAAATTTGGCAGGATGCCAATGAGAAGCGTGGCTGCCACTGCCAATGTGATGGCTAGACCTGCAGACCTTGAGATTGAAACTGGAGCTTCATCAGCCGGATCGCTCAGCCACATGCTGACCATGATGCGCAGATACAAGAACGCTGCAATGACTGCTGCGAGCATCGCCGCAACTGCCAGCGCGTAACTCTCGACCGAAACTGCTGCGCGAATAATCCCAAACTTGGCAACGAAACCCGAAGTAAGGGGCACGCCGGCCTGAGCCAACAACAACACAGTCATACCAAGCGCAAGCACTGGGCGCTTCTTGCCAAGACCCTTAAATGCATCAAGCATGGTTGCTGCATCGCCAGTACCAGCAACAACCGAAACCACTGCAAACGTGCCAATGACTAACACGGAATAGATGAACAAGTAGCCCATTGCAGACGAGATACCTAGATGCGCATCGGCATGACCGATGTGCGAAGCAGCTTCAAGTCCGACCAAGATGAAACCAGCGTGGCTGATAGATGAATACGCAAGCATTCGCTTTACGTCGGTCTGCACTACCGCCAACACCGAACCAACAACAAGTGTGAGCAACGCCAACACAAGAATGGCTGGTCGCCAGTCGTCAATGCGACTTGGCAACGCAATCATAAACACACGAATGAGCGCCGAGAATGCTGCGACCTTGCCGACCGAACCCATGAGTGCAGTAATTGGTGTCGGTGCACCCTGATACACGTCGGGTGTCCATACATGGAAAGGAACCAGCGAAACTTTGAAAGCGAAGCCAACAAGCAGCAAGGCAATGCCTGCGAGCAACAGACCGCTGTTTGTTGAAATATTCACTTCAGTTGAAAGAACCGTTGCCATCGATTGCAAATTGGTGGTACCCGATGCACCAAACAACAACGCGACTCCGTACAAGAAGAAAGCTGATGCAAAACCACCGAGGATGAAATATTTGAGGCCTGCCTCGCCGCTTTGTGCGCGGCTGCGACCCGATGCGGTGAGTAAGTAAAACGAAAGGCTCAACGTCTCGAGCCCGAGGAACAACACCAAGAGGTCGTTGGCCGAGACCATCACTACCCCGCCTATGGCAGCAGTGAGCATGAGGCCGTATACCTCTGGGCCATCTTCGCCCTCGCGAGTGAGATAGTCGTTGGCAACGAGCGAGACGAGTGCAACCGCAACACAAATGGTGAACGTTGCGAACAGCGCAAAGTGGTCAAACGAGATAGCACCGCCAACCAGCGTGGATGGCTTGTCGTCGCTCATCTGATTCCACAACACGCCGGTGAGTATTGCTGCCGTAATTGCCGTGACCACCGAGGCCGTGGCATACCAACCGCGTTTCCACTGTGGTGTGAGCGAACCAACGAGGATCAAAAGCAATGCGCCACCGAGTAAGGCAAGGACTGGGCTGATCTTGAACCACTGAATGGCTGGGCCATCAAACGTGGAAGTTGCTGCAATCAATTTCGTCATCATTTGCTTGCCTCAACATGTTCGATCAGGGCCTTGACGCTCGGCTGAATGCGATCGAGCATCGGCTTTGGATAGACACCCGCAAACACGATTGCTGCGACAAACACCGAGAGCAACAAACCTTCGCGCAATGTGATTTCAGGAAACGACTTATTGTCATCATTTGGTTCACCATGAAATACACGCTGATACGCCCAGAGCAAATACAGCGCGGCAAGAATGACACCGACAGTGGCGACAACCACCCACCAGCGCGCTGTTGGGAATGAACCGATGAGCACAAGGAATTCGCCGACGAAACCATTGAGTCCTGGCAAGCCAATTGACGACAACATCACGATCATAAAAAAGCCAGCGAAGATTGGCGCGACAGATTGGATGCCACCGAGCTCTGAAATTTGGCGAGTGTGTCGGCGCTCATAGATCATGCCGACAAGCAAGAACAACGCGCCTGTTGAAACACCGTGGTTAACCATCTGCATCACACCACCGGTAATGGCCTGAGTTGTCAGAGCAAAAGTGCCGAGCACGATGAAGCCAAGGTGAGCAACCGAAGAATACGCGACGAGACGCTTGAGATCTTTTTGCATTGTTGCGGCAATCGCCCCATACAAAATGCCAATTACCGCAAGCGTGAGTAACACGGGCTTGGCCCAAATTGCCGCTTGCGGAAACAGATACACGCCAAAGCGCAACATGCCGTATGTACCCATCTTGAGCAACACGCCAGCCAAGATGACCGAGCCACCAGTTGGCGCTTGCGTGTGGGCATCTGGCAACCATGTGTGCAGCGGGAACAACGGAACCTTGACCGCAAACGCGACCATGAACGCTGCGAACAACCAGCGGCCAGTGCCCGCAGCAAAGTTTGCCTTCTGCGCGATCTCGACTAAATCAAATGTGAGCACTCCTGTGTCGCGGCGCGCCAAAAATGCTGTCGCGACGATGCCGACGAGCATGAATGCCGAGCCAGCCATTGTGTACAAAAAGAACTTGGTCGCGGCATACACGCGCTTTTCGTAACCCCAGCCGCCGATGAGGAAATACATCGGCACCAACACGATTTCGAAAAACACGAAGAACAAAAACAGGTCGAGGCTGAGGAAACTGCCCATGACGCCGGCTTCGAGTAACAACATCCACGCCAAGTACGACTTGTGATCATGGTGCGGATCGATGCCAACGATGACGAGTGGAAACAGCACACCAGTGAGAACCACCATGAACAGCGAAATACCGTCAACACCTAGGTGCCACGAGATGCCCCACTCGCTGATCCATGAGTGTTTCGAAACGAATTCGAAGCCCGCTGCACCAGTTGGAAACTTGACGAGCATCCACACACTCATTGCGCCAGTTGCAATACTCGATACAAGCGCAGCGAGTTTGACCCACTCGCCATGCTTCTTACTCAACAATGAAACAAGAATTGCACCAAGCAGAGGCATCAACACAAGCATCGTGAGGATCGGGAAACTTGCCGTAGCCTCACCAGCCTTTTCAATTGAAGCAAACATCAGACAAGCCCCCTCAACATAAACCACGCCAAGAGCACAACAACACCGACCGTGATAATGGCCGCGTATGCGCGAACAAAACCATTTTGGCTCTTGCGCACTTGGCCAGCCACCGCACGCACGATTGTGGCCGTGCCGTTGACTGCCCCATCGACAACATTCGCATCGATCCAAGCGACACCAGCGAAGAACGCATTGCCCGGGCCACCCACCAACTTGGCTGCGGTGGCGTCATAGTTCCAGGCCTGCTCCAAAATCTTTGGCTCAACAGCCTTGATCTTGTGTTTGGCGTACACCGCAATGGCTGCGACTATTCCGAGTATTGCAACAACTACGGCAACACCAAGTAACAAGTACTTGTTTTGATACGCCCATGTCTCATGAATGTGAGCCTCGGACTCTTCAACAACCGGAGCGAGCCAGTGTTCCAAAAATGCAGTCTTGGATGAGAACGGCAATTGCAATGCGCCGCCCACCATGGCAAGACCCGCAAGAACAACAAGTGGCATCAACATGATGCGAGGGCTCTCATGCGGGGTGAAGTCTCCATGCGCACCGTTTTCGGCAGCATGATCATTCCACTTTGCCTCACCGTAAAACACCATGATTACTTGACGCGTCATGTAATACGCCGTCAACAATGCAGTAACCACGCCGACGACATACAACCCACGATTGTTGGCATACACGTAGAGCAAAATTTCGTCCTTCGACCAAAAGCCTGCAAACGGCGGTACGCCAGCAATGGCAAGCCAACCAACAATAAATGTGATGGCGGTGACCGGCATGAGTTTGCGCAATGCACCCATGCGACGCATGTCTTGCTCGTGGTGCATGCCATGAATGACCGATCCAGAGCCGAGGAACAACAGAGCCTTAAAGAACGCGTGCGTGATCATGTGGAAAATGGCCGCGACATATGCTCCCGAGCCAATAGCCAAGAACATGAAACCAAGTTGTGAAACCGTTGAGTAGGCCAACACCTTCTTGATGTCGTTTTGTGCAACAGCAACTGTCGCTGCATACAACGCGGTCGCAGCACCGATGCAGGCAATGATCATTGGCACCCATGTGTACGAAACATGAAGTACTGGGCTCATGCGCGTCATCAAGAACACACCAGACGTCACCATGGTTGCAGCGTGGATGAGGGCGGAAACCGGAGTTGGGCCTTCCATTGCATCTGGCAACCAGAGATACAACGGCAGCTGTGCGCTCTTGCCACACGCACCAACAAACAGCAGCAACGCAATCGCTGTTGCGGTTACTGGTGCAAGCGACCCGTGATGTGCAGCCTCATTGATACCGTTATACGACAGCGTGCCGACTTTGCTGAACGCTAAGAACATCGCCGTCATCACGCCAAAGTCGCCAATGCGGTTGGTAACAAATGCTTTCTTGCCTGCAACTGCAGCGGAGTTACGCGTGTGCCAGAACGAAATCAGGAAGTACGAGCAAGCACCAACGCCCTCCCAACCGAGAAAGGTAACGAGCAAGTTTTCGCCAAGTACCAACATGAGCATTGAGAACACAAACAAGTTGAGGTACAAGAAAAACTTCGGAAATTTTGGGTCGCCGTGCATGTAGCCAATGGCATACAAATGGATCAGCGAGCCAATACCGGTGATGAACAGCGCCATCGTGATCGACAACGGGTCTGCCAACAACGCCATGTCGACTTGCAGCGAACCAACTGGCAGCCATTTAAACATCGTGACAACCAGATGGCGCTCTTCTGCTGGGCGTGAAAGCAGATTAAAAAACACCGAGACCGTAATGAGGAACGACCCGATGGTCATGAACGATGCAAGCCAACCAGCCTTTGGCTCGCCCAAGCGTCGACCAAGAACCATGATGACGAGTGCGCCAAACAACGGCAACATAGGCACGAGCCAGAGATGATCGATGAAGAAACCAGTCACGACTTAGCCCTTCAACTCTGCAAGGTCGTCAACCGTGATGCCACTGCGTCGGCGCATGATCGCGACGATGATGCCAAGCCCAACCACTACTTCGGCTGCTGCAACGACGAGCACAAAAAACACAATCGCCTGGCCATCAATGTCATTGAGCCTGCGACCAAGAGTCACAAATGTGAGGTTGACCGCATTCAGCATCAACTCGATGCACATAAACATGACAAGTGGATTGCGTCGCACCAATACACCAACGGTGCCGATTGTGAAGAGCACCGCCGACAACATGAGATACCACGTTGTGGTTGGAACAACGATGAGTGCGTTCATGACTTGCCCGCCGTGCGGCGACGCGACAACAACACAGTGCCAACAACGGCAACGACCAACAAGATCGATGTCACTTCAAAAGCCATCACGTAGTCAGAAAAAATAGAGGAGGCCAGTTGTTGAATGTTGGCATCTGGATTATCGCCAACGACATTGCTTGCAATGCCATCACCACGCGAAACGACCGAATCTGCACCGGTGTAAATTGCCGCTGCCAATAATCCGAGCAAACTCGCACCGACAACTCCAGCAATCCAGCGCTGGCCAGCAAGCGGCTCAGTCTTCAGGTTTTCAACTTGATCAACACCAAGCAACATGATCACGAACAAGAACAACACCACGATGGCGCCTGCATACACAATTACTTGCACTGCGGCCAGGAACTC
>Ga0194055_10000805_pt1 | contig 25423 bp, 21 predicted proteins | sample SepL449m_MetaG_FD_155482 | JGI IMG/M metagenome (GOLD analysis project Ga0194055, IMG submission 155482) | Anoxic zone freshwater microbial communities from boreal shield lake in IISD Experimental Lakes Area, Ontario, Canada - Sep2016-L442-9m | ecosystem: Environmental > Aquatic > Freshwater >... | reverse complement strand
ACCTTGCAGCCGAGGCCCGCGAGCGAGATCGTTTCGCTCGCCAAGTCGAACCAGCTGCAACGCCCGCCGCCGACGGCGTGGAAGGTGCCGGTCCCGTCGGCCGCAGCGCAGGCGATTAGCGCCGGCGCGAGATGACCGGCCCAGGTTGGGCAGCCGACTTGGTCGGTGACGACCTCGATCTGTTCGCGCTCAGCGCCGAGCTTGAGCATTGTGGCAACGAAGTTGGGCCCGCCGGCGCCGAAGAGCCATGCGGTGCGGACGATCGCGTAGTCGCCACCGGCAGCTTCGATCGCCTGTTCGCCAGCGAGCTTGCTGCGGCCGTATGCCGATTGGGGATTAACGGGGCTCGATTCGACATAAGGCTCGGTTTCAGCGCCGTCGAAGACGTAGTCGGTTGATACGTGGATGAGGCGCACGCCGCTGGCCGCGCATGACGCGGCGAGGTTTGCTGCGCCCGCGCCGTTGATCTCAGTTGCGGCCGCTTCCCCTGTTTCGGCGCCATCAACGTCGGTCCAAGCTGCGCAGTTGATCAGCGCGTCCGGTTCGAACTGGTCGATCGTTGCGGTTACCTCGGCCGCATTTGTGATGTCGAGCTCGGTGCGGGCGAGTGCGAGCGTTTGGTCAGAAGATTTTTCGGCCGCCGCAACGACCGCTTGGCCGAGCATCCCTTTGGCGCCGGTGACGATCAGCTTCGCCACTCTTAAACAACTCCGATGTCCGACTGATCTCCAACGAGGAAGCGGTAAGCGGATGGCTGGCCCTCGGAGCGGGCGATCGTCACGTCACGGCCTAGCAGCGAGGATTCGACGCGAGCGTTGAGGTCGGTAACCGAGCTGCCTTCGAGCAGGATTGAGTTCTCAACTTCGGCGCGCTCAATAACGCAGCGCTCGCCGATCGCTGAGTACGGCCCGATGTAAGCATCGACGATTCTCGCGCCGGCTCCGATCACTGCAGGGCCGCGGACCGTTGAGCGCTCCAGTACTGCTCCAGCTTCAACGATCACGCGACCTTCGCATGTGGAGTCGATCAGTTCGCCGTCGAGCCTGCGCTGGACGGTGTCGAGCACCAAGCGATTGGCTTCGAGCATGTCTTCAAGCCGGCCGGTGTCCTTCCACCAGCCTTGAACAACATGCGGCTCAACGCGCTTGCCTTCATCAACGAGGTGCTGAATCGCGTCGGTGATCTCTAGTTCGCCTCGCGCCGATGGCTTGATCGCGCGAGCTGCGTCATGGATTCCGGCAGTGAACATGTAGACGCCAACCAGCGCGAGGTCGGTCTTTGGCTGCGGAGGTTTTTCTTGCAGGCTGATCACGCGGTCGCCGTCGAGCTCGGCTACGCCGTAGTTCTCGGGGTCGGAGACGGGAGTCAGCAGAATTAGTGCGTCGGGGCTGCTGGAGCGGAATGCTTCGACAAGGTCACTAATCCCACCCTGCAGGAGGTTGTCGCCGAGGTACATCACGAACGGGGCGCCACCGAGGAACGGTTCTGCTGTTAGTACGGCGTGGGCGAGGCCTGCCGGTTCGGCCTGCTCGATGAAGGTGACGTTGACGCCAAACTGCTCGCCGCTGCCGACCATCTCGCGGATCTCGTCGCCGGTCTCTGGAGCGATGATGATGCCGATCTCTTTGATCCCGGCGCTAGCCATCGCATCGATCCCGTAGAAGAGCACCGGGCGGTTGGCGACCGGCACCAGCTGTTTGGCGCTGGTGAAGGTGATTGGCTGCAGGCGAGTGCCTTTGCCGCCGGAAAGAATTAGACCCTTCAGCTCTTCCATCAGCCGCAGGCTACCCGCGTGGAGGCTTAATAGACGCCGCCGAGCTTGCGGTGGTCCCAGCTGACCCGCCGTTGCTCGACAAATTGGAAGGCAACACGCTTTGCTGCCTGCCCGCGAATCATCTCTTGTACCTCGTCGCTGAGACCCTCTTCGAGCCCCGGCGTGTAGCGCGCAAAGATCTCCATCCCGAGCGCGAGCACGTCGTCAACCTCGCGGTGAATCACTACCTCTGTCTCAAACATCACGCCGCGCAAGACTTGGTATTCCTCGCCGGCCTCGATCTGGAGTGATGCTCGAGCGTCTCGCTCAAGATTCTTTGTCTTCTGCGACTTGGCGAAGGTCCAGGCCCACAGCTCCGGCGCATCCTCCGGGCCGGTGTTGCGGACGACGAACCAGAGCGGCATCAGGTGCGGCCATCCGCTCACGCCGTTGGTTGCGCAGATCATCGTCTTCTCCTGATCGAGAAACTCGACGACCTCCTCGTCGCTCATGCGGATCTGTTCGCGGCGGCTCGCCATAGAGCCGAAGTTTATGCCCGCGCGGCGGTGCGGAGCTTGCGAACCGCACTGAGTACTGCCTTGCGCGCTGCGACCGGCTTGATGACTGCTGCGTCGCCGGCCTCTTTGAGCACTTCGCGCACGAGCCAGTCGCGGCCTGCATAGGTCGTTTCGATCAGGACTGCGCCATCGGCGAGCTCTTCGACGACGGTGCTCTCCTCGCGTGCCCAGCGAGCGCGCTCGGGGGAGATCCAGATCAGCGCCGTGTTCGAGGCCGGAAGCTCGCCGGTCTTTGGCCAGCCCTCAACGTCGGCCGAGGGGTTTACCTCTGGGCGACGCTTGAACTGCTTGCGGCTGACCGATGCGTGACGCACGCGGTCGAGGCGGAAGTGGCGCACATCGTCGCGCTCTGGATCGAACGAGGCCACGTACCAGCCCTCGCGACCGTTGACGAGCGCGTAAGGCTCGACGACGCGCTCTGTGAACTCGTCCTCATTCGGCTTGTAGTAATCCAGCTTGAGCATCTTGCCGGCCGAAATTGCTTTTGAAACAACGCGCGCAACCTGGGAATCGTCGGCGCCACCGTCTGCCACCTGAAGCCCTTGCTCGAGTGGGTCGGCACCTAGCGCCGCGACGATCTTCTCCCGTGCGCTGGTAAGCGTTCCTTCAGGCATGTGGTCACCGATCAAGTCGATCGCGGCGATCAAAGCTTTCGCTTCTACCGGCAGTAGTCGCGCTGGGCGGTCGAAGTTGTCGGCGTAAGGCTCGGGGTCAACTTCGATCGTTCCGTCGTCGGCCAACTCGGCGTAAAGGACGTATGAGCCGCCACCGAAGTTGACGACGTTGAGCACGGCGATGTCCTCGGCTAGCTCCTCGCGCGTGATTTGAACCTGCTCGCAGACGTCGGTTGCTTGCAGGGTTGCGCCAGCGCGCCCGGAGCTGATCAGGATCGAAGCCAGCGTTACGAGCCGTGCGAAGCGCTCTGGCCGGATCGCCACGTCGGGCCGCGTGTCGATTTCTTCTGGTTCGTCGCCATCTTCGCCGTCGCTCGATGTGCTCGGCAGAACGTCGGCCATCTCTAGGTCGCCGTCGTGGCGCTCCTGAATCAAGGCGATCCGTTCCTCGGTCTCGCTCACGAGCTCCGGCGGCCCGGCGACGCGGGCGTGCTCGCCAAGGCCGAGCACAAAGGAGATGACCATTCGCGATGAGGCGTAGGGGGTTGTGAAGAGCATCTCGTTTTCGCTATCGGCCTTGCGGATCTCACCGAAGCGGCCGAAGTGGCGCTCAACCTGCCAGGCCAGCCGTTCGGATACGAGGATCTCGGCTACGCCCTGCTCCTCACCGAACTGCCAGTCGGCGCGCTTAGCGTAGGCGCGTGGATCGAAATCGTCGGGCCGCTTGAAGTCATGTTCGGCCTTCGTTGCGTAGGCGACCTTGCCTTGGATTCGCGTTAGGCGGAATACGCGGATCGCTTCGCGGTCGTGGCAGTAACCGAGCAGGTAGAACTGGCCGCCGCGGAAGAGCAGGTGGTATGGGTCAACCTTGCGCGAGCCGACTTCGTCGCGGGCAATCGTGAAGTACTCGAAGGTGATCGTCTTGTGGCGGAAGATTGCCGTTTCGATCTTCGCCAGCCGGCCCGATAGCTCGTGGCCGCCGGCCGAGGCGGTGATGCCGAGCGCGAGCGACCGTTGGTCGGGAGCCTCAAGCGGACTCGGCCGCCCCCAAGTGATCTGCTGAAGCGCGAGGCGCAGTGGCTCGGCGTAGGCGAACTCGCCGTCAAGCAGGCTCAGCGCAAACTGCAGCGCGGCAAGTTCATCGTCGGTGAACTCGATTGCCGGAAGGTGGAAGTTCTCGGGCCGCAGCGAGTAGTTCTCCTGCTCGGCGGCTCCGTCGGCGGGGCGATCAACGGTCAGCTGAATGCCTAGCGAGTCAAGCTCGGCGCGGTCGGCGTAGAAGCGCCGCGCGAAGGCGTCCTCGTTCATCCCGCTGTAGCCCTCTACGTCGCGGCGGATCTCCAGTGCCGTGACTGGCCGACGCTCAGCCATCAGGTAGGAGATCAACGAGAGCTGGCGGATCAGCTTTTCTGTGTCTTTTGCCATCAGCGCGTCACCCTATTGACCGCTCGCTCTCGCCGTCAGCCGGAATTGAACTTTGGCCGCAGTTTGCGCCCATTTTCCGTCGTATCTGGAGCACTAACGACTCAGGCAGCGGCGCGGCGCGGCTCTTCTGAGCTTCGCGGACCGAAATACGCACCGCCGCCGATCGCGCGATCAAACGCAGACCACTCGGCTCCCGGCGCCAGCTCCTTCTCAATCCGATCGAAGCTCCCGAGACGGCCGCCGAGGTTGTCCATCATGTGCACCAAGGTCGCTTCGCGCGTAGCTGGGACGACCGGGCTGCCGTGCTCAAGCGAGCCGTGGTGGCTCAGAATGATGTGCGTTATCGCCGCCGCGAGCTCCGGTGGAAAGCCTGAGATCTGATCGATCTGGTCACGGACTAGCGCGAAGCCAAGCGGTATTTCGCCTTGCAACCTGCCCGCGTCGGTGAGGTCGATGATCCCGTCCACTTCGCCGTAGGCCTGCAGCTTGCCGACGTCGTGCAGTAGCGCCCCGGTAACCGCGATGTCGCGATTTACGCCCGGGAAGATTGAGCTGCTGGCGCTTACCGCCTGTGCGACCGTCAACGAATGCTCGAGTAGGCCGTGCTGGTAGGCCTGGTGGAAGTATTTGGCCGCCGGCGCGTCGCGGTAGCGCTCCCACGTAGGCGCTTCGGGGCCGATGATTCGTTCAAGCAGCTGCTGAAGGTACGGGTCCTGAACTGTCGAGGCGAGCTCGCGCAGGTCGGCTTCCATGGTTACGGCGTCGCGCGGTGGGCCGTCACTCAGGTCGGCTTCGTCGTAGCTTCCGGTCTCAGCCTCCAGCAGGTCGTAAAGCTTCAGCTGCGGCCCATACTTTGGGTTGACCTCAAAACGGGCGCGAACACGGACCGGCGAGCCCGGTTTGCATAGCTCTAGCGCCTCGTCGTAGTTGTCCCAAACCATTCCCGTTAGCGATCCGCTGCGGTCGCCCAGAGAGAGTCTCAGGAACGAGCCGCCGGCTTTCTTGTCACGCAGCTCAGCGCTGCGGACTAGCAACACTTGGTCCAGATCATCGCCATCGCTGAATTCACTAAGCAGCACGTCGGCAACGGTAGGGACGGTTTCGGACGGGAGAGGAGCAATTCGCATAGGATTGTGGTCGCTTCTAGGGAGGGATAACTGACAGATGCAACAGACGGCGATAATTACTGGTGGAACGGGCGGTCTCGGCGCCGCGGTCGTAGCGCGATTTATCGCTGGCGGCTGGCGCGTAATCGTCCCTTGGGTCAACGAAGCGGAGCTCGAGCGGGTCGAGCAGAGCGACAACCTCGTGCTCGTTCAGGCCGATCTCTTTGACCAAGACGCCGTCGCCGGGCTTGCGCACGAGGCCGGCGCCGAACTGCGCGCTGTCGTCAACCTTGTTGGCGGCTTTGCGGCAGGCGGCCGCCTACATGAGACCGACGTCTCGGAGCTTGAGGCCCAGCTGCGGATCAACTTGACACCGGCTTGGCTGGTCACAGCAGCCGGAATACCGGCAATGTTGGCCGCTGGCGAGGGAGCAATTGTCTGCGTCTCATCGCGCACCGCGCTGGAGCCATTCTCCGGCGGCGCGGCCTACGCGACAGCAAAGCGCGCCGTACTTGGGCTGGTTGATGCGCTCCACGTCGAGTACCACGGCGATCGCATTCGCACCAACGCCGTGCTGCCGTCAACGATTGACACGCCAGGCAACCGCGCTGCAATGCCTGATGCCGATCCGGCCAATTGGGTGACGGCCGAGCAGATCGGTGCCACAATCTTCGATCTCTGCAGTTCAGATTTTGCCGCCACAAGCGGTGCCCATATCCCTGTATACGGAAAGGCCTAACCAATGCCACTGCGTCGACGTTCCCGAGATAATGATCCAAGCACCCCTGTAGCTGGCGTCGCCGCACCTGCCGCAACCGCCACCCCGGCACCGGTCGGTGCGGTTGCCGAGCTGCGCGCCGGTGTAGACCTCGGCGGCACAAAGATCCTCGTGGTCGTCGTTGACGGCAACAACAAGATCCTTGCCCGCTCGCGCGCGGCAACCCCGCACGAAGGTGGGCCGCAGGCTGTCGCCGACCAGATCGCAACCAACATTGATGACGCTCTAGGCCAGGCGGGCGCCGACGCGAAACATTTGAAGGGAATCGGCGTCGGATCACCGGGCTCGGTCGACCAGGCAGCCGGGACGGTCGCCAACGCCAGCAACCTGCCGGATTGGATCGAACCGTTCGCACTTGGCGGCGTGCTCTCGCAGCGCTTCGGCAACCTGCCCGTGCGGCTTGGCAACGATGTGAGCGTCGCTGTCAACGCTGAATACAAGCTTGGCGCAGGGCGCCCGTATGACTCGCTCCTCGGTGTCTGGTGGGGAACCGGCGTCGGCGGTGGCTTGATCATCGACCGCCGCCAATGGGACGGCCGCGGCTACGCGGGAGAATTTGGCCACATGGTGATCGAGTTGGGTGGCGCGAAGTGCGGCTGCGGTAACCGCGGCTGCGTTGAGGCATATGCCGGCCGCCGCGACATGGAGGCTTGGGTCCGCAAGCAGCGCAAGAAGGGCAAGAAGACCGATCTCGTGAAGATCATGAAGCACCGCGAGCGCGAGTCCTTCACTAGCGGAATCTGGGCCAAAGGCATTCGCAATGACGACAAGCTCGCGGCCAAGGCCGTGGACCGAGCGATCGCAGCGATCGCAGCAGGGATCGGTTCGACCGTCAACCTGCTCGACGTTCCAGCCGTGGTAATCGGTGGCGGAATGGGCGAGCGCTTCTTCAGCGATCGCAAGGCAGAGTTTGAGAGCGAAACCGCTAAGCACCTCTTCCGCCGCGAGGCTCCGCCTGCGCTGCTGGCGACGGAGCTAGGCGACGACGGCGGCGCGCTGGGCGCGGCGCTGCTGGCGCTCGCTGGATCCAACTAAATAGCGGCTAGAAAGCCTCTCGCAGGCCTATCAGAAGGCCGACAACTGTGCTACAAACTAAGTCAAGATGACCGACGCCCAAATGGTGATCCCAAGCGATTCTTCCGAGGTGTCGCGGCAGGAGATTCTCAAGGCCTCGCCGCCAATGTTCGCTTCGCCGTGGCTCGATCGCTTCACGCGTGTGCACGTGGCCGTTGTGCCGGTGATCTTTATTCCGGTGATCGTTGCGTTTGCAATTCTCGGGCTGCGCGAAATTCCTCTCTGGCAGGGCCTCCTCTGGGCCGTCGGCGGCTACGCCGTCTGGACGCTTACCGAGTACTGGCTGCATCGCGTCGTATTCCACTTTGAGCCCGATCATCCAATCGGCGCGAGGCTCCACTGGATGATTCACGGGGTCCATCACGACCACCCGAATGATCCAATGCGGCTAGTGATGCCGCCGACGGCGTCGATCCCGCTCGGCTTGATCTTTATTGCCGCCTTCCAGCTGCTTCTGCCGTTCTCACAGGCCTGCATGCTCAGCGCTGGCTTCTTCATTGGCTATCTGACCTACGACATGACGCACTACTACCTCCATCATCGTCGCCCAACGACCAAGCTCGGCCGCAAGCTGCGCGAACTCCACATGCGCCATCATTTTCAGGACGATGACCGCGGCTACGGCGTCAGCGCGCCGTATTGGGACAAGGTCTTTGGAACCGCGCAAAAGCCGCGGCGCGAAGACTGACCCGTCGAAGCGAACGAGCGCTGGTTCGTAACCGACGCACAGCACCTTCACTTTGCTGTAACGTCGCGCGGGTCGTCATCGATGACGACTGGATATCTGAGATCAAGGGGAGAGTTAAATGAAGCGTTTTCTGGTTGGTGCCTGTTGTGCGATCAGTGCGATCGCGATTCTTCCGGCCGCTGCTTCAGCGCGGACCGACTTCGCCAGCCAAGCCTTTCAGGTCCTCGCGCCAGGCGCCGACGGTGGTCTTCCAACAACGGCACACTCGACCGATCAGGCAGCCCTTTATGACGCGCTCACCCCGCTCCGCGGCGACGTAACCGCAGCCGATCTCAAGAGCAAGTACCTGTCAGAGAAGTTTGGTGTTTCGGGCCCAATCGTCAAGACTGAAAGCACTGGCCGCAAAGGCCTGACGATCGTCCGCGGCGCTGACGGAATTCCGCACATCACCGGTAAGACGCGCTGCGACGTCGCATTCGGTATGGGCTACGTGGCCGCCAAAGACCGCGGCATTCTGCTCGGTCTTGGTCTCGGACCGGCGTTCGCCGCCACGCTCGACATCCCGCACGTGAACGCGTTCGGCCTCGTCACATCGGGCCGCAAGTTCACGCCGAGCACCGCAGCAGTCAAGTTCGTCGCCAATCAGGCCAAGCTGATGAAGAAGTACGGGAAGCAAGGGCAGGAAGTTCTCGCTGACTTCCAGTGCTGGGCCGATGGTGTCAACGCCTTCAACCTCCGCGAGCGCGCACCGGCCGACCGGATGCCGCACGTTGGCCTGACCGAAGCAATTGCCGCTTACGCCTTTATCGGTTCGATCTTCGGCAACGGCGGCGGCGGCGGAGTCGGCAGCTCGATCTTCCTCAACCAGCTTCAAGCCAAGTTCGGAACTGCAGTCGGCACGCGCATCTACCGCGAGGTCGGCAACGTCAATGAGCCTGAGGCGACTACTTCGATTCCGAAGGCTTTCCCTTTCAACCTCGTCCCGACAGGCGCAACTCCAGGTTCACCGCTCGTTGATCCGGGCTCGGTATCGGCCTCGGCAGCCAGCACACTGGCGGCCACGGCGGCAAGCCACCGCATTGCCTCAAACGCGCTTCTGGTTGGCCCATCGAAGTCAGCCACCGGCAACAGCCTTGCTGTTATGGGGCCTCAGCTCGGCTACTTCTATCCCGAGATCGTGATGCAGGTTGACATCCATGGCCCTGAGGGGATCGACGCGATGGGCGCCGCTCCTCCGACGATGCCTTATGTGCTGCTCGGCCGCGGCAAGGACTTTGCTTGGTCGCTGACCAGTGCCAGCAACGACAACACCGATGTGTTCCTTGAGCAGCTCTGCGATCCGGCCGGCGGAACGCCGACCGCCAGCTCGACCTATTACACCTACAAGGGCAAGTGCATCGCGATGCAGCGCTTTGACGCTGGTCTGCTAGGCGCAGGTGGCGGCGAAGCAGCCCGTGAGTTGGTCTTCAACCAGTCGGTCCATGGTCCGATCGGAGGCACCGTCACAGTCGGCGGGAAGCCTTACGCGATCGCTACCGACCGTGCAACCCGCGGCCGGGAACCGGTTTCGGCGCTCTTCTTCAAGCACATGAACGAGAACAAGGTGACCTCACCTGCCTCGTTCTTCAAGGTTGCAAATGAGCTTGAGACGACGTTCAACATCAACTACGCCGAGCGTAAGCACATCGCTTTCTTCTCGTCCGGTCTGCTGCCGGTTCGCGCCAAGGGCACCGATCCAAGCCTGGCAACGCTCGGTACTGGCCCATACGACTGGAAGGGCTTCCTTACCGGCGACCAGCATCCGCATCAAGCTGATCCGCCGTCAGGGCGCATCCTCAACTGGAACAACAAGCCAGCCCCAATGTGGGGAGCAGCCGACGGCAGTTACTCGGAGGGTTCGGTTCAACGCGTTCAGGAGTTCACCGGCTTCCCAGCGAAGTCGAAGCTCGAGAACGTAGTTGGCGTCATGAACGGTGCAGCTTCGCGCGATCTGCGCGCAGCGATCAACTGGCCGATCATCAAGCGCGTGCTTGACAAGACCTCAGCTCCAAGCCCGCTTGCTGCTGCTGCAGAAGCACAGATCGATGCTTGGCTTGCGTCCGGCTCGGACCGTCTCGACAAGACCGGCAATGGGCAGATCACTGCGCCGGGCGCCGCCGTAATGGACAAGGCCTTCCCAGGCATTGCTCGTGCGGTGATGGAGGGCAAGCTCGGAGCCGATATGACCGACGCGCTGAAGAATGAGATGGGTTACTCGAATAACCCGAGCTCGGGCGGCTCATCATTCGGAAGCGGCTGGTACTCATACATCGACAAGGACCTACGACAGATTCTTGGCGATCACGTGAAGGCGCCGTGGACCGATCAGTTCTGCGGTGACGGCACAGTCAACAGTTGCTCGCAGGCTCTGTGGGCAGCTGTCAAGGCGGCAGCCGACGGCCTCGCGGCCGATACCGGCAGCGTTGATCCAACCACCTGGCACTCAAGTGCAACGTCTGAGCGGATCAAGTTTGCACCTGGTCTCCTCAGTGGCACGACGATGCGCTGGACCAACCGCCCGACGTTCCAGCAGGCGATTGAGTTCAACGGCCACCGCTGATCCAACCGACAGAGCATTAGCCCGCGGCTTGGCTCAGCTGAGCGAAGTCGCGGGTTGCTGCTGTTGCGGGTCCGTAGATGACTGCGGAGCGGGAAGCGTGACCGGACTCTCGGTTCACGTCAGCCAGTAATCTAGGCCTACGTGTCGACGACCGAACGCAATCGCGACGGCGACGACTGGCGCCTTGAACGCAATGTGATGATCGCTTTGATCATCGCTCTGTCGGTGGTCGTGCTGGTCGGTTTCTTTGTCTACCAGCCGCGAGCGACCTACGACAGCCTCTCGGCGCTCAACTGGTCGCGCGACATCTGGAACGGCAACATGCCGAACTTCGGGGCTTACCGCGCCCCGACTCAGCACCCATTGATGTTGCTGATCGGTTTTCTGCTCCAGCCAGCCGGTGATTATGCGTCGCAGCTGATGGTGCTTTGGTCGCTCGCCGGTTACGTGGCGCTACTGATCGCCGTCTTCCGGCTTGGGACCTTTGCGACCGGAGTTTTCGGCGGGCTGGTCGCTGTCGGGCTACTTGCGACGCGCCTTGACGTCACCTGGCTTGCGGGCGTCGGTTTCCTCGACCCACCCTACGCCGCGCTGATTTGCTGGGCTGCCGTTCTTGAGGCGCGCTCGCCGCGGCGTGGCGGCTTGGTCTGGGTCCTGCTGACCGGCGCTGGGATGTTGCGTCCGGAAGCCTGGCTGCTCGCAGGCCTGTACGCGATCTGGGTTGGCTATCCGCTCGGTTGGTCGGGTCGCTTCCGCGTCGTCTGTTACGCGGCGATCGGCCCGCTGACCTGGCTTGTAACCGACTTCATCGTGACCGGCAACCCGCTCTTCTCGCTGACAGCGACGAAGGGTTACGCCCAGCAGCTCGGGCGCAGCCGGCCGCTCGCAACGCTGCCGTACTACATGCTCTATTGGACCAACACCCTGCTCAAGATTCAGCTTTCGATCATCGCTGGGGTGGGCGTTGTGCTGGCTATCCAGCAGCGGCGCAGGCAGCTGATCTTGCCGGCGATTCTCGTTGCGACGACTTGGTTCTCTTATCTAGTGATCGCGAGCGGTGGCCTCGCGAACGTATGGCGCTACGTGCTTGTCGCGGCGGTAGGGCTAATCATCTTCGCTGCCTACGCGCTGACCGGTTGGATGACCGTCGAGCGCAGCAATCCTCTGCGGCGCTGGTGGGCTGCGGGCGCGCTGCTGCTCGTGATCGGCGGGGTCGGTTGGACGGTGACGCATCTTAATCTTCAGCGGATCGACGAGGACGTGAAGAAACGGCGCGCGATTACCGACGGCTTTCGCGCTGTGATGACCGATCCCGCGGTCTTACGCGCACGTCGCTGCGGGCGCGTGAGCATTCCAAGCCAGAAGCTCCTGCCGGAGGCTAAGTGGGCCTTCAACCTCGAACCACCGCAGATCATCCCGCGCTCCGACACTTCAATACCGGTGCAGAAAGAGGGGGTAGCGATCCTGATCAACCCGGCCTACGAATCGCGCCCCGACCTCAACATCAATGAGTACGCCGTAGACGACGGCTGGCGAAAGCTGCAGATCCCGCCGCCCGGCTTTAAGTACATCGCCGGGAATGAGTACTTCCTCGCCTACGGGCGCTGCGCTCCAGGTCGACCCTAGGCGGTAGTTAGCGCGGTAGTTGTAGCGAGCCCGCGCGTGTGCCCGCAAGGCTCGCGCTTAATTTCGTGCGTTTCGCCGGCATCGCTACGGCTAGTCGAACGGTGCCGTCTCGTCCACTCCAGCCGTGAACTCGACCTAGCGTCACAGCGGCGTGGGGAATCGGCTGACCGGTTCCGGTCGTGACGGATACGGCGATCGCTTTACGGCCATCTGCACGCGCGCTCAGCTTCAGCTGCGGAGGCGCAAGCGGAAGGAAGCTCATCAGCGTTGACTGCGCGTAGGTGGCCGGCGGCGTGCTTGTGGATGGCATGATCTGCCACTGAAGCAGTCCACCTGCAGCGGGGACAATGTCGAGCCCCTCGCTTTCGCCGGAGAGCGTCTGCTGAGCCTCGATGCGGACGGCGCCGCTGCTCGGATCGACCGAGTTGATCTGGAAGTCTTTGCCCTGCTGACCGGCGACCAGCAGCCTGCCACGCCAGAAGACCGCGCCGGTAACCTCGCCGAGTCCTTTAAGCGCGCCGGTGAGAGTGCGGACGGGCTTGATCGCCGCTCCACCGGGGGCTGCATTGGCTGGGCTGATGTCGGAACTGCGGAAGGCGAGGAGGTTATCGCCGGCGGAGGTCCAGGCCAGCTTTCCATCTGGCGACATCTCAACCCACATCGCCTTGGCGATGCTGGCGGGGTCAAGCTTTACGTAGTAGCGCCAAGCAAGCGTCTTTGGGTCCGCGACGCCGAAAGCGCCGATCTTGCAGGTGTTGCCACCGGCGCCCGGGTAGTAGCACTCAAGCGGGAGTAGCAAGCGCCCGCCGCCGTTCTGGTCGAACGAGCCGTCGCCGATGTGATTAAAGCCAACAGAGCTGGTCAGCGAGGCAGGTATCTCAGCGTCATTACCGGCGAGCTGGTTGAGCTTGGAGTTGGTTCGGTAAGCGCCCTCGGAGATGCCGGTGAAAAGTAGCGCTGGGTCTGCGCTTCCTGGAACGCTCGTGATTCCTTGCCAGTAGGTGAAGCTGATCGGCGTCGCGGCCTTCAGCTGCCAGATGCCTGGGTCTGCCGTCGCTGCGGTCGCGGAAGCTGGAGTTGCTGCGAGCAGGAGGGTTGCGGCGGCTGCAATCGCGAGCGATCGGTTGCTCATCTGACCAACATACATCTCACCGCGCTGCCCGCGCGCCGATTTGCTTAAGCGACCGGCAGCGAGCGGCTAATCGTGACTGCGCGCTGCTCGTTAAAGCCAGCCGGAATGCCGCTGCGCAGCAGGAAGCGAGGGTTGGCTTGCGTTAGTCGCCAGGCCTGAAGCGATGATGCGCCGGCCTTCAGCGTCAGTGCGAAGCCGAGCGCTGCAGTGTGGTCGCGGGTGCCCGGGTGGGCGTCGGAGGCGAGCGTGAAGGCATAGCCACTGCGTAGCAGGCCGACTGCCGCCTCCTGAGCTTCGAGCCCGTTGTTGCCCAGTAGCGAGCAAACGTTGATCTGAAGCAGTGCGCCTTCGGCGACCAGATCGCGCAGAAGCTCCCAGCCGCCGTCTTTGAAGAGCCCGCGGGCACGTTCGGGGTGGGCGATTACGAGCCCAAAGCCGCGCGCCATCAGCTGGCGGCAGTTATCGGCGTAGCGCTGGTCTACTCCAGCGAACGGGATTTCGAAGAGCAGCCAGCGGGCCCCGGCAGGGCCGTTGGCGATCAGCTCAAGTTGGGCGTCTGTGAGCGAGTTTGGATCTGACGGGTGAAGCTCGCCGCCGGCATGGATTCGCAGCGGGATCTCGCGCGAGTGCAGCTCGGCGCTGAGCGCCGCTACGCGATCGGAGATCTCCTCCGGATCGAGCGGGAAGCGCGGATTAGCTACGTGCGGAGTTGCGACTACCTCGCGGACGCCTTCGTCAACCAGCCTACGCGCGTAGTCGATGCTTTCGTCAAGGTCGCGCGCGCCGTCATCAACGGCGGGCAGGATGTGGCAATGAATATCTACGTATGACATCGATGTGGTCTATTACGAGCCTAGGACCACTTCGCCACTTTGCCGCCAATTCCGTTGCCGCTTAACGGGATTTTTACTGTCGTCAGCTCTGCGGCCAACCGTCAACGAAGATGTCGAGCGCCAACTGCGAATCGTCATCGGCGTAACTACTGAGGTCGGTGATTCCGGCGTGAGCCAGCGCTTCATCGTCAATGAAAGCGTTGCCGGTGCACTCCGAAGGCTCACGGATCAGAATCTCGCGCGCAGCGTCAGCAACGATCTGCGGGGTACGCGCCTGCGCCATCGCTTCGTCGCCGCCGAGCAGGTTCTGGACTGCCGCGGTGGCGATCAATGTGCGCGGCCAGAGGCAGTTAGCCGCGACCCCGTTTGCGCGCTCATCCTCGGCCAAGCCGAGAGTCAGGATCGACATCCCGAACTTTGCGACCGTGTAAGGGCCGTGGCCCTTAAGCCACTTTGGGTCGGTCGAAAGCGGCGGGCTTAGCGTCAGCACGTGGGCGTGGTCGGATTCGCGCAGATGTGGCAAGCAGGCCTGCGTAACTACCAGCGTGCCGCGGACGTTGATGTCGGCCATCAGGTCGTAACGCTTCGGCGGCAGCTCGCCGATCGGGCGCAGGTCGATCGCAGAGGCGTTGTTGACGCAGATATCAATCCCGCCGAACTCTTCGACCGTCTTCGCTACCGCTTCGGCAACCTGATCTTCGTAGCGGATGTCGCCAAGGATCGGGAGCGCCTTGCCGCCAGCGGCGTTGATCTCCTCAGCGGCGGTGTGGATTGTTCCAGGCAGCTTTGGGTTCGGCTCATCGGTCTTCGCCATGATCGCGACGTTGGCCCCTTCTTGAGCGAGGCGAACTGCGATTGCCAGCCCGATTCCGCGGCTGCCGCCTGACATGAAAACTGTCCGTCCCTTGAAATCTTCCACTGAGCTTCCTTTCGTCGGGCGACCTCTAGAAGACGCGCGTGGGCGAGAGCGTAGCGAGAGCTGCTGCGGTGGCGGCGCTCCCCTTAGCCCACCACGCCGATAGGGTCGAAGAGATGGTCAGGCCTGACGAACGAATTGTGATCGCCTGCTGCCTGCTGGTTGGCGTGGCGACCGTGCTTTTGGCACCGGCACTCGGTTACGACGCATGGGCTTGGATGGTCTGGGCGCGCGAGCTGACTCACTTCTCGCTCGACACCACCGGGGGGCCATCGTGGAAGCCGCTTCCTGTGCTCTTAAGCGCACCGTTCGCTTGGGTCGATGGGTTAGCGCCATTCCTCTGGCTGGCGTTGATTCGCAGCGCTGCGCTCTATTCGGTCTGGCTTGCGGCTCGGGCAGCGGTGCGGCTAAGTAGCGCGCCCGCGCTGGGCAGCGTTGCCGCAGCTTTCGCGGCTTTTGGGCTGCTCGTCAGCACAGACCTGCCGCGCACCGCGCTCTATGGATCATCGGAACCGCTGCTCGTTGTATTTGTTTTGGCTGCACTGCTGGCGTACCTCGCAGACCGTCCGCTTTGGGCGCTGGCATTTATTGCGCTCGGTGGGTTGATTCGGCCGGAACTTTGGCCACTGAGCATTCTTTACGGGCTCTGGTGCGCACGGCTGATGCCGTCGCGGCGGGCGCCTATCGCGACACTCGCGCTTTGCGCCCCGGTGATCTGGGTTGTCTTCGACTGGATTGGCTCAGGAGGGCTTACCCAGGGAGCGCAGACCACGCTGGCCGACCACAGCGCAGATAGCGCCGCCGGGGCCTCCATCCCTGCGCTGGAGGTCGTTGCCCGGCTCGGTGATGCGGTTATCGCACCGGTCTTGGTCATGGCTCTCATCGCGCTGGTAATCGCCTGGCGGCGAGGAAACCGCGAGCTCTTGCTGGTCGGCGGCTTGGCGATCTGCTGGGTCGGCCTTGTTGCGGTGATGGCGCAGTTTGGCTTTACCGGTGCGAGGCGCTACCTGATCGGACCGGCTGCTCTGCTCTGCGTTATTTCAGGAGTTGGTGCTGCGTCGCTGCTAGCGATGATTGGGCCGCGCGCAGTGAGAGCGCTAGCGACAGCTGCGCTCGCACTCGTCTTCATCGGGGTTGGTCTGCTCGTGCTGCGGAGCGATGCTCGGCAGCTAAGCGTCGCGCGCTTGGCCTCGAAGGAGTTTGACCAGTTACGCGAGGCAGTGGTGCGTGCCGGCGGTAGGGACGCGGTGGTCCGTGTAGGCAACCCAGCGGTCAATCCCTACGGGCAGACGGCGCTCGCTTGGCAACTCGACCTGCCGCTCAGCTCAGTCCAAGGTGCTTGGGGGTCGACGAGCGCGAAGCCCAATTGGCGGCCGCCGGCCGTCGTGTTCGTGGCACCGCAGCGACTTGCTGGCCCAAGGCCAGCTATCGGGGCCGGGGTGGTTATCAGGCGGCTAGGTAGTTACGGGCGCTGGCAGCTATTTCGCGCCTACCGGTAGGGCAGCATTCACGCCAGTCAGCACGGCACGAGGCTTGGATCGCAACCGTGCTTCCGATCTCCAACCTCATGATGATCGCCGCGCTGCTGCTCTCGTCAAACACTATGTAGCGCAGCGCATAGGATGCGCTGATGAAGATTCGTGCAGCAGTCCTGGAAGAATTCGGCAAGCCGCTGGTTGTTCGCGAGGTTGACCTCGCGGAGCCGAAGGCTGGCGAGGTGCTGGTGCGGCTCGTTGCCTGCGGTGTCTGCCACACCGATCTCTACACGGCCTCGGGTGTGGACCCTTCCGGCTATGCGCCGACAGTGCTCGGTCATGAGGGCGCCGGCGTGGTTGAGGCGATCGGCGAGGGCGTGAGCTCGGTTGCCGTCGGCGACCACGTTGTGACGCTGTTCTCGCCTCAGTGCCGAGAGTGCATTCACTGCCTCGACCCGCGCACCAATCTCTGCCTTTCGATTCGCGAGAAGCAGGGCGAGGGTTACCTGCCCGACGGAACTACGCGCCTTTCGCTCGATGGCGAGCCGCTGCGCCACTTCATGGGCACCTCTACCTTTGCCGAGTACACCGTGATGCCCGAGATCGCCTTGGCGAACATTTCGAAAGAGGCGCCGCTCGACCATGCCTGCCTCTTCGCCTGCGGCCTTTCGACCGGCCTTGGCGCGGCGATCTACACGGCCAAGGTTGAGCCGGGAACGACCTGCGTCGTCTTCGGCGCCGGAATGGTCGGGCTTGGCGCCGTTGCCGGGGCGCGGCTGCAGGGCGCGGAGCGGATCATCTGTGTCGATCTCTCCGACGAGCGGCTTGAGCTGGCGCGCGGCCAAGGCGCCACGGAGACTTGGAAGGCAGGGCCGGACACGGTTGAGCGGATTCTCGAAGAGACCGGCGGCTTCGGCGCCGATTACACCTTTGAGGCGACCGGGCTCGTCTCGGTGATGGAGCAGGCGGTCGAATCAGCGAGGATGGGCTGGGGGCTCTGCACCGTTGCTGGAGTCGCCGGCAAGGGTGAGACGCTCGACATCATTCCGCGCTGGCTGATCACCGGCCGCCGCGTCTGCGGCTCATCGTTCGGTGGCGTCAAAGGCCGCGACCAGGTGCCTGAATTGATCGATCGCTATCTCGAAGGCGAGATCGACGTTGACCCGTTCATCTCGCACAGCCTCACGCTCGACGAAGTGAACCGCGGCTTTGAGCTGATGGAGGCCCAGGACGGGATCCGCAGCGTGATCGCCTTTAACTAAAGAGCTGGGCGCGCATCGCGGCGACGATCTCTTCCGGCTTGTCTTCCTGCAGGAAGTGGCCGGCGTTCTCAATCCTTACCTGCTCGCCCGCGGTCGGGATCAGCTCGGTGAAGCGGTCGCCTGATTTCGGGTAGGGGAAGATCGGGTCCTGATCGGCAAAAGCGACGAGCGTCGGCTTGTCCCATTCGGCGAGCGCGTCGTGGATCGCCATCATCTCGGTGACGCCCGTGTCTTCGTTACTGATTGGCACCAGCAGCGGGAACTGGTGCGCGCCGGCCTTGCTTTCGACGTTCGGGAACGGCGCCTCGTAGGCGGCGATGATTTCGGGGCTGAGGTCGCTGGTAGTTGAGTTTTCGATGATCTTCCCAACCGGTAGGTCGGTCGTCTTCTCGGCAAACTCGCGCCAGGCCATGAAGCCTTTGCTGACGCGGCCGGTGAAGATGCCGGTGTTCATGATCAGCAGCCGGCCAACTTGGTCGGCGTGCTCAATCGCCCAGCGCAGGCCGATCGCGCCGCCCCAATCCTGAACGACGACGGTTACGTCCTCAAGCCCTTCGATCTGATCGAGGTGGGCGTTGATGCTGTCGCAGTGGCGCTCGTAGGTGTACCACTGCTGGTCGGTCGGCTTGTCGGAGCGGCCGAAGCCGACGAGGTCGGGGCAGATCACGCGCTTGCCGTCGGCGACTAGAAGATCGAGCATCTTGCGATAGAGGTAACTCCAGCTCGGCTCGCCGTGAAAGCAGAGAACCGGCTGCCCTTCGCCCTCATCAAGGTGGTGGAGGCGCATTCCGTTCACCTCTACGTAGTTAGGTTCGTAGGCGTAGCCGGGGAGGTTTTCGAAGCGTTCGTCTGGGGTGCGAAATATCTCAGCCATGAGCGCAAGCCTACGGAACCGGTGACCGGCGCGACAGTTCGCCCCAACCCGGTAGGCTGCTGCGATGACCTACCAAATTCGCCGCGGCCTGCTTGCCGCCGCCACCCTCTCGCTGATTGCAACCGCGCTGCTGGCCTCGTCGGCGGTCGCCAAGAGCTCCTACAAGGAACCCGCGCTTACTGTGCCAAAGGCACGGCTCGCCGAGTCGCTCATGTGCCCTGACAAGATCACGCGCGGTGGGCTCGAGCCGATGATGCTTGTAACCGGCACCGGTTACACCGGCGCCGAGGCCTACATCATCGGTTCAGCCGCGCTGAAGACGACCAAGCGGCCAATCTGTTACGTCAACTTCCCATACCGCACGACCGGCGACATCCAGATCGCGGCGCAGTATCTGGTCTCCGGCATCCGTCGGATGGCCGCTATGTACGGCAAGCCGATCGGCGTATTTGGCGTCAGCCAAGGTGGCCTCCTTCCTCGCTGGGCACTGACCTACTGGCCTAGCCTGCGCGCCAAAGTGAGCGACGTGATTGCCGTTGCCGGAACCCAGCACGGCACCACGGTGGGTCTTGGAACCTGCAGCGCGATAAACCCGTGCCAAGCCGCCAGCTGGCAGCAGGGTGCTCGATCAAACCTGCTTAAGGCAATCAACGCCGAGCCGGACGAGTCGGTCGGCCCAACATCGTGGACGACGGTTCGTAGCGCGACCGACGAGACGGTGCAGCCACAGACTGGCCCGCACCCGACCTCATCGCTAAAGGGCGCTACCAACATCCTGATTCAAGACATCTGCCCAGGCCGCAACGTCACCCACATCGGCTCAGCACTCGACTCGGTCACCTTTGCCGCCTCTGAAGACGCGCTTACGCACAAGGGGCCAGCCAACGTTAAGCGCCTGCCGAAGGACGTCTGCTCGAAGCTGCTCGCGCCGGGGCTGAACGCTAGGGCGGCGGCTTTTGCCGACGTTCTCGCGACCACGCCCTTCTATAACGACCCAGCCCCGAGGCTGCCGGCTGAGCCGACTGTTGAGCGCTACGCCCTGACGCGCGTCCCGTAGTATTGGCGTATGACACCCGACCAGCTTGAACTTGGCCCAGTAGACATCGCAGTTATCGGCTACCCCGCCGATGCACCGCGCAGCGGTGAGGCGCTGCCGATCCTGCTCGACCTCGTTGATCGCGGCGTTATCCGCATTCTTGATGTCTTGGCCGTGGCCAAGGCCGAAGACGGATCGTTCGCCGGGATCAACATTGGCGACGTTGATGGGGATGGAATTCCCGATCTGGTTGCATTCGAGGGCGCTTCGACCGGGCTGATCGGTGACGAGGACTTGGAGATCGCGGCCGAGGCGATCGAGCCTGGTGGCGCAGCCGTGATGATCGTCTTCGAAAACGCTTGGGCCGCTCCGTTCATCACCGCCGTACACCGCAACGGAGGCCACTTTGTTGCGTTCGAGCGCGTTGCAGCAGAGGATCTGATCGAAGCCGCGACAAATCTCGAGTAGCGAAGTAACCGCTCAAGCAACTAAAAGGAGATTGAAATGCCGCTGATGAGAAGGATGGCCCGAACCGCTGTTGTCGCTGGAACCGCGACCGCAGTCTCCGGTGGCGTCTCGCGCCGCCAGTCGCAGCGCTTCCAAGAGAAGGACGCCCAGGCGGAGGCCGCGGCAGCCCCGGAAGCAGCACCAGCGGCCGCCGCACCACAAGCCGACATGGTCACGCAGCTCAAGGAGCTAGCTGAGCTGAAGGATCAAGGGATCCTCACCGAGGAAGAGTTCGCAGCGCAGAAGGCGAAGCTGCTCGCAGGCTAAGCGCCGCCGCTACAGCAGGTAAAGCGCGTAGACGACAATCGCGATTCCGAACAGCCCAGCGGCGAGGCCGCCGAGCAGTAGCCAGAGCGCGCCGGCGACGATTGAGACCGACGCCAGCACTATTCCGATCTGAAGCGCTCCGACTCCAACCTCAAGGTTCTCGTATTCGTTGTCAGCATTCGTCGCTTCAGCTTGGAGGGCTTTCACTTCGCCTGAGAGCGCCTTCTCCTCGGCCGCCAGTTGAGCCGCTTGGGTGCGTTCCTTGGCTTCCGTTCTGCGGGTGGCGGCGGCGGCTGCCGGCGGCTGCCCGGCGGTAACGGCGTCGAGCAGAACCTTGTCGTTGGAGAGGGTCGTGCGGTGGTTGTCGAGCGCGTCTAGTTTCGTCTCAGCAGTTCCGGCCTGATTCTCGCTTGAGATCACAGTTTTCATCGCGTGGTGGGCGTTGAGGTCGCCAATTGCCAGCGCGGCCGCCATCACGGCGATCGCGATCGCCGTCGCCTTGCTGCGCCTACTCAGGTGCGGACCGTGACCTGCACTCTCGTGCAGCGCCCCGATGTGCTCCTGCGCCATCTTGCCCGCCTCGCTCATTGGCGGGACCTTACGAAACTGGATCGAGCGGCGCTGCGCCCTTGGCCGAGCGGCGAGCTTCCTTCTCGCGGCCGACCTGGTCGAGCGTGACCTTGCGCAGACGGACGTGGGCGGGGGTCACTTCGACCGCCTCGTCGGCGCGGACAAACTCAAATGCCTGCTCGAGCGAAAGAAGCTTCTTCGGTATTACGCGAACGAGCTCGTCGGCGGTTGAGGAGCGAACGTTGCTGAGCTTCTTCTCGCGCACGGCATTTACGTCGAGGTCGCCTGAGCGGCTGTTCTCTCCGACGATCATTCCTTCGTAAACCTCTTCGCCAGGCTCAACGAAGAGCGTGCCGCGATCCTGCATCGCGAAGCATGCGTGAGCCGTGACAGGGCCGGTGCGGTCGGCTACGAGCGCGCCGGTCTGGCGCGTCTTCAGCTCGCCAAACCAGGGTTCCCAGCGGTCGAAGACGTGGTGGGCGATGCCGGTTCCGCGCGTTTCGGTAAGGAACTCTGTGCGGAAGCCGATCAGCCCACGGGCAGGGACGAGGTACTCCATCCGCACCCACCCGCTGCCGTGGTTGCCCATCTCTTCAATCCGCCCCTTGCGTAGCGCCAGTAGTTGGGTCACAGAGCCGACGTGCTCCTCGGGAACGTCGATTGTCAGCTCCTCAACCGGCTCGCAGAGAGCTCCGTCGATCTCCCGCGTGACTACCTGCGGCTGGCCAACGGTCATCTCAAAGTCTTCACGGCGCAGCTGCTCAACGAGAATCGCCAGCGCCAGTTCGCCACGGCCCTGAACCTCCCACGCGTCGGGGCGGTCGGTTGGCAGCACGCGAAGTGCGACGTTGCCGACCATCTCGGCGTCAAGCCGGCTCAGTAGCTGGCGGGCGGTGAGCTTTGAGCCGTCCTTGCCAGCCAGCGGCGAAGTGTTGATGCCGATCGTGACGCTGAGGCTTGGCTCATCAACGGCGATCAGTTCGAGTGGGCGTGGATCTTCAGGGTCGGCAAGCGTCTCGCCGATCGTTACCTCAGAGATTCCGGCAACGGCCACAATCTCGCCAGGCCCTGCTTCGTCGGCTTCTACGCGGTCGAGCGCCTCGGTGATGAAGAGGTCGGTCACCTTCACCTTCTCGATCGTGCCGTCGCGTTTGCACCAGGCGACCTGCTGGCCGCGTTTTACTGTGCCGTCATGGACGCGGCAGATTGCGAGGCGACCGAGGTAGTCGGAGGCACCGAGGTTGGTGACCTGCATCCGCAGTGGCGTCTCAGGGTCGAAGGTGGGGGGTGGGATCGTCTCAACCAGAAGATCAAGCAGCGCTTTGAGGTCTTCGCCTTGAGTTTCGGCGTCGAGCGACGCGGTGCCGGCCTTGGCGTTGGTGTAGACGATCGGGAAGGCGATCTGTTCCTCATCGGCGTCAAGGTCGAGGAAAAGTTCCTCAACTTCGTGCACGACCTCAGCAACACGGGCGTCTGGCCGGTCGATCTTGTTGACAACGAGAATCACCGGCAGCTTTGCCTCAAGCGCCTTGCGCAGAACAAAGCGGGTCTGAGGCAGCGGGCCTTCGCTGGCATCAACGAGCAGCAGCACGCCGTCGACCATGAACAGGCCGCGTTCCACCTCGCCACCAAAGTCGGCGTGGCCAGGCGTGTCGATGATGTTCAGCTTCACGCCTTCGTAGGGAATAGAGGCGTTCTTGGCGAGAATTGTGATCCCCTTCTCGCGCTCGAGGTCCATCGAATCCATCACTCGGTCGGTCAGCTCGGCGCCTTTGCGGAAGGCGCCGGACTGCTGCAGCATCGCGTCCACAAGCGTGGTTTTGCCGTGGTCGACGTGCGCGATAATCGCGACGTTTCGGATGTCGTTGCGTTCAGCCATGGCTAGTTGACCTTGCCTTCGGGACGTCCCGAATGGAAAGGCCGTGCAATGAGAGTAGTAGGGCCTCAATCGGGCAGCTCTCGCAATAACCAAACCGTTACCTTCACGCAACCGCGACAGAGCTAGTCTTCGCGCCTTATGATGAATCAAATGTTGACCAAGAGAACGTTCTTTGCCATTGCTCTGATCAGCGCGCTTGCCGTGCTGCCAGCCGCCAGCGCCAGCGCCGCTAAGGCCCCTGCGCCAATCAAGATTCTCGTATCCAATGACGACGGAGTTCGAGCCGACGGGATCAACGCTCTAGTCAACGCGCTGCGCAAGGAAGCAAAGGTCACGGTGACCGTTATCGCTCCTGCGACCAACGTGTCGGGAACCGGATCCAAAACTACGCCGGGAGTCCTGACAGCCTCTCCGACGACGACGCTCGGAGGCGTGGCGGCAACGGCGGTTAACGGGTATCCGGCCGACAGCGTCAACTACGCACTCGACAAGGTGCTCACCGGCAAGAAGAAGCCGGACCTCGTGATGGCTGGAATTAACTTCGGTGCCAACCTTGGACCATTCGTTCCAATCTCGGGGACGGTTGGTGCTGCGCGAGCCGGTGCTGCACGCGGCATTCCGGCGATCGCGATCAGCCAAGGGCTCGGAAATCCAATCGGCTGGTCAGCTGGTGTGAAGCAGGCGATCGCTTGGTTCCGCGCCAACCGTGGGTCGCTCAAGAAGGGCCCAGTCTGGAACCTGAACATTCCGACCTGCAGTAAGGGCGCGGTCCGAGGCACCGTGACGCTCAAAACGGTTTCCGCAGGCTTCTACAGCTTCGATCCGTTTGGAACGGTCGATTGCAGCGTGATGACGAAGACGCTGACGAACGACGTGACCGCTTTCTACAGCGGCTTTGCGCCGCTGGTCAACATCGGCCGCGGCTAGCGCGCAGGTGGTGCTGAGCGGCGCCGCGTGGGCGCCCACAGTCTAAGTTTGGCTGCCTTAGCGCCGATACACTGAAGATTCTTGGCCCAGCCTGCAGAGCCAACCTCCTCGCCTGTGACCGACGAACCTCAACGCACGGAGCCGTCGAAACGGCGAATTCTTCGCCCCGAGATTCAAGCCCTGCGTGCGATTGCCGTCACGACAGTGGTGGTCTTTCACTATTGGCCCGATCTAATTACCGGCGGCTACATCGGAGTCGATGTTTTCTTCGCGATCTCCGGCTTCCTGATCACCGGCCACCTCGTTCGCGAGGTCGATCGCAGCGGCCATGTATCGCTGCCCGGTTTTTGGGCTCGCAGAGCGAGACGAATCCTGCCTGCGGCGCTCTTGGTGCTGCTCTTCTGCACCGTCGCGACCTTCCTGATCGTGCCACTCAATCTTTGGGACCAGTTCTTCCGCGAGATTCAGGCCAGCACGCTCTACGTTGAAAACTGGAATCTCGCTCGAGAGGCGGTTGACTACCTCGGCGCCGAGAACCGGCCCTCGCCGGTGCAGCACTACTGGTCGCTTTCAGTTGAGGAGCAGTTCTACATCGTCTGGCCGGTGCTGATCCTGATCGCGATGATGTTCGTCCGTAAGGGATCTGCGCTGCTGCGTCGGCGTTCGATCACAACGATGCTGCTGCTCCTGACCGGTGCGAGCCTTGCCTACTCAATCTGGGACACGGCGATCAATCCGGCGGCTGCATTCTTCGTGACCCCGACGCGGGTATGGGAGTTCGGCGCTGGAGGGTTACTCGCGCTGGCCGCGACGAACACCGCACGGCCAGCATTGCGTGCAGCGGTTTCGTGGCTTGGAATCGCGATGATCCTCGTTGCTGCTTTCGCCTATAACCCGCAAACCCCGTTCCCTGGCATCGCAGCGGCGCTGCCTATCGCTGGCACGCTGGCGGTTATCTGGGCTGGAAGTCCGGATCTGCGCTGGTCACCGCTGCATTGGATGAAGTTGCGCGGGACGCAATGGGCCGGCGACGTTTCCTACTCCATCTACCTTTGGCACTGGCCGCTGCTGATCCTGGCGCCTTTCTTGCTGCTGCGGACGCTCGATACGCCAATCAAGCTCGCCTTAGTTGCGCTGACTTTGGTTTTGGCCGCGCTCTCCAAGCGCTTTGTCGAGGATCCGATGAGATCCGGGCCGCTGCTCGCCAGCCACCGACCGCGGCGCAGTTTCGCTTTCGTGCTCGTCGGCACCGGAACAGTGCTTCTTGCAACGGTTGGCGCGCTCGCCGTACTGACCGCTCGTCAAAACTCCGACGCGCTGGCCACATCACAGCTCTTCGCTAGTCACCAGCGCTGCCTCGGTGCCGCTGCGCGCGACCCGGAGCATCAGCCCTGCGTCAATCCCAAACTGCGCCTCGTAGCTACCCCGAGCCCGTTAGATCTAAAGCGTGACTATGTCGGCGCGCTCAACATCTTGGCTTGTCCGGACAAGGGGATTGACCAGA
>Ga0194055_10000804_pt1 | contig 25441 bp, 21 predicted proteins | sample SepL449m_MetaG_FD_155482 | JGI IMG/M metagenome (GOLD analysis project Ga0194055, IMG submission 155482) | Anoxic zone freshwater microbial communities from boreal shield lake in IISD Experimental Lakes Area, Ontario, Canada - Sep2016-L442-9m | ecosystem: Environmental > Aquatic > Freshwater >... | reverse complement strand
GTACAAGACACCAATGGCAACCAAACGCCGTGGAAGGGGATCCACCTTTGCTAGCGCTGGGTGGTGCATTCAAAGGGAAACATCGGGCGGCGGCGTCGGTTGAATGTGAGCCTGGAGAGATCGGCGGTGGTGACGCCGGGCGTGTCGATGCGAACAAAACTCTGGCAGACTTCTGAATAGGCAGCCACCGGTGCATGGACGCCCTTGGCTGCCAGAAAGCGAAAGCCTGCTGGGTCGAGTCCCACGTGGCGAATCTGTCCGAGGCTAAAGGGAGCCATCCTCTGGCTGGTCACCATGACCGTGAGGCCGCGGTTGCTTACGAGCACTGCGGTGAGGCCTTGATCGAATGCCATCGAACCGCCGTGCCTGGGTTGTGATTCTGTGAATCGGCCGTCGCTTATGGCCCACACCTGCCACTGGGCTGCCAGCGGCTCGGCCATCGCGACGCCCGCCCACTCCGAGCTTCTGCCTCCGACGGCCAACCAAATGCTCGCTCCCGCGCCCGCCGCCTTGGCAGCACGCGCGGCAGGTTCGTCGCACAGGCACACAAAACTTCCAGCAATCTGCCGATCAAATAACGCCCTTGCCAGTGCCGTGCCATCCGCCGGCGATCCGCCGCCCACGTTGTCCCCCATGTCCAAGAGGCAAACAGGCCCAGGCAGGGCCATCATGCCGTCCATGGCTGCATCGACGCCAAGCAGCACGGGCAGAAACGTGTGTCGATCTCGCCAGAGTCCGTCCCCGAGGGTTCGTGCATGGCTGGCCGCTGCCGCTGGGGAGTCGTTGGTGACGACGAGTGCGGCTGATCCCATTTCGGGCACATCGGCATAAGGAAACCCAAGCACAATGCTGGCCGAGAGCACCTCGCCACGCGCCACAGGCCCGCTTTCATTGCGATCGAACCGCTCATGCATGCTGGCCGCTGCCTGGTAGTGGGGTAGGCATGGGAAGACGCCTGGACTTTGGCATTCGATGTTGATTGCCAGAGGCGGAAAAGCAGCCGACTGAGTGGGGCGGATGTCTCCGGTAAGCGTGCGTGCCATGAGGCGCGCCGCCTCCATGCCGCGGGCTCGCTGATCGATGTGGGGATTGGTGCGATAGGCGATCAGAGCATCGGTGCTGTCGACCATCGACGCAGAGAGATTGGCATGCGGATCAATCGTACCGATGATCGGAATCTCACCGACCGCTTCCCGGACGAGTGAGAGCCAGTGGCCGTCGACATCGCAGACATTTTCGCTTGCCGTTGCCCCGTGTGGGGCGACGAGCAGCCCATCCAGTGGGCCCGCTGCGTCGATCGCCGAGGAAAGCATTTCCATGAGCTGCGTCAAAGCAAGAGCCTTCAAGGTGCCGCATGGCAGGGCTCTGGCTGCGAAGATCGGCACGGCATCGATCTGTGCCCGATCCAGCCCCGCAAAGAATCCGCCGATTTCGTGGTGAGCGTCGGCGAGGGCCGAGCGAATGCCGTCGCCCGTGAGAAGGAGATCACGGCGAAAATGATCCAGTTGCGTGCGTTCGGCCAGGAACGTGTTGGACTCCTGCAGCAGAGCAATGACACCGACTCGCGGCATGGTGTGAGTCTCCCTCGTTACCGGCGACAAGCATCTGATCTTTCACAAGCACACGGAGCGTGCCAATACCAGTAGTCTTGAAGGACGAAGAAAAAGCCATCCCTGGCCTTTTCCAACTCGATTGCCCGCAGGAGACCCGCCGAGGGTTTCCGGGGCCAACAGCCGCCGCACCGTGCGGTTGCAGGCGTGTAGCCAGGCATGAATCCGTTTGTGGGCACACACAACGCCTGCATCCGGTGGCGATCGGCGGGCGATGAAAATCCTGCCCAGCCGGCTCAATCCGACGACAGTCCATGAATTGTTTCCCGCTAGGAAGCGATTCCGGTTGCAGAATGAACGTGATCGCAGATGATTAGGTGGCTATACTAGTCGGTCTGATCCCTAGCCACCCCTTTAGTCAGCCACCCCCTTATGTGAGCGGTCAACCTGTGTCAACCACTCTTGCGTCTCCTGTGGCCACCTCTGTGGCCGTTGATTCGATTGCGTCAGCGAGCCAGTCGCCACGGCGTGCCGTGCGTGGCGCGATCCATTGGGAATACATGGTACCGATCACGTTGGTTCATGGGCTGGCCTGTCTGGCCCTCCTGCCGTGGTGCTTTAGTTGGTCTGGCCTCGCTCTGGCGTTGATCGGCACGAACGTTTTCGGCACGCTTGGAATTAACCTTTGCTACCACCGGCTGCTGGCCCACCGCAGTCTGACTGTGCCGCTATGGCTCGAGCGAACGTTTGCCACAATCGCCGTCTGCTCGATGGAGGATACGCCCGCTCGCTGGGTGGCCACGCATCGGCTGCACCACATGCATTCGGATGAAACCGATGATCCCCACTCACCGCGAGACGGTATTGTGTGGTCGCACGCTGGGTGGCTCTTTCGCCGTGCACCTGGACGGCGGACTCTCACGTTCCTCGAGAAATATGCCAGAGACATTTTGTCCGACAGCTATTACCGGTTTTTAGAGCGCCGGCCCACGACCGTTCTCTATATCTATCTATTGCACGCTATGGCGTTTGCGCTGCTGGGCCTCTTGGTGGGGAGATTGAGTGGTGGCGACTGGCCTCACGGAGTGCAGCTTTCGGTGAGTTGGCTGGTGTGGGGCGTGTATCTGCGCACCGTTCTGGTGTGGCACATCACGTGGAGCGTGAATTCACTGACTCACGTCTTCGGCTACCGTTCCTATGCCACGGGTGAAGACAGCCGCAACAACTTGCTTGTGGCCTTATGGGCCATGGGCGAAGGGTGGCACAACAACCACCACCACGATCCGGCGAGCGCCAGCGTGCAACACAAGTGGTGGGAGTTGGATGTGACGTATTACATCATTCTCCTGCTTGAACGGGTGGGCTTAGCGACCGATGTCATCCGACCCCGTCATGTGCGGCATGCTCGCTAGGTTGTGGGCAGCTTTGTTTCTTCCGTGAAAACAGGAGCGTTTCTCGTATGGCATCTCGTGATTCCACTCTCGAAGCCTTGGGTTACCCGCTTGATCGGCTTACGCCCGAGGGCGCTTTGGTGGATGCACTGGCGATCGTCGGGAACATCCTTTATGCCTCCGGGCAGGTTCCTTTTGACGGGCCGGATCTTACAAGCATCGGGAAGGTGCCATCCGAGGTAGGGGTGGAAGAGGCCACGAAGGCGGCGGCCTTGTGTGCCGCCAACGTGCTGCGGGCTGTGCGTCGCAAAATTGGCTCGCTGGATCGGATCCAGCGAGTCGTCCGAATTACAGGGTACGTCAATGCCGAACCCGATTTCACCGACTGCCATCTGGTGATCAACGGGGCTTCGCAACTCGTCAGAGACGTGTTTGGCGAAGCCGGCCGCCACGCCCGCACCGCGCTTTCGCTGGCCCAACTGCCACTCGGCGTGAGCGTTGAAGTGGAGATGATTCTCGAACTCTCGTGACCCGCAGCCTACATTGCGGCCGCAGTGAGGTCAGAATTTCTCGTGCGTGACGCGAGGCTCTTGGGTCAAAAGCGGGCGAGCCCGCGGGCCGATCGGCACGAGCGATGCCACACATCCAACGGCCATTTGCAGTGTTAATGCAACGGGCAGCATCCACAAGAATCCAATACCATCGCTTCCCGTCAGGGGCTTCCAATAACTTATCAGCAGGCCGGAGGCGATGCCTGCTACGGCCCCCGTGATCGCGCCAAATGGGGTGGCTGATGGCACGAACATCGCCATAAAGAAGAGCCCTGCCAGTGGCGCCACGAGTATGTTCACAACCTTGTTGCTGACTTCAATAACATTGCCGTCGATGCGGCTAATCGCTGCGCCGAGGAGGATAACGACTGCCCCGACGATCCACGGCAGCAATCGGGATGGCAGCGTGTGGTAAAAATCACTTGCGCGCCGGCCTGTAAGCCGCTCCACAAAGTCGACCGTAAGGACCGATGTCACCGAACTCAACCCGCTCGACAGACTCGACATTGCGGCAGCCAACAGGCCACCAATGACCAAACCACGGATTCCCGACGGGAGCACCTTCGCAATGAAGAGTGGGAAAATGCCGTCTGCATTGGCAAGAATTGCCTGTTCCCCCCCGAGAACATCCGGGTGGGCGATGCTGTAGCCCAAAATGGCAGCACCCACCAGCGCAAGTGTCACCGTGACTGCGGCCATACACGCCAATCCCGTGAACAGCATTTGTCGGGCGGTGTGTGTGTCGCGCGTAGCCAGATAGCGTTGCACTGCCATCTGATCAGAGCCGGCTGTGCAGCACTGCCACGCTGCCACCGACAGCGCAACACTCAAAAAGCTCACGCGTGCCGTCGAATCAAAGCCCAACGACGGCTGCTGCCAATGGACTGCCCAGCGGTCTGGCATCCAGCCAAAACCACCGAAATCAAAAGTGATGACGGCAATTGTGAGGATCGCTCCCCCGAAAAGAATGACTGTCTGCAGGACATCAGTCACAACCACCGCCTTGAATCCGCCCATCGAGGTATAGGCAACGGTGATCACGGCCATCGCGATCCCGATCAGCGGTGCCGTGGATGGGTCGAGGCCCATCACCGGCACCAACACGATGGATGACGTGGTGTGGATGATAAGGGCCATCCAGAGCAGACGCATGAGAAGAAAAAAGAACGCCCCGAGTGTCCGCACGCCGAGCCCCAATCTGGCTTCGAGGATTTGGTGTGCGGTTGTAACCGGTTGCTGCATGACCAGTGGGATCACATACCGACCAATGAGGAAAGCGGCCACGGGCAGCCCAGCAAGTTGGGCGAGGATCATCGGGCCGTGCCGCACCAGTTCTCCAGGGATGCCTAGGTAGGTCAGCGTGCTAAACATCGTGGCGAAATAGGAAAGGCCGACTCCCCACGGGTTCATCGATCGTCCGCCGAGGAGATAGTCGTCTTGCGTTTGCACCCGGCCGGCAAACCACGCCCCGGTGCCGAGCATCACGGCGACATAGAGACCGATAATCGTCCAATCAAGGAGCGTCATAGCACATCACCGCCAGTGGTCATAGAAGAAGCAGAAGAAAACGTAACAAGATCACACGGCTTTTGTGGGTGACGTGTAGAGGTCTCGAAGAGCCTGATCGACCTGCGTGTGGGAGCCACGGAAAACCATCAGCAGGCCGCACCGCGGATGGTCCGTTTTGTTGGGGCTACTGTAATGAATCGTCTGGCAATGATGAATCAGAGCATCCCCTGGGGCGAGCGTGCCGATGAAGGGGTCAGACTTGTCAAACCCCACGGCAAGCCCCATGGAGTTGCCCTGGATCCCGGAGGGTTGGTGCGGCAGCATCCCGCCGGTATGGCTGCCACGGATGTAATAGATGGGCCCATTCTGGTCAGTGGCTGCGTCGAGCGCAACCCAGATCGTGAGCACGTCGGGTGGTGACTGACAAAAATACGCGTTGTCCTGATGCGGTGGGACCCCCGAGCCGATGCGTGCCGGCTTGTTGAATGTCTCGACGGCCATGAGTTCCGGGTTTCCGTGGACGAGCGTGGCAACAAAACGGCGAACCGCGGGCCTGGCGGCAATTTCTGCGAAGAACGGATCGTGCTGCTCCATTCTCCACAGGTTTCGAACGGCTACTCCATCGGCCTCAAAGACGACATCGGTGGCCGGCAGCGACGGTGCGATTGTGTGGGTGTAGTGGTGCAGCCTCTCGCGGATTGCAGCTACTTCCGGAAGTGAAAAAAAAGAATTCACTCGAACGACGCCATCGCGCTGGTAGCAATCTTGAATCGCTTGCGAGCAGCCTGTGTTGTGCGGAAGCCAGTCGGGATACTCTGCCTCCAGCGTCGCGCGATACTGGACGAATGCCGCTTCCGGTGCTGCTTCGTACGGGGGCAGGAGGGCCAGGGGGAAATCGGGCTCGGAAAGCTTGTGGATCACTTTATCATAGGCCCCGTCGATCAAGTTGGTCCCCACCGCGAAGAGCAAAGCATTCAAGACACCGCAGAGTTCACGGTAGAGTTCGCACAGTCGCTGCGAGTTGCCCGTTGCGCCGGCATGCAGGTACTCGCGTGCGCGTTTCGGATGACTTGACGCGGTGGATGCCAGCAGCCCGCAGGGGCCCAGCGGAGCACCCAAAAAATAACCTGGCTCCGTGAAGAAGTGCCGCAACTTTGGCGCCAGGGTCAGCAGTCCTGAGATCATGACAGGCTCCCCGCCGCCGTACTTCGTGGCCACCAGATTGGGATGTAATTCGGCCAGTTCGGCATAGTCATGCGGCCTCACAAGGCGGCCAGAACGCATCAGGTTGTAGTGAAGAAACTTGCTGTCGGGAAAGCGGTCGCAGATGGCGGCAAAAACGCGCCGCATTTCGACATCTGAGGTTGCCTTCCAGTTGGGCAGCGAAAACTGAAAGCTACGGATGCCTTGATCTTCGCAGAAGGCGATGCGTTCAATCATGGTGGCCAGCGACAGGCTCACCACGCCCACCATTGGCGGGGCCCCACCGGCATCCTGCATCGTTTTTGCAAACAGCCTCACCACGTGCCGAAACACCGTTTCGGTGACGGCGTAGCCCTCGCCCGCCGTGCCAAAAATATACAGATCAGGGAGGCCGGCTGCGACGAGATTGGTGATGGTACGAGAGAAGATTGTATCGTCGAGCGTGCCATCTGCCTGCCATGGCAAGCAGACTGTGCCCAGAACGGTCTGCGGGTAACGGGCTAAATCCTGCATGAAAAGTGATGCCTAAGACCCTGGAGATCACAAGAGATACGGTGGACGGCAAAAAGTGTATCTCACCAACGGATGGAGCGTCAAACGTTTGGCGGCCGTGCGGATGCCAACTGCGAGTCCCCCACGCACGACAAGTTCCTCCACCGGCTCCACCAAGAGCCGGTGCCGATGATCACCGCTCTGCGCATCACGACGGACGTCTCCACGGTCAAAAGTGCTCATCGCACGAGCCGAGTAAACCCGGTGTGTTTGACCGGGCCACCGATGCGGCGACAGAGGATGTCGGCTGCCTCGCCGACGGCGTCGCGAAGCTCCACGCACACGTCGTCGAGCGCATCGATATAGGCATCCACGTGCCGCTTCTCGTGGGCCAGCATCGCGTTGAAGGAGCCGCCTGCGAGAAACCCCCTGGACAGCATCCGCACCGTCAGAAGCGTCACAAGCGCCGCGGCCTCTGGATGGTCGAAGACGAGCGATGCGTTTTCGGGACGGCCCACTGCCCGTAGCGGCAGTGTGTGTTTTTCGGCCAGCCTCTGCCAGCCCTCCATCATGAGCCTGCCAATCCGCCCGAGGTGGGCTGGCACGTCGATCCGCTGCATCTTGCCGACGGCCGCGAGGCCCGCGGCGGGGCCGACGCCCTCGGTCCAGTAGGCGCTTGAGATGAACGTCGTCTGCACGGCCTCCATCACGGGCCGAGTACCAATGACCGCGCCGAGTGCGAAGCCGTTGGAGATCGCCTTGGCGAAGGCCGCCATGTCGGGCTCGACGCCGAACTTCATGTGCGCACCCCCGAGGCAGAGCCGCCAGCCGATCGTGATCTCATCGAAGACGAGCAGCGTGCCGTTTTTTGTACACCTCTGCCGCACCCCTTCCAGAAAACCAGGCTCCGGATCGATGCCGCGGGTCGATTCCATCACCACGGCCGCAAGGTTTTTTCCGTGGGCCGCAAAAACGTGATCGAGCTCATCGAGCCGGTTGTAGGCGAAGGTGTGTGTGAGCCCTCCGAGCGCCCGTGGCACGCCGCGGGGCTCGAGCCCTGGCAGGAGATGGCCGGCGAGCGCCAGGGTGCCTGGGCCGTCGGCACCCGACTGCACATCGGGAAGGTTCGCCGCGAGATACCAGTCGTGCCAGCCGTGGTAGCCGCAGATCGCCACGTGGTCGCGGCCGGTGAAGGCCCTCGCCGTCCGCACCGCCACGGCCATTGCCTCACCACCGGTTCGGGTGAATCGGGCCATCGCCGACCAGGGGTGAATCGCGATGAGTTTCTTGGCGAGCTCCACCTCGTCGAAGGTCTGCAGCGTGCTCATCGAGCCTGCCTGCACGCGGCGGATCACCGCGGCATTCACGTCAGGATCGGCGTAGCCCAGAATGCAGGCGAGGATGCCGCCGGTCGACATGTCGATGAACTTCCGCCCCTCGGTGTCGATCACCTCGCAGCCGCGGGCCTCCTCGTAGTAGGCAGGCCACTGGTCGGGCGCAAAAAGCTCCGGCCGCTTGGAGAGCAGTTGGGTGCCACCGGGGAAGATGGTCTTTGCCTCGCGATACTGTGCTTGCACGTCGACCGGCGGCCTCGCTGGCGGCATGCCCAGCATCTGCCGGGCCGCACCTCCAAAGATCAGCTCGATGTCGCGGTCGTTGGTGTGCATCGTCAGGCAGGCCTGCCGGAGCGCAAGGAGATTTTCGATGCCCACGAGCACCGGCTGGGAGAGCGTCTGTTTCGACCAGTCGATCTCTGTGTCGTTCGTCCAGAGAAAGCCGTCGCCGAGACTGACGCAGCGGCCGCGGATCGAGCTGACCGGGTGATCCAGGCCGAACAGGAGCCGTGTGGGTCCGAATTTCCGCAGGATCGCCTCGTGGGCAGCCGCCTCACAGTTGGCAGAGTTGTCGAAGAAGACGTTGTCGAGGCCGCCTAGCGAGTCGATCCCTTGGACGGTGTGCCGCGGATTAAAGCCCCTCGCGCAGTGGGCGAGCACAAGTTTTGCGTGCGGGTAGCATAGACATTTATTCTGGATGTACCGCTGGTTCGCGGGGTCGGCGAGTCCCAGTGGTTTCACCATATGGAGCATGATCGCCAGGCCGCGGGCGTGGGAGATTTCCCAGATCCATTCCGGGATGAAGTCCTCGCAGTCGGCGTGAAGCGTACTGGAAAGCGGCGGCTTGTCCGCGGGCCGGCGAGCGAAGACGTGATAGACCTTGAAGCCTCGCCAGAGATCGGGATCGGCGTTGAGCTGCCGCTCAATCGCGGCCGGATCGTCGTCCGGGGTGGCCAGCAGAAGACCACGGGAGCCGGGGTCGTCCCGTAGTTGGTCGGCGAGGAAGGCATTCTGCCCAAGCGTGTCGCCGTGGGCAGGCCAAGGAAAATAGAGCCCCCCAGCCGGCAGCCGATCGCCCATCCACTCGCCCACCATCCGGTTGTAGGCGGCACGATCGTTGAGAGTCACTCCGGCCGGCAGAAAGGCAGCCCCCGCCCCACCCACAAGCCGCGGATCGTGGAGATGCGCATGGGCGTCAAAGCTGGCGGGCGGCACGAAGGCCCGCACGTGCCGGGCAAACAGGTCGGCGTCACAAAGGGATAACGTGGGCATGAGCCTTGAGCTTCACAGGAATGACCGAAGACCGACGCCACAAAATATGATCATCGTTGTGATCAGCGTCAACACGCATCACATGCTCTTGCCGACAAGTGGTCTGGTTGGAGGGACGTAGGCGAATTCCGCCATGCTTCGCTATGCTTGGCGACAGCCAGCGTTCCGTGATCGACTCTCTCACTCTTTGGAACCCGCCCCTTCTCCCCTTGATTGGAACACCTGCGATGATTGTGCTCGAGAATGCCACGATTTGGCCGGGAGACGGCCGAAGCTTTCTGGGACATGTTGTCATTGATGGGGATCGCATCAGGACTGTGGGCGAGGGAAGGTTTGGACCAACTGGTGCGGCAAGCGATCAGAACATTGTCATTGAGGATCTGGGAGGCCGAGTGCTTACGCCGGGCCTCATCGATCTGATGGTGCTTGGTGGTTTCGATCAGAGTATCCTGCGAAACGACCCACTGGATATTGCCAGAGAATATCTCATGCTGGGCGTCACGAGCTGCCAATTTTGTAACGGCACGCTCCCGTGGGAGGCACAGGTGCAGGTGGCGCGGAATGTAGACGCTGCCAGGAGTGCCCAAAGAGCCACGCAGCTCGATGCGCTCGCAGCTGCCAGAGTGATCGGCCTGTACCTTGAGGGCCCCTTTCAGCATCCCGACTTCACCGGCGCAAGCCTCCGAGAAAATGCGATGCTGCCCACGCCAGAGAATGTGGATCGCGTGCTGGATGCGCTCGGCTCGGCCACAACGATGATCAATGTTTCTCCTGGGCTCGCCGATTCACCAGCTGCTGTCGCGCGGCTTGTGGCCGCTGGAAAGATCGTGTCGATGGCCCATTCAGCGGCAACGGCCGACGAGGTTCTGGCCTGCATCGATGCGGGCACCAGCGTGCTTGGTCACGTGTTTGACAACAACTCGGGGCTCATTGGCGACTCCGGCGTGCAGCAACCCACACTCGAGCAGGTTGCCCTCGTAGACGAGCGAGTCCGTTGGATCCACCTGATCTGCGATGGGGCGCACGTGCATCCTCTGCTTGTGCAACTGGTGGTGAGGTGCCGGGGCGCAAAAAGCGTGTGCATTGTGACCGACTGCGTGCCAAAGGCGGGCCGCCCGGACGGTGAGTACATCTGGGATGACGGCCGGCGATTTTATAAGAAAGATGGAGTGGGTCGCACCGATCGTCACACGCTCACCGGCAGTGGCCTCCTTCTTCCGGATATGTTTCGTAATTTTTTGCGGTTCACTGGATTGCCGCCGCACGAGGCGATTTGCACCGTAACGCTCAATCCTGCCATGTCGCTTGGCCTCGACCATGAGATTGGCCTGATTGCCCCTGGTCGGCTGGCAGATCTGGCTCTCTGGACCGATTCGCTGCGTGTGGAGGGGGTGTGGCTTGGGGGGCGGCGGGTAGGCAATGTCTCACGCTACGCGGAGATCAACGCGGAGGTTTCTCCAGCGAAGAGGATCGGTACGATGAGTCGGGCATGACACACGCATCCTCACCACCGAATCTGAATCGCTTTGATCTCACCGGTAAGACCGCACTGGTGACCGGCGGCACTCGCGGGATTGGCCGGGCGATTGCCGTCGCGCTGGCGGAGCATGGAGCCGATGTGGCAATCACATCCCGCCGCGGTGGATCGGCTGCCGAGGATTTTCTCGCCCATGCTCGGAGCCTCGGCCGACGAGCATGGAGCTTCGCGCAGGATCTCGTTGAGGTCGAGGCGGTGCCAGAATTTGCTCGGCGTGTCTGGGATGAAATGGGCCATGTGGATGTGCTCGTGAACAACGCCGGGATTGCATTTTTTGAGAAATTTGACGCCATCACGCTCGAGCGTTGGCGGCAGGTGATGGCCGTGAATGTCGAGGCTGTGTTTTTTCTGTCTCAGCAGATCGCAATTCGGATGATTGCTCAGGGAGTGCGGGGACGAATCATCACTGTATCGAGCACCAACGCGCTGGTTGCAGAAGCTGGGCAAGCCCATTACAACGCCAGCAAGGGGGCAATCGAACTGATCACTCAAAGCCTTGCGATCGACTTGGGGCGTCACGGTATTACGGTCAACTCGATCAATCCAGGCCTCATTGATACCGAAATCGTTCTGGACATGAACATTCCCCCGGAGTTTCGCGCCCATAGCGAGGCGCAGATTCCGCTGGAGCACCGCTGGGGCACGCCAGAGGAGTGCGCCCCGGCAGTGGTGTTTCTCGCATCGGCGGCCGGTGCTTACATCACCGGCCAGCACATCGTTATCGATGGCGGCCTGATTGCTCAGCAGTTTCCACGCGACAGTTTTCTCCCCTAGGTCGGCCAGGGCGGCTCCTCGAGCAGCGCGTTGGCGGCGTTTCACTGACGAGTTTTGAGGGCGATGGCGTAGAGTTGGGGGGATTGTGCATCGCTGGGCTTCTGCATTGTGACAAGCACTCGCACGGGCCGGCCACGCATTGTCGACGGAATTTCAGTGGCCCACTGCACGAGGCAGTCGAGGCCGCCATCGGCATCCACTCTGCCGGCGTCGGCGCCAGAGAATCCCTCGATGGGCTGCAATCGCTCGTCGAGCAGTTCCACCCGCATGCCACGGCAGCCATCGGCGTTGAGCAGGATGTCGAACGGGTGGCCAGGCACATCAATCGGCATCGAGCAGATCGATCCCTCCTGCGCACCTGGATTGAGTGCCAGCCAGCCCCAGCGGTCGCGCCGCAGCGTGGCCAACGCCACTTCCGCGCGGTAATGCGAGACAACATCGGCCGTCACCTGCCCGACGTTTCGCCAGCGGCCATGATAGATTCGCGTCTGGTCGCCGACATTCAAGATGCCGTTGCCCTGACAGAGGATCGTGTTGAAATTCCTTCCTTCAACAGAGGGCGCAGGCGAATCTTCGCGGCGAATGAACGGCCTTGCGGGGCTGGCGGAGAGTTCACGGAAGCGAACGCCGTCATTGGAGACGGCCAGTCCAAGATCGCCGCTGATGTCGGCAAAATTCTTTCGATCGTGCCAGAGACCGTAGACACCTACGCACACGTTGCCGAAACTGGCAGCACCCACTCCAAGGTGCACCTGCGGGAAGCTCAACTGATCCTTGTACGTACCTCTGGCCGCCTGATCGGCAGGCTCCGGGAGGGTAAAGGCCCACTGCCAGAGGTCGGGCCAGCGGTTGAAGTCGTAGGTGGCATGCGCCACACCCGCGCGGCCTCCGGCAGTGCCCCCCTCGCTGAAGGCTCCACCGCCCCAGCCGGTCCCAGAAAATACCTGCGAGTGAACGATATATTTTCCTGCGTGACGAATGAGCGAGCAGTGCTCAACGAACTGGTTGACAAATGGCAGCGCCGTGAGCGACCACTTCAGGCCGTCGGGTGACACCGCACACGCGATGCTCGGCAGGCTGCCATATTCTTTGATCGGTGGATCGGTCTGGTCGGGAAAATACTGGTAAACCATCTTGTACCGACGGGCAATGTCGGGCTCAGAGTCGTCCCGGATCACCGCAGCACCGCTGACGATCGTGTGCGGCAGGTCGAGGGCGTTGTTCTCACGACTTCCCTTGAAGAGCACCTGCCCCAGCGACGGCTTTCTCCAAGCGATGCCGTCGTCACTCTCGGCATAGCACAGTGGCCCCTGCACAACCTCGACGTCTTGGTCGATGCCCTTCAGCCAGGTCGGCTTCTTGGCCACCTGCTGCGCCTTGCGGGGGGGCCAGTCGGGGTTGGCACCGCGATGGCAGGCGTAATACCAGAGCCGGAATTTCGCGCCGTCGTAAGCCCTGTCATGCAGCACCGTGCCGTAGAAGTGGGCGGCCAGGTTGTCGGGGGCGTTGGTGCCGACGGGGCTTGGCTCGAGAACGGGCGCAGCCCGCACTTCCGGTTTTGAGAGATAGAGGCAGACGTTCTTGCGGAGAGGCAGCGACACATCGTCAATCGCCAGCAGCAAAAGCAGGATCGCAGGCCGGAGTTCGTGCATGGGGAACGCTTGAGAAAGACTGGAAGAGCGGCACCGGCCGAAGCGATTTCGTTGAGCCAGAGTACTGAATCTTGTTTGATCTCGCAACGACGTGATCTTTGTGGGGCCTTCCTTGGGCACCCACAAGCCTGTTTCTTTCGCCGCTCCACTGGCTCAAAGTTCGAGGCAACGGCACAATGCACGAGCAAAGCTCATTGCCATATTTGTATGACGAAGCAGCGTTGCCGGGATGGCAAAGGAGGTGCGTGTGATTGTTGACGTTCATAGCCACGTGTGGAACTACTCCAGCCACTTTAGCGATTCTTTTCGCGAACAGTCCAAGCGGGCGAGGGCTGGAGCAGAAGTTGATCTCACGGTGGGGTACGACGAGTACCGTTTAGCGGCCAATGAGCCTGACGTGCAGACGGTCGTCTTTGGCGGCAAGGCGAGGCTGTCGGGCGTCTGGGTCGACGATTCCTATGTGGCTGATGCAGTTGCTGCTCATCCGGAATCGCTCATCGGATTTTTGTCGCTGGATCCCACGTGCGACGGTTGGCGGGAGGAATTGGAGCACGGCCACAAAACACTGGGACTTCGCGGCATTAAACTTCTCCCAATGTATGCGGGGTTTCGGCCGGACGATCCCCGTCTCGATCCACTGTGGCGTTATGCCTCCGACCATGCGTTACCCGTCTTGCTCCACACGGGCACCACGTTTATCTCGCAGGCACCGCTGGAGTGCACGCTTCCCCGCCACCTCGACGCAGTCGCGATTCGGTTTCCAGACACCAAGATCATTCTCGCCCATCTGGGCCATCCCTATGAGGGCGAGTGTATTGCTACAATCCGCAAACATAAAAATCTCTACGCCGACATCAGTGCTCTGCACTACAGGCCGTTTCAGCTCTACCACAGCCTCATGCTCGCGCAGGAATACGGCGTGTGGGACAAACTGCTCTTTGGCACCGATTATCCTTTCACCACGGTCGATGCTACGATTCTTGGCGTGCGGAAGCTCAACGACATGACACGCGGCACGGGCCTCCCCATGCTCTCGACCACCGAGATTGAGGCCATGATCTACCGTGATTCCATTGCCCTCCTTGGCCTCAGATCGGTCCCCTAGTTCGAGATCTTTTGAGCTCCTCACACGAAAGTTGTATCACCCCATGAGACCCAGCCGGATCAAGTCGAAGCTTCGCCGCAACCAACCAGCCCTCGTAGTCACGCTCCATTTGCTCGATCCGTCGATCTATGAGTTGGCCAGCCTGCTCGGCTTCGATGGCATCTGGATGGATCTGGAGCATCACTCCACAAGTCTCGAGACAGCCGCACAGCTCATGCGGGCCGCTCGCGTGGGCAGTTCGGACATCGTTGCCAGGCCTGCGAAGGGGGAATTCATGCGGATGGCCCGGCTCTTAGAGGCGGGTGCGCAGGCCATCATGTATCCCCGGTGTGAAAGCGCCGAAGAGGCTGCGGACGTCGTGCGCTGGGCGAAGTTTGCGCCGCAAGGCCATCGAGGCATCGACGGCGCAAATCCCGACGGGCTCTATTGCAGCATTCCGACGGGGCCGTACATTCGCCGGGCCAATCATGAGACGGCGGTCGTCATACAGATTGAGTCACCGGCTGCTTTGGAGGAGGTAGAAAAGATCGCCACGGTGCCCGGCGTGGATGTGCTCATGCTGGGGCCAGGGGATTTCAGCGTGCTTGCGGGTGTACCTTTTTCTTTTGAAAGTAAAGTGATTCGCGGAGCGATCGACCGGATTGCTGCGGCAGCCGCTGCGGCGGGCATTCATTGGGGCACGACGAGCCCAGGCCCCGAACACTCTGGCATGTTAATCGAGAAGGGTGCACGATTTATTTGCCACGGGGCGGATATCCTCATGGTGAAAAAGGGACTGGAGACCATTCGTGATCTGTATGCACCGCTGGGCTTCACGTTTGAAGATCGGATTGCCCAGATGATTGCCGATACCAATGCTGCCGCAGAGGCGTTGGCATGAAACCGCCTGCACCGGTGACCGTCCGGAACCGCCGGGTGCTCATCGTGGGCACAGGCTCGATTGGCCAGCGGCACCTGCGGTGCTTTTTGGCGACTGGTGTGGAGGCCGGCATCGTGGAGCCCAATGCGTCGCTGCGCAGCGAGGTGGCACAGGAGTATGGCGTGGCTCATGCATTTGAATCGCTCGAGGAGTCATTCGCTGACCGGTCGGGATGGCGGGCCGATGCCGTTGTGATCTGCACTCCAGCCAACATGCATGTGGCGATGGCCCGAGCGGCGGTGGCAGCTGGCTGTCACGTCTTGATTGAGAAGCCGCTCTCAACAAGTTGTGACGAAGTGAGCGACCTGCTCCGTGAGGCTGCGGATGCCGATCGTGTTGTGGGGTTGGCCTACGTCTACCGCGCTCATCCGGCGATTGCCGCGGCCCGAGAGGCGGTCCAGAGCGGACGATTCGGCGATCCGGTGGAGGTGGTGGCCGTATCGGGGCAGAACTTTCCCCACTACCGGCCAGCCTACCGCGACATCTATTACAAGAGCCGCGCCACTGGCGGGGGGGCCGTGCAGGATGCGCTCACGCACGTGATCAACGCAGTCGAGTGGATCGTGGGCCCAGCCCGTCGAGTGGTCGCCGATGCAACGCATCAGTTGCTCGACGGCGTGGGCGTGGAAGACACGGCTCACGTGCTTGCGCGGCATGGAGATATCGATCGCGAGGTGCTGGTGTCGTTCGCCTTGAATCAATATCAAGCGCCCAACGAAAACACGATCACCGTGGTCTGCCGGGAGGGCGTTGTGCGGATCGAAATGCATGCCATGCGATGGCAGTGGTGCGTTGAGCCAGGCTCGCCGTGGCATGACGAACCAGTTGCTTCGATGGCGCGCGATGAGCTTTTTGTGCGTCAGGCCGAGGCATTTCTGGAGAGCGTCGAGCGGATTTCACTCCCCTTGTGTTCGCTTGCAGAGGGCGTGCAAACACTCAAGAGTACGCTGGCGATTTTGCGGTCGGCCGAGGCAGGGAGATGGGAAGAAGTGGAAGCATGATGCCACACAAGAAGCCGACTCTTTGCGAGCAGAGCGAGTCTGAGCCGACGGTTCAACAACTTTTTGATTTAACCGGCCGCGTGGCATTGGTCACGGGAGCCAGTGGTTATTTGGGAGGGTCGCTGGCGCGGGCGCTTGCTGAGGCCGGATGCCGCGTTGTTGCTGGGAGCCGCCAGAGGCTACGGGGTGATGCGGTGGCGGCAGGATTGGGCGGAAAGGCAGCTGGTACCCATCTGGCAGTAGAAATCGATCACATGGATGAATCCAGCGTGGAGAGAGCAGTTCTGGACGTGCACCAACGCGCCGGTGGAATCGATGTGCTCGTTGACAACGGCCACGAAGCCCTCGGCGAAGACTGGAGAACGGCCACTCCTGAGCAGTTCACCCGCCAACTTGCAAACGCGACTGGATATTTTTCGCTGGCGCGGCACGTGCGGAATCATGCCGTGGCCAGGAGTATGCCGGCCAGCATCATTCTTATGGGGTCCATGTATGGCTCGGTTGGATCGTATCCCGACGCTTACGAAGGGCTTGGTCCAGCGAGTCCTGCCGCCTACCACGCCCTCAAAGGTGCAGTGGTGCAACTCACGCGGCATCTGGCGGTGTACTGGGCCAGCGACGGTATCCGCGTCAACTGCCTGAGTCCTGGACCGTTTCCAAGCCCCAAGGCCTCGCCCGATCTGGTGTCGAGGTTGGAAAAAAAATCACCGGTGGGCAGAATGGGCAGGCCGTTTGAGCTCAAAGGTGCCATCGTCTATTTGGCTTCGGATGCATCCAGCTACGTGACAGGGCAGAACCTGCTCGTGGATGGCGGTTGGACCGCGTGGTGAGCCAAGATAAACGAAAAATCTTTTGATCCAACGGCCCACATTCCACAAAAAGTGACATGTGAGGTATGCTTCGCCAGCCGATCGTTCTCAATCCTTTTCGCGGAGTAACGCTGCTTTGATTTCGCATTCCACGTGGACCGGGCTTGTTGGCGCAGCCCGCGCAGACATCACGCCCTCTGTTGGCATCTTCTGCCGCAATTGGGGGGCTGCTGTCCACGACACGGCCCAGGGCATTCACCGCCCGCTCTTTCTCACGGCGATTGCCATCCAAGAAAATCCATCTGAGTTGCCGCTGGTGTTGGTTGATCTGGACCTCGGGTGGTGGGGCAGCCTCACGTACGAGCGGGCATTTCGGCAACGGATTACGTCTTCACTCGGGCTGCCGGCTGAGCGTTTTCTGTGGTGCGTGACGCACACCCATGCCGCGCCACCGTTGAGCCAACCGGAGCCGCAGTGGCCGGGTGGAGATATCTTGTCGGCGTACCTGGTAACGTTGGAGCAGGTTGTGATTGAAACGGCCCGGAAGGCGATCGCAGCAGTCGAGCCTGCCACAATCGATTGGCACCACGGCCGCTGCGCGCTGGCCACAAACCGTGACCTGCCAGATCCCAGTCGCCGCACGGCTCAACCGTCAGGGGCACCCAGAATCGTCTGTGGATACAATCCTTCGATTCACGCCGACGACACACTCGTGGTGGGGCGGGTGACGGCTGCTTCGGGCCGCTTGATTGCGACGCTTACCAACTACGCCTGCCACCCCACAACACTGGCATGGGACTGCGATCTGGTATCGCCCGATTTTGTTGGCGCCATGCGAGAGACGATTCAAGAGGGAACTGGTGGTGCCCCGGCAATTTTTCTGCAGGGAGCTTCGGGAGAACTCTCCCCGCGGTACCAGTATGTGGGCGACCCTGCGGTGGCCGATGCACACGGTCGAGAGCTTGGGCACGCTGCACTTGCGACGATCTTTGCGATGGAGCCCTCTGGCCAGAATCTCGTCTACGACCGCGTCGTGGAATCGGGCGCCCCCTTGGCGACGTGGCGTCGCGAGACGAAGGCCTCCAACCGCCTCTCAGGCAGCCTTGCGGCGATGCGTCACACGGTTACTATTCCCCTCAAAGATTGGCCTCCTGCCGCGGAGTTGGCGACTCAGTTTGCGGCCTGCTCCGACCGGGCGATGGCCGAGAGGCTGCGTCGCAAACTGCGGATCCGTGAGGCTCTCGGCGATGGGGCAGGCTTCCCCATTGAAATTTGGGGCTGGCGGCTCGGTGAGGCGATCGTGCTTGGCACGTTAGCCGAGGCCTATTCGTGCATTCAGCAACATGTGCGGGCTGCGTTTCCAGAGCGGCAGGTGGTATGGCTCAATCTCGTGAACGGGTGCCTGGGCTATCTTCCTCCGGCGGCGATGTACGACGTGGATCTCTACCAAGTCTGGCAGACGCCGTTTGATCGCGGCAGCCTCGAATTGGTAGAGAAGGCCGCGATCGCCCTGGGCCACGAGTTGCTGGCAACGTCCTGATAGCTACCCGGAGACTCGCTGTTGGAATGGAGCGTTGCCGACGTCGCGCTGATTGTCACTGTCACGGCGATGGGCGTGGCGGTCGCGTATCTTGAAAATCCCCAGCACAAGGCAACCGTCATGATGTTGCCGGTGCCGTTCACGCTGGCCACGCTGGCCGTTGGTCGTCCGATCGATGTGACAAATATCATCGCGATTGCGGCATTTTTCGGCTACTGGCTTCTTGTGTGGCTGCTGCGGATGAGGCTGCAGATGCCAATCCTCGTGGCGATTCCTTTGGCCGTATTTTGCTACTGCATCTGCGGGCTGGCCATCGCACACGTGCCACCGACGGGCGATGCCGTCTTCTGGATTACGGTGCTGGCCACGATGAGCATTGGCACGGCGTTGGTACGATTTCTGCCCCCCTACGAGGAGCCGCACCATCGCACCCCACTACCTGTATGGATCAAGGCCCCAACAATCGCAGCGGTAGTCTGTGCGCTGGTGCAAATCAAGCACATGCTTGCGGGCTTCACGACGGTATTTCCGATGGTGGGAGTGGTGGCGGCGTATGAGTCGCGGTATAGCCTCTGGACGATCGTGCGGCGAATGGCATGGCTCCTGATCCTCATGCCGCCGATGATGGCTACTGTCCGGCTGCTCCAGCCACATGTGGGAATGCCCTTTGCGTTGCTCCTCTCGTGGCCGGTGATGCTCCTAGGCCTTTGGTTCTGGCACACGCGGTTTCGCGATGAGTCCTGCAACAGTTACGACAGCGATTGCGATGTTCCAGAGCGCATTGGGAATAGCTGAAACCACGGACATAGCAGCTTGAAGGGGTTGCCCACGCCCCAGGAGCCGGCGTAGGCGGCCAGCGGAGCCATGGATGGCAAAAGCGCAGACGCCTCCGAGAGAGCGAAGGCCAGGATGGCCGCAGCGAACGTCCGGCGATGGGGGCGTGGGCAACCCCGACCTTTTACCGACGCGCACCTTCTGCTGCTCCCGTCGCCGGCGATAGGCCACAGCACGCCCTCAATAGCCTATGCCCGAGGCTCGAGATATTGATGGCGTGGATTGAGAATCGACCAAAGCACCGCGTCGATTGCCATGAGGGCCGCAAAGAGTACCAGCGCCGCGTTCCACGTGCCCGTCGCGGTCACCAGCCAGCCAACCGTCACAGGAAAGAGAGCCGCTCCGAAGTTGCCAGCCATGTTCATCGTGCCGAATACCGTTCCCACCCGGTCTCCGCCGTAGTCGATCGCCACAGTGTACCCGGCCACGCCACCGAACGACGCCACGAATGCTCCCAAGCTCATCATGGCGACTGCCGTATTGACATTGGTCACAAACGAGGAGAGCAGGATCAATACCGAGCAGGTGGCCATGCCCACCACAGCCAGCCCTTGCCTCGCGATTCGCTTGTTGCCAGTGCGAGCGAAGACCCAGTCGGAAGCGTAGCCGCCGGCGATCACGCCAAGCATGGCGGCCACTCCGGTGTACGTGGTGAGCAGGCCCGATTGTGCGAGCGACACGCCGCGAGTTTCGCGCAGAAATGTTGGAAACCACGTGATGAAAAAGATCATGGCTGCTGCGCGGAGAAACTGCTGTCCGCACAAAAGCAACAGGGATCGATCCAGCCAAGGACTCGCTGCGAGGGAATTGGCAGCCAGAGGGCCAACTCGTGGCATAAGCGAAGAGGTGTTGTTTTCACGCACATCGTCTCCGTGTGCCATTTCTGCACGCTGCGTTTGTCTTGCGTCGAGGCCTGCAGATGTGGTTTGAAACCAATACGCAGCCGCCCACACCAGCCCAGGCAATCCGTACATCACCAGGCAGATTCGCCACAGCTGGATTCCATCAGTCGCAGCCCACAGGCCGAGCCATTCTAAAAGTTTTGCCGTCAGCACAGGCGCAATGGCACCACCGGCTAGCATGCCGGTGCCCAGCCATGCTGAGGCTCTGGCCCGCTCTTTCTCGCCAAAGAGTTGTCCGATCGACCGCACCGCACAGGGGAAGACGCCCGCCTGAAGCGCTCCCATGAGTGTCCATACCGCGACGAGTTCCCAGTAGGTTCTTGCGAAGCCGGCAACCGCGGTGGCCAATGACCAGAGCACGGTCAAGAGCACAAGTGCCCTCCTGCCACCAATGGTGTCGGCGAACCGGCCGGCAGGGAGTTGAAAGATCGCGTAGCCGAAGTACCAAGCCGATACGAGGAAGCCCAGCGCTTGGTCGGCATCCACGACAGAAAGATCTTTTCCGATCTCCTGCAAGGGCACGCTGATCGCGGACCTTTGAATGTAGGCGATCAGCGCCACAGCCCAGAGAAAACCTAGAATCGTGTATCGCATGGCGAGGCCACAGTCTCCGCGAGCCGCACGAAGAGCCGGTCGACCTCGCTGGCGGTTTCATCGTCGAGCGACCAGCCATTGGGTTCGCGGCGACGGGCCGAAGAAAAAAGCCCCCGCTTCACAAGCAGATATTTTTCAATTGCCAGGAAGCCGTCGAGGCCTGCTTGCATCTGGAGGGCCACGATCGCAGAGATCGGAAGCGATAGTCGATAGATGGCATCGCCGTCTTTATCGCCCTCCAGCGCCCGCCATAATGCCACCACGGCATCCAGTAAGTCGACTCCCGGCATTGTGCCGATGATGCCCCGCCGATAACTGTCAACGAGGAGAATCCCACCGGAACCCTCAAAGATCTTTGCCCGACCTTCGCTGGCATCCCGCAGCTTGGAAAGATTTGGACCCAGCGGAGACGCCTCGGGTTTAAAAAGAATTTTGTCGTGTCCGTAGCGATCCAGCAGTTGAATATACACAGCCAGAGGAATCGGCTGGCCAAGATAGCCCGACGCATCCTGCACGATCAGCGGCAGCGATACGCTCTCTGCAATTCCAGAGAAATAGGCGACCATCGCCTCCGAGGACAGGCGAGTTGCCATTGGCGGCACGGCCATCAAGGCATCGCAGCCAGCGCGTTGTGCAGTGACGGCGTGGCCTCGAGCCACTTCAGTGGACTCTGCCCCAACGCTTACAAATACGGCTCCCCGGCCAGCGGTGAACTCCACGAGCAGGTCGGTCAGTTGCAAGCGTTCGTCGGCATCCAGTCGCATCACTTCCGACACCATGCCTGTACCGAGACCACTGGCACCGACTGAAAAAATCCAGTCGATCTCCCGCTTGAGGTCGGCAGTGTCGATTCGATCGCGCGCGTCGAACGGCACGTGTACGATTGGCAGCACGCCAGCGAGCGAGTGACGACGAGGACTGCGGTTAGGGGAGTGAGTCGTTGTCATGTCCATGGGTTCCTTCCTCGCGTGCATTCACTCACTACCAATCGCCGACGCTGCCGTCGGAATACCAGACTCGCTGCGGCAGTTCTTGCTGGAAGGGATGCTTTCGGACTTCATCCTCGTTGATCTCGATGCCGAGCCCTGGCAATACGTTTGGGCGCACGATCCGGCCCTGCTTCTCGACAATAAATCCCTCCTGCACAACATCCTGCCGCCACGGTACGTCGGCGTGCACCGTTTCGCAGATGATGTAGCTCGGCTGGGAGAAACCAAATTCGAGAGAGGCCGCTGTGCTCACCGGCCCTTGCGGGTTATGGGGCGCCAGTGACAGCCTGTGCGCGTCAGCAACAGCCGCAATCCGACGGGCCGCAGTGAGGCCCCCGCAGTGTGTGATGTCGAGTTGGCAGATGTCGCACGCCCCGGCGGCGAAGAGGCGGGCGAAGTCGGCTAGGTTTGTGATGCGCTCACCGGTGGCGATTGGCGTTCGGACGGAATCCTTGATTGTGCGCAGCCCCTCGATGCTCTCTGGCCAGCACGGCTCTTCCAAGAAGTAGAGGCCGTACGGTTCGAGGACCTTCGCAAACTGGAGTCCCATCGTGGGTGAAGGGCGGGCATGGCAGTCGACCATGATGTCGATGGACTCGCCGACCGCTTCCCGCATGGCGGCCACTGCCTGTTCGGCCACGCGTAGCGGCTTGAGCCCTTCCAGCGGGAGCGTGGGAGGCACCGCCATCGACTTGAATGCCGTAAAGCCATCGGCTACGGCCTGCGTGGCCAGATCGCCAAATCGCTTGGCATCGTCGGCAGCGGTCTCGTAGAAATCTTCCATGCTGCCGCCGCCCAGATGGCAGTAGGTGCGAACGTGGTCGCGCACCGGGCCGCCCCACAGCTTGGAGCAGGGCAGGTTGGCGATCTTGCCCAGAATGTCCCAGAGAGCCAGATCAATGCCGGCGATGGCTGTGGCCCGTTCGATGCCGTGCCCATGCCAGAAATGTTGCCGGAACATCATCTGCCAGAGGTATTCAATGCGGGTTGGATCCTCTCCAACAATCAGTTCAGAAACGTCGGCAATCGCGCCCACGATGCCTCGCGTATGCCACTCAAGCGTGGCCTCTCCCCAGCCCCAGAGACCGTCCTGGTCGGTAACGACTTTGACAAAAATCCAGTTTCGCATTCTGGCATGGCAGACATGAGTTTCAACGCGGACGATTTTCATTCGGGCTCCAAATGCGTGGGCAAGGCCGAGAGTCTAGGCCAAGAGTCTGGTAAGAGAAAGGGCTGTGGTATTCAGTGGATACCGCCCGCAATGCGAACTCGGTCCAATTGAAGCATGTCAGTTCCTGTGGCTAGGCGATGATGTCGTCGATCGGCGTGCCGTGATCGATTGCCAATCGCTTGCGGCCTGGGATTTCAAGTTGCCGGGAATCGAGGCCCAGCTGCTTGAGGATTGTGGCGTGAATGTCGGTGACGTAGTGGCGATTTTCTACCGCGTGAAATCCGAGTTCGTCTGTGGCGCCGTGCACATAGCCCCCCTTGATGCCGCCGCCAGCCATCCACACCGAAAAGGCAAAAGGATGGTGGTCGCGACCATCAGAGTCTTGCGAACCCGGCGTCCGGCCAAACTCTGTTGCGAAGATGACGATCGTCTCGTCCAGCAGGCCGCGGCGGTCGAGATCTTCCAAGAGCGCGCCGATCGGCTGATCAACCGCGAGGGAGAGTTTTGTATGGTTGGACTTGAGTCCAGAGTGGGCATCCCATGCGCCGGCCCCGCCGCCACCATGCTGAATCTGAATAAAACGCACGCCCCGTTCCACAAATCGCCGTGCGGCCAGCAACTGTTGGCCAAACTCCTTGCAGTGCGGCAGGTTGAGGCCGTACAGATTCTTTGTTTCCTCCGATTCCTGAGAGAAGTCAATAACGTTTGGCACGCTTTGCTGCATCCGGAAAGCCAGTTCGTACGAGGCGATTCTCGCGGCGGTGGCTGGGTCGTTTGGATATTCGATGCCGCTCAAGGCGTTGAGCCGTTCCACGAGACTGAATCCCTCGGCTTGTGCCTTTTTTCCAAACGGCCGCTCGGGCGTGCCAAAGTCAAGCGGGTTGGTTGGGTCAATGCGAAGAGGCACCGCGTCGTGAGCTGGCCCCAGATAGATGCCGTCTTTTTTGTTCCAGTATTCTCGCGTACCGATTGAGATGAACTGCGGTAAATCATCGTTGAGCGATCCTAATCCGTAGTGCGCCCATGCTCCAAGCGTGGGTGAGGCCGGATCCAGCATGTGCCGACCGGTGTGAAATTGTGTTTGAGCGCCGTGGTTGGAGTCGGTGGTCCACATCGAGCGGACGATAGAAATCTTGTCGATATTGCGAGCGGTGTGCGGAAACCAGTCGCTCACCTCGATGCCGCTTTGTCCATGTTTTTTGTAGCCGATTTGCAATGGAAAGAGAACATTCCGCTGATTGCCGTTGGCATCGGGCACAGGGGCCCGCTCTTTGGCGAGCTTGTCAGGATTCTGTACGTCGGCGTAGGGCGTTTCTTTGATTGATTTGCCTCCAAACTTCGTAATCATTGGCTTGGGGTCGAAGCTCTCCATATGGCTGACACCACCGTTCATGAAGAGCCAGATCACACTCTTGGCTTTGGGGGCAAAGTGCGGCAGCCCATTGGGCGGCGACCACGCCGCGGTGTTGGCAAGGGCCTCGCGATTGAGCATGGCACCGAGTGCCATGCCGGTGAACCCCATCCCCATGTCGGCCAGAAACGTGCGTCGTGGCAGGTGTCTACGGACGTGTTCGTCGGAGCAAAAGTGAGGCATGTTGGCGGCTCCTGTCGGGGTTGTCATCGCAGGGTGACAAAATCGTTGTGGTTGAAGAGAGCCCAGACCAGATGGGCCTTGGCCGAGTCAGTAGAAGCTGGTTCATTGGGATCGGTCTGGCCCTGCCAGACACCAATTGATTCCAGGCACGTAGCCGTTTCTGCCGGCGAAGGCCTACGGCCCAAGACGGCCAAGAAGGCCTCAGAGATAAAGTCAGCATCGAGGCTGGCAATGGCGCCAGTGCCACCAGCCGCTGAGAGCCGCTGGCTGAGCCGCGAGGCCGAGTCGTGAATGAGTTGTGCATTGGAAAGGGCCAGAGCCTGCTGAGGCACGATGCTCTGATCTCGCTGGTAGCACTCTTTCACATCAGCCTCGTCAAACAGGCTCAGAAACAGATTGCGGTCGTTGTTCGAATGGAAGAAGTAGATGCTGCGACGCTTTGAGTCGGCCTGCTTGGAGGGCGGTATCGATGGGCCGCCAATGGCCAATTCCAGCGTGCCAGCAATCGCAAGCGAGCAATCCCGAATCACTTGGGCCTCCAGTCGGATTGGCTCGCGTCGCCAGAGGAGGCGGTTGTCGGGGTCGAGCTTCGCGTTTGATTCTGCTCCGAGCGTGGAGGAACTCATTCGATAGGCTGCCGAGGTGACGATGAGCCGGTGGAGTTGCTTCATGTTCCACTGGTGATCTACCAACTCGCTGGCCAGCCAGTCGAGCAGTT
>Ga0194055_10000803_pt1 | contig 25496 bp, 17 predicted proteins | sample SepL449m_MetaG_FD_155482 | JGI IMG/M metagenome (GOLD analysis project Ga0194055, IMG submission 155482) | Anoxic zone freshwater microbial communities from boreal shield lake in IISD Experimental Lakes Area, Ontario, Canada - Sep2016-L442-9m | ecosystem: Environmental > Aquatic > Freshwater >... | reverse complement strand
AGCGCGCGGGGGTAGCCGCCACCGCTGCCAACACCACCGAGCGAGCACCTGCGGCAAGCAACGCTGCGCGCGCTGCGAGCAGCGTGGCTCCGGTGGTGACCACATCGTCGATGACCAACACCCGCGGTGGGTTGCGCACGGGACGCGAGGCGAACGACGGCCCATGCAAACGGTCGGCACGATTGAGACCCGTTTGTGCCAGACCATGGTGGCGAAACAGCATGCGCCTACACGGCTTGCGCCAACGGGCAGCGAGAGCTCGCGCCAGAAGCTCGGCTTGGTCGTAGCCGCGGCGGTTCGCTCGGCGCCGACTGGTGGGGGCCCACGTGATGACATCGATCTGCGTTGGATCGATACGGCGACTGAGTTGGTCGGCCAAATAGCGAACGATGCGACGACGATTACGAAACTTGAGCCCGATAATGAGCTGCTTCGGTAGGCCCACGAACTCGGTGGCAGCGATGACGCCAGACGCGGTAACGACGGGCGGTGACGCGGCAAGGGCAAACTGACACCGACGACACAACTCGAACCCTGGCTCTCGGCACCCTGCACAACGATTGATCAGCATGCGACCGTTGTAATAAATGGGTGTGACAACGATGGCCACTTCTGTACGGTGCTTGTCGTGGTCCTCTCAAGTAACACCGCAACCTCTCGCAAATACGAGCCGAGCTCGGTCTCGGCCGACTGGGCGAACCGACTTGCCCGTTGCGTATTCGGCCTGGCGTTGTTTGGCGCTGGCATTGCTCTGATCCTGCAAGCCCATCTCGGCGCAGCGCCGTGGGACATGCTGCATCAGGGCCTGAGCCATAAAACAGGCATCAGGGTTGGGGTCATTATCGAGGCGGTGGGCTTCTTACTGCTCTTGCTCTGGATTCCGCTCAAGCAACGCCCCGGCGTTGGCACCATCTTGAACGCGTTCGAGATCGGCCTTGTGGTCGACCTCGTCGCTCCCCATCTGCCAGACACAGATCGACTCGTGCCCCGCGCGATCTACCTTGTGGCTGGCATCGTGATCATCGCCATCGGATCTGGCTTCTACATCGGAGCCGGATTGGGACCCGGCCCCCGAGACGGCTTGATGATGGGCTTCAAGAACCGCGGCATCAGCGTGCGACGAGCCCGCACTGCAATCGAACTGGCCGTCGGAATCAGCGGCCTCGCACTTGGGGTGCGACCGGGCATCGGCACGCTGATGTTCATGTTCGGCATTGGCCCGCTGGTACAACTCACGTTGCCGCCGCTGGCACTGCCACCGCGCCAAACACGTAGCGAGATCGAGGCACGCACCGCACCTGCTCGATCCTGAGCGTTTGTTGAAGACAATTGGCGGCACGCCAACCAATTGTCTTCAACAAACTCAGAGTGCTGCCAGCGCAGCACGCTGACTACTAGTAGCGGTAACGCTCGCTCTTGAATGGACCGCTGGGGTCGATGCCCAAGTAGTCGGCCTGCTCGTCGGTGAGCTTGGTGAGCTTCACGCCCAACGCATCAAGGTGCAGCATCGCCACTTTCTCGTCGAGCTTCTTCGGTAACACGTACACGCCCAATGGATAGTCGGCGAGATTATTGAAGAGCTCCATCTGCGCAATGACCTGGTTCGTGAACGAGCAGCTCATCACGAAGCTCGGGTGACCAGTGGCGCAACCAAGGTTCACGAGACGTCCTTCGGCCAACACGATGACCGAGTGACCGTCGTCGAACGTCCACAGGTCGGTGCCCGGCTTGAGCTCGTCGCGGCTTGCACCGCTGCGGGCCAGACCGGCCATATCAATCTCGCTGTCGAAGTGACCAATGTTGCACACAATCGCGTTGTGCTTCATGAGGGCCATATGACCCGCGGTGATGATGTGGTCGTTGCCGGTTGCCGACACAAAGATGTCGGCCGACGAAACCACGTCTTCGAGCACGGTGACTTGGTAGCCCTCCATTGCGGCCTGCAGAGCGCTGATTGGGTCGACTTCGGTCACCACAACGCGACAGCCCTGACCGCGCAACGCCTGCGCGCAGCCCTTGCCCACGTCGCCATAGCCGCACACCACTGCAACCTTGCCAGCGAGCATTACGTCGGTGGCCCGGCAGATTGCATCGACCAGCGAATGGCGACAGCCGTAGAGATTGTCGAACTTGCTCTTGGTAACCGAGTCGTTCACGTTGATAGCGGGGAACAACAACTCGTCGCGCTCGAACATCTTGTAGAGGCGCATCACGCCCGTGGTGGTCTCCTCGGTGACGCCCCGAATACCGGCGGCCAGCTGAGTCCACTTGGTGGGCTCAGTGCGCAAGCTGCGCTGGAGCAAACCCAGCACGATGGCGAACTCGGGGTTGGTCGCCGACGTTGGGTCTGGAACCTCGCCCGACTTCTCGAACTCGACGCCCTTGTGCACCAACAACGTTGCATCGCCGCCATCGTCGAGGATCATGTTGGGTCCCTGTGGCTGGCCGTTGATATCGGCGGGCCAGGTCATCATCTGATCGGTACACCACCAGTACTCCTCGAGTGTCTCGCCCTTCCAGGCAAACACCGGCACGCCTTGGGGATCCTCGACGGTGCCGCTGGGGCCAACAGCAACGGCAGCGGCCGCGTGGTCCTGAGTAGAGAAGATGTTGCAGCTTGCCCAACGAACTTCGGCGCCCAACTCGACGAGCGTCTCGATGAGCACTGCAGTCTGAATGGTCATATGAAGCGAACCGCTAATGCGGGCGCCCTTGAGTGGCTTCAATGGGCCGTATTCCTTGCGCAGCGCGCGCAGGCCAGGCATTTCGTGTTCGGCGAGGTGAATCTCTTTGCGGCCAAACGGGGCAAGCGAAAGATCGGCGACGCGAAAGTCGCGCCGCTCAGCGAGTGACGAGGTCATGACAGTTCCTCCAACGGAAACTAGAAAGTGGATGATCTCGGGCCGGGGCCTGCTGGCACCGCATTGATGTCAGCCCGCGTTCGAAGCAGTCTAGGTGATCAGTCACCAAGGACGACGGCGGAAACGTCGAAGAGGTAATGGATGTACCCGGCGTTGTTGAAGGCTCGAATCTCGTGAGCGGCGCCAAGGCTGACCACTGCCATATTCGGAACGTTGACGCCCTCGGTCACATTGATGTTGCTCGAGAATGGCCGAGCGACCCCTGCGGGATACACGGTAAAGAAGGTGGACACGGGTTGTGTGGGAAAGATCCGGCGCAACTCGGTACCGGTGAGGTTGCCCAACATGGCCACCTGATTACCAAGTGAGACGCCATCGAGCGTGACCGAGCCAACGAACTGATCGAAGCTCCACGCCTCGGCCTGCCCCGGCCCAAGTGGCGCGTTACCAAACCCGGTGTCGCGAGTGTCGAACGCGCGAAACGGTGATGACAGCGGGATAACCCGACCGAGACGCGGATGCACACCATCGTCTTGGTTGGCCAACATATAGCCCACGACATCGACGGCCACATGCACGTTGCCGCCGTTGTTGTAGATGCGAATCGCTCCGTCGAGGTTGGTGACCGGCACGATGACCAGATTGGCCTTGATCTGATTCTGCGCAAGGTTGAGGTTTGAGGTAGTCACCTGGCCCACAGGGTCATCGGGCAACACGCTGACGAACGTCGGCACGTTGTTGGGTTCGGTGTTGATGCCGGTGATATTGAGCACCACGCCGACCACGTTGGGGGTATCGGGCACGATGTCGGTGATGGCCGGGAGTTGCGAATCGGCGCCGCGAATGGGCACCCGAATTGTTTGCGCCTGCCCGATTGGGAGCCCGGTTCCGTTGAACGACGCCTCGCGCGTATCCCAAATGCGAGCGGGGCCCACCGGCATGAGGCGCGCACCGTTTGTTGCGTAGGCACTGGTAGAGAACCAACCGAACACGTCGATCAGTACGTCGGCGTTGCCCGGTGCAACCGTAGAGAGGCGCAGCGTGAGCTTGCCATCGGCACCTACCGTTGCAACGGTGAGGTTCGGCACCGTTTGGCCTGGGGCAAAGTTGACGATGCTTGAGATGCCCGCCGACGCTCCCGCGGGATACGCCTGCAGGTAACCGCTTTGGGTAGGTGCGGTGACCGTGATGTTCAGCACTACTGCGAGCACGTCGGCAGCCGTATCGGGGATGCCGCCCTTGCCGAGGATCTGCACATCGAGCGAGCTACCTGCCGGCGTGGTGAGTAACGGCGCGACGACGGCATTGATCAGTGGATCGCGCGTATCGAAAATGCGCGCTGGCGTCAGCGGGTGAAATTCGCCACCTGCGCCCAAGCCAGCGACAGCCCCAACACTGGAGGCAACGCAAACAACCGACAACGAACAGATGGTTGCCGCGACAACACCAAATCTCAAGAACCCTCGGAAACGTGGCGTGCGGCCGACGGACATCTACGCAGCAAACGTCGGTGCGATGTCGCGTTCTGCGATGAGCTTCATGATGCGCTCGTTCTCGGTATCGGAGACGTGGTCGGCCTCATCGATGAGCATTACCGGAATGTCGTCGCGCACCGAATAACGCAGCTTCAGCCGAGGGTTATAGAGCGCACCTTCGTCGGCCAAGTAGAACAAGGGACCCTTGTCTTGCGGGCAAGCGAGGATTTCGAGCAGGCGCTGATCGAGAGCCATGGGTAGGTGTCCTTTGTGTTAGGCGCTCGTGATCAGCGCAAGTAGCTCGGCTACATGCTGATCACATTCGTCACGGGTAGGCGCTTCGAGGTTGAGTCGCAGCAGCGGTTCGGTATTTGATGGGCGAAGGTTGAACCACCATGGACCACAATCGACGGTGAGACCATCGAGTCGATCTTGCTGAGCCTCGGCAAACGTGGCCGCAACAACATCGAGCACGGTGTTGGCATCGTTGACCTGAGTGTTGATCTCGCCACTCGACGAGTAACGCTCGTATGGCTGACGCACAACCGACAGATCTTGCTGCACGCGACTCACTTCGTCGAGCACAAGCAGCGATGCAATTAGGCCGCTATCGGCACGGAAGTTTTCGCGGAAGTAATAGTGCGCCGAATGCTCGCCGCCAAACACGGCGCCAGTCTCGGCCATGATCTGCTTGATAAACGAGTGGCCAACCTTGGTTCGCACCGGCACGCCGCCATGCTCACGAATCACTTCGGGAACAGCGCGTGAGCAAATGAGGTTGTGCAAGATCGTGGCGCCCGGATGCTTCCGTAACACGCTGGTGGCCAAGATTGCAGTGGTGGTGGAACCGCTGATGCCCCGACCTTGCTCGTCGACAACGAACACCCGGTCTGCGTCGCCGTCGAATGCAAGACCAACGTCGAAACCACCACTCACCACGCGTGCCTGTAGGTCGCGCTGGTTGGCCGGCTGCAATGGATCGGCCGGATGGTTGGGGAAGGTGCCATCGAGCTCGCCGTACATGATCTCGAGATCGATGATGGGCAGACGCTCGAACACGGCAGGCACCACAAGACCGCCCATGCCGTTGGCGGTGTCGGCCACCACGCGCAGCGGGCGCAGTTGTGTGGGATCGATAAACGAGACCACGTGATCGACAAACGCCGACATGAGATCACGGTGAGTTGAACGACCCGGACGCGCCGCTGGCAACGGACCGTGGCCATCGAGCACGGACTGAGCGATTGCTTTGACTTGGTCAAGACCAGTGTCGGCTCCCACTGGCCGAGCGCCCGCCAAGCACAGCTTGATGCCGTTGTACTGCGCCGGATTATGCGACGCGGTGAACATGGCGCCCGGCGCATCGAGACGACCAGCGGCGAAATACAACAAGTCGGTTGATGCAAGACCGAGCAACACGACATCTATGCCCTGCTCCATGACTCCGCGAGCAAACGCATCGACAAGCTCGGGACCCGAAGGCCGCATGTCTTGCGCCACCACAATGTGCGGAGCCTGAGTGAACGAAGCGAACGCTACGCCAAGTGCGTGAGCGACATCGGCGTCGAGTTGGTCTGGGACTGTGCCTCGGATGTCGTATGCCTTGACAATGGCATCGAGCTTCGAAACGGGCTGTGTGTCTGGTCTGGGCATGACAAGGGGCACGCTATCGGCGCAGCGCCGCTTCGTCGACATAGTCGAGGTCTACCGAACTCGGCACCGGCGGCGCTGGCTCGACGGCTAGGACCAACTCGTCGTTGCGATAGTTGATGTGCACGTATTTGCGCAGCACAAACAGCAACACAATGCCCAGCAGCGTGAGGCCGTAGGCCAAGTAATCAGTGTACGAACGGGCGAAATTCAACCGAACGTGCTTCGAGGTGGGCACCACCACCATCAAGTTGGGAGCAATGCGATACGGCCCCAGCGCGCCCGACACCTCCCAGTTCGGGAAGTAGCTCACCTTGACCAAAACGGGCACACCCACCTTGTCGACATCGAAGTTGACGGTCTCGTTGCCCATCACCACATTTGAGACAACCACGGGATCGAGTTTCACCGGCTTGATCGCTTCACCCGGTTTGAGTATTGCAACGCGATTGGTAGCGACGCGGCTCGAATCGACCTGAGCCGTGATGTGCTGCCAACTCGCGGGACCATCGGCCGCTGGCACTGCTGCCCAATCGGCGGCGTTCTGAAACCAACTTGAGCCGAGCTCGAGCCACCGTTCGCGCTGATCGCCCGGACGTTGGGCAACAACCACTGGCTGCACGGCGAGCGGCACCACGATGTTGCTGTCGGCCACCTCGTAGATATGCCACGGCCCACTCTTGACGATGAGCGTGAGGCCCGTTGCGGTTTCGGCTTTGGCCACCGCCTTCTCGGTCCATGCCATGTAGTACTTGATGCCCAGCTTCTGCATGTGCGGCACGCCCACGCTGGGATCGTTGTTTACGTAGCGCAGCTGACGCACCGGGTTCGAGCTGTCGGCCGACATCGCCGCGGCGGTGAGGAAGTGATACGGGGTGGTTCCAGATGCCTCAAAGAACAATCCCTCGCTGCTACCGATGCATCCATCAGTCCAGTGCGGCAAGAGCATCAAAGCCATCGTTGTGCCGTACTTACCGTTGTCGCCGTTGTTCTCCCACAGCGCACGACCGCACCCATGCTTGGGGTCCTTACCGATGGTGTCCATCGCGAGCACCAGGGCTCGATATTCGGCGTAAGCGCTCTTCGATTCGTAACCGGTGAAGTTGTATCGAGACCAACTGTCGGACAGACCGCGGCCATTGGTGCTGCGCTTCTGATAGAGCACCAACTGGTTGCCATTGTCTTGCCCGATGGTGAGCGCGTAGTGGCCCTTGCTTCGACCAGCACCCCACCAATTCACTTCAAACTCGACGGACAAGATCGTGCCGATCACAACCAGGGCCAAGAGCGCCGTAATCGCGCCAGCCGTTGCTTGCGAACGACCAGTTGGCAACGGCACAGCACTGCCCGCGTGACCGGCGCGGCGCTCGAGAGCGAGGGCACGACCCATGCGGCCGTAGTTGAACACGAGCACTGCTGCGCGAGCGACTTCGACGACACCCACCATCATCAACAGGTACCGCAACAGATAGATAAACGGCAACACGCGTGGGTTCCACAGCAAGCCGATGATGGGGAGCGAATTTTCGGCGAGACGAGTGAGCACGGCCAGGGCAAGCAGACACACGCCGAGCCACGTGCCGGCGCGATGACGACGCACTACCGACCCGACGATGCCGATTACCGCGAGCACGAAAATCACTCGGTCGAAGTTGACATCGAGGTTGAAGAACATCTTCCAGTACGAGTCGTTGGCACCTTCGGGTCGCTTGCCGTACTTCATGTCGGTCATGAACGGCGTGCCGCGCACAAACGGAATCATCCAGAACGAAGTGAGCAACATTGCGGGCACCAGCACCGCCAGGCCGTAAACCAATCGCTGCTTGTCGATTGAGATCAGCCACATCAGCGCTACGGCAATAACAACGAAAATGGCCACGATGCCGTGGCTCAATACTGCGAGCGCAAGGATGACCGCCGTTCGGCCGCGGAGCTTGCCCGTTTCTAGCCCCCGGGCAAACAAGCCAAGGCCGAGTACCGCAAACGACAAGGCGATGCTGAACGAGAACTCGCCAGCCATTGTGCTCTTTATGTTGCCGCCATAAATGCTGAAGCTCTCGTCGAGCAAAAAGACCAACGCTGCCAGCGCGAACAATTCGGGCACCGGAAACACGAAGCGAGCCAACCGACCAAACGCCCAGCAGCACAGCGGCAAGGTCAAAATGCCAATGACCGCAACAAGCTTGAAGGCAATGCCGTAGGGCAGCACCACGTTGACAAGCACGATCATGAGTGCGGGAATGACCATGTAAAAGCGATAGATCGGGAAGCCGTCGTACCACGATGGGTTCCAGCCCGAGAGCCGGAAGTTCGACAGCAGATGGTCACGCAGATAGGCCGGCCCCAGCACGTGTGCGCCCATATCGCCACCGGTTGGGGTGTTGTTACTGGTGATGAGATCCCAATGCACCACGTTGAGCGTGATGATGCCGACAACGAGCAACATCACAAACGCGGTGATGGCTCGCACAATGCGCTCGAAGGTCCATGGAGCGTCGATCCAAGCGATGGTGCGCCCGAAGACAGCCCGACCCACGCGGCTCACGGGTGCGGGCAAAAAGCGACGCGGCTCGCCGCTCTCGCTCGGCGGTGGGCCGACGCGATCGGCGAACGAGAACGAGAAATCGCCCGTTGTTGCCTCTGCTTCGACATCGCTGAAATCGAACGGGTCTGTTGAGGACAGCCCTAGATCAGAGGACAGCTCTGGATCAACGGGGACGACAGGATCGTTGTGCTCGGTCATGCGGGCCGCATTCTCGCATCTCGCAGCAGTGAACTCATGTCAGACCTCGATCATTCATCGTGCAACCAGCACTAAGGCGGTGGCGTTAAACGCCATGTGCGAAACAATTCCGATGCCAAGTCGATTGGTCAACGCGGCACAACATCCGAGCACAAGTCCGAAGGCAAAGAGGCCGGGATACTCAACGGGCCGGAAGTGAATCAGGGCGAAGAACGCAGCAACAACGAGCACCGACCAGACCAGTCCGAGGCGTCGGCGAGCGGCACCTTGCAACAGGCCTCGGTACACAAGCTCTTCGACAACCGGCGCACCAATCACGACCATCATGATCAGCGCGACAACCCACCCGCCGTGCGCGCGGTCATACAGATCACGCGCGTTCTGCTCGAGTTGCTTGTCGGCAAACGTGTCGGGCCACGCCTTCTGTAACGGCCAGTAGATCAACGGCAGCAGCGCCAGCTGACTCACCACTCCTATGGGGATCCCCAACAGATCGCGCGGGGCGAACCGAAATGAGAAGTCGCGCGCAGGGTGTCCGGACGCAAAGGCTCGACTGACTACTACCAACGCCGCGAGTTGTGGAACCCACAGAGCCACCGCCATCGAGGCATTGAGCCACACCGGCCGATCGACAGCTGCTTGGTGGGCGTTTCCTGCGAGGCCGAGCACCGCACTGGCTACAAGGTTGCCAGTGACCCATCCGGCCATCCATGCAAGCAAGGCGATGCCGATGGTAAGCGCCGCAGCCGGCGATGCAGGAGAAGTGGCCGTTGTGTCGCCCTGAGCGCGGAGGGATCGTCGTTGAGACACAGGGGCCACGGTACAACAGACGCCAGTGGGGCGCGAGGAGCGCGCCTCAGCCTGCAGCGGCGAAGGCAAGATCGCTGCGCGAGCGGCGGTCTTCCATCCGCCAACCATGCGGAACCGACAACCGCGCGCCGTGGCGCTGACACAGGTCGTAGGCATGCGGATCTCGTTCGGCCGACAAATCGTCGAGCCACACGGCAGAGCGGGCATATTGGTATGTGAGGGTCACGACTGCTGATTCAGCACAACCGGACCGAGAACACTGACGCTGCACACGTCGAAAATATCCGATGCCACAGCGCGAGTGGTGGATCTTTACGATGCGGCTTCGTCACGTTGAGCCCCCGCTGAGGGCTGTACACCCTTCAGGAGATTGCCGCACCGACGGTTTTCCGGCGCTGAATTGCACGTAGCATGGCGGAATGAGCAACCTGCCTCCGCCCCCTCCACCACCGCCTTCCGGACGCGGATCAGGTGGACGCGGTTCTAGCGGCCCGAACCAGCCCGGCCAGGCCCGCAAAACGCCACCCCCGGGCCTGCCGAAGTGGAGCATTGCTCTCCTCATTCTCGTGGTCGTCGGCGGACTCGTGTTCTTCCAAGTTCGTCCAACCACCTCGTCAGAGAAACTCAAGTGGAGTGAGTTCTTGACCCAGGTCGATAACGGCACCGTCAAGCAGATCACCATCGACAACGGCAGCCGCGCCATCAGCGGCGAGTTCAAGGCCGTCGGCTCGGCCCCCCCGCTCAAGTTCACCACCACCGCCGATACTCAAATCACCGATGGGGTCATCGCTCGATTCGACAAGAGCGGCATCACCTACGACTACAAGCAGCCAACGAGCAACTGGTGGGCTGGGCTCATCACATTGCTGTTGCCATTCGCGCTCATCATTGGCTTCCTCGTCTGGATGCAGCGCCGTGCTGCTGGCCAAATGGGCAACGTGATGTCGGTCGGCCGTAGCCGTGCCAAGACCTACTCGGCAGATAAGCCATCAACCACCTTTGCTGACATCGCCGGTTATGAAGGCGTCAAGCAAGAGATCCGCGAGGTCGTCGATTTCTTGCGCATGCCCGAACGATTCCGCGAAATCGGCGCACGCGTACCAAAGGGCATGTTGCTCGTCGGCCCTCCCGGAACCGGTAAGACCTTGTTCGCCCGTGCAGTTGCTGGCGAGGCGGGCGTGGGTTTCCTTTCGGTCACCGGCAGCGACTTTATGGAGATGTTCGTTGGCGTGGGCGCGAGCCGCGTTCGCGACTTATTCCAGCAGGCTCGCAAGATGGGCCGAGCAATCATCTTCATCGACGAACTCGACTCCATCGGCCGCAAGCGCGGCGCAGGTCTTGGCGGCGGCCACGACGAGCGTGAGCAGACCCTGAACCAGATGCTCTCCGAGATGGACGGTTTCGAGACCAGCGAAGGCATCGTCATCCTCGCCGCCACCAACCGCCCCGACATTCTCGACCCGGCGCTGCTGCGCCCAGGTCGCTTCGATCGCCAGATCGTGGTGCCACTGCCCGAAGCCGAAGAGCGCTTGGCGATCCTGAAGGTGCACAGCCGCGACAAGCAGATTGGCGACGATGTCGACCTCGATGTCATGGCTCGGGCTACCCCCGGCATGAGTGGCGCCGACTTGGCCAACTTGGTGAATGAGGCAGCCTTGGTTGCGGTTCGTCGTGGCTCAAAGGTCATCGAGCGCATCGATTTCGAAAACGCCCGCGACCGAGTGGTGCTCGGCGCGCTGCGCGAGAGCATGGTCTTGTCGCCCGAAGAGAAGCGGGCCACCGCCTACCACGAAGGCGGCCATGCGATTTTGGCCACGGTGCTGCCACACGGCGATCCATTGCACAAGGTGACCATTTTGCCTCGAGGCATGGCGTTGGGTGTCACGTGGAGCCTGCCGCAAGAGCGTCACACGTACTCGCGCGAGTACTTCGAAGACACCATCTGTAAAGCCATGGGCGGCCGCGTTGCCGAGATGATCGTGTTTGGTCACCTCAACAGCGGTGCCGCCAACGACCTTGAGCAGGCCACCAACATTGCGCGCCACATGGTGCGTGAGTGGGGCATGAGCGAGCGCATCGGCCCGATGGCGTGGGGCAGCCAGCAGCACGTCTTCCTCGGCGAAGACCTGATGAGCAGCGCTCGCGAGTACAGCGACCAGACCGCGCGAATCCTCGACGAAGAGATCTCAACCATGTTGCACTTCCAGCAGGAGCGCGCTCGCGAGTTACTCATGAAGCATCGCGTTGGACTCGACCTCGTGGCTCAGGCACTGCTCGACCGCGAGACCATCGATGGTCCCGAGGTTGCCAGCCTGGTGCAGCAAGGCCTCGGCGAGATGGTGCGCGACACCGATCTCGAAGGCGCCACTACAGCTCAGGTCGACGGCCAAGACTGATCAGGGTTCAGTCCCAAGCTCCTCATGCTTGGGACTGTTCGTCAATCGTGATCGTGACCAAGATTGGGTTCGGGCGATGTGCCCGGGTTGCGTGCTTCGGCACATGCAGCCCACAAGTCTGTAGCAGACACCGGCCCTAAGAAACTCGCCCTCACCACACCTTCACGGTCGGCAATCACCAAGGTTGGCACTGCATCAATGTTGTAACGCTCGTGCAATGCGCGCTGAGCCGAGAACTCGACATCGATAACGCTCACTTCTTTGCTTGCGAGCACCGCTGCTTTCCGTTTCACGTCGGCGCATGTGTGACACGACTCGGAGGTGAACGTGACCACGACCCAGTCGCACGGTGCGTCAGCGAAATCGGCCCGATCGAGTTGAGCCGGCGCTTGCCATCGGTTCTGCGTGGGCGGGTCGTTGGTGCGGCGACGTTGCAGAATCAGCGACGCAACGACAACTACGGCTACAAGGAGGGCGGCGATGAGAAATTGCATAGTCCACATTCGGGTAGCGCCCACGAGCCCGAACGGCCGGTGAGGTCGTGACCACGCGGCAACAGTCGCTCGACGAGCAGACGTTGGCTGGACTCGACCACCAACAGCCGCCCGAGCACGCTCGGGTCGGTGAGATCAATGGTGATGACGCCGCCCGCAGGCAGCGCGAGATCGGTGAGGCTTGCCACTGCGACTTCACCACCGGGCCCGATGGCTTTCACCGTGACCGTGGTGTCGACGCCATCGACGTTGTAGACAACCAACGCTTGGTCGGCAGGTGAGCTCACGCCGATGGGCACATACCATCTGCCCACGGTGTACTCAGAGGTCATGCCCATCACCACCGTGGTAGAGATCTTGCTTCCCGCAGGGCGGGTGATGACCCGCTCGATCACAATTGCCGGGCGCGAATCGTTGACCGTTGAAAACACCATGCTGTGGCGGCCATCGGGAAGCCCAGGAATTGCCGACGCCTCGAGCACAACGACCTCGCCAGCGGCGACAGCGATGGGGGCAGGCGAGGTGACCGCCGAGGTGGCGCCAACGCCGAGCACGGTGACACCGATGCTGGTGTCGATATCGGTGGGGTTGAACAGCACGAATTGCTCGGAGATACCGACGCCCTTTTCGCCGTCGGCAAACCACACCTGCTCGGATGGAGCGGGGGCCCCAAGGGTGAGCGAGTAGCCGAGTCGATGTCCGCCGAAATAGTGCTGCGCGCGCGCAACAACAAGCTGGCCTCGGCTCGCGATGACTTGCACGCCGATGATGCGTTCGTCCTTGAGTCCGTTGTCGGCCACCGACACAACCTTCACCGAATGAGGCGGTACTGAGTCGCCCTGAAAAGCCGATGGTTCGCGCTTTCCAGCCGCGGTGAAGAAGGCAAGGTTCACGCTGACGGAGTCGGCAGACGGGTTTGTGAGAATGATCTGGTCGGTGCTTCCATCGACAGTGAACCCATCGGCGAAATACCAGCTCGAAGAGGTCTGCGTGGTGCACGACGACACTGCGTTGCCGGCTGGGTAGAGCGCCCGCTGCTCGACCATTGCATCGCCACCGTCGAGCTCGACCACAGCCGACACGAAGGTGGCTTTGATCGCATCGCTGACCGACAACGTAAACGTGTCTCGGGCGGGCACCGTGATGTCTCGTGATACCGGTGCCACCTGGTCGGAGCCCAGCAGGGTGACGTGCGCCTGCTTTGGCGCCGAAGTTGGGTTCGCCACCACGATCTCGCCGCCGACAGTGGCGTCGCCCGCAGGAACGCCCGGGCAGTACCACGTGGTTGTGATGGGGGTTCGATGCGATGCGAAGGGCCGGCTCACAAACGGCGCCGTACCGAATCGAGCCGGAACAGACCGCTGGTCGAGCTGACCAAAAATGATGGTGCTCAATAGGCCTACAACGAGAACTGATGAGACCACAATGCGGCGTTGGTTCATGGCGCAACTCCATCGGTGTGGTGCGCTGGTTCCGCAACGTTGAACTCTGGCGCTACTGGTTGCAGATCGTCGAGGCTGAGCAGTGGACCCTCAGATACCGCCGCCACGCGCCGCTTGCGCCGAAGCAGATCCCAGCGGATTCGGGTGGCTGCGAGCCCAAGCGCCAACCAGGCAGCTAGTTGCAGGAGCACCGCAAGGTGACGACCCACTGAGGTGGAATAGGTGAGCGTGGCGTTACCGGCGCTGCCAACTTCGAATGCTGTTGTGCCGCTAAAGGCAATGCGGCCGGCGATGCGTTGGCCATCGACACGAAGCTGCCAGTTGACGTCGAATGGTCGGGCCACATGCAACACGCCTTGCTTCACAGGTCCGGCGCCCGGACCACGGCCGCTCATACCCACCAACACCGGTTCCGAACCCGACGTGTCGGTCTTTGCAAGAACCTCGGGGCCAGCTTTCTTGCTCGCCTCGGCGGCCGCTGGACTCAGCACGCTTTGAGTAGGAATCCATGCCACGTTCTCGAAGGCGATGTAGTTGGGAGGCGTATACATCCGGCGCAGGTCGAGTTGCGATGTGAGGCTCTCGATAAGGCCCGCCGGCAACGGCAGCGGATTACCAGATGTCGAGTCGAGCCCGTTGACTACGGGCACCACGATGTAACGAATCGAGTACGGCGCGAGCAGTCGGCCGACTCGCGCTGTGGAATCGTCGGCGATGAGTTGCAGCACCGATGAAATGTTGCGCTCTCCGGCCGCCGGCAAGCCAGACCACCGCTCGTTGATATACAGCGGCCCGTCGTCGACAACCGTGAACGAGACACCACTTTGCCCCGAATCGTCGAGCCGCCATCCAGCCAGCGGCATCACCCGAGTGTCGCCAACGAACAAAGTGCGAGAGTCGCCCTCAACCGGGTCGTGGGCAAATTGCTGAGACGGTTGCAGCAGCACGGTTGATGGCGTGGACCAATGCCCATCGGCTGTTGCCGTAAGGGCAGGCACCAGGCCAATCACTATCGCTGCACCCGTGACGACACCAAGCGGTTGACGCCAACCGAAGCTGGCGCCTTGCACGTCTTGCTCGAATGCGGCTACCGCACATGCCGCCGATAACGCCAGTCCCACAGCAACGGGCGCAAGCAACATTCCCATCTCGGGCATCCGGAACGGCAAGACGTTGTGCAATGACGCAACGACGAGCACGAAGAATCCGACGCTGAGCACACCGCCGCGAGCAGCCCATGTGAGTCGCCAACCCCGAGCCAACAATGGAGCCGCCAAAGCGGGCAGCCACAATGCCATTGCCAACATCCCAAGGCTGCTTGGGCCAACGCCGAAGCGGAGCACCGTAGCAATTCCTACGTTGGGCCGAAGACGCGATGGGGCGCCAACAAACGCATCCCAGGCATGAGTGCCAATGAGCGAGTTCACCCACGGCAAGTTGATGAGCAACCCGACACCAGTTGCAATCGCGGCTCCGGAGAACAACGTGATCGCGGTGCGGGCCGAGCCACGCGCTGCCACGGTTGCCAGCGCGAGCAACAACCCAGTGATCACCACCACAACCAAGAACGACGGTTCGAACGCTGCGACGAAGCCGACCAGCAACGCCAAACGAGCGATGTGGTACAGCTCTTCGCGGCGGTTGAAGGTGTCGAACGCGTCGACAACATCGGCGTCGGAGCGCGCCAGCAACGCTGGCTCAATGAGCGCGATCTTGCGCAGCAGATGCACGACCCAAGGCGCCGCGCCATAGGCCGCCACAACGCCCCAGCGGCCAGCGCCCAATGCGCTGTAGGGCAGCGGAACTGCCGCAAAAACAACCAGACCAGCAATGCGTGCCCGTGACGATGGGAAGATCGACATCACGCGCCACGCACCGAGATACCCAATGGGTAACCATCCCAGCACGGCAATCGTGTGCAACAAACCCATATGCCCGAAGGTGAAGATGCCGATGGCACCAAGCAGCGCGATGCCCGTTGGGGCAGACGTGCTTTGACCAAGGCCGTGCGCCCACCAACCAGACCAGTACTGACCAAGCAGGGCACGTGCGCGATCTGGGAAGCGCAAGAATTCTCCAACTGCCGGGACGCCGTGCATCAGAAAGCTTCGGCTGCCCACCGCTGCAAGCACAAGGATCGAGGTCCACGCCGCGACCTGCCCAGCGGTATTGCGCGTAAACCGACCCAGCCCAACGGCGCTGTGATCCACCGACATGTGATGCTGCTCGCGGGTACGCAAATACGAAGCCAGCCGCGCACTGCCGCGAATCTGCAAGCCAGCAACATCGCGGTAGGGCACATGACGCAAGCTCGCCACCTCGCGTCGACGGCGCACAATCGTGGCGACTCGCGGCACAAGACCAACCGTGGCGCGCAGCGATGCCACGGCCTCGCCGAGTCGGCCGGTGAACAAGCCAACAACAATCTCTAGCAGCGACAGTAGAAGGGTCTGTACCAACACCAACGGCAAGCGAAGACCGCCGGTAAGCGTGGCAACGGTGCGTACTCGATGATGCGCCGCGATCAGGTGGTGGGCCAAGTCGGGGCGACGTTGAACGAGTTGTTCTCGATGGCGCGCCCGGGCGGCGGGAACCACAACGACGCGAGCGCCGCTGAGGTTGGCTCTCCAACACAGATCGAGATCTTCGCCGTGAAAGTCGGTGGACTCGTCGAAGCCGCCGAGAGCGCGGAACAAGTCGGCGCGAACCAGCAAACACGCCGACGGCAGCGCAAACACATCGCGCACCGCATCGTGCTGTTCTTGGTCGATTTCGCCCGGCTCAACGAGCGGATCGATTTCGCCGAAACGATCGACGCCAAGGCCTACGTGTTGAAGCACCTGCGGCTGATCCCATACGACCAGTTTCGGGCCGACTATTCCGGCGTTTGATCGATACAACTCTTCGACAAGCAACTGAACCGCTCCCGGGTCAAGCGCGACGTCGTCGTGCATCAGCAAAAACAAACCGTTGTCGCCCTCTACGAGACGCAACACTTCGTTGGCAGCAGCCCCGTAGCCGGGGTTGTCGGGAACCTCGCGCACAAAGGCATCGGGGAGGTACCCGTGGATGCGTTCGGTGAGTTCGTCGTCGCCCCCGGTCAGCAGGAACAGCGTCTTGAGATTGGTGTATTCCTGAGCGGCGAGCGAGCTCAAGACCTCGTCGAAATCGACTTGAGAATCGTGAACTACCACAACTGCCACAACGGGCGGGGCGAGTTCGGCGATGACGTCCACGAAGAGCCGAGGCTAGTCGTGATCGGCCGGCAAATGCGGGCAACCGTAGACAGCTCGACGGAGTGCTTGCAAAAGTTGTCACTCCGACCTATTATGTGTTCACTATCTCTTCACGGCCAGCAATCACGGCCACGCACCAGAGGGAGGCCAACATGGCTTCGATCAAATTCCCTACCTTCCCCGCGGTTGACCTCAGCGCCCTCGACATGTCGCGGCTGAACCTCTCAGCATTGAACTTCCCCAAGGTGAACGTCGCCGACATCGACACCGAAGCCTTCGCCGATGCTGCAAAAGATGCGGCCTACGTGACCATCGGCCTCGCTGTGGTTGCGTTCCAAAAGGCACAAGTACGTCGGCGTGAGATCACCAAGTCGATCAGCGATCAGGCGACAGACATCGAAAGTCGCATCGAGTCGTTCGAGGTCAAAATCGACGAGGCAGTCATTGCACTCGAAAAGCACCTCCCGGGAGGCGCTGGTTCATTGTTAGTGCAGGCACATGACATCGCCAAGGGTGCTCGCCAACAAGTGCGTACCCGCATCTTCGCCACCGCCTGACACTGCACATAACGCGCAACGCGCACGTTGCTTTGTTAGGTGCCGTACCAGCCGCTCACATCGATGAGCACATGCATCGAAGCGTTTGGCCGTAGACACCATCGACCAGCACCGTCGACCACACCGGTAACAGTGGTGGCTGCCACCGAGTTGGCGAGGTTGCGCACCATCGAAACGCTCGGCACTTTGGCGAGACATGGGTGCACCGTGATGTACGCAGACTTGAGCGCACCAACCGAGGTGACCTCAGCAGCGATTGCGGTGACACCCGCCGCTGGCACTCCCCCAACGCCGGTGACCGCAATGGCTCGGTTCTGACCCGCAGCGAAGCGTGCGGCAAGACCGATGTTTTCACGGGTGTCGAGCACTCGCTGCGGTATCAGCGCATGAAAATCGGATGCGGCCGTTGGGCCGAACCATCCGCTGACATCGAGCATCAACCGCATCGCGGTGGCCGCATACATGCAGACGCCACCGGTGCTGTCGAACCCAATCTGCACATGGTTTGTTACCGATGCACCTGGGGTTGCGTTGAGCACCGACGTAGTTGGCCGCGCTGCGTCGCATGGCCAGATGGTGACGAATCCCGAACCCACAGCGCTTGCACTCTGCACGGTGACTGCTGCGCCGGTAGCAGAGGCTGGCACACCGCGAGCGCCTGCGATCTGCACTCGCACTACCGAGTCGGCGCGCACCAGTGGAGAAGCGTTCGAGTCGAAGAATCGCACAGGAGCGATGGGCTGGAATCGCTGACCGGTTGCGGTTCCGTAGACGCCAGAGAGATCGATCACAAGATCAGTGGTTGTTGACGAGTACACGCAGAACGTGCCATCAGCATTGAGCGGCACGATGGCCGTGCCCGGAACAATTCGGCCAGCGACCGAAGGCACGATGGAAACAAACGGCCGCTCGGCGCCGCACGGATACGCGGTAAGGAATCCGTTCATCGCCGGAGTCACCGAGGTGACGTTGACAACAACTGCAGTTGCGTCGTCACCAACGTTGGGATCGATGGTGAGCGTGCATCCGGCGCCCAGTGGGGCTTCTGGCACGCCAAGACCCGAGCGAGTGTCGATGAGTCGCGTTGGTGCGAGCGGAGTGAACCGACTCGCAGCGCCGTTGGCAGTAACACCAGCCACCGTGGCCGTGGTTTGCGATCCACACGGATCGGCGGGAGCAGGCACTGAAGTGTCACCCACGAGATGAAACCAGTTTGACTTGAGACCCATCGTGGCCCTGAACGTGTCGCCGCTCATGTTCATCGAACCGGCCGAGCCGTTGATGCGCATCGTGAGCACGCGCCCGCCCCACTCGCCGTAGCCCTCGCGGGTCTTCACCACGATGCCCGAGTAGGTGCCGATGGCAGGCCATGCCGCTTCTATAGCCGCGACACCGACAGACACCGACCACGAGTGAGCTGCGTTGGAACTGACGGCGTCGCCGTCGTCGACCACCGGCGTGAAACCAAGAGCGGTCTTCGCGGTATAGCCGCCAGATGACGACGAGAACATCGTGTACGCAATCGCGCCGGCTTCAGTGCCGTAACGCCGAACGACACCACTGGTTGCGGTAACGGCCGCGTCGGTTGCGGCGAACTCTTGCGCAACGAGTGAACCGCCAACGCCAGCGCGATACGCCGCCCCGCGATACATCTGGCAACTACCCGAGTCGCAGGTCTTCGCGTACGCCTCTTTGTTCTCAGCAAGGCCATAGCTGCGGGCGGCGACGGCTTGAGCCTGCAATGCCTGAGCACCTTTACCCTGACCCATCGCTGCCCATCCGGCAGACACCTCACCGGCAACCACCGAGCGCAGATACTGCTCGAGCGGAACCACGCTGACAGTGCGATTGGCCAGTGCGCTGTTGTTGATGGCGCGGATCGCGCCGCGGTAGTACCGAACCCGACCCGATGATGGCTCGCACAACCCAACCAAGTCGCTCACATCGGTGCTGGCACTGGTGTCGGTCTGCGGCCGGATGGTGACCGAAGTGGCTTGGTCGGCGATGACCACGGTCCATCCATTGGCAGGGTCATCAAGATTGAGACCTGCGGCTGGGCAAACGTTGGCGTCGACTCGACCCCAAACCCTGTAGTGACCTTCGGAGATTTCGTTAGCGGCGAGCGAACGCCACGTGGCTGGCTGCCCTGGGGCGGGGACATAGCTGTCGATGACCAATGCGCCCTTGTCGTGGACCACTGCGGTGGCGAACCCATCGAGCGCTGTGAGATGCACCGTGATGTCGGAGGGACCCACCGTGGACGCAATCGTGCCGCCATAGTAATGATCGAGGATTTGCGCGGCGCTCCAGCCAAAGTTGACTGCATATCCGAGCGCACCGTATTGGCTGAGGCCGACGCCATGACCCCATCCGTGCCCTTCGATAGCGATCGACGCCGGTGCCGGCGCAATGGCACGAACCGCTACCGGGGTTGGCCACGATACGGCGCTGGCGACCACAGCAAGGAGCGGCCCAAGAAGATGTCGTCGCTTGCGCTGCATTGGTCATTCACCGTCCTTTGCCTTGCCGACACGCCGAACCCTGCGCGCTCTTCGATCACCATTCAACCGCCTAGAGTGACAACTTAGCCGCTGCAGGTGAAAACACCTACGATATCGCACCCGCTTCACCGGGTGGTGACTTCGCTCGGCCACCCGTGACGCTAGTCTTGCCAATCTTGGCCAAGCGCGACAACGAACCCTCGGCGTTACAACGCCTTCCACTCCCCGAAGGCACATTGCCTGTCGGCGGCGGTCTGCTCGTTGCTGGTATCGCCAGCTACGCATTCTTCAAGGTGGGCGTCAAAGCCCTCGGCGAAGACGGATTCAAGCCGATCAGCAGCCTGTGGTTCGCCACATTCTTCTTGGCCCCCGGATTCTTCTTGCCACTCGAGCAAGAGCTCGGCCGGGCGCTCGCGCACCGCCGGGGCATGAACCAGGGCGGACGCCCCGTGGTTCGCCGCGTGGTTCCGCTTGCCGCACTGCTCACGGCCATTGTGTGCACAGCGATCCTGATTGCTTCGGGATCAATCACCTCAAAGTTCTTCGAGGGCGACTGGGTCATTACTGCAGCCCTCATCGTTGGCTTCATCTCATATGCCCCGGCCCACCTTGCCCGCGGTATCTGCTCGGGCCACGGTCGCTTCGGGTCATACGGCATCGTGATGGGCGCCGACGGCGCTGCGCGCATCATCGGTTGCATTGCACTGTGGGCGGCCGGAGTCACGAACACGGGCGCCTATGCCTTCACCGTGGCACTTGCGCCACTTGTCGGCGTCGCCATCGTGTTTGCCCGTGGCGACCTGAAGACTGAAGATGGCCCACCGGCTGCTTGGTCCGAAGTCACGCCAAACCTTGGCTGGCTGTTACTGGGCTCAGTATTCGCCGCCGGACTCGTGAACGCTGGCCCTATCGCGGTCGACCTGTTCAAGAAAGACGAGCCCAACAGCTTCGTCACCCAGTTCAGCTATGGCGTGCTGCTCGGCCGTGTGCCGCTGTTCTTGTTTCAAGCCGTGCAAGCCGCGCTGCTGCCACGCCTCGCCCGACTTGCGGTTCGCAACGAGATTGCCGAATTCAAGCAAGGCTTCAAGAAGCTCATGATCGTGGTGCTTGGCGTGGGAGCGCTGGGCGTTGCTGGCTCAGCGCTGCTCGGGCCATTCATGCTCAAGAAGGTGTACGACGCCGATCTCAGCACTCGCACCATCACGATGCTGGTCTTTGGCACCGCCCTCTACATGGTGGCGCTCACCATCGCCCAAGCAGTGATCGCCCTGCACGGCCACGCATTGGTGGCGCTGGGCTGGTGCGCCGGCATGGTGGCGTTTGTGCTGTTCACCTGGCTTGGCTCGCACGACCTGTACCTGCGCGTCGAGACGGGCCTCGTGGCCTCATCGGTAGCAGCAACAGTGGTGTTCGCTCTTGCACTGCGTCAGCGGTTGCGGGTGGGTATTGCGCCCAGCGCAGGCTCGCTGATGGAGGCCGCTACCGACATGCCGCTCGAGGCGTAAACCGCCTCGAGCGTTAGGCAGCGTGAGCTGCTACCGCAGTGCTAGCTGTTCGATTGAGCCTTGCGGGTCTCGTAGGCCAAGTCGTGGGTGACCATCATGCTCACGAGCTGAGCGAAGTCGACCTCGGGCTTCCAGCCAAGCTTGGTCTGCGCCTTCGACGAATCGCCGATGAGCAAATCGACTTCGGCGGGCCGGAAGAACTTGGGATCTTGGCGCACATACGGACGCCAGTCGTCGATGCCAACCTCGGCGAACGCCAACTGCACGAGATCTTCGATGCTGTAGGCCGAACCCGTTGAGATCACGAAATCATCGGGCTCAGACTGCTGCAGCATGAGCCACATTGCCTTCACGTAGTCGCCAGCAAAACCCCAATCGCGGCGGCTGTCGAGGTTGCCGAGCACGATTTCATCCTGCAAGCCGAGCTTGATGCGCGCCACTGCGTTGGTCACCTTGCGGGTGACGAACTCGAGTCCGCGGCGTGGGCCTTCGTGGTTGAACAAGATGCCACTGCACGCAAACATGCCGTAGCTCTCGCGGTAGTTGACCGTGATGTCGTGACCGAACACCTTGGCGCAGCCGTATGGCGAGCGAGGGTGGAACGGCGTGCGCTCGGTCTGCGGTGTTTCGCGAACCTTGCCAAACATCTCAGACGACGACGCCTGATAGAAGCGAATGGGGTTGTTCTCGTTGCCACCAACCATGCGGATCGCTTCGAGCATGCGCAGCACGCCCAAGCCGGTGATGTTGGCAGTGAGCTCTGCTTGATTGAAGCTCATTGCGACGAACGAGATGGCGCCGAGGTTGTACACCTCGTCGGGCTGGGCATGAGCCATTGCCTTGACGAGTGACGGCAAATCGGCAAGATCGCCGGGAACGATTTCGATGAACGGAAATTCGTTCCGAAGGTATTCGGCTTTGGGATTGTTTTGTCCCGTGACCATGCCGAAAACTTCGTACCCCTTTGAGTGCAAAAGTTCGGCGAGATGGCGGCCGTCTTGGCCTGTGATACCGGTGATAAACGCGCGAGGCATGTTGAGAATCCTGAATGCGGCTGAGGGACCCGCAGCTAATTGACGGTTGGCCAAGTCTAGGCCGAGCCGAACCCTCCAAACGGCATTACCGCTCACGAGAACTAGGCTGTTTTGGTGACTTCGCACCAAGCAAGCAACGCACTCGCAGAGCCGTTGCATGTCGCCCTCGATGTGTCGCCACTGCTTGGTCCACTCACCGGCATCGGCGCAGCCGTTCGCCAGATGGTGATCGCCTTGGGCGAGCAACCCAACGTCACACTCACTCCATACGCGTGCAGCTTTCGCGGCAAGCTGCAACCTGGCACCACCCGACTGCCAATGCCTGCCGCAATTGCCCAGCGCCTGTGGGCGCGTCTGCCTGGCCCACGGGTAGACCGTTGGCTGGGGCCCGCACAAGTAGTGCACGGCACCAACTACGTAGTGCCCCCGAGCCGGATGCCGCGCGTGGTCACGGTGTACGACTGCTGGTTCTTGCGCAATGCCTCCGACGCCAGTCCCGATGTGCACCGCGCCGGGCAGGTGTTGCGCCGAGCCGTGGCCAACGGAGCAATGGTGCACACGAGCTCTGAGGCAACAGCCATTGCTGTTCGCGATCTCCTAAACACCGATCGAGTCGAGGCAATCCCGCTCGCAGCCTTGCCACTTGATGTATTCGATGTCGAGCCGCATGCGCCCGTTGCCGAACTGGTCGGCGTGCCCTACGTGCTTGCTCTGGGCACGCTTGAGCGCCGCAAGAATTTGCCTCGGCTCGTGGCGGCGTTCGGTCAGATCGCAAGCGCTCACCCCGATCTGCGGCTCGCTCTCGCCGGCAACGATGGCGACGACCGCGGAGCGATCAACACCGCGATCGATGCTCTCGACGCATCGGCGCGTTCACGCGTGCTGTTCACCGGACGTATCGACGAAGCAGCGAAACACTGGCTGCTGCGTCACGCTCAACTGCTTGCCTACCCATCGCTCGACGAAGGGTTCGGATTCCCACTCCTTGAGGCCATGGGACACGATCTTCCGGTTGTTGCCTCTACTGCGGGTTCTATTCCTGAGATCGCCGGCGCCGCCGCGATGTTGGTGCCCGCTCACGATGTGAGTGCCTTGGCTGAGGCCATGCAGCGCACGCTCACCGACTCGGCCCTTCGTGTGAACCTCATCGAGTTGGGCAAACAACGTTTGCACCATTTCTCGTGGAACAACACAGCCATTCGTTTGGCCGAGGTCTACCGTCGTGTTGCTCAGGAGGGGAACTAATGATTGCTGTACTCGCAGGTGGTGTTGGAGCTGCGCGGTTTATACGCGCACTGATGCTGGTGATGCCGGCCGACGAAATCGCCGCCGTCGTCAACACCGGCGACGACACCACAATGCATGGCCTCTACATCTCCCCCGATCTCGACACGGTTACCTACACCGTTGCAGGCGCCATTGATAGCGAGCGCGGTTGGGGGCTCAGCAACGAATCGTGGCGAGCAATGCAGGCGCTTGCCCGTTTTGTGCCGGTACGTCCAACCGGCTCAACCGCTGCGCCAACGTGGTTCAATCTTGGCGACCAAGATCTCGCCACCCACTTCTACCGAACAGCGCGGCTCGACGAAGGCGCCACCCTGACCGAGGTCACCGACGAGATCGCTCGTGCGTTCGGTGTGCAGGTCAAGCTCATGCCGATGACCGACCAGCGCGTGTCTACCGTGGTCACCGTTGTCGGCGAAGGCGACATCAGTTTCCAGGAGTATTTCGTACAGCGCCAACACGGTGTACCCGTGAGCAATCTTCGTTTCGAAGGCGCCGAGCAGGCTGCGCTTTCCGGCAAGGCAGTACAAACACTGCACGATGCCCAAGCCATCGTGATCGCGCCGTCGAACCCGCTGGTGTCGATCGGACCTCTGCGCGCCCTTGCCGGCATGGACACATCGCTCGCCGCCCGCCGCGAACAGGTAGTTGCGATTTCGCCAATCGTTGGCGGCGCTGCCCTGAAGGGGCCCGCCGATCGGATGATGCTCGAACTCGGCCACGACCCATCGGTGGTTGGTGTCGCCCGTCTCTACGCACCGATCGCATCGGTGCTTGTGATCGATCCGGTCGACGCACACCTCGCTCCACAAGTGGAAGCAGCCGGTATGCGCGCCGTAGTAGTGCCGTCGGTGATGAGCACGCCCGAGATCTCCGCCGCGCTCGCACGAACGGCGTTGGCTGCAGTGGGTATCGACCTCTAGAGCTATTCGGCGGCTGCAGCGGCGGCGTAAGCCAGCGTGGCCTGTACTCCATCGGCGAGCTGGGTCCATGGCGACCACTGCAGATGAATACGTGCTCGCGTGGGCGATACGCACACACGGGTGAGGTCGCCGTGACGCCGGGCTTGATGCGCGAGCACTGGATCGAGTTGCAGCACGCTGGCAAGATCACGCACCGCTGTCTGCACCCCCGTGCCAACGTTGATGACCAAGCCTCCGCCGCGCTGACCAGCGCGGAGCAGCGCATCGACAGCGTCGTCGACATAGATGAGGTCGCGCGTTTGTCGACCATCGCCGTGCACCACCAATGCCTCGCCAGCAACGTGGGAGGCAACGAACGATGCCACGACTCCGTCACCTGGACGCTGCCGCGGCCCGTATACCGATGTCATCGCAAGCACCGTGAACTCGATTGCGTATTGGTCTCGATACACCGAGAGCAAATCGGTGATCGTGCGCGCGAGAACGCCAGCCACACTGGACGACTCGAACGCTCGGCCTTCTTTCACCGGCAACTCGCGCGCTGGCACCTCACCATAGAGATCGCCAGCGGGCAGCGCGACGACC
>Ga0194055_10000802_pt1 | contig 25536 bp, 28 predicted proteins | sample SepL449m_MetaG_FD_155482 | JGI IMG/M metagenome (GOLD analysis project Ga0194055, IMG submission 155482) | Anoxic zone freshwater microbial communities from boreal shield lake in IISD Experimental Lakes Area, Ontario, Canada - Sep2016-L442-9m | ecosystem: Environmental > Aquatic > Freshwater >... | reverse complement strand
TCATACTTTACACTAGTTGGAACGCATGGGCTTCATATTGCAGTGGGGCTCTTCTGGATGGCCATAATATCTCTAGTCATTCTGAAAAGAGGACTAACCAAAAAAACGGTAAAAGGATTAACACTACTTAATTTATTCTGGCATTTTCTAGATGTAATTTGGATATTTATTTTCAGCGTAGTTTATTTAATGGGGCATGTAGGACTATGAAAAAAGAAAACCGATTATTGAATTATTCTATTGGTTATGCAACCTGTATTCTACTTACTTTAGTTGCCTATATGGTAGCCGACTTAAACTATTATAAGAATTGGGCAATTATTATAACAATAGCTGCTTTGGCATTCATTCAATTCGTAATTCAAATAGTTTTCTTCCTTCACTTATCTAAAGATAAGAAAGACAGATGGAGAGTCTACGTCTTCTTATCTATGGTTATCGTTGTGCTAATTCTAGTGGTAGGTTCAGTATGGATCATGAATAGCCTAAACAACAAGATGATTCTAAATACAAAGCAAACCAACCATTATCTAAATACACAAGATGGTCTCTAGTCGAGTCAAAGAGTATTACCAGCTTACGAAACCAGGTATCATATACGGTAATATTCTTACCGCAGCAGCTGGATTCTGTATTGCACTTAAACATCCTTTTGATTTTAAGCAATTAATATTTATCCTGGTTTCGACCTCCTTAGTAATAGGTTCAGCTTGCGTATTCAATAATATAATTGATCGAAATATAGACTCAAGGATGAAACGAACCAAGAAAAGAGCTCTTGTTGAAGGAACTATTACTTTAAAAAATGCCTTAATATTCGGATCTACTTTAGGTTTTATAGGATTTATAGTTCTACTATTTGAAATAAATATACTGACTTTTATTATAGGCCTGATTGCTTTTATAGATTACGTGGTGCTGTATGGCTACGCTAAGCGACATAGTATATACGGAACACTAGTAGGAACAATTGCCGGCTCGGCATCAATTGTAGCTGGTTATACGGCGGCTACAAATCAATTCAACTTATGCGCACTATTACTGTTCGCAATTATGACTTTTTGGCAAATGCCTCATTTCTATGCGATAGCCATTTATAGGAAGAGGGATTACGAGATGGCTAATATTCCATTGATGCCTATAATCAAGGGAATTAAACGAACTAAAATAGAAATCATCTTCTATACCCTTTGCTTCTTTGCTAGTATTATTTCTCTTTGGGCCTATGGCTATGCTGACAATTTTTTCTTGTTTTTCACAGGCACTATATCTTTGTACTGGCTACTTTATGGACTTTTAGGTAACAGAAATAATGATGCAGCAGTGTGGGCTAAAAAAATGTTTAGACTCTCGTTATTAGTTCTACTCCTGATGTGCGCTATGATTTTTATTCGATTGGGATATTAGAACTTAGATATATAAAAAACATTAGTGTATTATTTTAATATGGATGAAAAACAACACAATACAAACATACAGCCGATTCATACGAAAGAGGAAATCGAAAAATCAAGACTGGCTAGCATCTACGGAAACCAGCCAGTCAAGAGTAGCGTAACACCTGCTGGATTTAATAGTGATGTTCCTGAAATAAAAAAACGTAGAAAAATATTGCATATTATATCTGAAAATATACGAGTTATACTCTATAGCGCAGGAGCACTTCTTGCTGGGTACTTAATACTGTTGTTCGTTATTGCTCCGATTCAAGTTAGCGGAATATCAATGCAACCGACACTTCATACTGGTGACTATCTTTTGACATTTAAACTTCCTCAAACATGGTCTCAAGCTACTAAGACTCAATACATACCCGGCAGGGGCCAAGTAGTTATCGTAAATGATCCCAATAAGAACGGAGAACTATATGTTAAAAGAGTTGTTGCTCTTCCTGGAGAAAATGTTAACGTTTCTAGCGGAATAGTAACTGTATTTAACGGTAAGAATCCAAAAGGATTTGATCCAGATAAAGCTCCATACGGAAAGACTCTTAATTTATACCAACCCGGCATGGACTATGGATCGAGCGTTAATCCTGGTCAGATATTTGTAATGGGAGATAACAGAGTTCCTGGGGCATCAATAGATTCTCGTTCAAGTCTTGGCAACATACCGTCGAAGGATATTGTAGGTCAAGTACTTATTAGGATATGGCCTCTTAATAAAATTAAACTCTTTTAATCTGTAATATTTTTTACTACAACGTCTTTGCTTGGTTCATCTTTATGTATATCTAGTTCATGGTATTGCCCTAGGCCGTGATTCCTAACGTAATTTGTATGTCTATGTATTAGTCTAGCTATCAAAATAATAAGCAGACCAGCGATCAAAAAAACACCCGCTAACATAAATAATTTGATCTGGTTCGATGACTTATAGTATAAAGTTCTAATATAAGCTACTCCAGGCCAACTTTGTCCAGCATTAATCTTTCGATCAATCGTAAATTTCTGTCCGTTACTAAAATTAACAATAATAGTCGTTGAATGAATACCGTTATTTAAATAATTATTGTTGAATGGCTCTAAAGTATTCGTTTTGTATAAGAATTGATTTTCAGAATAATAGTTAACACTTTTTATTGCGGATCCATTTATTGGTGTAATGGTTGAAATTGAAATTTGATCAGTATCACCTGAAATTAATTTAGGCGTAATGTAGCCGTCAAAACCTTTGTAATTAACTGTGCAGTTTTTTGAAGGGACACAAACATCACTGTTTGGAACTATAAGTGTATTTACGGCTGCCGCATATGGTTCAGCACCAATATTAGCCCCATTAATAACCATACTAGTAAGACCAGCTGTCATAGAAACATTTCCTAATGATGTCCAGGTATCAGAGTTAACCGTCGCAGAACCAACTAATACACAATTATGCCCTAATGTATCTTGGAGGTATAAAGAGACAAAAGATGGGTTAAGTTTTTGTGGTAGTCTTACAAAAATTCCTCCAGTAATATCTTTTGGGGCTGTAACGCTATATTGATAGTTATTAGGATCGCCACATCCCTGTTGTTGCGAACCAGTACTTTGTAATGAAGTTGCTGGATTAGCCGATGGAGTGGCTGCCTGAGCACTTGAAACCCAGACAAATGATATTAATAAGCTAATCAAACCATATAGAATATTTATTTTTATTTTATTCATTAGCTTAATAATAATATAAATACTACGTTTTGTTAAGTTAAGAGCTTATTTATGTCTGGAATATTTGTTAATAAGAGTAAAATATAAGATAATTAATAATTGATTATATAAGCAATATCAATATAGTAAAAAAGTAATTAAATTAGATAGGAGATTTATGTTTAATACATCAACAACTAGAGGAAAAGAATTTATAATGTTACTGCTGGTTGTTTTTATTATTGACTTAATACTCAAGGGTTTTGCGCTATGGAGAGCTTCTAGAAATAAACATCATGTTTGGTTTATTCTACTACTAATATCTCCGACGGCAGGTTTTTTACCACTAATATATTTACTTTGGTTTACTAGAGACTGGGAAAAAGAAGACTAGCGCTAGCCATAGTCTAATCATTCGAAAATGAATCTAAGATTTTATTTACTAATGAGCTAAGCGGTAACCTAGATTATCTAAAAACGGTAAGATGATATTTAACTTACTGCACTAGCTCTCAAAATCCGAAAAGACCACCATATTAGTGGTGACGTATGATCTAACAATTACTGGCAAGACCGACAAATCATTAAAGCTATCAGACGGTAAACTTATCAAGTAAACCATTACAGTATCTTCTCAATTTAAAAGTGTATAATTATAAATAATGAGAATCTTAGTGATTGAAGATGAAATTAAGATAGCGAGCTCTATAAAAAAAGGGCTTGAGATTTCAGGCTATGCCGCTGATATGGTTCATGACTCTGATGATGCGATTTCATATGGAGTTGATCCAGATTACGACTTAATAATATTAGACAGAATGTTGCCAGGCGGAAAAGATGGTATAGATATTATCAAAGACCTTAGAGGTGCTAATGTTAACATTCCGATTCTTATGCTAACAGCCAAAGGGTCAATAAACGATAGAGTCGATGGGTTAAATGTTGGTGCTGATGATTATTTAGTTAAGCCATTTGCTTTTGATGAGCTTTTGGCTCGAATCAAAGCACTGCTGAGACGTCCCGCCAAAAATATTGGTACTACTCTTAAGATCGGAACCCTAGAATTAAATCCATCTAATTATGAGGTGACTCGGTCTGGCAAAAATATTAGCCTTGCAGCAAAAGAATTTTCACTTCTAGAATACATGATGCGTCACCCAAACCAAATTCTAACTAAGGATTCTATCATAACTCATGTATGGGATGGAGATTCAGACATATTGCCGAACACTGTTGAGGTATACATAGGTTATTTAAGAACCAAAATAGATAAGCCGTTTAAGAATGAAGTGGATATAATAAAAACGGTTAGAGGATTTGGCTATAAGCTAAGTAATAAATAATGTTTAAATCTGCAATCATCAAATTATCACTATGGTATATGGCCACAATCATAGGCCTGTGCATTGTATTTAGCTTTATTCTATATCATTTTTCATCAAGAGAAATATCTCTTGGCCTACAGAGCCAATATCGACGCATCGAGATCACTTTTACTGGCGGCAATCCAAAACGCCATTTACAATTTGAGCCAGTTAATACTGACAATGAAATAACACTGAGATCTCATCACTTGTTAGTAGATCTAGTTTATTTCAATATATTCGCAGCCGTTATTGCTGGCTTCGGAAGCTATGCTCTTGCTAAGCGCACCTTACAGCCCCTAGAGTCAGCTCATGAACAACAGGCCAGATTCACCAGCGATGTCTCACATGAGCTCAGAACTCCTCTTTCTGCTATCAAAACAGAATCTGAGGTAGCTCTATTGGACCCAACACTATCTAATGAAGAGCTCAAGGATAAATTGCGGAGCAATCTCGAAGAAGTAAGCCGAATGGAAAAGCTAATAAACAATTTACTTAGAATATCTAAGCTAGAAAACCAGGACTTAAAAAAACTTTTTGTTGATGTGGATCTAAAGAAGGCCATCAAAATAGCTGAAAAAGCTAATCGCAAACAACTGGATGCTAAAAAAATAAATCTAAACTCATCATTATCCCAACTTCATGTGCTTGGCAGTGAAGATAATTTGACTCAGGCAATTTCAATCGTTTTAGACAATGCAGTTAAATACTCCGACGAGGGGAAATCCATCGATATTATCATGAAGAAGAGGAAGTCATATGCCATGATTGAAGTAAAAGATAGCGGCATCGGAATATCTAATAAAGATATGCCCTTCATATTCGATAGATTCTACCGAGCTGAACAGTCTAGGTTCAGAACTCCTGGTCAGCAAAGCGGATACGGACTAGGCCTACCATTAGCTAAATTTATTGTTGAATTGCACGGTGGAACAATTAACGTATCAAGTCACATTGGTAAGGGAACTATTGTATCTATTAATTTACCTCTTATTAAGAATAGCTAGAAAGACTCTCTTATGTGTGAGAAGCTATAGTCCCAATCGGCATCAGACTTTTTGTGTGGATTGAATATATTCTCTTTATCGAATATCTCTTTTACGTCCTCAAGATAGCCAAATATTGTTTTACCATACATCTGCTTTAACCAAGGACCTCTAACTAGACCGTCATTATGCTCTCCACTCAGGCTACCGTTATAATGCAGTACTAGATTATCTACTTCTTTCATTGCAGGCAGTAGCTTAGCTCTATCCTTAGGATCTTCAAGCTTCATAAGCGGAATTATGTGGAAGTTTCCATCTCCCATGTGACCGGCAACAGTGGCTAAAAGTTTATACTTTACAATTATCTTTCTCATTTTAGGCAAGAATTCTGTTAGATATTCAGGATTTACCACAAAGTCATCTATGAATGGTGCCGTATGCTTATCTTTAACTTTGCTCCTTAGCAAAGAGAAACTTTGTCTCCGCATAATCCAAAATTTCTCACTCTTAAATTCGGTAGGATCTTCTTCAAAACCATTAATCTCATATCTTGCGCGGTGCTTTTTAAGTTCAGAATGAAGTGCTACTATCTTTTGCCTAACTTCTTCTTCGGTTTCTCCATTAAACTCAACCATTAAAACAAGCTTAGGGATCCCTCTGAGCATTTGCAGACCATCTGGCATCAAGCTTATTAAGAGATGAGCGAACTTCTTAAACCCAAGAGTCTTTAAAAAGCTAGGCATGAAACGGATAGCTAACTTAAGAGTTGCGTCATCGAAGCTTTCGAAAGTTGCAGGCTTAGCTTCTAGAACTTTTTGTATGACCTCTCCAAGGTCATCTATGTCCTTAAGAAATAGTACAAGCAGTCCTGAATGGGGCCTAACCGGAACTAACTTAAACTTAATATCTGTAACAAAACCTAGAGTACCCTGAGAGCCTACGATTAACTTACAAAGATCGAAGACTCCAGTTTCACGGTCCCAAACATCCCAAAGATTGTAGCCCATCGAATTTTTAGAAACCTTTGGCTTGGCAGCCTTTATAGCATCGTAATGTTTTTCGCACAGCTCAAAGGTTTTTTTATACAGTTCACCCTCAAAGTCTTTTTGAGCCATCTTTTTATCTAGCTGGGCCTTATCTAGCGGCTTTACTACATACTCATTGCCGTCCGAGAAAACGACTTTTAGCTCTTCAACAAAATTCTCAGTCTTACCATACTCTAAAGATTTTTCACCTCCTGCATTATTGGCGACCATGCCACCGATAGTGCAAAGATCTCTGGATGCTGAATAACTTGGGAGTATTGCACCATGTTTTTTGGTTTCGATATCAAAATCCTTATAATATACTCCTGGTTGAGCCCGAGCAGATTTATCGGTTACGGATTCAATGTTTGAAAAATGCTTAGTGAAGTCCATTATTATCGAATCATTTATAGCGCCACCCGACATACACGTTCCAGCACTTCTAGCTGTTATAGATAAGTCGTGTATTTTGCTCTTATTTTCGGACACTAACTTAACTACTTTTTTGACATCAGATGAATCTTCAGGAAATATAATAACCTTGGGTTTTATCTCAAACATACTAGCGTCATGAGAGTAAAAGTCTAATGATTTTTCTGAGTTATCTATCTCGCCCTTAAAGCCAGAATCCTTTAGAAGTTGGTCAAATTGGTGCATTAATATAATTTTACCAGAAAAATATTTATTCTTAAGCATTATTTAGAATATTTTGTATAATGTATTCAATGAATAAGAAAAAAATAGTAATAGTAGGTGCTGGCTTTGGTGGGATTAAAGCGGCGCTACTGCTTTCAAAAACCGGATTATTCGACGTTACAATGGTTAGCGACAAGAATACTTTCAGGTATTACCCACGTCTCTATCATACTGCTACGGGCGGAGACTCTGATGAAACTTCAATCTTACTCAGTAGCATTTTTAAAGGTTTCGACATAAAAACCATAGAAGCTACTGTTGCTTCAATTGATCGTGACAAAAAATTTATTATAACTTTGGATAATCAAAAAATACACTACGATAATTTAATTTTGGCTCTTGGTGTGGTGACTAATTACTTTGGGATTGATGGTCTAGAAGAATTTTCATATGGCATTAAATCCATGGAAGAGGCCGAAAAATTAAAGAAACATCTTCATCAAAACCTTATAGACAATAAATCTCCCGACCAACATTACGTAATTATTGGAGCAGGTCCAACCGGAATTGAATTATCCGGACAGCTAAGCTTTTACTTAAAATATATTATGAAAAATCACGGCATCAAGAATCGTAAAATTAATATTGATCTAGTAGAAGCTGCTCCTAGAATACTTCCAACCATGCCCGAGCAAACCTCTAAAGCTGTGGCTAAAAGACTTAAAAGCATCGGCATTAGATTAATGGTAGGCAAATCAGTTCAATCAGAAAACATTGATAGTTTAATAGTTAGCGGAAAACCAATAAAGAGTCACACTGTTATATGGACAGCTGGTGTTACCAATAATCCATTCTTCAAGAAAAACAATTTCAAGCTCAATGAACGAGGCAAGGTAATTGTAGATGAGTTCATTAGGGCCGAAGATTCAATTTATGTCATAGGCGATAATGCTGCCACTCAATATTCTGGAATGGCACAAACAGCATTAGATAACGCAGTAGTGGTTGCTGAAAATATTATAAGAATGGAGAAAGGTCTGGCTCCTAAAAAATATAAACCAATAAAACCTATTTCAGTTATTCCTGCCGGCAATTACTGGGCTGCTGTTGTATGGGGAAGGGTTAAAATTCACGGCTGGTTGGGGTGGTCGTTACGCGAAGCAGCTGACTTGATTGCATTCCACAGCTTAGAGCCTTGGTGGAAAGCTGGTGCTCAATGGTTTACCGAATTTTCTGATGAAAATATATGTCCAATTTGTGATAAAAAAGATAAAACCAACCTTTTATAGCTATTTAAGTTAATATATAAGTATGAACGAGTTTCAAAAATCATACTCGATGCTTAATAAGGATCAGAAAAAAGCTGTAGATAACATCGAAGGGCCTGTTCTAGTTATAGCTGGCCCAGGAACCGGAAAAACCCAACTTCTAACCACAAGGGTAGCTAACATAATTGCCAAAACTGACACAGATGCTAGTGAAATACTTTGTCTAACATTTACCGAGTCTGGTGCATCAAATATGAGATCTAGACTAAACAACATGATAGGCAAGGATTCATATTCAGTAAACATAAATACTTATCATGGGTTCGGGAATGACCTAATTAGAAACTATTATCAGTTTTTTCCAGATTACAAAATTACCAAGCCTGCTGAACAGTTAACGCTAGATAAAATTGTCAGAAAAATACAATCTGAACTACCTTATGGCAACCCTATAAAAGGTGATGTATTTATAAGGTCAATCAAGAAAATAATATCAAATGCAAAGCGTGAATTTTTAACACCTGAAGATTTGTTAAAAATCGCCAGAAGTAATCTTGATTACCTAAATATCATTAGCGAATCAGTAGCCATGAAATTTCATAACTTTGAAAGGATTAGTAAAAAAACATCCGTTATATTCATTGAACTATACAAAGATTTGTTAGCCACTGAAACCGATAACCAAGATCTTTCAGGCATGATCACAGGCGAGCTAAAACATGCACTAGATTCACTCAGCGAAACAAATAAAACAAGTGGGTTAACAAAATGGAAAAATCGATGGTTAGAAAAAAATAGCAGCAATCAATTGGTTCTGAAAGGAATATCTCAAAATAAAAAAATTGAATCACTTGCTGATGTTTACAGTAGCTACGAAAAAGAGCTTCAAAAACATGGTATATACGACTATGACGATATGATTGGGCTAACCATTACTGCACTCGAAAACAATGATGAGTTCAGATACAACATTCAAGAAAAATATCAGTATATTTTATTAGATGAATTTCAGGATACAAATGGAGCCCAATTTAAATTAGTAGATTTACTTACCAGCAACCCATTATTCGAAGGCAGGCCAAATGTAATGGCAGTGGGTGATGATGATCAGGCAATTTACTCATTCCAAGGAGCAAATTACTCCCATATGGCTAACTTCTATAAAAAATATAAAGACGTAACAGTGATAACTCTTAACGATAACTACCGTTCAATCCCAGATATTATAAATCTTGCAAAATCTGTTAGCGGCCAGATTGAAGAAAGACTGGTGCTGCCCAATATGGCATCTAAGAATCTTATTGCCAATAAAAAGAATCAAGCCAATCAATTAAAAAGAGTTAGCTTTAATTCGGAGATCAGTCAGTTCGGATATATTGCTAATCAAATTAAAGAGAAAATAGACAGCGGGATTCCTGCTAGAGAAATTGCGATTATAGGTCGTAAGCATAAAAATCTGGTTCCGATAGTACCTTACCTCCATAAAAACGGAATTAAATTAAGGTATGAGAAAAAAGAGAATATACTTGAGGATCCCCATATCTCGATACTTGTAGTTATGGCAAAGCTTGTTCTGGCTCTTAAACATTCAAAAAAATCAGAGCTTAATGCTTTATGGCCAGAAGTTCTATCGGCTAACTTTTTTTCCATACCAACATCCAAACTATGGGAAATATCATGGGATGCTTTTGACAACAAAAAAGAGTGGAGAGATATATTAATAGCCGATCCTTCAACCAAAAATATTTGCCTTTTCTTTTATAGGCTATCGCTATTATCGGAGGAAGAAACACTTGAATCTATGTTAGATTATCTTATAGGGATCAAAGATCTGGATCTTAATGAGACTGAACAGACTATTTTTACTTCTGGTTTCTATAAATACTATTTTTCTGAAAAAGCTCAAACTGAATCAAGCATAACTTTCTGGGAACTGTTGCAAAACCTAACTGTCCTCAGGCAAAGGTTAAGAGACTATAGCGCAAACCAAGAAGACGGCCTCAAGCTAAAAAACTTTATTGAATTTATTGATGAGAACAATAAGTCTGAAATAAAGATTATGAATAATAGTCCTATGATTGAATCTGAGGATGCCGTATATATATCTACCGCCCATAGCGTAAAAGGTCTAGAATTCAATACTGTGTTTGTTATAGATACCCTAGAATCAGTCTGGGGAGGTAAATCTAAGGATGAAGCAGATAAAATAACTAGTCCCCCAACTTTAGAAATTCTACAGTCTATTGGGACTAATGAAGATGAAAGAATAAGACTTTTCTATGTGGCTATTACTAGAGCCAAAAATTCATTAATTATTACTGACTATGACAAGACCAGCTCAGACAAAAATACGGTCAAATTAAAATACTTAGCTGAATATGATGACGCAGAAGGCAACACTATTAGTCCATATCTACCTGAGACTAATAGTGTAGTAGTTTCAAGCAGAGGAAATACGCCTACAATAAACGAAATGATTTCATATTGGCAATCACGCCATGAAGATGGAATCAAAGAAATAAAACTTAAAGACATGCTCAGCGAAAGATTAGAAAACTTCAAACTAAGCCCAACTAATCTAAATAAGTTTACCAATGTCGAGAGAGAAGGACCTAGATCTTTCTTTATTGATAGCTTATTAAAATTTCCCAAAGCTAAATTTCCAATTGCTGAGTATGGGACATCTATCCATAAGTCGCTGGAATGGCTCTACAAAGAATCAGCTATCACAAAAGAGAAGCCATCACTAGAGAAGCTACTTGATATTTTTCATACCAATCTTGAGTCTAAAGATATATCAGAAAGTGAAAAGAAACTACTCGAAAAAAGAGGCGACCACGCACTGGCAATATATCTTAATCAGGCAAATCTAGATGAGTCAGATATGGTTTTATCTGAAGTTCCTTTTGCTGCTGAGCATGTATTCATTGGAGATGCACACATATCTGGAAATATCGATAAATTAATTATTGATACTAAGAAAAGAACAGCTACAATAGTTGATTACAAAACAGGTAAAAGCTATTCAAAATGGACATCTGACGTTAAGCTGCACAATTATAAGAGACAAATGTATTTCTATAAACTAATGATAGAATCGTCTAACACATATAAGAAATATAAAGTCGTAGATGCTTATCTGGAATTCGTAGAGCCTGATCAGGACGGGAATATACATAAACTCCACATGGTATTCGATGACAAGGCACAACTTGAAACAAAAGGCTTAATTGAGTCGGTCTATAAGAAGATTGTAGAACTTGATCTGCCTGACATCTCTAAATACCCAAAGACTTTAAAGGGCATAAAGTTGTTCGAGCAAGACTTATTAAAAAATAGCTAATAAAAAAACACCTCCAAAAAGGAGGTGTTTAATCATAATAAATTTAAATTATTATTTTTTCTTAACGACCGACTTAGCAGCAACTGGCTTAGTCTTTGAATCTTTTTCAGCATAAAGCAAGCTGTAAAGATTGATGGCAATTATAGCGCCGACTACTGGACCTAGAACGTATACTGTCCAACTGAATGAGTGTACACCTAAGGCAACAGCAGGGTTTATAAGAGCATTTGAAGCTGATGAAGCGACAAGTACACCAACTGCGTATGCAGCACCGCCTACGGCAGCAGAAACAGTTCCTACGTAATTTTTATATACAGATGCAGCAACAACTAGAACGAAGATGAATGTTCCAATAGCTTCTGCAACTAAAGTTCTAGTTGAGTAATGAGCAGCTATATTTGGCAGCTTATTGTTAATAAGATAAGAGAACAATAGGTATGCAAGATATGCACCTAGGAACTGCATTACTACATTTAATAGTAGTTCAAGAGTCTTAATCTTCTTAACAGTCCAAAGAGCAACTGTTAGTGCAGGGTTGAACTGTGGAATCCATCTAGCATTTGCTTGTTCTTCTTCGAAATTAGCAAAAAAGATAAGCCCTGTATATGCAAGACCAATAGCTAAAGCTATAAAGTATGCAATTCCAATAGCGGAACTCTTAACTGCTAATACAACTAGTGTAAGCAAGGCTGTTCCTATAAGTTCGGTAGCCAACATGGCATACATTTTTTTCTTCATTTTAATAACCCTCCAAGGAAATTTAATTGATAAAAAAATATTAACATGTTAGCAGTTAGCTGTAAAGCATTTATGCACAAGAATGAGTAAGACTAGAAGACTAGATTGTATCAGGCATTCGGGCTAGTAGATCTAGAGTTCCGTCAGTTAAAGTCATAGCTGCCATAACCGACCACGCAACTGATGCTGCTATAAATCTTTGCTGATCATTTTCTTTCTCATAACAAGCTTTAGCTACATCCACTACGTTCCATAGATCAAGGCAGAAGGCTTTGCTTCTATTATCAGTTTTAGCATCAAACTCATCAGTATGAAGTGTAGTTCCAGGTTCAGCGTTAATTACCAGAAATGCTGTATTGGCGTTATTATCTAATTTAGGTGCTCCTAACTTATTAGCTGTCTGGATTAGGGCTAACATGTCTTTCTTTGTAGGCAAGTAAGTATCTTTTTCTGTAGCTATAAATTTAGCATCATCAAAAACTTCCCGAGCGGCCTTCATTAGATACTTGTCCTCTCCAAATGCGGCCGTTAGTAGTTCTTCTGTTATAGACTGAGCTGCTTTAGCTCTCTTTTCATTCAAAAATATTTTTAGGATATCCTTAGCTCCATCAACTGCACCACAACCTGTTTTCTCTTCAGTTGCATGTTCACCCTGATGATTACCAACACTATACCCAAGTTTTTCAGTTACTTCAGCCGCAGCATCGAAACCAGTTTCAAATAACGAGTTGTTCACAACACTGCCGCGACCAACCTCAACAATTCCATGAACAATAGCTAATCCAATATTGCCGGCAGGAAATTGTGGCCCTAGTGGTCTTTGGAAGTCTGATACCTTATCTGAATCATATCCAAGCTTCTGCCCAGCATGAATACATCTAACAGGAGCATCTTTTTTAGTTTTAATGTACGACACAGATAAAACCTCGGCTGCACGACTAAGTTCGTTTCTGTCAATTTCCGAATCTGCAATTCTTTGATCTAACGAGATGGCACCTGACCAGATTTCTTTACCAGACGATCCAGGTACAATTTGATCAATATTTCCAAGGGCAACGATCTTTGCTCCCATGTATGAGATTTCACCTAATCTGCTTTTGATGTTCTCTAATGAATTACTTTTAATTTTAGTAGCTTTTTCAGGGTTACTTGAACCAGAAATAGCTGTCATAAATTCTTTAGAATTCATAATCTATATGCTCCGCTTATATTATTTAATGAAATTTAAGATTTTATTTTAAATCGATGCAAGTAAAAAATCAATAGTTTTTTTGTCTACCATATATAATGCGTAGTGAGATATATCACAGACACTATATGTGGATATGGCAGATAATAAAAATATGGATAAAGAGATTATAAATTCAAGCGAGCAAGCTAAAAATAGTAATCAAAAAGTAGTAATAATCGAAAGAGTAGCTGACTTTTTCAAGAAAAATAAAGGGCGTGAAATAAATTATTCCGACCCATATGACAACATAATAGATTTTGATCCGTATCTAGCTCTAGATATTTTAAAACTTGGTGAGGAAATGCCAATATCTAGAGATGCCTACGCCAAAGGTGTAGCTGATGGTGTAGCTGTGATAATTGAAATGCATAGAAAGCAAGAGTCGGCTAGAATAATCCCAATTCAAAAAGCTTTAGGAAATTCAGCTTTAAAGACTAGAAACGATTTCGATACTAATTAATATTGTATTAGCTTCTGCTGCGACGTTTTAATTGTGCAACTTGAAGTCTAATGCTGTTACGGTCGACCATTTTTTGAGCCTTTTCTAGGCTGATCTCATCTTTAGCTTCATTTTTCATCTTTATAGCAAGATCTAAAGATTTTTTAACTTCAGCTTCATTGATCTCGTTAGAATTATCGGCTTCGTCAACAAGTACTCGGATAATATTATTAGCAATCTCAATAACCCCACCATGAGTGGCAAAATGTTCCATTACGGCATCTGTATCTTTTGGATTTTTTCTAATAGAAATTATTCCATTTGTAGCTGCACTAATTAGGGGCATATGATTAGTTAGTACACCAATTTGACCATCGGCAGTAGGCAAGATAACCTCATACACATCATCATCATATTTAACCCCTGATAGAGTGACTAGCTTTAAGTGAATCATTATTTCTTTTCGTCTTCCTTGACTTCAGATATTGCACCCTTCATATAGAATGCTGATTCAGGCATATTATCGTGCTTGCCATCAAGTATTTCTCTAAAACCAACGATTGTGTCTTTTAGTGATACATATTTACCTGGTTTACCAATGAATACTTCAGCAACATGAAAAGGCTGGGTTAGGAATCTTTGAATTTTTCTTGCTCTAGAAACTGTTAGCTTATCCTCCTCAGATAATTCTTCCATTCCTAGAATAGCGATTATATCTTGAAGATCTTTATATCTTTGCAAAATCTTCTGGACTTCTCGAGCTACATTATAGTGTTCCTCGCCAACAATTTCAGGATCTAGAATAGTTGAAGTTGAGTCTAGTGGGTCTACGGCAGGATAAAGGCCAAGTTCAGTTAGAGCTCTAGAAAGAACGATTGTTGAGTCAAGGTGAGCAAAGGTTGTAGCTGGAGCTGGGTCAGTCAAGTCGTCGGCAGGGACATATACAGCTTGAACGGATGTAATTGATCCAGTTTTAGTAGAAGTAATTCTTTCTTGCAAGCTACCCATTTCCTGCGCTAGGTTCGGCTGATAACCAACAGCTGATGGTAGACGGCCAAGTAGAGCTGATACTTCAGCACCAGCTTGAGTGTAACGGAAAATGTTGTCCACGAATAGGAGAACATCATCCCCCTTGTCTCTAAAGCCTTCAGCGATAGTTAGACCTGAAAGCGCAACTCTAAGACGAGCTCCAGGTGGCTCATTCATCTGACCAAATACTAGAGATGTCTTATCTAATACTCCAGACTCTTCCATTTCATAATAAAGATCGTTTCCTTCACGAGTACGCTCACCAACTCCTGCGAAAACCGAATAACCACTATGGTATTTAGCGATGTTATTTATAAGCTCTGTAATAAGTACTGTTTTACCTACACCAGCACCGCCAAAAAGACCAACCTTACCACCTTTTGTGACAGGACAGATAAGATCTATTACTTTAATACCAGTTTCAAGTATTTCAACACCTCCAGATTGTTCAACTAGTGGTGGTGGTGACTTGTGAATTTTTGAATATTCTTTAAACTTGCCGCCCTTGCCATCAATCGGGTCGCCAATAACGTTAAACATACGGCCCAAAGTTTCTTTACCGATTGGAACCTGAATTGTTGTTCCAGTATCGATAACTTCTGTACCTCGTTCTAGTCCATCTGTTGAGCCAAGCGAGATTGCTCTAACTGAAGACTCGCTTAAGTGCTGTGCAACTTCAAGTACGATAGTTCCTTCCTCGGTTTTAATGTGTAGCGCGTTGTATATTTTCGGTAGATTCCCATCACCAAATTCTACGTCAACTACAACACCTACTATTTGGCTTATTGTCCCGTTCTTAGTTTTTACTTTAGTATCCATAATTTCCTCCTAGTCCTTTAATGCTTCTACTCCGCCAGATATTTCGGCTAACTCTCTAGTAATACCGGCTTGGCGGGCTGTGTTAAATTCTAATGTTAAATCTCCAATAATATCATTTGCGTTATCGCTGGCATTCTTCATAGCCATCATTCTCATTGAATGTTCACTTGCTAAGCTCTCAAGCAAACATTGCCATAACTGAACCTCTAATAGTCTTTCAGCTACACTATCAATAACTTCTTCAGCTGAAGGCTCAAAGTTACTAAACTGATACTTATAGTCTAGATTTTCGCTAGCTTGAGCCGTACTAGCTGGAAGCAAGCTTAGTGAAGTTGCAGTCTGAACCAAGTTTGATTTGTATTTAGTGAAGACGATAGATATTTCATCAGCTTTTTTTAATCTGAACTCATCCAATATTGTCTTAAGGATTGGCCTTATATCGTTCGGCGTTGGATTATCTCCAAAAGCAGGATAAACAGCAAAAAGTTCGACTCCATTTAGCCTCCTTACAAACTGAGCGCCTTTTTTCCCAATTGTTATGACTTTAGCATCAATCTTTTTCTCTTTGTCTTCTAAAATTGAATGAGCTAATATTTTAAGACTATTGGCGTTATATGCTCCTGCTAGACCACTATTACTAGTAATTACTATGTATAGTCTGGATTTCAATTTACGCGGTTCAAAAAGAGGATGTCGCTCAACTTCTTGGAGTGAAGACATTCTAGCAAGCAGTGAATAGGCAAGCTCTTGGTATTCACGACTACGCTTAGCATTTTCCTGAGCTCTTCGCATTTTACTGGCAGAAACTAGTTCCATAGCCTTGGTAATCTGGCGAGTATTTTTAACTGATGATATGCGCCTTTTTAGGGCGATTGTGCTAGCCATTAAGAATTAACTTTAGCTCCTTCAGTTTTGTTATATCCAGCAGCGATTTTTACCGCAATAGACTTAACTTTCTTAACAATATCCTCACTTGGTTCATTTCCAGTATCTATAGCCTTAATAACCTCAGGGTGATTCTTCTTAATGTCTCGAAGCAAACTATCCTCAGCGGCTTTGATCTTATCTACAGGAACTTTATCGAATATGCCTTCAGTTGCAGCTAGTAAAGAGCAATACATTTCCCAAATTGCTTTAGGTGAATACTGAGCTTGTTTAAGCATTTCAGTCAGTCTTTGGCCTCTTTCAATTCTTTGCCTTGTGTCAGCGTCTAAGTCGGTAGAGAACTGAGCAAATGCTGCGAGCTCTCTAAACTGAGCTAAGTCGATTCTTAGTGATTTAGCAACAGATTTAACAGCTTTTGTTTGAGCGGCTCCACCAACACGTGATACAGATAGCCCAACAGATATAGCTGGTCTAATACCCTGATAGAACAGGTTTGTTTCCATGAAAATCTGTCCATCAGTAATAGATATTACGTTTGTTGGGATATATGCAGATATATCTCCAGCTTGAGTCTCAATAATCGGTAGGGCAGTTAGACTTCCAGCGCCAAGCTTGTCGCTCAGTTTAGCGGATCTTTCGAGTAATCTTGAGTGAAGATAGAAAACATCACCTGGGTAAGCTTCTCGGCCCGGTGGACGTCTAAGCAAAAGACTCATTTGTCTATAAGCAACAGCATGCTTAGAAAGATCATCATAGATTATTAGAGCATGTTGTTTGTTGTCTCTAAAGTATTCACCCATGGCACAACCTGAGTAAGGTGCTAGATAAAGTAGAGCTGCTGAGTCGGATGGACCAGTAGCAACAATAATAGTCTGATCCATTACTCCTTCACGTTTTAATCTCTCGACTAGTCTTGCAACCTTAGACATTTTTTGTCCAATAGCAACATAGATATTTATAACACCGGTTTTTTGACGATGCTGGTTAATCATAGTGTCAATAGTGATAGCAGTTTTGCCGGTTTGACGGTCGCCAATAATTAGCTCTCTTTGACCACGGCCGATAGGAACCATAGCGTCGATTGCGGCAATACCTGTCATCAATGGCTCATTAACACTTTTACGGTCTAGAACTCCTGGTGCAGTCTGTTCAACTCTTGCTCGAAGTTTAGTCTTAATAGGATCTCCGCCATCGATTGGATTACCGAGCGGATCAACAACTCTTCCGACCATTTCAGGCCCAACAGGAACTTCCATGACCTTTCCAGTTAGTCTCACTTTAGCACCAGCCTTAATAGCCGAGTCATCTCCTAGGATTACAGCACCAATTTCATCTTCACCTAAGTTAAATGCGAAAGCTGTAAGGCTAGAGCTATCAGTTCCTTCAATTTCTATGATTTCGTTATAGCCACAATTACGCAGACCGTAAATCCAGGCGATTCCATCACCAACTCTTGTTACTACGCCAACTTTTTCAATTTCAGGTCGAGCTTTTAGCTCTTCAATTGCAGACCTAATGTCCTTTGATAGTTCTTTTATGGATAATTCGCTCAAAACTTTATTCCTTTCCTTATTTCTATGATGCTAGGGTTAGTTGCTTAAATTTACTCAGTTTGCTAAGTATACTAATGTCCATTTGATCATTTGCTGTACTTATCTTAATTCCGCCAACTAAACTTGGATCATGTTCCATGATCAAATTTATATTCTTAGCATTAGGGTAAATTTTCTTAATTTCAGCTTTAATGTCTTGCTTGACTGACTCATTGACACTAAAGGCAGAGCTAACTGTGGCTTCAACAATTCCTTGCTGAGCCCAATCCTCCTGAACAGTCCTTAGCAGGGAAGACAGCTCTCCAGTACGACCTTCATCTAGCAGGTATGCAGCTATGTCTTTAGAAAGATTTTTTGGTGGATTGCCGCCAATCGTCTTACTCGAGATTATGCTCGCAATACTAGAGATAGAAGCTTTCATCCTAAGCAGTCTTTCCTTTAAGAATCTTGTCTAATATTTGTGAGTCTTTTTCGGGATTTATCTTTTCTCCAACGATAGCTTCTGTAGCTTCTGAAATTAGACCGACTAGATCTTTTTCCAATTTCTTTTTGGCTCTTTGAGTATTCTGATCAATAGTTCTATTAGCATCGTCTAATATGGCATCGGCTTTATTTTTAGCTGACTCCTCAGATTCAGCTACAATAGATTTAGCCTCATCCTTTGAGTCAGATATTATCTTATCGGCATCTTTTTGAGCTTTGTGTAGCAGTTCATCAGTCTTTGAGATTAACTCATCATTCTTTTTCTGCATCTCAGCTCCCAACTTAACTCCGGCTTCAATTAACTCTCGTCTATCATTAAGGACTTTTAAAATAGGCTTGAAGGCGAATCTTTTAAGAACCCAAAGAACTATAAGAAAAGTTACAAGCTGAATAATAAGCGCCTGGAGGTTAACTCCGAGGGCACCTATACCAGAAGATTGATCTGCAAAATTTGTATAATTCATTTAAAAAAATATTCCTTACTTAACGATGAAAATTGATGCAAAGGCTAGTAGCGCCATAAGCTCAATGATTGCTACGAAAACTAAAGCCTGTCCTAAGAACTTAGTAGCCTCAGGATTTCGTCCAACAGCTTGCATATAGCTTCCGCCAACTAGACCGATTCCAATAGCAGGTCCAATAAGACCTCCACCGATCATAAGACCTTTACCAATTATTGCTGTATTGATTGTTTCTGCGAGTATCAACATATTAAATTTATCTCTCCTTATTAATTAATTTATGATTCATTTAAAAAAATGCAAACTATGCTGCCAATTTGGCGCTCCCGTTAATTGTTTCAGGTATGGCATCATCGGTCAAGTGTTCTTCAGTTGAATGGTTTACGGCAATTGCCAAATACATGACCGAAAGTATGACGAATATATATGCTTGAAGAGCACAGATGAAGATTTCAATTAGCGTAAATGGAGCTGCAGTTAGTGGTGCGATGAATCCTCCTAGGTAAGAGAATACAGAAATTATAATTTCGCCGATGGTTACATTCAAGAAAAGTCGAAGCGAAAGACTAATTACTCTTGTCGCATCGGTTAACATCTCCAGTATTCCAATAATGAAGTAAAGTGGATTAAGAGGGCTACCGATAAAGAAGTGACCGAAGTATTCCTTGAATCCAGACTCTTTGATAGACGAGTAATACACATAGCCCATAGTAACTATTCCGATTGCTAAAGTTGCATTAAGATCTCCAGTGAAGGCTCTAAGTAAAGGGTTGTCTCCAATCGCAAAAGATTCGCCTACTCCTGGAATTAAGCCCAGCCAGTTATTCATCAGCAAAAAGAAGAAAAGCGTTACGAAATAAGGCACGTATTTATAGGACCGTTCTCTATCTTCGAAACTTGTCTCGACTAAGTTGCGAATAAATTCAACCCCCGCTTCAATGACTTGAATTAGTCCACCCTTAGGATGCAAAGTTACATGCCGAGCAGCCCAAATTAGCAAGAAACACATTATCGCTGAACAGACCCAACCATAAAAGATTGAATTTGTAATTGCGAGTGGGCCTATGTGGAATAGCGGTAAAGAAGTGATGTGAACAACCGGACCAGATGACGCAAAGAGGTTTAACATTATTTTTTACTCCCGTCTTTAGAGCTGAGGTTATTAAACTGAACGTAGAACTTTCTAATCATCAAAAAAGATAAAGTTAGCGATATCACAAAACCAACAAGAAGTAAGGCTGGAGATGTTTTAAATTTAGAGTCTAGGTAGTATCCACCAAGTATTGGAGCTAGAAAAACTATTGCTAACTGCCAGCTCATGCTAGCCGCTATAGCAATAAAATTACTCCTAGCAATAAGAGTTGAGTTGATTGACTGGTGATCACTAGTGTTAGTAGTCGTCGTCGATTTCGGCGCGGCTTTTTTATTCATTTCGACTTATTATAACAGGTTAAGTACTGCTCAATCAAGACTAGTAGATTTTTACTTGATAATATATACTTAGTAGTATGAGTGATACTCCAATAGTAACAATTTACAGCGCTTCCTGGTGTGCTTTCTGTCATGCTGCTAAAGACTATATGGATAGTATAAGCGTTAAGTATGAAGATAAAGACGTAGATAGCGATAAAGCTATCGCACAAGAATCAATCGATAAGTCTGGTCAGATGGGGATCCCGGTTATCGATATTGCAGGTGACATTATTGTTGGATTTAACCGACCTAAGCTAGATGAGTTGCTGAAAAAGCATAAACTAATCAAATAAACCTTAACAACTAAAATAATATTGTAAATTTAACTATTTTATGGTAAAATATTGCCATAAATCAATGATTGCGGAGATTTTATGAGCGAATTCGAAAAACACGAATTTTTTAATCCTGGAAACATTGAGCCAGAAATGACTCTTTTTGAGCCAATTGACAATCCATCATTAGAAGCACTCTTAAGGCTTGTCGAGATTACTAAAAAAATTGATCCTAAACGAGTATATCAACTTTTCAGTCCTGAAGATCCTGAACGTAAATTTATTGAACAATTGATTAGAAATGAAGAAGTTGAAGCCGCCAAGGCAAGTGAAGTTGAATTCGTTAAAAGTCTATCCTTAGTAGAAGAACTAAAAGCTATTGTTGAAATTGAGAATTTTGACCCTCTAACTGAAGCGATAATCGCAAATGACCCTGCTGATGAAGAAATGGTTCCAAGCGGAATTAATGCTTTTGGAGTTGACATCAATGAAAAAAATAACGCTAGGACTGTTTTAAGGAGAGAAAAAAGACTAAGATATTTCTTAGGTCGAATCGCTGCTCACTACAATACTTCGGATGATAAAGATAAAAAGATTTCAGCTTAACAATCTATTTTAGTGTTAATATAATTAGATATTATGTCGTTTGAAGATTTTAAGACCAAAGACTCTGTAGTCATCGTCTATACTGGTGACGGAAAAGGCAAAACCAGCGCTGGGTTGGGGTTGCTGGTTAGAGCCCTAGGAAATAGATGGCATGTAGCATTTATTCAATTCATAAAATACTGGGGTGTAAGTGAGCATGTTATGCTCCGTGATATAGCGCCCTTATTTAAGGACGACCTTTACTTCTACAAAGGAGGCAAAGGATTCTATAATGCAGGTGACTTAAGCGCTGGAGAAGTTAGTGAAGAACAGCATAAGGCAGCTGCCGAGGCAACATATAAAGAGGCTTTGAAGGCAGTATCTTCAGGTAAATTTGAATTAGTTATTTGTGACGAAATTAACAATGCCGTCCATGATGGATTATTGACCATCAAACAACTATCAGAGCTTATAGATTCTAGAACCAAAACAACTAGTATCTGCTTAACTGGCAGGAATTTTCCTGATGAGCTTATTGATAAGGCTGATATTGTAACTACTATGACAAAAGTAAAACATCATTTTGATGAAAAGTTTCTAGCCAATAAGGGTATTGATTACTGATTATGAGCGAATCGAGAGTGATGGCTCATGACTACCCTAATATTGATATCTTTTATAACGATGCCAGCACGCACGCCCAGAACACCTTAGCTTTAGTTCAAAGGAGATTCGCTAAGTGGGATAATGGGCCAAGGATAGAATATCACCAAACATCCCCTAATATTGATGACTTCAAAGATACCCTAATTACGGCTGTTGAGAAAAAAGATGGACAAACTATTACTGGAGCAATTTCTGGTGATGGATCTATAAATAACATCATGCAAATAATGCAGGACCCAGATACTTCTGAAGTTGTTAGGGATTCTCCTCTATGGACACCTGGTGGCGGTAATGCAGTCAACTTATTTCGAGCCTTGACTCACCGTATATATGACCGTCATCCGGATGAGGTAATTAGAACCGGTGAAATAGATGAGTTCTATCCCCTCAACATAAGAACATACAGCCCCGATGGAATAGAATCTGAAAAACTAGCGGCTACAATCTTTAGTGTTGGCGCAATGGCGCTTGCAGCAAGTTATCTAAATATGGAAGAACACAGAAGCTCAAGATTAAGGAATAGACGAGGTGGTGAAATTATCGCTGACCCCATACAGATACTCCATGGCCTAAAAGCTTCAGACGAATATCTTATGCTCGATCAAGAAAAGGGAGCTCGTAATGTTTATGACAATATATTCATAAACTCTCCATGGAATGCCAAAATTATTTATGCTAGAGATGTTAAATTAACTGGACCGGCTTTCAATTTAGAGGTAGCAAATAAGAAAGCATTAGGAGTAGTGGAAGCAATTGCAAGATTGGCTATAGGTAAAGCCAAGGGAAGCTACCTATGTGATCAAAAATCTTTCACTGTACTTTCCGATACCATGGCCCAAGTTGACGGAGAAGCCTGGAGTATAGCTGCTGGCACAGTATTTGATGTTGGCTACTCAAAAGAACCAATAAAAGTTGTTACAACTGTTACCGACCTTTAGCTGTCATCTTGAATAGCTTAACGGAATAAAAAACTAAAAAACTAGCTATCGTAAAGATAATTGTTGGAAAAATTATTATCAGTATGGCTATAGGGAAATAGTAAATTGGTTTTCGAACTACATTTTGCCTATCTAAAGATCCTAGTTCTATTCTATAGCCATAAGTCCTAAAACTTCTATTCATATACTCCCAGTATTTAGGCCAGTAAAAAAAAGAATCTCCATCCATAGAAATTCTCAACCTATCTACATAATTAGATGCCAGGCCGTTAGATGAAAGCAAAATGGCCAAATCCTGATCTTCATGAACTTTTTTATCGTCATTACAGGCTTCATCAACAACAGTTTTCCATGCCGATGTGCGGATTGCCATATTCGCACCCCACAGAGCCTGTATTCTCATAATTCCTGTGGCTCCAACTAAATAAACTCTTGACCATAACCCTGAATAGTAGTTTGGTAATAGTTGAATTCCAAATAATTTAGGTAGTGCCTGAGTATAACCAGGTCCAGTAATAGCATCTATTTTTTTGTCCTGAAAAGTCTCTATAACTACTTGAGTCCAATTTGTATTTAGAACTGAGTCTGCATCTATGCGTCCAATAATATCTGTCGTTGCAGAGTTAAGCCCTTTGGTTCTTGCAAATCCTTGTCCTTGACTGCTTTCCTTAACAACTCTTACGAATTTATATTTTTTAGCTATAGCTACTGTATTGTCAGTGCAATTATTATCTACAAGAATGACTTCATTAGGCATTAATGTCTGATTATTTATAGAGTCAAGACACTTTTTAATATGGCGCTCTTCGTTATATGCTGGTATAACTATAGATAACGTTAATGGTTTATTATTTGATTTCACTTTAAAAATATTAACAAATAAGAACCCTAAAACATATGAAATATTTAGATCGGATCAAATCATATAAAATAAAAAGCTGGAAAAAATTGAGTTTTGCTTATAAATTTTTGGTTATTTTTGCAATCCTAATAGGCACAACAACAGCTGGTTTATACTCTATTGCTTACTGGTATCAGCAAAAGCATAAGCATGAGCCTATGAGCCTAGGAGTAACTTTCATTGCAGACTATGCTAATTATCTTGGAGTAGATCCACATAAAACTTTTCTAGCACTAAGAGACGACCTTGGATTCAAAAGATTTAGACTTGTTAGCTTTTGGGACAATATTGAAAAAACTCCTGGGAACTACGACTTTAGTGAGCTTGATTGGGAATTTCAGCAGGTTAATGCAGTTCACGGCAAGGTTAGCCTGGCTATTGGGCTTCGGCAGCCAAGATGGCCTGAATGTCATATGCCAGATTGGGCATCAAGAGAACCGACAGCTAAATGGTATCCTCAGCTAATTAATTATATGACTGCTGTAATTAATAGGTACAAGAATAACCCAGCACTGGCCAGCTATCAGCTAGAAAACGAATATTACTTAAGTGTATTTGCAAATTGTCCTGATTCAACCAAACAAAGACTAATTAATGAATTTAGTTTAGTTAAAAGATTAGATAACAAAACTCCGGTAATCATTAGTCTTTCTAATAATTATCTTGGAATACCGTTAAACCAGCCTAGGCCTGATCAGTATGGTGTGTCAGTCTACAAGCGAGTTTGGGATAAGACAGTCACCCATAACTATTTCGAATATCCATTCCCCAGCTGGTGGTATGCATCAAGAGCAGGGCTTACCGAAATATTCACAGGCAAAACTAGCATGCTTCATGAACTACAAGCTGAGCCTTGGCCTCCAAATGGAGTTATAGGATCTAGTCAGGATGAACTATCCAAGTCGATGAATGCGAAATTGCTATCCGCAAGGCTTAAGTATGGTGAAGAAAGCGGATTTAGAGATATTGATCTTTGGGGCGGTGAATGGTGGTACCAACAGTTAATATTGCATAATAATCCAAGCCTGTGGAACGTTGTAAAACAGTCTGTTAATCAAGTGAATATTAACAACCAAAAGCTTTAAGCAAAATAAACCAAGTCCAGGTTATCCAATCATAAATCAAAAATTCCTTGGACTAATTTATAGAATTATCAAAAATAACTGTAAAATATTACTAGATTAGAGCATAATATAAACGTTATGGCAAAAAAGAAACCTGAGAAAAAAAGAATCACCAATAAGCGAGCTAGTCATGACTATTTTCTCGAAGACAGTTTACTGGCTGGAATTATTCTGACTGGTGCTGAA
>Ga0194055_10000801_pt1 | contig 25549 bp, 21 predicted proteins | sample SepL449m_MetaG_FD_155482 | JGI IMG/M metagenome (GOLD analysis project Ga0194055, IMG submission 155482) | Anoxic zone freshwater microbial communities from boreal shield lake in IISD Experimental Lakes Area, Ontario, Canada - Sep2016-L442-9m | ecosystem: Environmental > Aquatic > Freshwater >... | reverse complement strand
CTCAGCTTGACCGACTCGAGGTCGATTCCTAGGTCCTTGAAGATAGCCTTGGCGTTCGTCAAGGTGGCGATGTCACCTAGGATAGCCTTGCGGCGATCGCCGTAGCCTGGTGCTTTCACAGCGGCGATGTTTAGGATGCCTCGCATCTTGTTGATGACGAGCGTTGCCAGAGCATCTCCATCGACATCTTCTGCGAGGATCAGGAGAGGCTTCTTGGATTTGCTGATCGCTTCGAGAAGTGGGATCAGCTTCTTGTTGTTGCTGATCTTTTCTTCATGAATGAGGATGTAACAATCTTCGAGTTCCACGGTCACGTCGTCTTGATTGGTGACGAAATGAGGGGAGAGGAAGCCGCGATCAAACTGCATTCCTTCCACGACTTCGACGGTGGTCTCGCTGCCACGGCCTTCCTCGACCGCGATCACCCCGTCCTTACCGACCTTGAGGAACGCTTCCGACAGAACGTCACCGATCGCGGGATCGTTATTTCCAGCAATGGTCGCAACTTGCCTGATTTCTTTCTTGCTCTTCGCGTCGATGGGGGTGGCCATCTTGTCGATCTCGGCGTGGACGACTTCCACGGCTTTGGCGATACCTCGAGCGAGGGACATCGGGTCGGCACCCGCAGCGATCATTTTCAGCCCTTCGCGGAAAATCGCTTCGGCCAGAACAGTCGCGGTGGTGGTCCCGTCGCCAGCGACATCGTTGGTCTTGCTGGCAGCTTCTTTGACGAGTTGGGCCCCGAGATTTTCGAAGGGATCATCCAGCTCGATTTCTTCTGCAACCGTCACGCCGTCCTTGGTAATCCTGGGCGAACCCCATCCTTTGTCGAGAACCGCATTGCGGCCGCGCGGGCCCAGCGTACTGCGAACGGCTCGCGCCAACTTCGAAACGCCAGCCAACAACGGCTGCCGCGCTTCGTCATCAAATACCATCTGTTTTGCCACGATGAACTCCTTGAATGTTATTCAGCCCGATTTGGCAGTCGAACTCAGTGTTCTGGTCCTCCTAGCAAGCCGCGTGCCAAGCAGTCTCGGTTTTTTCGTAAGTCCTTTGTTAAGAGTGTTTTACGTATTATCCAAGGATTGTTTGCAAGGGGCCACCTGCCAAAATGGATTTCTCGAAGAAGCGTGCAGGGAGTTCAAAAATCGAATGGAGCTTCGACCCTCAGACATCGGATTGCCACGTGTACTGGCAGCGGCTAATCCTCCAGCAGGACACCGCCAGCAGGACGGCAGCTCCTCCAAGCAGGCAGGTCACATGCACCCAGGCTGGGGTTCCGTCGGATACGAGTTGTGAGGATCTAAGGGGTTCGGTGATGGGGAAGTCGAGCCATTGAAACAGAAGAGATCGCAAATGGTATGCGGCCGTGAATTTATTGATCACGGCTGGGATCCAACCGAGCACGGCTTCCACCAGAATCGCATAGACAAAAGCAATGACCATCACACGACGTTGGAAAAGGACTCCAAGCAACGAGAAGAGAGCGCCGTGCGCGATCGAGGACAGTCCGCATAGGGTCGCCAGCACCAACCAAGTTTCCGTCGGATTCTTGATTCCCGTCCAAGGGATCGCGAGGGAAACGGCAAGGATTCCACATGACGCGGTCCAAAGCACGGCTACCAAATACTTGCCCAGTAGTACCGAACGCCTGCCACCGGGTCGCACGAGGGAATAAATCCATGTCTGCCCCTCCAGTTCCGAACTGACAATGGGCGTTGCCCACAAGAGCATGCCCAGAACAGTGACCACTTCGGGTACCAAAATGAACAGGATCATGGTGAAGACCAATCCCGGTTCCGGAGGTTCTCGGCCGTCGCGGTACACGTTGTAGGAAACCATCGCCACCAAGGCGACAGGAAAGAGAATCATCGCCAACCAGAGCGAGATCCTCCAAAGGGTCAGCGACCGAAGAATCTCATAGCGCGCCACAGCCAGACAGCCGCTGGCGGCCCGGCCCCAAGAAGATTCGATCGGTCGGATGGATTCTGCCACGTTGCCCATACTCATGATGCGACTCCTGTCGATTGATATGCTCGCTCACCACGATGTTTAGAGACCAGCATTCGAAAGAGAGTGCTGATATCTCCTTCGCTTCCCGTCACACGCTGTATATCGATCGCCCCTTCGTCCACCCACTCGGCAAGTTTCGCGTAGAGTTCAAGAGGTTTTTCGACAGTGACAACCAAACGATCCGAAACGTTATCGCGATGAATGGCCCGTATCCATGACTGTCCTCTCAGTCGTTCTGCCAAGACGTCCCGCTGCGGGGAATCGACGATCACGTCCTGAGGCAAATCTGCAAGCAACCGACGCAGCTCTCCTGCCGTTCCGCTGGCTAGCAACCTTCCACCAAAGATCAAAATAAAGGAATTGGTGATCCGCTCCACTTCATGCAATACGTGGCTTGCCAAAAGCAGACTCTTACCTCGCTTGCTCCAATCGATCAGTAGTTCCGACATTTGGAATCGGCCGACAGGGTCCAGACCATTGAATGGTTCGTCTAGGATGAGTAGCTCTGGATCATGAGCGATCGATTGCGCGAGCTTGCATCGCTGCCTCATTCCTAGGGAGAATGTATGAATCGGCCGGTGTTGCGACGAAGTTAACCCAACCAATTCGAGGACTTCGCCGATGCGCTGTGCAGCTTTGGCCTTTGAGAACCCACTCAGTCGCAATTGCAACATGAGCCACTCTCTAGCGGAGACGCCATGTACCAGCAGATCGGAAGCCGGGCAGAGTCCAATTCTTCGAAGCAAGTTCGCAGATCTCTGAGGGTTTTCCCCGAAAACTTGAACGTGTCCCAAGGTCGGTCGCAACGCTCCAGTGATCAATGAAATCAGGGTCGACTTCCCTGCCCCGTTGGGACCGACCAACGCATAGGCTCCAGGCGGAAGATCGAGATGGAGATCGTTGACTCCAATGACTGTTCCATACATGAGGGATACATGATCGAAATGGAGCAGCGGTTGCTCGACGTGTGCCTCGGCCATGGAAATTCTTATTGGAAAAAGCAGTGGGAAGAAAAGCAGTGGGAAGATAAGGGATGGGTTCGATGAACGTCGATCGATTGGCAATTACGCCTTCAGCATACGAGCGACGCGCCAGTGGGTGATCGAAAAGCCGATGATCGATACGGCTACGACGGCCACCCACGGAGCCCAGTTGAACGTGTCGGTTTGATTCAATCCAAAGATCTGCTGCTGCAAATAACCCAATGTCTCGTAAGGAGACAGTAGCATCCAGGACGAATATTGATCGAATTCATCGAAGCGTGGAGGTCCTCGGCGATTGCGAGCCTGTTCCGAGAACCAAATGACTCGAAAAGAAACCGCGCCAATCACCCAGAATGCAAACCAAGCAAAACCCGCGTAACGGCTTTCCTGCGTCAAGGAGGACAAGGCCAGCGCGACCGCCGTCGTCGGCAATATGAGGACCATGGAAGCAAACACGATACGCAATGGCAAGTCCCACGTTTGAGCGATGGCCCAGACATCGGTCGATAAAAACAGACCTACCAAATAGATCAACAACGCGGGGACCGCCGTCATCATCAATAGTAAAAAAAATACAATCCCCGCCTTGCCAAAGACATATTCCCAAGGCGTGAGCGGGCGCGACAGATACAGTAGATAACCGCGGCTTCGCAAGTCGTAACTAATCAGTCGCGGCGCGACCAATCCCACAACCAAGATCATCCCCAAGGATTGTGGATAGCGAAACAAATTGAACAGTACAAACGTCCAGGCAAAATGTCTGGCCGATGCAGGGTCTGCAATCGCGGATTCCACGTCCAAGCCGGATCGTGTCGCCACCGCTCGCGCGGGAGGCGCGGATAACATCCAACGCACGGCATCTTGTGCCCCAGCCCGGTCAACGGTTTGTTCAAAGCCGCCGACAAAAATGGCTGCCAAAAGTGCTGGCGCCGCCATGAACAACAAGACTCGTTTCAGCCACGCCCCTTTCCAAACGAGATGAATGCCCGTGGTGGCGACGATGAAGGCGCGTGACCATCGCGGCGTTCGAACGCCTTCCCAAGTTCGGTAACCTACATCAAGTATCGGCATAGGGCAGAACCCCTTTACGCAATCGAAATAAAACGAGGAAATGGTTTGGGCCGCCGGTCGACTTCAGGGCTTGTTGATCGGGTCGCTTAGTGTGAATCCAGCACCGGTCAATAGGCCTTTTGAAGTTGCGCTAGTTCGAGTGTTTCGGAGTTTCAATCGATGTTTTCCCTGGCTTATTCGTGCTCGTGCTCCTGCTCGTAATCGTGATCGAGAAACCCCATTCGATTACGAGCACGAGCACCATCCGCCTACGCGGATTGAGCACGAGCACGTGAAAAAGCCGACATAGCGCATCTTCAAAACGTATGCCCCTGGCTCACGGTGCGGTTTTGGATTTAATCAGCAATCCCGTCGCAATGGGTTGGGATCGCATCGTGGACAACGCGATGGGATCCATCACCAAGACCTTTCAGCGGATGATTTAGGCGGATTGGGATGCGATGCGAGACCCGTCGGATCGAGTGGGATGGCCACCACCCCGTATGCTGTTGGATTCCGTAGTCTGAACGGCATCGAGAAAGGCCGTTTCGAGCGAATTGCGGGCTTGATCAACACGTTGGATGAGCACACCACTTTCTCGGCTGGCGCGCCAAATCCGTCGCATCATTTCTGGGCTATCACCGTCGACGGTCAATTCACCCGCCCCGGTTTGCATGGCGGCAACTCCTAATCGTTTGAGCGCATCCAACAATTGCGGGCCATCCGAGACGACATTCAATTGCAAACCGGCCCGAATGGGCTTTTGAAGGTTTGCCAATGTATCAACCAACCGTACCGAACCACCGACCAGGATGACCACTCGATCGCACACCTGTTGGACATCATGCAAAATATGCGTCGACAGAAAAATCGACTTTCCTTTCTCGCGAGCCAGCACCGAGATGCGAGACAGGAACTGTTCCCTTTGAGCGGGATCCAAACCGGTTGTCGGTTCGTCGAGAATAATCCACTGAGGATCATGAACTAAGGCTTGAGCGAATTTCAGTTTTTGGCGCATGCCCGTGGAATAGGTCTCCACATTGCGATAACGCTCCTGAGCCATATCGCAAAAGTCAGCCACTTCGTGCGCCCGGCGAAGTCCTTCTGTCTTTTGCAATCCCGACAATCGCGCCATCATCTGAATGGATTCGATACCTTGTAAGCCATGGATGTAGCAGTCGTCCTCCGGAAGATATCCAATCCGGTCTCGCAAAACGCGCGTCTGTTGAGGCCAATCGCAGTCGAGCACGCGTCCATGACCGCTATTGACCGACACCAGTCCCAAAATCGCTTTGATCAGCGTACTCTTGCCCGATCCGTTGGGACCGAGCAGCCCAACCACTCCCGGAGGGAGAGACAGATTGACATTTTCCAATGCATAGTGCCCTCCATAACGCTTGGTGATGTTGTTGAGCTCCAGGATCGGTTTGCTGGTATCGATGGAAGGATCTCCTTTGGGTGCAGTGGGAGGCGAACAGTCTATCGGACCCTGATGGTAGGATTCTAACTCAACCCAGACGGGCCGTGAAAAATCGCGAAGCAGTTTCGGAAGAAGTTGTCAGGATGATCGCTGGGTTGCGGCCTCACGGAAATCCGCCCTCCCCCGGCTGAATGGCTGGCTGCATCGGTGCGTGTGTGCAGGCAAGGAAAGCGAGTCGGTCGGATGGAATGGGACTTCTGCGGGAGTGGATTCGTCGACGTTTTGCGTTCCTTGGAAAATGGGAGTTAGGAAGTGGATCCCCTACTCCATCGATTGCCGACTCGTCCGATTGCCCAATCGTCCGATCGAAACCGGCAATGGAATGCCTTGCGATGATCTACGGAAGCTAATTTCCCATGAATGAACCGAGTAGGGGCTGCTACAATAAGTCTTCCTCCACCCTTGTTGTCCCGTGCGATCGACATTCCGATCGTTCCTAAAGCCCTGGTCCAAACGAAACGCCCTAGTCCGAACGACGGGTCCTACCTTATGAAAAAGCTTTGGATGGCGATCAAACGCAGATGTCGGTCGATGTGTCTTTGCATCCATCTAGGGGTAGGGCTCGGACTGATCAGTTGCGTCGGCATTTCGCCGAGCGTTGCTCAAGATCTTGAGAGTCCGATTCCCCCCGAGCCATCGGCCGCCGTACTGGCAGCCCAAGCCGAGCGGATCGACGCGATGCAATTCGCTTCACGAGCCACCGTAGGAGTGTTCGGGGTCGACGGTCAAGGAGGCGGCAGCGGCGTTTGCATTACGCCTGACGGGTATGTCCTGACCAACTTTCACGTTTCGAGTCCGTTTGGGCATCGCATGCGTTGCGGTCTCAATGATGGCAGGATGTATGAAGCGGTGGTTGCTGGGATCGATCCGACCGGAGACTTGGCCGTGATCAAAATGTTTGGTCGAGAGGATTTTCCGGTGGCCAAGATTGGAAACAGCGATCAAGTTCGCGTCGGCCAATGGTGTTTCGCTGCTGGAAATCCCTTCGTGCTGGCCACGAATCTTCAGCCCACCGTCACCTACGGATTGATCAGCGGTGTTCGACGCTACCAATACCCTTCCGGCACGATTCTCGAATATAGCGATTGCATTCAAACCGATGCAGCCATCAACCCCGGCAATTCCGGTGGCCCTCTCTTCAATGCAAAAGGTGAACTGATCGGTATCAACGGTCGCTGTTCTTTTGAGAAAAGAGGCCGTGTCAATGTGGGTGTTGGTTATGCCATTTCCATTCAACAGGCCATGAACTTTTTTTGGCACTTGAGGTCGGGCCGCATCGTTGATCATGCAACGCTCGGATTCACCGTAGCCACAGATAACAAAGGCAAAGTCGTTGTGACCAATATCCTGGAGACGAGCGATGCCTATCGGCGGGGATTGCGTTTTGGCGATGAAGTCCTAAGGCTGGGTAATCGTGATATCGCGACGACCAATCAACTTAAAAATGTCCTCGGGATCTTCCCCGCCCAGTGGCGAATTCCACTTCGATTCCGAAACGATATAGATACCGTCGACACCATGATCCGTCTTCAGAATCTGCATCTGCCAATTGAGTTGGAAGAGATAGTCCTAGGTGAAAGTGGCGATGCTCCCAAGGAACCACCGAAGAGACCCCAAAAGGGCCCTGAGGATTCAAAAAAGAAAGATGGGCCGAGCGAAAACCAGGATGGGCTCAGCGACGGTGCCGAGATTGCGAGCGAAAGCGAAGTGGATGTTTTGGCGGATCGTTTCGAACGCCGCCGTGGATTTAGCAACTTCTACTTCAACCGTTTGGAATTGGATCGCATCCTGGGGATGCAAAAGGAAGCTGGCGATTGGTCGAGCGCTCGCGGTTCCTGGAAGTTATCAGGACAAGTCGTCGGGGAGCCGTCCAACGTGGTTATCGCAACCGGAGATGACAAGGTCTCTTTGTCATTGGCTGACAAGACCGAATCGACGGAAGGCAAGTTCGCTTGGTCGGTTTGGATCCAACAACAATCTCCGCTGGCCATCGGACTGGGCTGGCGCACGTGGCAACAGTGGCACCACGTGGGCCCTAGAAAAATGGGGGAAGCCATTTACATTGGCCGTAGCCCATTGCTCGGGAAACAAGGAATGCAAGACACCACGCGAATCACCTTGGGCGAGATCGATGCCGTTGTCTATACCTCGCCGGAGAACGGCAATATCGAATGCATCGAACTGATCTCGGACGGTCAATCGGACCCGGCGGAAATTTATTTCGATGGCTATCACACGGTAGAGGGTCGCGCGATGCCGTCGAGGATTCGGTTGGTTTTCGGTTTGGAGAATCGATTGGTGATAGAATGCGGCGAACTGCAAACGGGCGCCGAAACCACCGCGGGTGGAGAAGCCCCTTCAACCGTGAATGGAAACTAGTCGAGATGCATGCAACGAGTCGATCATCGCAAGGACGATTGCAGGACGAATTACCTCGGACCATTGCCCGTCGAAGCTGTGGCTGGCCAGGGTTGATCTGGTACGGCTTGAATGGGTCGAGGTACATGCGGGCTGGACTGATAGCGTCGCTCTCGCTTTTCCTGGGGGCGATCGGACCAAACCCAACGCAAGCTAGGGATCCCGAAGACGCACCCCAGATTACATCCGACAGCCAACGGGACAGCGAGCAATTGTTTCTGCAAGCGGAACGATCGGTTGTCAAGCTCTACGGAGCAGGTGGCGTGCGTGGGTTGGAAAGTTATCAAACCGGTGTGGTCATCGGTGATGGCACCCTCATCGTCACCAGTTGGAGTACGGTACTGGATGTCGACAAAGTCCGCGTAGTGACCTTTGATGGCCGTCGCCTCGATGCGACTTTGGCCGGAGTCGATCTACAGTGTGAACTAGCCCTGCTCCGTGTTTCGAATTCCGGATTGGTCGGATTTCCCCTCGATTCCCAAGGGACGGTCAAGATCGGCCAACGGGTTTTCGCGTTGACCAATCTTTATGGAATCGCGGCAGGTAACGAGGCGTGCTCGGCACAGAAAGGGGTGGTCATGGCGATAGCCCCCCTGACATCCCGTTCTGGAGCCCTGAAGACCCTGTATCAAGGCAAGGTCATCGTCGTCGACGTGATGACCAATAATCCGGGAGCAACCGGGGGCGCATTGATCGACCTATCGGGTCGCTTGGTGGGGATCATCGGTAAGGAACTTCGCGATGAACAATCAGGTATCTGGCTCAACTATGCATTGCCCATCGATGTCGTCAAGAACTCGGTTGATCGCATGCTGTCGGGAGAATCGAGTGCATTGAATGCAAACGTATCCACGGTTGCGGAGCCACATCGACTCAAGGATCTCGGATTGGCGTTGATACCCGACGTATTGCCAAAAACCCCGGCATTCGTGGATTGGGTCAAGCCCGAGTCGGTCGCGAGTCGTTCGGGTCTGCTCTCCAATGACTTGATCCTGCTGGTCAACGAAACGCGTGTCGATTCCCGCAAGTCCTTGGAGCGACTATTAGCCACGATCAATCGAAGCGATTCCTTCAGCTTGTTGGTGCAACGCGGGCAAGATTTGGTCCGGATCCAAGTACGTCCGTAGTTGTGTCGGTCGGTGCATCCAAATCATTTGCCCCTACGAAATGCAGGACATGAGGAACGATCCCCACATCTTCAGCAGACCGGAGACAGCTCCTTTTTCGTTCACCTTTTTTTCCGTTTCGATCTCTCCCTTCTGCAGCCATGACTCGCGAGACATGCAGACAGACCATTCCATCCATTCAGCGTCGTAATTTACCGTTAGGTTTGTCATGCTATCCAAATCCATTGGTTTGAATTCGATGTGCGGTCGAATCATCCTTTTGATCCTGTTGATCAACGTCGACGGATGGGCCGATGAACCGCCCTTGGCGGAATTGGAGCAATCGGCGTTTCAAGCGGCGACTCTGTTTGCTCAAGATTCAGTGGTCCAGGTTGAGACCTTTGGCGGTTCCGAAATCGTTAATCAACAGCTTACGGCTTCGGGTCCATCCACCGGAACCATCTTGACCAGCGACGGTTGGATCATCACCAGTACGTTTCAATTTCGAGGCCAACCTGCTTCGATCACCGTCGTCCTTCCCGACCAACAGCGTAAAGCCGCAAAGCTTGTTGCTCGAGATCTGAGCCGAGAATTGGCCTTGCTCAAGATCGACGTCGATGCACCGCTGCGACCGATCCAGGCGAGCGATCCCAATGCATGGAAAGTGGGACAATGGGTGATGGCTCTTGGTAAGACATTCGATACACAGAATGCCAGTTGTAGCGTTGGCATATTGAGCGCTATCGGCCGGGTTTGGAACAAGGCTATTCAAACGGATGCAAAGATCTCGCCACAAAACTACGGTGGACCCATTGTTGATTTGAACGGGCGCGCGATGGGGATCCTGACACCGATCAATCCGGGCATCGTCACCGAAGGGGAAGTCGAACAATGGTACGACTCGGGGATTGGTTTCGCGATTCCGCTGCGCGATGTGCTCGACCGATTGTCCCGACTGCAGCAGGGGGAAGACATCCACCCAGGTAAACTAGGTATTCGATGGCGAGGCAAGGACGAGTATTCCGAGCCTGTCGTGTTGCATGGAGTGTCACCGGGATCACCTGCAGCCAAAATAGGTATCCGAAAAGGGGATCGCGTCGTTGGCTTGGGGATTCGACCGGACGCTATCACCACGATTGAAAATCATTCCCAGTTCAAGCATGCCATCGGAACGGTCGACGCCGGCCAGAACGTGATCATTGCCATTGATCGCCAAGGTGAAAAACTTTCTTTCGAATGTCCGTTAGTGAAAGATCTTCCGGTGTATCGGGAACCCTACTTGGGTGTCTTGATCGATCCCAATGAAGAGGGTTCGGAGCCTTCGAGTGCGCGGATCGGCGGGGTGTTACCAGAATCACCTGCTGCCAAAGCCGGTTTGAAAGTTGGAGAGACACTGCAATCGATTCAGGGGACCAAAATCGACGCAGAAAACTCTCTGGAATCGATCCTGGGTGCGCTCGATTTCCGCGAAACCGTCGTCATCGTCGTTCGGGATGGGTCCGGCGAAACTCGGACGGTTTCGGTGTCCTTGCAGCCTCGTCCTGAGAATGACTTGGAATGGGACTACCGTTTGACACGCGATGTGGATACCGAGGGAGATGCGACCAAAGATTCACCGCGTGGAACGATTCAATTGCCTCTGGGAGACGTCAAGAACAAGGCCTTTGCGCTCATCCCATCGACCTATCAGCAAAAAGTACCCCATGGTTTACTGGTGATCTTTGGTGATGCGGGTTCGCAGAATCAAGCCCAATGGTCGAGCGCTTGGGAAAACTTCATTCGAGAGCATCGTTGGATTGTGGTGGTAGCGCAATCGGCCGATGAAAAAGGATGGTCGTTCGATGAGGCCGAACTGGGACTGCGATTGCAATCGTACATGACCCAAAATTACACGATCGATCGGCGGAGGATCGCGGTAGGTGGGATCGGCTCGGGGTCCTTGCTGGCTTACATCACCTCTGTTCAGATGCCAGGTGTATTTCGGGGCGTATGGTTGAGCAATCCAAAGCTGCCTCCACGACTCCGAGTGCCCAGCAATGAACCGTTCCGTTCCGCCCATTTCTTTGTCAACGGGAGCGACAAATCCATCGATAGGTTTGTCGAGATGGCAAGAAACGCAGGGTACTCCGTGCAAAGCGTTTCTACCGAACTGGATGCATCCAAACTGATCGACTCCCCAATTCTCGGACCGCTGCAACGATGGCTGCGGTTGCTTGAGGCATACTAAATGGTTTCTGCGAGGTGGTTAGCACTCGTTTTAGGGATCGGATTGACCCTCGCCGGTTTGTCGATGCGGATGGCCCCTGCGATTTGGGATGGTCAGCGTTGGTTGGCTTCCGATACGCTGAGCAAGGTCGGACTAGTACTCATTTGTATGTGGCTGGCGTGGCCCGGTTTGGAGGCCATTCGCAAAGCGCCGGGCGGGGCGATGTTGATGATCGCATGCACCTTCGCCATGGGGCTATTCTTCTACCGTCCGAAGACGATCTATATCACTGGCCCATTTTTGGCGGTGGCAATTGGTGTTGCCTTCCTGCGCGGATGGATCCAAAAGTCGCGACCGCAGTAAGTGCTTCATTCATGCCGAGGGTGACTCGATCACTTTCGATCGGTAGCTATGCCTTCTCAACGCATACGATTCGAATGGAGGTACGACTAACATTTCATTGCGTACAAGTACGATCGGCTTTTCGCAGCATTATCCGACATCGCTGATAGAAAGTGCTGAACCATGTTTTGCGACGACCTGACGGCGCAGCTTGGCGTGCTCGGGAAGGGCGAGCAACGGATCTAACCCGATCATCGCGCTAGCCATCGTACGGGCCAGGCTGAGTACATCCGCGTCCCGAACGATGTCGGCGATTCGGAGCGAAGGCAACCCTGTTTGTTTGGTACCTAGAAATTCGCCAGGGCCTCGCAATTGCAAATCTAACTCCGCCAGCGCAAATCCGTCCTGAGTCACTGCAAACTGCTTCAAACGCGAATCCTCTTCCGGAACCTGTTCGGCGCGAGGAAACAGACAGACGTATCCGGCATGTTTGCCACGTCCGACGCGGCCTCGCAATTGGTGGAGTTGAGCCATTCCGAGTCGATCTGCATCGAGAATGGTCATGATGGATGCATTGGGAATATCGATTCCGACTTCGATCACCGTGGTTGCGACCAGGACTTGGGTCTTCCCTGAATTGAAGGCATCGAGTTTGGCTTGTTTTTCCTCGCCCAACATCCGGCCGTGGAGAAGGTCGACTTGGAGATCGCGCAGGGGGCCGGAACGCAGGTTTTCCCAGACTTGGATCGCCCCGATCGACTCTTCGTCATCGCTGGTCTCAACGCGGGGCGCGACCACATAGGCTTGCCTTCCAGCACGCACTTGTTCGATCACGAATCGCCACCAGCGATCTTGTTCGCGAGCGTCGGAGATATACGTATGAACAACGGACTGTCCCGGAGGCCGTTGCTTGAGAATGGAAACATCGAGATCACCAAATACCGTCATCGCCAGCGTGCGAGGGATAGGGGTAGCCGTCATGACCAAATAGTGAGGGACGGTTCTCGAACTTCGCAGCATGGCCCTCTGCTGGACACCAAAGCGATGCTGTTCATCGATGACGAGTAGCCCCAAACGCTCGAACGCAACATTTTCATGGACCAAGGCTTGAGTCCCGACGACAATATCGACGGTGCCGATCGCAATCCGTTGGAGGAGTTCCGTCTTTTCTCGTGCAGGGATCGATCCAACCAACAGTTCCATCATGACCTTACTCCCCTGTAACTGTTGCGATAGCTTTTGGAAATGTTGTCGCGCTAGCAGCTCAGTCGGGACCATGAAGGCGGCTTGATATTGGTTGGCCACGGCATTGAGCATGGCATACTGTGCAATGGCTGTCTTGCCCGTCCCGACATCCCCTTGAACCAATCGATTCATCGGTAATTCCTGGGCCATGTCCCGTCGAATTTCCTCGATGGCGTTGGACTGATCGTTCGTTAAAGAGAAAGGAAAGCGTTTGAGGATACGAGCATGGATGATGGGAGTCGCCTCGATGCGTGGGGAGGGGCGGCTGTGTTGCACTTGATGACGGTGCATGGCCATGGCCAATTGCAATACGAACAGTTCTTGAAAGACGAACCTCGCGCGGGCTTGTTCTGCTTCAAGCATATTGGCGGGCTGATGAATTTTTCGAAGTGCGTCATGGATCGAAAGGAGTTGTTCGGGGGCGCGAAGGGCGGCGGCATCCTCGTTGGTGGACGTTGCGTTATGGAACAGGCCCGGTTCGTCCACTGGCTTGCAATAGAGTGTGGGAAAAGCCGTAACCGCTTGTTGGCGGATCGATTCGGGTAGGGCTTCTTCCATCGCATCGATCAGTGGCAGGACCGCCGAAACGGCTTGGGCAATATGGCGTTGCTGCAGGCCTTCGGTTAGGGGGTAAATAGGGAGGGGTTTGACCGGAGGCAGAGAATCATCGGGACCGAGGATTACCACTTCAGGATGACGCATTTGAAAGGAGATACCGGTCGAAAGGACCGATCCGGTCGCAAGAACGCGCGTCCCGATGGGATAGTTTTCACGGCGAAAGGGCTGATTGAACCAAACGCAGCGCAGGTACCCTCCTCCTTCGATGGCGACCAAGATCCCGACCATGCCCTTCCCTGCCGAACTGTAGCGAGAGTCGGAATCGACGACGAATCCGTGGACGGTGGCTCGGGTTCCGGGCTTCAAATCCAACACGGAAGAGGTGGGAACGACATCTTGATAGGTGCGTGGAAAGAAAAAGAGCAAATCGATAGCTTTTTTGAGGCCAAGTTTCTCGAACTGGCCAGCCCGCTGGGAACCGATCCCAGGAATGAGGTGCAAGGGAGTCTTGCTTTCGATGGCGATGTGCGAATCCATGCCAGAAACTGCCATGCCGGAATGAAAAAGGTGAAAAGTAGCGGGCTCGAATCGTACCTCAACGACTACTTCCGTTGGCGAGACCGGACCTTGTTTCGATGGGCTCGATCTGCGAGGTTAGGAAAGGTTACGGGTTGGGGATGGTTGCCAGTTCGCCCCATCCGTAGATAATGACGGTTCGTTTGGACTTGTTCGCTCAAAGGAGTGTATTTCGCGTGTACGTCGCTGCATCCACCGGTTGTTTCCCCGAATTATCTTTCTCCGATGCGATCGAGGTCTTGGGAGACCTCGAATTCACGGCTGTCGAAATCGTCTTGGACGATCGCGGTCGACAAGTGACATCGACTCAGCTACTAGACAATTTTGACGAGACGGTGCGGCTCATCCGAGACACCCACCGTCTCGAGATCTGCAGTTATAACGTCAAGATCGATGCGCAGGGGGATGCCTTTTACGAGCGGTTTGAAAAAATTTGCGACTTGGCGAAAACGACCAAGGTCGTCACGCTGACCGTCCCCAGCGGCGAACATGGATCACCCTTCAATCAAGAAGTGGAACACTTGCAAAAGATGGTTGAGCTGGCCGACAAACGCGGAGTGCGGGTCGGGATCGAAAGCCACATCGGATGTCTAAGTGAGGATCCCGACACGGTCAAGAATCTATGCGATTACGTCCCTGGGGTCGGGTTGACGCTCGATCCAAGCCACTACTTGTGCAGTAACAATCGGAACAAGAACTACGAAAAACTTCTCAAGTATGTCTACCATGTCCATTTGCGCGACTCCAAGCGGGACCAGTTGCAAGTCCGTGTCGGCCAAGGCGAGATCGATTACAGCCGTTTGATCACGCAACTACAAAATGCCGATTACGATCAAGCCCTCAGCGTCGATATGACACCGGCCGAAGGGATCGATATGCGGCAAGAGTTGCGCAAACTGAGGCTGCTGCTGGACAGCTTGCTCTAAGAAGCCAAGCGTGTTGCTTCAAGAATCCGAAGCGCGAAACCCTCGAATCGCTTCTCCCCGATTCCGTCTTCTTCGTTTTTGCTTCAGGAATCGGAATCGCTTTCCGATCCGGGCTGGATAGATGGTCATGGCAGTCCAGCACCTCGTTTGGATCCGGGGTAAAGTGACGGCAGGGGCATCCATCACAGACGAGGATGGATTAAACTTGGGCTCTCTCAAATCACGTTTCTGGAATAGCTTCAATACCCCTCTGCAGGGCGCTGGAAATTGAGGAGGCTTCGATCCCTCAATCAAGCTCTGCCGTTTTCGGACAGCCAATGGAAGTCGTTATCACCGCCGTCGGACCTGACAATGTAGGATTGGCAGATCCGATTATTCATGATGTGACCCATCGCGGTGCCAATATCGCCGAGATCCAAATGTACGATCACGACGAAGCGGCAGTCTTTGCCATGATGTGCCGTCTGCAGCTAGAACCGAAGGCATGGGAAGGATTGCGACTGGCCATGCAAGAGATTGCGGCCGCAAAAAAGTTGGAGATACGTGTTTGGAGCCCCGACCTGCGAGCCAATCGACCGAGACTGGCCATCTGCACCACGTTGCTCGACTACACCCCTCGAGCGATCCTGCAAGCCGTGCGCGAAGGGAAGCTTCGCGCGGATCCCGTGGTCCTCATAAGCAATCGCCGCAAGTGCGAATCCCTGGCTGAAGAATACGAGTTACCCTTTGAATGGATTGGCCAGGAAGATGGTTCGGCCAATGAAGAAGCTCTGGTCAGCGTCATCGATCGCTATGAAGCGGATTACGTGATCCTGGCCCGATACATGCGGGTCTTGCCCCCGGATACCTGTTGGAAATTCGCTGGTGGACGCATCATCAATCTGCACCACGGACTGCTTCCCAGCTTTCGGGGATTGCGTCCCTACCATGATGCCTATGCGGCTCGCATGTTGACTTTCGGCGCAACCTGCCACTTCATCGTCCCCGAATTGGATGCAGGAAACCAAACGATTCATCAGACAACGTTCAGTGTCCCGCCAGGAACCAAACTGGAGGAAGTGATCCGTGTAGGTCAGCAGCAAAATGAACCTGAGTGCCTCGTCGAAGGAGTGCGACGGGTCTGCGATCGAGAAGTTCAACTCCATTTTCACCGTGTCATCGCAAGGTCTAAGCCATGAATTCTACGCCCGGCTGGTCCCGTTACTTCCTAGGTTTTTTTTTGGCAACCGCCGTTCTTGTCTGGCCTACGGCAGCTCAAGACGCAGCAGTTCCCAAATGGGCTGCGGACCGCGCACCTCAAACGTTGAAAATCGCGACATGGAACCTGGAGTGGTTCTTCGACGATTTCAAAGGAAACAACCGCAGCGATGTGGCCAAGGAGCAATCGGCACCCAGTCGCGAAGAATGGGATTGGCGTGTGAACACGTTCGCGGCAGCCATTGCCAAGTTTGAGCCGACGATCTTGGCCGTACAGGAAATCGAGGATCGCACTGTCATGCAGGCCCTTACCAAAGTGCTCAAGGAACGGCACGACTTGAGCTATCGCGTGGCATTTATCGAAGGCTTCGACAGTGGCACCGAGCAGGATGTGGCTGTTCTTTTTCGGTCAGGATTGGTCGAACTCTCTCGCCGAGAGCAGAACAGCAGTATGTTTGGCTCCAATGAGTTTTATAACCTGTCCAAGCATCTCATCGCGCGCTTTGAATGGCAGGATGGCGATCGATTGATTCCCATGAGCCTATTGGTACTCCATCTCCGAGCAACTGCCGATGCTGCCGAGCTAAGGACCAAGCAGGCAAAATTGGCCCATCTGTGGATGAGTCGCGCGATTGCCAACGGTGAAAACGTGTTGATCTTGGGCGATCTCAATGTCGAAGAGGCGGCTGGTCAGATTCAACCCGATGGGGATGGTATGTATCGATTGCTCGGCTTGGACAGCGAGGATCCGAAAGATGATTTGATCGATCTGCTCGAACGAGTTCCAGCCGAAGCCCGCCGAACTCACTTGATCCTCGACAAACAATTTGATCGTATTCTTGCTTCCCCCCCATTGGTGGATGGAACAGGAGGCTATGCGTTATCCAAGATCGAAGTTCTCTCTCAGTTCAATATTCGAGGAACGGGGCCAGATGCCGATCATTGGGATACGCGATTCACGAAGCCTTTCGATGAACGGGACTTGAGCGATCATCATCCCGTGATGGCCACGTTCGAGTTGGTTCATCCGCAGCCCTAGTTTTTCGTACTCGTACTCAGCGTTAGCAGTACTCGTACTCGTACTCGAAGATACCGCATCGAGTACGAGTACGAGTACCATTTCATTGAGTACGAGTACGAGAAGCCGAAAGGGCGCAACTTCAAAAGCCCTAAGTGCGGACGGAATCGAGAAAATGCAGCATCCCGAGGAAGAATGGAACCGCCCCGCCTGGCAATTGCCTTCAGGCGTAGCCCGCGGCGCATGGGACTACGTTCACGAGCCCAGCATCGCCAAACAATACGATGCATTTCATGATGGTCACCCTCTGCTCGAATTGGACCGCCAATTGGTGCTAGATCGGGCGGAACGGATTCGGAGTGGGATCGAGGATCGAATCCCTGTCGCCATCGATTGCGGATGTGGCACGGGAAGAGTGGCAGTCCCATTGAGCATGCTCGGTTGGCGGGTGGTCGGAATTGATCTCAGCCAAGCGATGCTGGAAGAAACGGCGATCAAAGGCGTTGGTGAACCGGCTGCAGCATCAGGGCTGGGCCTGATCCGAGGTAACCTGGCGCAACTCGGCTTCTTGAAACCGCAATCGATCGACTTGGCTTACTGCCTGTACAGCTCCTTGGGCATGGTTCGCGGTAGACATCATCGCCGAGCCTGTCTACGGCACGTCTTTGAAAGTTTAAGGTCGGGGGGCGAGTTCATCGTACATGTCCATAATCGAGGGACATGGCTGCGCGATCCAGGTGGTATGCGCCGATGGATTGCCGACTGGTGGCGCAGCCGGCGCGATCCAGAGTGGGAGTTTGGGGATCGGGTGTATGCCTATCGTGGACTACCCAGCATGTATCTCCACATCTATTCCGAACGCGAATTGAGGCTTGACCTTCAGAATGCAGGTTTCCGTCGACCGACGCTTTTATTCTTGAACCGAACGAGCAGCGGATGGCTCCAGGGCCGTTTGGGGAGTCGTTGGCGAGCTGGAGGTTTCATTGCCATCGCAACGAAAGCCTAACGAAAGGTTGGTTGCGATGAGGCCCGTTGATGGTCGGTTCACGATTTTCCGAAAGGCGACCGATGAGAACTACAGTTTCTTTTCGAGCAGCTTGGCGATCAACTCCGGTTTGCGCTGTTGTTTGTGATATTCCAACTGGTCCGGCGGTATGCCGAGTCGTTCCAAATTGGTAAACAGCGAATCCCAAACCTTCTCCCGCTTCTTACCTTCCGCCAAATAAAGGTCGGTCAAGAGTTCTTGAGCGCGCTGGAAGGCTACGTCATCTCGATTCTTGTAATAATTCTTGATGATCGATTGTTGGTGACGCGTGAAGTTTTCCATTGGCATGGTTGGATATTCTCCCTGAATTTCGCGATCCAAAAGGCCCATTGGGCATAATACCTTCGACGAACGGTGATAGGAAATTGAGCCGCGATGCGATCATCGAGCCAATTCGTCGATGATGCCGTTCAAACCCGGTATATCGAGCCCATTCGTCAATTCCCGCACGGCGTGAACATGCATTTCCTTGGCCTGAGCGACGGCATGATTCATCGCTTCCAGCAACAAGCGTTGGCTTGTTGACTTGTGTTCTGGATGAAACAAGCTTGCGGAGATGTCGATGGTATGAACAGTACCTAAACCATTGAGTTCTACGAGAACTTGATGATCCCCTTCGCAGGCTCGGCCTCGAACACGTTTATGTTCCATCTCCTTTTTCACCTTGGTCAAGCGTTCGCCGATGTTACCGGCGGCTTTGACCAAGTTGGCAATATTGCTGAGGCTCTTGAACATGGCGATGTCTTACTGAAGGGTAAATTGCAGCCATCCATCATCGATGGCAAAGGAAGCTAGCCTTAGATCACGGAGTTGCTCTGGCAATCGATCCGTCCAGCGTAGGGGCTGATCCAACAATTCAGGACGGAAAAGCTGCTCGAACTTTTTGCGTAGGAGGCTGCGAAGGGCCGCAGCACGACTCCCTCGTTGGGCTCGTCCTGCGAACTCGACATTGATATCGCCCTCTCGCGAGAGTTGGATGGCGTTATCGACAAAATTGACCCGATAGGATGCTTCGACCAAGGCCGGTTGATCCAACTCTTGATCGGGCCCTTCCATCTTCAAGGTCCGAACTCGAATTCGAACCAATGAATCATCGAATTGAACTTCGACGGGTTGGAACCCGTTCATGGTGATCGCCCACGGGCCATCCTCCTCTTTCCTTTGAATTCCTTTCGCGGCATCGCCGAATTGCGCGATGTATCGGTCCATTTCCTCGCTTCGCAAAACCCGACCGGCCAAGATTGGATCGAGCAAATTGCCCACCAGGGACTGGTGGATCTGCACGGTAATGCCGTTGGAATCGTAGGGAAGCGGGCACGCACCATCGGCTGCGAGTTGGGTCCCTGCCCTGACATTCCATTGGACCGCCAGATGATTTGGGTTGCTCCAAGACTGGCGATGAGGTCTCGGGATTCCAAGTCTCGATATGACCGGTTCTCCTGCGCTACCCAATTGGCTGTTGGCTTTGGATAGTTGCGATGAGAGCTGCTCGTGAAATTGCGTTCGGACACGGCTTTCGAGTCTTGCTTCGCCGATCGCATTGGCTTGCGATTTTTGCTTGGCGGCTTGCTTGGCAGCGATCTTGCGCACGATCCGAAGTTGGTGCTCGATGCTATTGATCATTGTCTGCAAATTCGCATCGACACCCGTATCTCCCAAAGCCACCAACCCCGATTCGGTAAGCGCGATCGACTCGCAGGCAGCGATTTGAGCGGCCCCTTGGGTGTTGATCACTACCGATCGGTTGTAGCCTTTGTTGTTGCTGGCAAAGTCGGCATTGAGGTTCAGGCGAATTGTAGCTTGGTTCGGGTTGTTGATCAGTTGGGGAGTGATCAATCCGTTGAGAACACTGTTGCCCCGAATCGTTGTTCCGAGGATCAGTTCGTTGACAGGATTGGCTTCGTTGACAGGCCGAGCGAGTTGTCGATGGAGAAAGTTGGACGAGGCGAGAACGCGTACGTTGGGGCTTGAAAATCGATTTCGAAAAGCTGAGATTACTTCGGGAGCTTGATTGCCATGTTGCAAGTAGCTCAACGTTTGCGCGAGTTCATGCAGAAGGTTTCGATCCGAACTGACGTCAGGGGATTGAAGTTGTTCGTTCAAGCGATTGAGTCGATTGCGGAGGATCTCGACCGATTTCTTGGGGTCGGCCCCAAAGCGTTGAACCTGAACGAATTTGCTAAGCGCATCCCGCACCGAAGTAAAATGCGATTGCTCGAGGCCGAAATAATTCTGTCGAAATCCTTTTTCGAGGTCGGTCAGGGCATCGAGATTGGGGGAGGGCTTGTTGAGTTCGTCACGAATAGAATCGAGCTTGAGAAAAGACTTCCATATTGGTCCCTGAGAGGGAGAGGTCGCCAAAAAGTTTTCTAAGCCGTTGAGGGCATTTTCAAGGCCTTTGCGGGCGCTGTCGGGTTTCGGGATGCGACCCTCGTCCAGTTGCCCCATGGAATTTTGGACCAATGGCAACAAGTTTGGATCGATCAAACCTGAATTCGTGACAAGAGCCGTCGAACCAGGAGAGGGAGGTGCGAGGAACTTGCTGACAGGAAGAACCGAGGAGGAGGGGGCGTTAACGGCGTAAGCCGAATTCACTTGGGACGGGTCGGTGAATTGCGCGAGAACGAACGAGGTTGTCGCGGAGAACGCGCACACAAGGGTAAATCCGAATCGCGCGAGGGGAACGGCGGCCCATCCGGCAGCGGTCGAAATGGAACTGCTCGTGAATATGGCCCGGTGGTGGACTTTTTCCCAGGTCGCAAGGATCTCTCGCATGGTGTTGGCATCCTACTCTGTTGACGGTAACTGGCTGTACTTCTTGCTGATGATTCGATTCTAGGTCTCGTTGAAACGTATTGTCGGCCAACCTTCTGGTTGGAAGCGAAAATCGACGTTTGAGCAAATTGCGTCGACGCCCTTCCGAGGAACCGAGAAGTTCCCAACCACAAGCCAAAAACGAACGTTCGCCACCTTGCAAGCTGGACCCTTATAGGGAAGCTGGGCGTGGGTACTGGGCAACGGCACCAACCTCGCGGCGGGCTTGTTGCCTACGAAAACTACGAGGCCCCGATTTTACTGGACAGCCTACACTCCTCCTAGCACCCAAACTGCCTGGATTGCTTAGGCTGCACGTTTTAACCAAACCGACGTTGCATTCAGCGAACTACTGCCGTCATGAGGGGGCACGGGGAGATTCATCTTGCGATGCGCGCATTGATCTTGCTACTGTTCGGGGGGAACGCTTCCCTTTGAGTGACCGAATGTCCTATGGAAATGGCGAAAAACATGCGTGCACGCTGCGCCCTTTGGATCGTATTGGCTGGGTTAACTTGGTCATTGCAAGCGCCTCACGTCGACTCCCAAGAAGCTCCTGCCGTTGGCAACATCGTGTCCAATCGGCCCATTGCATTTTATGGTGATGGCTATGTTCTATTGCAGCACGGGAGTGTGCTTCATGGGTTTGTAAAACCCCAAGCCGACAAAATCACCATTGTTTTGGAAAAAGGGAAAGAGGTGACTCTTGCCAACAAGCAAGTGTTGACCATCGGCAAAACGATGGAGTCTCTTTACGAATATCAAATCCGTGGGATCCGCAAATGGGGTACCGGCGAACATTGGCACCTTGCCCAATGGTGCATTCAAAACGGACTGATGGATCAAGCCATCGAACACTACAGCGAGTTAGAAAAAGTTGCCTCCGACAATCCTCGATTTAAGCAACTCGACCTGCAACTCAAACAGGCGCTATTAGGGGACGAGAAGGTTCGTCAAGCAATGGCCGAACAGGGGATTTCCGTTCCCGATTCCGAGGCAGGTAGTACGAACCAAAAGGATACCAATCCGCTTCACGAGCCCAAACGTTGGACATCGGGTCGCCGGACTGAAACCACCATGGCTAGCGAGGTGACGCCTGCCACTGCCCAGCGCCCTTTGGGTGAGGCGCAGCGCATTCTCCCGAGCTACATTCGACGAAGTTTCCAAACTGAGATTCAACCGGTCGTGGTTTCCCGTTGTGGCCAATCGGGTTGCCATGGGATGTTAGCGAAGAACGATTTTCAAGTGTTTCAGCCAGTCGGTGATCAAGCAGCCACGATCACCGAACGCAACCTCGAATCGATTCTTGGTTACGTCGATACCGAATCGTCGCTGCAATCGACATTGATCAACTACGCAACTCGTCCCCATGGTTCTCAACGAAATCCAAGCATCAATCCAAATCGCGATGAAGATCGCGTCTTGCTCGACAAGATGCTTCGATGGCTGAAAACACTGGATGATCCCGCGAACGATCGAATCGGTGGAAGCCACGTAATCTCCGCAGCAGCCAACGACCCGCAAGCGAACTTGGCCTCGAATGTCGCACCAGCGATCGCTCTGGTTCCAAAAAGTGCCATACAGCGTTCTCAGCAGCAACGCCGGAACGGGGGCATGGAGCGAATCATCGGAGACAGTGTGGCGGAGGATCGCAATGCGAAACTATCGAAGCCGGCAAAGTCCGCGCCACCCCCAGTCGTTCTCAACGCGGCCGAACTGCAAGAACTCGAGTCGGCAATCTCAAAACTTGAGAAGATGGAATTGGGAAGCAAAGCGCAGCGCGATCCGTTGGACCCGAACGAATTCAACACCAAGTATTCAACAGGCGCTCCGAACAAGCGCTAGCGCTCATTCGGTCTCGGAGGGACTGCGAGCGATATCTCTGCATCTCTGCGTCGCCACCAGCTCGGTTCCACGAAGATGAGATTGGCGACGATCATCATCCAGCCAAAGGTAATCATCCCCATGTACAGGGCGATACCGCCGTGAACGCATACGGCCATCATGAGGACCAACGGGCGAGTTAATCGAGGCCAAATCAACGCCACATAAAACAACTCCCACAGCAGGGTGGCATGCGTCGCGATCGATCCGAGCCATGGATAAAGGCCAATCCAGGTCAAGTCCAGGGACTGGTATTCATAAGAAGTGGCTGCAAACCACATGGCGGTTCCATCCCACCACATCCAGCCCCGAAGTTTTCCCAAGCCACCGAACAAATAGATCACACAGAGATGCAATTGAATCAATCGTGTGGCAACTGTATTCGTCCAACATGGGCTAGGTTGCTCGCCCCATCCCAGCCAACGCGCCCACGCCGGAATGTCCTTGCCACTTTGGCTCCATCGCTTGCGAATCCAGCTGTCGATACTCCAAAAAGTGCCTGACCGGCCCAGCATCAAATACATCGTCAGGGACAGAGTGATCTGATCGAGACCGAATAGAAATGGCGCTAGCCGATGTGCTGTCATCAATGTCGTAAACCAAGCCAGTGGGACGGTCAGACGCGTTGCGAATCCTAGCGTCATTGCAATTCCCGCCAGCATCGCTGTGACTTCATGCAGCCATGCGATGGTCAAGGAATCGGTGGATGCCAAGTAGGTCCATTTGGTAACGCGTGAATGAATCGATCGGGTCACCTCCAAATCCAAAAGCGCGTCGGGGCCAAAAAACGACGCCAAGTCCGATAGCCAGATTGCGTGGATGTACGCGATCATGGCGCCGGTTGTCAGGCGCAGTACGGACAATGTCTCAGCTGTCCTAGGCTCGAGAAAAAAACGCCCGAGGCTATCCCGCCAATCATTCAGCCAAGACACAATGGCGGTCGAGCGGGACACGAGAGGCGGTTCGGGAGATTCGAAGTGAGACCGACTCATGGATGGATCACTTCCTCTGGAATAGCTCGGCCTTCGGAACGGCGCCATGGTGGTTCGGACCGTGGGCGCAAAGGACCTTTGGGTTCGCCCGAAGACGGGTCTCGATCCGCATTGGGATGGGTGAAGAGATTTTCCGGCAGCCCCCCTAAACCACGTGGATCATCCAACGTCCAGCCCAGCCGATGGACTTGTTCGATCGAAAGCAATTGCCGCTCGAGCCGTATCAACTCAACAGATTCGGATTGGAGTTGGTGCGCCATGGCCCGGGAAATCGAGCGGGTCAATGCATCGTAGAAAGTTCGGTCTTGTTTCCAACGATCGACGAAGAGAAGGTCCTGCTTATCCTCCTCCGGTAGTTCGGCAGGGGCAAAGCTGTTGTTGTAGAACTCGGAGAGCATGAAGTATCGGTGATAAAGCAATCGTGGCCATTGAGATTGTCGGTTCGGAAAATAGGCATCGACATCCCGAGCCAGTTCGATCGGCCTGTCGGCATGGATGGGTTGCGATCGTGCGGGATCCGAGGGAGGCACGCGGCGGACACCCATCAAGTGGCTGGGGCCGGGATTCGGTGCGAAGAAGAAATATCCGTGATCGAGATACAACCACTCGACGTACGGAGCAAAGGAACGCCGGAGCCACGTCGTCTCGGCCGCAGACTGATACTCGCTCTGCGAAAAAAAACGTAGAGGCTCAGCCACAATCGCAATGCAATGGAATGCAATGCATGCCATGATGACCCACTTCCATCGAGCAGGGCAAGCCCCCGCCGATGGAGTTACTAACTCTGGCTTCGAGTCGGACAAAGGGTAGTTCCCACTGGATGGTAGGCTTTCTCCAGCCGGTGTCGAAGGATGTTTGGAACGAGCCATAGCGAAAGGTTTAAAAAACGGCGGTTTTGATTGGAAGGCTGCGTGGGGACGCTAGGACAGAACGAAGACTTCATCGTTGAAAGGATGGTCCAATGGCTCCTGGGACAACGCATCTTGGAACGCTCGATCCATCGCAGAACGGATGATCTCCAATATTCGTGATTCGCTGAGCCCACCTGTTGTTTCTTGCGCGCCCATGGCTCTTGGATCGGGAGAGTGAAACGACACAGCAGACAAAAGTGAGCCTGAGGCGCTAGCCGAGACCGTTCGACGTGCAAAAAATTGGCTAGCGCCTCAGGCTCATGGAAACGAAAATCGACTTTTTTCGGCCGTGTCTGCAAGGAGCCAATCTAAAGGGCATGACCCCGTCGACTTTGGAGAATGCTCAGGATAATAAATCCCAACAAGGACAGGGAACCGATCGCAAGCGCACCGATCATCCATTTGAGCTGCCTCGCGTAAACTTCCACCAGGATGAAATAAAGTGGCGGTTCTTGCTTGGGCAATCCCGTTTCGACCAGATACTGCCAATGATCCCAGGCGCGAGCCGGAGGATCTTCCGCGGCTCGATTGTAAATTTCAGTGTAGAACTCGTCCTCGGTATGGCCGAATTCGATGGGAGCCGTCCAACGGAGGTAGGCGAGATAACCACCGTAGCCGAGTCCCCAAAAAGAAAGTGCCAGCAAAAGCGCCGTGATGCCGCGGACCAAGAGTCCAGGCGATTGGGATTGGCGACGATTCGCCGCAGCGGCCTCGGGCTGGTCCAAAGGCAGATTGCGTAGCAGTTTGGTGCCAGGCACGACGATGGCATTGCCGCAACTGGGGCA
>Ga0194055_10000800_pt1 | contig 25555 bp, 25 predicted proteins | sample SepL449m_MetaG_FD_155482 | JGI IMG/M metagenome (GOLD analysis project Ga0194055, IMG submission 155482) | Anoxic zone freshwater microbial communities from boreal shield lake in IISD Experimental Lakes Area, Ontario, Canada - Sep2016-L442-9m | ecosystem: Environmental > Aquatic > Freshwater >... | reverse complement strand
CGCCACCATCGTTTTGTTCAAAGACTGTCAGCTCTTGGCCCCAGGGCATTTCAATAATGAACTGCGTACTCACGCCGACGAAAGAGATATCACTTATTCGACCGCCGCCTAAGGTATTGGCTTCGCTGTGTTCAATCGAAATCTTTTCTGGACGAATACCGATGAGAACACTCTTATCGGAATTTTCAGCGGCGAAGTTGCGTCCGGCAGGCACAATGATTCGGTTGCCGTGAACTGAGACTTGCAAATCACTTCCGCTGACACCCTCAATTTTGCCTTTAACAAGGTTGGATTGGCCAAGAAAGTTAGCGACAAAAACCGTCTTTGGAGATTCATAGAGCTCTACCGGAGAGCCCATTTGTTCAATTCTTCCCTCATTCATCACGGCAATTGTGTCGGCCATGGTCATGGCTTCTTCTTGATCGTGAGTGACGTGAACGAAAGTTAAGCCGACTTCAGTCTGAATCCATTTCAATTCAATCTGCATCTGTCTGCGAAGTTTTAAGTCAAGTGCGCCGAGCGGTTCGTCAAGTAGAAGAAGCGCTGGGCGATTTACGATTGCGCGCGCCACTGCGATGCGTTGCTGTTGACCACCAGATAGCTGCACTGGTTTGCGATCGGCTAAATGTCCGAGTTCAACTAGATTCAAGACCTTTGTAACCTCATCTTTGACATCCTTGATTCCGCGTCTGCGCAGACCAAAGGCAACATTTTCAAAGATAGTTAAATGCGGAAAAAGTGCGTAGTTTTGAAAGACCGTATTTACTGGGCGTGAATAAGGTTTTTCATAAGTAATGTCCGTCGTTCCAATTTCAATCGTGCCTGATGTTGGCTCTTCAAGCCCAGCAATCATTCGAAGCGTCGTCGTCTTGCCGCAGCCAGATGGTCCAAGGAGTGCAAAAAAAGAGCCTTCAGGGATTATCAACGATAAATCATCTACAGCTTTGAAATCTCCAAAGGCCTTAGTTAAATTACTAAGTCGAAGATCTCCTTTTGTGCCGGCCGCTTTATTGGCCATTAGTTACCGATCGCTTTCTGGAAGGCAGCTTGGTATTTAGTCTCATCGGCTGGTGTCAGTTCCGCAAAGACCTTAACCTTTGAGAGCGCTGCGGCATCGGGGAAAATATATGGGCTCTTGGCTAACACTGGATCAATCTTCTCCATCTCAGCTTGTGCTCCCTGTACAGGACAGACGTAGTTAACATATGCGGCAACTTGGGCCGCAACTGCTGGGTCATAATAATAATTCATGACCGTTTCAGCATTTTTCTTATGAGGTGATGTAGATGGAATCATCATGTTGTCACTCCACAAGGTTCCGCCACTCTCAGGTACTGCAAACTCAAATTTTCCGTTGTTTTCAGAGGCCAATTGGAACAAGTCCCCCGACCAACCAATAACTGCAATCGCATCCCCAGAAATGAGATCCTCTTTGTAAGAGTTACCTTTAACTTGGCGGATGAAACCATCGGAAATCTTCTTTTGCAGAAAGTCAACGGCGTTCATGAATTGGGCTTCGGTGAAAGTCTTAGAGATATCTACACCCTGGTACTGCATGATAATTCCCATGGTGTCACGCATTTCGGAGAGAACTTCAATACGTCCCTTATTTGCAGGGGCAAAGAGATCATCGACTGTGCGAAGGCCCTTTGGAAGCAACTGCTTATTCCAACCAAAGCCTGCAAAGCCAGTCTGCCAAGTTAACGTGTGCTTGCGACCTGGATCAAAACCAACGTTTTCAAGAACTGGCAAAATATTCTTTTTATTCGGAACGGCGGCTTCATCAAGTTCTTGGGTATATCCAAGGCGAATCCAACGCCCAGCCATCCAGTCAGTCAGTGTGACGATGTCATAGCCGATATCTTTGCCAAGCTTTAGCTGACCAGAAACTTTTCCATAAAAAGTGTTGTTGTCGTCAACATCTTCCTTGTATGAAATATCTAATCCAGAAGATTTCTTCAATGCCTCAAGTGTTGGATAGGCCTTTGCTTTAGAGTCGTAATCCAAGTAAAGCGTCCAGTTTGCCCAACGTGCAATTTTTTCCGTGCTTGAAAGATCGGTTACAACTTTTGGAGCAGTTGACGTCGAAGAGCTAGTTCCGCATGCGGCCAATAACCCAGCCGCACCTAAACCACCAATGCCGGCAATGAGACCTCGGCGCGATAATTGAGCACGGATTAATTGGCCTACTTCTGGTGCAAGCGCTTCATTCTTCGGCATTGCTGCTCCTTTACTTGGGGGTTGAACTAGTGCGAGTTTATGCCTCAAAGGGCGATGCGTCACGTGTTTAAGCGTTCAGATTTGTCATAACGTGTTTGATTCGGGTGTAATCCTCGAAACCATACGCCGAAAGATCCTTGCCGTAGCCCGAGCGCTTGAAGCCACCATGTGGCATCTCTGCAACAACTGGAATATGAGTATTGATCCACACGCAACCGAAATCAAAGGCCTTAGCCATTCGCATCGCGCGGCCATGGTCTCGAGTCCATACGCTAGAAGCCAGGCCATAATCAACACCATTTGCTTTTGCTACTGCGTCAGCCTCGTCGGTAAATTTTTGAACGGTAATTACTGGTCCGAAGATCTCATTTTGAATCATCTCGTCATCTTGGGTAAGACCTGCAACAACAGTTGCTGGGAAAAAGAAACCTGGACGATCAAGGGCTGTACCGCCAGCCATAACAGTTGCATGATCAGGGACGCGACTTAAGAATCCAGCTACTCGTGCCAATTGATTAGCGTTATTGACTGGGCCAAGGAATACATCCTCTTCTGGAGCACCGATTGCAATTGATTTCGCTTGCGCAGTTAAGTACCCAACGAACTCATCATAAACACTTGCTTCTACAATCACGCGAGTAGCTGCAGTGCAATCCTGGCCCGCATTGAAGTAACCTGCAATTGCTATAGCTTCAGCAGCTGCGCCTAAATCGGCATCTGCAAATACAACAACGGGTGCTTTGCCGCCGAGTTCGAGGTGAACACGTTTTAGTTGAGACGCGGCAGATTGTGCCACTTGAATTCCAGCTCCGACTGAACCTGTAATAGAAACCATGTCGGGACGCTTGTGCTCGACAAGTGAGCGACCAGTTTCGCGCTCACCGCACACGACGTTAAACACACCCGCGGGTAGAAACTCTGACATTAGTTGTGCCATCCACACAGTTGATGCAGGTGTCGTATCACTTGGTTTTAGAACTACGGTATTGCCGGCGGCAATTGCTGGCGCCCATTTCCATACTGCCATCATCATTGGGTAGTTCCATGGAGTCACTTGGCCAATTACGCCGATTGGTTCGCGACGAATCATCGACGTCATACCTGGCATGTACTCACCAGCCGACTTTCCCTCTAAGTTTCGGGCAGCTCCGGCAAAGAAACGAATCTGATCAACCATCGGTGGAACTTCCTCCGACGTGGTTAAAGAGATTGGTTTTCCGGTGTTACGACATTCAATGTCAATTACCTCGGACTGGCGATCCTCAATCTCATCGGCGATTTTTAATAAAGCACGTTGGCGCTGCGATGGAGTTGAATCGCGCCATCCTGGGAATGCATCACTCGCTGCACTAAATGCAGCATCGACATCAGCGGCATTTGATTTTGGCGCTGTGGCATAGGCCGCACCATTTGATGGGTTAATGAGTGATGTTGTTTCGCCAGATGTGCTCTCGACGCTCTTGCCATTGATGAAGTTCGATAGTTTTTCCATGGGCGTCAGATTACGCTGGGATGTGCTCTCGACGTTCTTGCCATTGATGAAGTTCGATAGTTTTTCCATGGGCGTCAGATTACGCTGGAAGGCCTCAATTGTGTAGTCCAAGTTCTAGACTGGCCACCATGAACCCTCGACATTCCTACGAAAACTCGTTGTGGTGGTCCTCGGTCGAACATCCAACTTTTAGTCCGAAAGAAATTGAATCGCCGTGGGATATCGTTATTATCGGCGCCGGTTTTAGCGGCCTGTGGTGTGCACACCATTTACTCAACAATAATCCCTCACTCTCAATTGCAGTCTTTGAGCAAAATCAAGTTGGATCTGGGGCAAGTGGGCGAAACGGGGGCTGGGTATCAGCGCTCTATCCTCAAAGTGAGAGTGAATTAATTAAAAAATTTGGGGCTCAAGCCACGGCAAGTTTGCAATCACATTTAGAAAATAGCATCGATGAAATCGACGACTTTGCGCAAACAAGCTCAATCGACTGTGGTTTTGCTAAAGGCGGCACTCTTAGCATCGCGCGAAATAAAGGACAACTCAAGCGCATCAAAGGTGAAGCCACCGATAATTTCCTCAATGAAAGTGCGATTAAAGCCCGTATTCAGATGCAGGGTGCCCTTGGTGGTACTTACTCACCACACTGCGCAGCGATTAATCCCGCGGCTCTGGTAATAGGTCTAGCGCTAAATTTGCAAAAACGTGGCGTCTCAATCTTCGAATTCACTCCCGCCTATGCAAATGAGAGAAGCGTTCTCGTTACTCATGAAGGCATGGCTCGCACTATCAAATCAACTCATGTTGTTGAGGCCATAGAGGCCTATCGAGCTAACTCTCGAACTCAGATTCCTATCTATTCCCTCATGGTTGCAACCGAAGCTCTATCGCAAGATATCTGGGAGCAAATTGGTTTGCGTGAGCGCGAAACATTTGCTGAAGTCCGCCACATGGTTACTTACGCCCAACGCACGAGTGATAATCGATTGGCAATTGGCGGACGTGGTGCTCCATATTTATTCGGTTCCAAGCGCAAAGATTCACACGAGGCTCGAGAAGTGACGCACCAACTAATTAGAGAGTTAGCAGTTGAATGGTTCCCGGTTCTAAAAAATACGCGCTTCACGCATGCATGGGGCGGCGCGGTTGGCATAACCCGTGATTGGGCGCCATATGTTCATTGGGATGGACGCTTGGCCGCCCTAGGTGGATATGCCGGCGATGGCGTGACACTGTCATATTTGGCGGCTAACTCAGTTGCCGATCTGATTACCGGGAAAAAATCTGAGCGAAGCCAACTGCCCTACGTACATTCACGCAGCAAGAATTGGGAGTTTGAGCCGCTGCGTTGGTTCGGTGTCAATACTGCCATCGGGCTATCTGAACTAGCCGATGTTGAAGAGAGAATTACTCAACATCCAAGTGTGCTTGGAAAAATAATAGAAAAACTATTTTAGTTTTTCTGCTGCAGCTAACTGACCACATGCGCCATCAATTTCACGGCCGCGGGTATCTCGAACAGTTACCGGAACGCCGTAACTCTCTAAAATTCGAACAAACTCGGCCTCGTCCAACATCCAAGTGTGCTTGGAAAAATAATAGAAAAACTATTTTAGTTTTTCTGCTGCAGCTAACTGACCACATGCGCCATCAATTTCACGGCCGCGGGTATCTCGAACAGTTACCGGAACGCCGTAGCTCTCTAAAATTCGAACAAACTCGGCCTCGTCCTCACGGCGAGATGCCGTCCACTTTGAACCGGGTGTTGGGTTAAGGGGAATTAAATTCACATGCGCATTGCGATTTTTAAGAAGTCGGCCTAATAAATCCGAGCGCCACGATTGATCATTGATATCTCGAATGAGTGCATATTCAATTGAATATCGGCGACCCGTACGCTTTTCATAAGCATCGGCGGCGGCTAGAACTTCTTTAATATTCCATCGTGAATTGATCGGTACCAAAGTATCTCGAAGCTCGTCATCTGGAGTATGAAGTGAGACCGCCAAAGTAACGGCAATCCCCTCTTCGGTAAGTTTTTCAATTCCATTAACAAGACCAACCGTTGAAACCGTTACTGAGCGCGCACTAATGCCTAAGCCATCAGGATTTGGATCGGTAATATTTCGCACAGAGCGCATCACGGCGTTGTAGTTAGCCAAAGGCTCGCCCATTCCCATGAAGACAATATTGGAAAGGCGCGTTGGCCCACCCGGAAGTTCCCCATTTGCACATGCACGGGCGGCAGCGACAATCTGTTCAGTGATTTCACCAGCGCTTAAATTACGCGTTAAACCTGCTTGACCCGTTGCGCAAAATGGACAGTTCATTCCACATCCGGCTTGTGATGAGATACAAACAGTCACGCGATCGGAATAGCGCATTAATACACTCTCAACTAATACGCCATCATGTAATTTCCATAAATCTTTGCGGGTCATGCCTTCGTCACATGTAACCGAACGAACTAACTCAATGAGCTTTGGCGTTAACTGATCGGCAATGCTTTGGCGCATTTCAGCTGGGATGTCAGTCCATGTCTGTGGGTCATTTGAAAGATGCGAGAAATAATGTGTTGCCACTTGAGTAGCTCTAAAGGCTGGTAAACCTAAGGTCTTGGCAACTTCGCGTCGCTCTTCCGGTGAATAGTCAGCTAAATGTTTAGGCGTTTTCTTACGCTGAGGCGGCTCATCGAAAACTAGTTTTATCTCAGGCAGGCTCATGTCCAGGCCTTTACTAACTCAAGGGCCAACCACAGTGCTGGGGCTGAAATCAAAACGGAATCTAAACGATCCAACATTCCACCGTGGCCAGGAAGCAAAGAGCCCATATCTTTAAGCGCCAAGTCACGCTTCATTGCACTCTCGATTAAATCACCGCATGTAGCGGTAAAGACAATCATTAACCCGACAATCGCCCCAATCCACCACTGAAACGACATGATGTATTTAAATGCAAGCATGCCGCCGATAATTGTGAAAACGAGAGAGCCCATTAAGCCCTCCCAACTCTTTTTCGGGCTGATTTTCGGCGCGAGCGGATGCTTTCCAATAAGCACTCCTACGATGTAACCAAAAGTGTCGTTGCAACTAACTAACACGACGAAAGTCATTACGCGCTCAAAGCCGGTACTAGTCCGACCGAGCAGAATTAAAAATCCACCTAGGAAAGGCAGATATAGGAGTGAAAAAGTTGTGGCCGTTGCACTAGCTACGAAACCCTCTGGGCCCCTAGTTAATAGTTGAATTAGAAGAATTGGGATTGCAATGGCAGTGGCTACAGCTAAACCTGCAACTCCCCCATTCCACGCCGAATAAGAAAGGGCAATTGAGGCCAAAATTAATGCATAGCGCGAAATATAAGTTCCACGGATATTAAAAGCGCGAACAATTTCGCGAATTCCAAGGAGAACGGCTATCGCAACAACGGTTGCGAAGATTTCACGGTGATAGGAAAGCGCAAACCAAATAAGTGCGATGAGGGAAACTGAAACAAGAATTGAAGGCAAGAGCTTGCGCCCGGCCCGCTTGTTTATCGCCTCATTTATGGAATGTATATCAGACATGAAGTTAAACCCCTTAGATTTCTAGGAGTTCAGCCTCCTTGTGCTTAAACATTTCATCGACTTTAGCTACATGCTCAGAGGTAATCTTCTCTAGCTCTTTTTCACCACGGGCAACATCATCTTTACCAACTTCGCCATCTTTTTCCATCTTTTCGATGGCCTCTTTGGCGGAGCGGCGGATATTGCGCATGGATATTTTGGAATCCTCGGCCTTTCCCTTAACGACTTTGATGTACTCCTTGCGACGCTCTTCAGTTAACTGCGGGAAGTTAATCCGAATAAGAACACCATCGCTTGATGGGTTAACACCTAGATCTGAATCGCGAATTGCCTTTTCAATGTTTGCCATGGCGCCTTTATCAAAAGGGGCGATCGTTGCCATTCGCGCATCTGGAATTTGAATTGAGGCTAGCTGTGAGAGCGCGGTATATGTGCCGTAATAATCAACCATAATCTTATTAAAAAGCGATGGAGCGGCGCGGCCTGTACGAATGGAGGCGAAATCATCCTTAGCAACCTCAACGGCTTTGCTCATCTTGGTATCGGCATCCTTAAGGACGCTTGCTACATCTGACATCGTTGCTCCTTTTTAAGTCGACCTTAAGTCGATGGGGGCGATTCTATATTAAGAAGAGTGATTTACATTACGAGGGCAAATATAAGCGTTAATAAAGGGTTTTATTGCAAATTAGGACTGGCACTCGCAAAATGTATTTATGTGGCCTACCTCGAGGAGTAGTTTCATGCTTAGAGATGAAAGGGAGAGAAATCTTAAGTGTTTCAAGTACGCATACATGGACGCGGCGGCCAGGGAGTTGTAACTGCAGCAGAACTTCTGGCCCAATCGGCCTTCGATGAAAAACGTTTTGCCCAAGCTTTTCCTAGTTTTGGCTCCGAACGTACGGGCGCACCGGTTGTCGCATTTTGTCGGATAGCAGATGCCGAAATTCGTGTCCGCGAACCAATTATGTTTCCGGACGCAATCATTATTCAGGATTCAACGCTACTCAAACAAATAGATGTCTTTGCCGGCTTAGTTACCGATGGATATGCGCTAATAAATTCGACCAGATCTTTTGAGGAGTTGGGAATCTCGGACCTCGCACATTCTCACTCACGATTTATTACGGTGCCGGCTACTGCAATGGCAATGGAGTATTTAGGCCGCCCCGTTCCTAATGCCGTTTTACTCGGAGCCTTTGCCGCCCTCACGAAAATCGTCTCTCTGCATTCGGTTACCGATGCCATCAATGAAAAATTCAAGCCAAAAATCGCTGCATCTAACTGCGCCGCCGCAACGGCAGCATATGAATTCGTTCTAGCAAAGGTGGCTGCACATGCTTAGACAAGTTGAAGGATCAAAAAAGGCTGTTGCCGACTCGGTTGCCGCGTGCCGCCCTCAAGTTATTTGTGCCTATCCAATCTCTCCTCAAACACATATTGTCGAGGGCTTAAGCCGATTAGTTAAAGAGGGCACACTAGAGGGTTGCGAGTTTATTAACGTTGAGTCTGAGTTCGCCGCAATGTCGGTTGCAATCGGTGCAAGTGCCACTGGTGCGCGTGTATATACCGCCACCGCTAGTCAAGGTCTGCTTTACATGGTTGAAGCGGTTTACAACGCATCAGGTCTAGGCCTGCCAATCGTTATGACGGTGGCCAACCGTGCAATCGGAGCGCCGATAAACATCTGGAATGATCACAGTGATTCAATGTCACAACGTGACTCGGGCTGGATTCAAATCTATGCCGAAACTAATCAAGAGGCCGCTGATTTACATGTACAGGCCTTCAAAATCGCCGAAGAGTTATCACTTCCCGTCATGGTCTGCATGGATGGCTTTATTTTGACCCATGCCTATGAGCGAGTAGATGTACCAGAGCAGGCCGACGTTGATAAGTTCTTACCCCCATTTCAGCCTAGACAGATTATGGATCCTAATAATCCAGTTTCGATTGGTGCGATGGTTGGACCCGAGGCCTTTACGGAGGTCAAATACATCTCGCACATGAAAAATAAACTTGCACTAGATGTAATCCCACAAGTTGCTTCGGATTTTCAAGGAATTTTCGGTCGTAGTTCCGGCGGATTAGTCCGTGGATACAAACTCGATGGTGCGCAAACCGTAGTCATTGCCCTCGGTTCGGTGCTCGGAACGATTAAGGATGTTGTAGATGAGATGGTTGGCGCCGATTTCGCAATTGGTGTCCTGGGAATTATCGCTTTCCGACCATTTCCAACCGAGGCAGTTCGGAGCGCGCTTTCAAAATTTCCAACCGAGGCAGTTCGGAGCGCGCTTTCAAAGGCAAAACGCGTGGTTGTCTTAGAGAAAGCTTTTCAAGTTGGTATTGGCGGAATTGTTATTGAGAACGTGCGCGAGAGTTTGCGGGGCACCGATACTAATGATTACACACTCATCGCCGGTTTAGGTGGACGTCCAATAACTAAACAATCCCTGCGTGAATATTTAGTTCGTGCATGCAGTGATAACGTAGAGGATTTAACTTTCCTAGATTTAGATACAGAGTTAGTCGATCGTGAAATTCTGCGAGAGGCAGGTGTGTAAATGACAACCTCGCCAATTAAGTTTTACCAAGTAGGTAGTTTTGCCGTTGGAAACCGATTATTAACGGCCGAAGATCGCTCGATTCAGTCCGATACCAACCGCACAAATGCCCTGACTTCTGGTCACCGTGCTTGTCAAGGGTGCCCGTGCTTGTCAAGGGTGCGGGGAGGCTCTAGGTGCGCGTTATGCATTAGATGCGGCAATGCGCGCAACTAATGAAAAAATTATCGCCGTAAATGCAACGGGTTGCTTAGAGGTTTTTTCAACACCATATCCAGAATCATCCTGGCGCATCCCATGGCTGCACTCCCTATTTGGTAACGCCCCAGCAGTTGCAACTGGTGTCGCTGCAGCCCTTAAAGCTCAAGGCAAAAGCGATATTCGCGTGGTTGCACAAGGCGGCGATGGCGCAACGGTGGATATCGGTTTTGGCGTTCTATCTGGAATGTTCGAGCGCAACGACGATGTTCTCTACATCTGTTACGACAATGAGGCTTACATGAACACCGGAGTGCAGCGATCAGGTGCTACTCCCCCAGCTGCGCGAACTGCAACAACCCAAGCCGTTGGTGAAAGCCCTGGCAATGTTTTTGGTCAAGGTAAAAATCTTCCACAAATTGCTATGGCACATGAAATTCCATATGTTGCCACCGCCACCGTTGCAGATTTGCGCGATTTAGAGGCGAAAGTAATTAAGGCGATGTCCTTCCGTGGTGCGCGCTATATTCATGTTCTAGTTCCATGTCCTCTGGGTTGGGGATCCGAGTCCTGCGACACTATTAAAATTGCCCGTCTGGCAACGCAGTCAGGTTTATTTCCAGTCTTTGAGGCCGAGCATGGTGAGGTTGTCGCATCTACACCGATTCGCCATAAAGTTAATGTTGAAGAGTATTTAAAACTTCAGGTGCGCTATTCCCATTTGTTCGCACCGACTCGGCGCGATGATGTCATCAATGATTTACAGGCCGTAGCCGATAAAAATATCCGGAGATATAACTTATTGGGCAATGAGAGTGAGAATAACTAATGGAAAATCCATTTGCGATTACACTCTCCGTAAACTCCTCCCTAGCTAACCACACTGGTTCATGGCGCGTTGAAAAGCCCGAGTATGTCCATCGCATGCCACCGTTATAACTTAATGGGCAATGAGAGTGAGAGTATCTAATGGAAAATCCATTTGCGATTACGCTCTCCGTAAACTCCTCCTTAGCTAACCACACTGGTTCATGGCGCGTTGAAAAACCCGAGTATGTCCATCGAATGCCCCCATGTAACAATGCCTGTCCAGCCGGTGAGAACATTCAAAGTTGGCTATATATCGCCGAAGATGGCGCATATGAAGGCGCTTGGCGCGCACTTGTCGCCGATAATCCATTTCCAGCCATTATGGGGCGCGTTTGTTATCACCCATGCCAAAGCGTTTGTAACCGCGCACAGTTAGATGAAGCCGTCGGCATTAACTCCATCGAGCGTTTTCTAGGCGATCATGCAATTGAAAAGGGTTGGAGTATTCCGGCTCCGAGCATAGAAAGTGGATTTAAGGTCTTAGTAATCGGTGCTGGTCCTGCCGGATTGTCAGCGGCATACCATCTGCGTTGCATGGGACATAGCGTCACCGTTCGCGATGCAACCCACGCCCCTGGCGGCATGATGCGCTATGGAATTCCTAAGTATCGGCTCCCGCGTGAAATCTTAGATGCTGAAATTTCACGAATTAAGGATATGGGTATTGTCTTTGAAATGAACACGCGCGTTGATGATGTCCATGAAGCGCTCAATGAGGGCTTTAATGCGGTGTTCTTAGCTATCGGCGCCCAGTTAAGTAAGCGCGCATATATTCCTGCAAGTGAGGCTGCGCGAATACTGGATGCGATCAAAGTTTTACATGATGTAGAAGATGGCAATCAGCCTCTACTTGGACGAAAAGTTGTGGTTTATGGCGGCGGCAATACCGCAATGGATGTTGCACGTACGGCTAAAAGGTTAGGTGCCGAAGAGGCCATCATTGTTTATCGCCGTACTCGCGATAAGGCTCCAGCAAATGATGAAGAGATTACCGAAGCTCTTGAAGAGGGAATTTTAAGCTCTTGAAGAAGGAATTTTGGTTAAGTGGTTATCTACAGTTAAGCATGCCGATGAAAAATCTCTACAGATTGAGAGAATGGCCTTAGATGAGAATGGTTTCCCTCAACCTACCGGTGAATTTGAAACTTTAGAGGCAGACTCATTAATTTTGGCCCTTGGCCAAGAAGTAGATTTCTCACTACTCGGAAATAGTGCCGACATTGATACTAAAGATGGTGTGATGCCAGTGGATGCAACGATGATGACAACGCATCCTGGAATCTTTGCCGGCGGTGACATGATTCCTGCCGATCGAACCGTGACAACAGGCGTTGGACATGGCAAAAAAGCTGCACGAAATATCGATGCGTGGTTGCGTAAAACCGTCTATGAAAAGATTGATAAAAAAGACATCGTTACTTATGAGCAACTCAACACTTGGTATTACACCGATGCGCCCCACGTAGTTCGAGAGCGTTTAGAGGCAACCCGTCGCGCTCAAGATTTTTCGGAGGTCGTTAAAGGCTTGGATGAAACAAATGCATTGTATGAAGCGCGCCGCTGCATGTCCTGTGGCAACTGTTTTGAGTGCGATAACTGCTTTGGCGTCTGCCCTGATAACGCCATCATTAAGTTAGGTCCTGGCAAGGGCTTTGAAATCAATTTAGATTACTGCAAAGGCTGCGGAATCTGTGTTACTGAGTGTCCATCTAGTTCAATGCTGATGGTGCCCGATAAGTAAAACCTTTAGTTAACTAAAGTTCCAATCATTTCGCCGCGTACTGCGCGTGCAATATTTCCATTGCTCATCAAGTCGAAGACAACAATCGGAAGTTTATTTTCGCGGCACAGTGCAAAAGCTGCAGCATCGGCAACGGCTAGCGACTTAGTCAAAACTTCATCGTATGAGATGCTGTCAAACTTTGTCGCCTTCGGATCTTTCTTAGGGTCTGCGCTATAAACGCCATCGACACCGCTTTTTGCCAGCAGCAAAGCCTCGGCTCCAATTTCAAGTGCGCGTTGAGCCGCCACCGTATCGGTTGTGAAGTAAGGCATTCCAGCGCCGGCACCAAAGATAACGACGCGTCCCTTTTCTAAGTGACGGATTGCGCGAAGTGGAACATATGGCTCGGCCACTTGTCCCATTGTTATCGCAGTCTGAACTCGGGTTTGGATCCCCTCTTTTTCAAGAAAGTCTTGGAGCGCTAAACAGTTCATCACCGTTCCGAGCATTCCCATGTAATCGGCGCGAGAGCGATCCATTCCGCGCTGTTGAAGTTCTGCCCCGCGGAAGTAGTTGCCGCCACCTACAACGATTGCAACCTGTACTCCAGTGCGCGCAACGTCGGCGATTTGTTTAGCAATATCTTGCACAACATCGGGATCAACACCGATGCCTTTAGCTCCACCAAAAACTTCACCAGAAAGTTTAAGGAGCACCCGCCGATACGTTCCTCGTGTACCGGGCATGGATGCTCCTTTTAAACTAGTGGTTAATTGGTTAAATCTTAGGCGTTAGTTCCCTAAAGCCTATTGACCCACGCGGAAGCGATGGAAAGCCTTAACGGCCGTTCCTGCCTCATCGAGAATCTGCTTAACGGTCTTCTTGGCATCTTTAGCAAATGACTGCTCGATAAGTGAAACTTCCTTAACGAAGCCAGTAACGCGACCCTCCACGATTTTCATAAGGGAGGCCTCTGGCTTACCCTCTTCGATCGCAGTTTCATGGGCGATGCGTCGTTCATTTTCAATTAGATCCGCTGGCACATCTTCGCGATTAACGAACTGTGGTGCGAAAGCTGCAATGTGCTGAGCAATGTCTTTTCCGACTTCGCCTGCTTCTTTAACAAGTTGAACGAGAACGCCAACTTGTGGCGGAAGATCTGGGCTTGTGCGGTGAAGATAAATACCGACTGGTGAGTCTTTCAGAACTGCAATTCGGCGAATCTCAATCTTCTCGCCCATCATTGCATTGGCCTCATCGATAACCGATTGAACAGTGCTTCCGCTGGCCATAGTTGTTGCAAGGAAAGCTTCAACTGAATCTGACTGAACATTTTTTAAATGAGCTAACAGCTCATCGGCAAGGGCTACGAAACGCTCGCCTTTGGCCACGAAATCTGTCTCACAGTTTAGTTCGAGCATTACGCCGAGGTTGCCCTCAACCTTTGCAACGACTGCTCCGTTTGAAGTCAGACGACCTTCACGCTTTGTGACTCCCTTGAGTCCCTTAACGCGGATAAGGTCGATCGCTTTGTCGTAATCGCCCTCTGCTTCATCAAGTGCTTTCTTGCAATCAAGCATTCCCGCAGCAGTTGCTTCGCGAAGTCTCTTTACATCGGCAGCTGTATATGCAGCCATATTAATTATTCTCCTTCTACTGGTTGGGACACAGCATCTGTTGTCACAACTTGAGCTGGAACCTCGGACAAAGCTTCGTTAGTCACTGGTTCGGACACTGGAGTTTCAACTACCGCTTCGGACGAAGCAGCAATCTCTTTCTCCCAGTCAGCCATTGGCTCGCCCGCAGCAACTTCTGCTGGAGAATCAGACTTTGTCTCTTCCTTAACTACTGCAGAGCGTGCGGCAAGGCCGGCAACAATTGCATCAGTGATAACGCGAGTAAGCAGACCGATTGAACGGATTGCATCATCGTTACCTGGAATCTTGTAATCAACTTCATCTGGATCGCAGTTTGTATCCAAGATTGCAATAACTGGAATACCAAGCTTCTTAGCTTCAGCAACAGCTAGGTGCTCTTTCTTTGTATCTACAACCCAGATTGCTGAAGGCAACTTAGTCATGTGGCGGATACCGTCAAGGTTCTTAAATAGTTTTTCGCGTTCGCGGCGAAGCATCAAGAGCTCCTTCTTAGTAAGAAGAAGATCGTTGGTGTTCTCAAGTGCCTCAAGCTCCTTAAGGCGCTGAATTCGCTTGTAAACCGTTGGGAAGTTAGTGAGCATTCCACCTAACCAGCGCTCAGTGACGGTTGGCATTCCAACACGTGCAGCCTGCTGCATGATCGGTTCATGTGCTTATTCCAACACGTGCAGCCTGTTGCATGATTGGTTCATGTGCTTGCTTTTTTGTTCCAACAAAAAGAATGTGACCGCCCTTAGCGACCGTATCCTTTACGAATTCATATGCACTATCAATGAGTGCAAGTGATTGTTGAATGTCGATGATGTAGATGCCGTTGCGCTCAGTGAAAATAAAACGCTTCATCTTTGGATTCCATCGACGAGTCTGGTGTCCGAAGTGGACTCCGCTGTCGAGAAGTTCTCGCATTGTTACAACTGCCATGGCAGGTTTACTCCTTCATAGGTTTAATGCGCATGCGCAAAAACCAGCTCGGTTGTGGCTTAACGTTTGTTAGGCCCGTCGCACTGAGAGTCATCGACCGAATAAACGGACCGAGATGATTCACCTGGTTTTTAAGGCCAAGGCAGTGCTGAGAAGTCACCGCAATCACTTGCGGTGCAAGGTAAATTATATGGGTAGTCGTGGGGCAGGAATTACCGCCCGATTAAGCGCAAAAGCCCCCATGAAGTGATGCGAAGCATGGCCTCAAGGGCGATCGAGAAGGACATTTTGCTGATGCCATGGGTGCGCTCCACGAAAGTTATAGGAATTTCGCCAGCCGTTGCCCCGCAAGAGAGCGCCCGACGGGTCATCTCAATTTGAAAGCAATAGCCTTCACTTTTAATCGTTGCAATATCCATCCGCCTTAACAGTGCGGCATCGTAGATTCGAAAACCGGACGTGGCATCTTTAATGCCAAGAGATAGCAAGGTGTTCGCGTAAGCGTTGGCTCCTCTAGATAGGTATTCACGAAATTTACTCCAGTTTTCAATCGCTCCATCGGCAACCCAGCGCGAACCAATCAAGAGTTCGCTAGTCCCAATCCAATCCATCATTGTTACTAAATCGCTGACTCGGTGTGAGCCGTCGGCATCCATTTGAATAACGTTCAAATAATCGCGAGCTAGTATCAGAGCAAAACCCGCTCGATAAGCGCTGCCTAGCCCCATTTTCCCAGTGCGAGAGTGAACTTCTACGCCTTGCGCCCTGCAGAAATCGGCCGTGCCATCGGGTGAGCCATCATCGATTACTAAAACATCCACGGGTAAATTTTTAAGTGCATCAAGGAGCGAGCCAATACTTTCAATCTCGTTGTAAGTTGGAATAACTACTATCGACGTATTCATGCTCGAGGGTGCGCTGCTTTAAATACTTTTTGCAGACGTTGTGGCGAAACATGGGTATAAATCTGAGTAGTTGCCAGCGATGCATGGCCCAAAATCTCCTGCACAGTTCGCAAATCTGCTCCGCCTTCAAGTAAGTGCGTCGCAGCTGAGTGCCGCAATGCGTGCGGACCCATCCGCTCGATTCCCTCTATTGCAGATAGCGCTTCATATACAACCGTGCGCACCGTTCGTTGATCAATTCTCTTTCCTCGTGCGCCTATGAAAACTGCGGACCCAGATTGCTTTGTTATTAAAGCCTCACGTCCATCCTTGAGCCAAACCTCCAGAGCTTTTATCGCTGGCTTTCCCACAGGAATCATTCGCTCTTTATTTCCCTTGCCTAGTACTCGAATCGTGTTACGACTGTAATCGATATCGCCGATATCTAAGCCACATAGCTCGGCAACTCGAGCACCAGTTGCGTACAGCATTTCAAGCATCGCAACATCGCGCAGAGATATCGGCGTTTCCTCCTCGGCCGCCCTTGTAGCGATTGAATCCATGGCAAGTTTTGCTTCGTTAATATCTAAAACTGCGGGCAAAGTACGATGTCCTTTAGGAGTCGCAAGCGTTGCCCCAACATCTTTGCTGATGTAGTTATTTTTCAGGGCCCACTTTGTAAATAACCGAACTGAAACGGCACGGCGCGCAATTGTTGTGCGCGCTCCCCCTTTGACCCCTTGATTAGCTAGCCACGATCGCAAGTGCGTTAACTCGAGTGCAGCAATATCGCTCATGCCAAGTTTTTCTAGGTGCTCCAACAGTGAAGTTAAATCCCCCATGTATGCACGGACTGTATGAACTGAAAGATCGCGTTCAACTTCTAAATGGCGCCGAAAAGCAAGTAGCAGCTTTTCAAATTGGCCATTCACAGATGAAACTTTACTCGGGTTTGCGCCCTTGACGTAGAAGGCCGAAGGTTAAAGCATCCTCAAGTGCCATGGCAGATGCGGCAATAACATTCTCATGAACACCAACAGTGCTCCATTCGCCCTTGCCATCACTTGTTTCAACTAATACTCGAGTGATTGCGCCGGTACCTAGGCGGCCTTCAAGAATTCGCACTTTGTAGTCGGTTAGTTCAAGAACTTCAAGTTCGGGATATAACTGCGCAAGTCCTGTACGGAGTGCGTTATCAAAGGCATTAACTGGGCCGTTTCCAGTTCCGCTACAGATAATTTTCTCACCCTTAGCAATCACTGTGACTTCGGCTTTAGTTAAAATACTTTGGTCTTCGGCCCGCTCAACGGTTGTTAACCAATGTTCGATTGTGAAGAAGGATGGACGCTTCCCACTCATCTCTTCATGAACAAGAAGCTCAAATGATGCATCGGCGGCCTCGAAAGTAAATCCGCGAGCCTCCATGTCTTTTACGCGATCAACGATGCGACCGATAAGCTCTTTATCTCCGCCAAGGTCAACACCGAGCTCTTGTGACTTTAGTTCAATCGAAGCGCGCCCGGCCATGTCCGAGACCAACATCCGCATATCGTTTCCAACTGATGCTGGATCTTCATGTTGATAGAGCGATGGATCTACTTTGATTGCACTGGCATGTAGACCGGCTTTGTGCGCGAAGGCAGATACGCCGACGTATGGTTGGCGCGCACTCGATGAAACATTTGTAACTTCAGCGATTGCATGTGAAATGCGGAACGCCTCTTGTAATGAATTTTTTGGTAGTACTAGCTGCTTCTTCTTCAACTCTAAGTTGGCAATAATCGTGACTAGATCGGCATTGCCAGTGCGTTCGCCATAGCCATTGAGCGTGCCTTGTACATGCGTAACACCGGCTGCGACTGCGGCCATCGAGTTTGCAACGGCGCACCCTGTGTCGTTGTGGCAGTGAATACCGAGACGAGCGGAGCTTGCACTTAGTACGTCATGGACGACTTGTGATAATTCATCGGGCAACATTCCCCCATTTGTATCGCAAAGGGCTATGACATCAGCGCCGGCTTCGGCGGCAACGCGTACAACTTCTAAAGCGTAGGCACGATTACTGCGGTAGCCATCAAAGAAGTGCTCTGCATCTAGAAATACGCGCTGACCTTCGGCAATTAAATGAGTGACTGAGTCACGGATCATTTCTAGGTTCTCATCCAATGTAGTTCTTAACGCTAAATCAACGTGACGATCAAAGGCTTTGGCAACCAAAGTAACTGCTGGGGCCCCAGAATCACGGAGTGCGCCAAGAAGAACATCGTCAGCTGCCTTTACGTTGGGGCGACGTGTTGCACCGAAGGCGACAAAGGTTGCATTCTTTAAAACAAGTTCTTTCTTCGCGCGAGCAAAGAACTCAGTGTCTTTTGGATTTGCTCCGGGCCAACCACCTTCGATAAAGCCAACACCTAAATCATCTAAATGACGTGCGATAGCTAACTTGTCATGAACAGAGAGATTAAGCCCCTCTTGTTGCGCGCCATCACGCAACGTGGTGTCATAGATATGAAAGGCATCAGAGACTGGCATTAGCAGACCTTTTGTACCCAGTTATGCGTATCGGCAATTGTGCCGTGCTGAATTCCAAGTAAGTGGTTGCGAATCTGCATTGTGATTGCGCCAGGCTGACCATCACCTGTTACCCATGTGCCCATAGCGCTCTTTGCTTGGCCAACCGGCGAGACAACTGCTGCAGTACCGCAGGCAAAGATTTCTGTGATCTCGCCGCTTTGAACGCCCTCGCGCCAATCATCGATACTGAGCATTACCTCTTCAGTCTTATAACCTAAATCTCTGGCAACACTTAAAATTGAATCGCGTGTGATTCCTGGCAATAAAGTTCCTGTGAGTTTGGGTGTAACTACCGTTGCATCTGCGCCTTTGCCTTTAACAAAGTAAAGGTTCATGCCGCCCATCTCTTCAACCCACTTGCGCTCTACTGCATCGATCCAAACAACTTGATCGCAACCCTCTTTGAAGGCAGCTTTCTGTGCGACCAGTGATGCAGCATAGTTTCCACCGCACTTCGCCTCGCCCGTACCACCGAGTGCCGCGCGAACATACTCAGTTGAAATCCAGACAGATACGGCCTTTGATGGATCAAAGTAAGCACCGGCTGGCGTTGCAATCAACATGTACGTCGCTTTATTAGATGGTCGAACTCCTAAACCAACTTCAGTTGCAAACATAAATGGGCGAAGATATAAAGATTCGCCAACTTTCCTTGGTACCCAACCAGCATCCTGTGTGACTAAAGTTTCGATACTTTCAATAAACATCGCTTCAGACATCTCTGGAAGCGCAAGGCGCGCAGCAGATTTAGCAAAGCGCTTGGCATTAGCCGTTGGGCGAAAGAGCGCGACCGAACCATCGGGTTGGCGATAAGCCTTCAGCCCCTCAAAAATCTCTTGCCCATAGTGAAAAACCGCTGTTGCTGGGTCAAGTGAGATCGGTCCGTAAGGCTTTAACTCTGGCTCACTCCACCCATCTTTTTCACTCCACTCACACACAACCATGTGATCGGTGTAGTACTTACCGAAACCACCTTCGGCAACTAGCGCATCGCGCGTAGCGGCATCCTTGGCATGTGCATTAAGTGTAATTTTCATAGTTATAACGCTGCGACTAGCGCATCTCCCACTTCAGTAGTGCTTCGCTTCTTATCTCCACGTACCAATAAATCAGCCGCGACTGCGCGCTCAATATCGCGGGCAGCGTCACTAAAACCTAAATGATCCATCATCATCGCAATCGACATGACAGTGGCCGTTGGATCGGCAATGTTTTTACCGGCAATATCTGGAGCCGAACCGTGCACTGGTTCAAACATTGATGGGAACTTACCCGTTGGGTTGATATTGCCAGAAGCTGCGAGGCCGATTCCACCGCAGATAGCTGCAGCGATATCGGTCAAAATATCCCCGAATAAATTATCGGTTACAACAACATCAAAGCGCTCCGGGTTGGTGACAAAAAACATTGATGCGGCATCTACGTGCAAATAATCAGTCGTAACGGTTGGATACTCTTTAGCAACTGCGTTAAAAGTGCGAGTCCATAATCCACCTGAGTGGGTTAAGACATTGTTCTTATGTACCAAAGTAAGTTTCTTGCGATCGCGCTTTAGTGCACGCTCGAAAGCATCGCGGATTACACGCTCGGCGCCACGTCGAGTATTCAAACTCTCTTCCGTGGCAATTTCAGCATCGGTACCTTCGGCTAAAACTCCGCCGGCACCAACATATGGACCTTCGGTGCCTTCGCGTACAACGATGAAATCAATTGGGGCTTTGGTCGCGAGTGGACCGGTGACTCCTGGCATTAAACGTGCTGGACGTAAATTTACATAGTGGTCAAAGGCAAAGCGAAGTTTTAATAAAAGTCCTCGCTCTAAAACACCACTGGGCACGGTTGGATCTCCAACTGCGCCAAGCAAAATTACATCGGCTTTAGCAATTTCTGCCAAAGTCGCATCCGGTAGAACTTCTCCGGTACGGTGCCAAAACGCTGCGCCAAGATCATAGGCAGTTCGCTTGAACTCAACTCCGTATTTTTTAGAGACGGCATCTAGAACTTTCAGGCCCTCATTGACAACTTCAGGTCCAATTCCGTCTCCTGCGATAACTGCTAAGTTGATAGTTTTCATTTAATCCACCAAAACAACTGCACGAACGGATTCGGCACCTGTCTCTCTCTTTATCGTTGCTAACAGGTCATCGCTTACATCTGAGTCAACAGAAAGAGCCATGAGAGCCTCTCCGCCGGCGGCACTGCGAGCAACTTGCATTGCCGCAATATTTATTTTGTTTTGACCCAATGTATGCCCAACTGTTCCAATAACTCCAGGTTGATCGACATAACGCAAGAAGAGAATATGCGCAGTTGGGGCAAGGTCGAGTGAGAAATTATCAATGCCAATTATCTTTTGCGTCTGTTTAATTCCCATGAGCGTTGCATCAACGGTGATTGACTTGCCGCTTCCAGTTGCTGCGCGCAGAGAAATCATCGAGCGATATTCGGCACTATCAGCAGTGGTGGTGACGTTAGATGTCATTCCGCGTTCAGCTGCCAATCCAGGAGCGTTGACATACGTAACTTCTTCGGCGCCTACTGCAATTAATGCACCTTTAAGGGCACTTATAGCGAGAATCGATGAGTCATGCACTGAAATTTCACCACGGACTTGAATGTCCATGTGTACGGGCATTTCCCCTAGAAGTTCAGTTGCAATCTGGGCCATTTTTTCAACGAGCGGCAAAGAAGGTCGAATCTCCTGGGCAATAACGCCACCCTTAACGTTAACGGCATCGGGCACTAACTCACCAGCCAACGCTTTACGAACTGAAACTGCAACAGCAATGCCTGCACGCTCTTGTGCCTCATCGGTTGATGCACCTAAATGTGGAGTTGCAACGACATTATCTAAAGTAAACAAGGGCGAGTCCGTGCAAGGTTCAGTCGCAAATACATCTAATCCAGCACCGGCTACACGGCCTTCAACGATTGCATCGTAGAGAGCGGCTTCATCTAGAACTCCTCCGCGCGCTGCGTTAACAATTCGTACTGCTGGCTTTACTTTTTTAAGTGCTTCAACCCCGATTAAATTTGCAGTCTCTTTAGTTTTAGGTAAGTGAATCGTGATGAAATCTGACGTGCGAAGAAGCTCATCAAGATCTACGAGCTTGACTCCAAGTTGGGCCGCCCTTGCTGGTTGTAGATATGGATCGAAGGCAATGACATCCATGCCAAAGGCCTGCATGCGCTGGGCAACTAACTGACCAATGCGACCAAAACCAACGATACCAAGCGTCTTTTCAAAGAGTTCAGCACCAGTAAATTTTGAGCGTGCCCACTTGCCGTTTCGCAATGCCGCATGAGCCGGTGAAATAAATCTAGCCGATGCGAGTAATAAAGAGATTGCAAGTTCAGCTGCACTGACGATGTTAGAAGTTGGCGCGTTGACAACCATAACTCCGGCGGCCGTTGCTGCAGGAATGTCAACATTATCTAAGCCAACACCTGCACGGGCAATAACTTTTAGGCCCTTGGCCGCAGCAATTGCCTCTGCATCCATTTTAGTTGCAGAGCGAATCAATACAGCGTCAACGCCTTTTGTAAGGACAGCTAACAACTCGGCGCGGTTAGCCCCATCGCAGTTAACTACGTCAAAATCTGGGCCCAACGCATCTAGTGTTGCTGGGCTTAACTCTTCGGCAATTAAAACAACGGGTTTAGCCACGCGCCACGCTACCCTCTTTGAAATCATCGCCCTTTGAGGTTTTTATCCATGAAAACATCTTGCGAAGTTCGCGACCAACGACCTCAATTGGATGAGCTTCACCCTTGGCGCGCAGTGCCTTGAACTCAACTGCGCCAGCTTCTTGATCATCGATAAAGCGCTTAGCAAATACTCCGTTTTGAACATCGGCTAGAACGGCCTTCATATTCTCTTTTACATGTGGATCGATAACACGTGGGCCTGAAACATAATCACCGAACTCGGCAGTGTCAGAGACCGACCAACGTTGTTTTGCAATTCCGCCCTCGTACATTAAATCAACGATGAGCTTAAGTTCGTGAAGGCACTCAAAGTAAGCAACCTCTGGCTGATATCCAGCTTCAGTCAAAACCTCAAAGCCATACATCACAAGTTGGGATGCACCGCCGCAAAGAACTGACTGCTCACCGAATAGATCGGTCTCTGTCTCTTCAGTGAAAGTTGTTAAAATTCCACCTGCACGTAATCCACCGATTGCTTTGGCATATGAGAGTGTCAATGGCCAAGCATTTCCAGTTGCATCCTGCTCAACTGCAACGATAACTGGAACTCCACGGCCTGCAGAATACTCACGACGGACTATGTGCCCTGGACCCTTAGGTGCAACCATGCAGACATCAACGTTGGAACTTGGCTTGATGTATCCATAACGGATATTAAATCCATGACCGAAGAACAGCGCATCGCCATCTTTTAAATTAGGAAGAATTGAATCGGTGTAGATATGGCGCTGAACGTGGTCAGGAGCCAAGATCATGATGACCGTTGCCTCTTTTACAGCATCAGCAACGCTTACTACGCGCAAACCTTCAGCCTCTGCCTTTGCCTTTGATGCTGAGCCATCTTTTAAACCAACACGAACATCGACACCGCTATCGCGCAAGCTAAGTGCGTGAGCATGTCCCTGTGAGCCGTAACCGATGATCGCGACTTTGCGACCCTGGATGATGGATAGTTCGGCATCCTCTTCGTGATACATCGTTGCTGCCACGATATTTCTCCTTAGTTCTGGTAGTCGGGTTGAGTGTCATGAATAACTGGCTGTGGTGCATTTGGCAAAATCTCTTTAATTGAAATTACATTGATCAACTTATCCAGCTGAGCAATTACTTGCTCAAGAGCATGGCCTTCCAGGTTAACCACTATCTCCATTTTAGAGGTCTCGGGGTTACTGGTTGGACCAACAGATAGGCGTTCAATGTTGTATGCGCGACGTGCAAATAGGCCTGCAACGCGGGCCAAAACGCCAGGTGAATTTTCGACGATTACTTCAAGGGTGTGTTGGGCCATTTTTATAGCTCCTGTGAATCCCAGTCGGGCGCGGTTTCTCGCGCAATCATGATGTCATCATTGGATGTTCCGGCAGCGACCATTGGCCACACCATTGCATCGCGATGTACTCGAAAATCAACTACCACTGGTTGATCATTAATACTCATCGCTTTTTCAATCGTTGCATCGACATCTTCAGGTCGTTCGCAACTGAGGCCTACGCAACCCATGGCTTCGGCCAACATTGGAAAGTTAGGTATGCGCTTTGATTCAAGGCTCGTATTTGAATATCGGCCTTCATAGAAGAGTGTCTGCCACTGACGAACCATTCCAAGAGACTCGTTATTAATAATTGCGACCTTGATTGGAATGTTGTTGAGTGCACACGTTGTTAACTCTTGGTTAGTCATTTGGAAACAACCATCTCCATCGATTGCCCAAACGGTTGTATCAGGTGCACCAACTTTGGCACCCATCGCTGCAGGAACTGCATATCCCATCGTGCCGAGGCCGCCTGAGTTAAGCCACGTACGTGGATTCTCATAGGATATAAATTGCGATGCCCACATCTGATGTTGACCAACACCAGAGGCGAAAATTGCATTTGGACCAGAGATTTTTCCTAAACGCTCAATCACATATTGTGGCGATAGAGATCCATCGGCAGGTGTGTCATACCCCAACGGGTAAGCGGCCTTGAGTGAATTCATTTGGCGAAGCCACGCCGTTAAATCTGGGCGGTTCTTTGCCAGAGCGACCTTAAGCGCTGGAATCAAAGCTGAGATGGTATGCGCTAAATCGCCAAGGACTGCAACATCGGCAAAGCGATTCTTACCGATTTCAGCTGGATCAACATCGGCGTGAATAACCTTTGCATTAACGGCAAAAGTTGAAAGCTTTCCAGTGACGCGATCATCAAAGCGTGCACCAAGAGTTATGAGTAAGTCAGACTTTTGCAAAGCTGTCACTGCAGCAACAGTCCCGTGCATTCCTGGCATTCCAAGGTTAAGTGGATGGCTATCTGGAAATGCTCCGCGCGCCATGAGTGTTGTGACAACAGGTGCCCCAAGAAGTTGAGCCAGCTCGAGCAGTTCACGTGATGCGTTAGCTTTAATGACACCGCCACCAACATAGAAGACTGGCTTGCTAGATTGTGCAATTAAATCGGCGGCATCGATAATTGATTGCGTATTAGGCATGACCTTAGGTTGATAGCCCTTTAGTGATACCGATGTTGGATATTTAAATTCAGTCATCTTTTGCAGTGCATCTTTGGAGATATCAACGAGAACTGGTCCTGGCCGCCCAGAGCTTGCGATATGAAAAGCCTCGGCAACTGCACGCGGAATATCGGCAGGATCTGTAATCAAATAACTATGTTTAGCAAATGGCATCGTGATGCCACGGATATCGGCCTCTTGAAATGCATCGGTACCAATTGCAAGGGACGGAACTTGACCAGTGATTGCAACAACTGGAACTGAATCCATTGCCGCATCGGCAAGAGGTGTTACAAGATTTGTAGCTCCCGGCCCAGATGTTGCAATGCAGACACCAACACGACCAGTTACTTGGGCATAGCCAGTTGCAGCGTGACCAGCACCCTGTTCATGGCGCACGAGAATATGACGGATTGAGCTAGAGAAGAGTGGGTCATAGACCGGCAAAACCGCGCCGCCCGGAATTCCAAACATCACATCGACGCCAGCGGCCTCTAATGATGCGACTAGTGAACTCGCTCCATTCATTGCACTCATTTCCATCTCCTTCCGTACTAGTAGTGGCTATTAAACGAAAAAACCCTCAGATTAACTGAGGGCAGCGCGCGATCGAATTGCTAGATCACGCGCTTTTAAATCACCACCGACTTGGTTGTAAACATGGGCTTATTCTCCAACAGCTTTAGCA
>Ga0194055_10000799_pt1 | contig 25567 bp, 24 predicted proteins | sample SepL449m_MetaG_FD_155482 | JGI IMG/M metagenome (GOLD analysis project Ga0194055, IMG submission 155482) | Anoxic zone freshwater microbial communities from boreal shield lake in IISD Experimental Lakes Area, Ontario, Canada - Sep2016-L442-9m | ecosystem: Environmental > Aquatic > Freshwater >... | reverse complement strand
GTCACCAGCAGACACCGATAGTGATGATTCCGTTCACACACCGAACGTTGTTGAACCGACTGCGCCAACGCGCGCCGCGAGTGCACCTGCAAAACCGACACCGCCAACTCCTGCTCGAGGCTCAAGCGCGCCGTTGAAACCTTCGCAAGTAACATCGCAACCAGCAACAAAGAAAGAGCCAGTTAAGGTTGCCACCAATGAACTAACGATTGAGCGCATTACAACCGGCGAACTCACTATCGAGTTGCTGCGCACTCATTGGGCAGATCTGATTAAGGCTGCGAATAACACCAGCAAAGTCACCGGGGCGATGTTACGAAATACGGCGCCGCTGTCACTTTCAAATGGCGTCGTTGCAATTGGCTTTGGTGATACCGGCACCATGAATGCTGCAAGCAATCCTCCACACTTTGCACTCATCGCTGATGCAATTGCACAACTCTTTGGAGCCACCGTGCGAGTTGAGGGTGGGCTAGCGCCAAATGTCTCAACTCCGAAAAGTGCGAAAACTTCTGCTAGCGCTGATTCCGGTGACGCCGCGCCTGACGATGAGAATCTTGCAACGCAATCTGGAGTTGCGCTTGTCCAAGAAATTCTCGGTGCCAAAGTTATCGATGAAGGTTCTCGTAGCTGATGAGCAGCATGTATGAAGGGATCGTTCAAGATCTCATCGATGAGTTTGCCCGATTGCCAGGAGTTGGCCCCAAAGGCGCGTCTCGTATTGCCTTCTATTTATTGGCCAGTGCTCCTGAAGATGTTGAACGTCTTGGCCGGTTACTGATTGATGTCAGAGAAAACGTGAGATTTTGTAGCTCATGTTTCAATGTGGCATCCAATGAACAATGTCGGATTTGTACCGATACTCGTCGCGATCAAACCGTGTTATGTGTTGTTGAAGAACCCAAAGATGTACTAGCTGTTGAACGCACCCGGGAATTCCGAGGGCGGTATCACGTGCTCGGTGGTGCAATTAACCCCATAGATGGAATTGGACCTGATGATCTGCGGATACGCGAGCTGGTGATGCGCTTGTCTGACAAAGGAATTACTGAAGTCATTTTGGCAACTGACCCTAATCTTGAAGGCGAAGCAACTGCAACATATTTGACGCGCACCATCGCAACATTGGGAATTCGAGTGACTCGCCTAGCAAGTGGGCTGCCAGTTGGTGGCGATTTGGAATACGCCGATGAAGTCACTTTGAGTCGGGCCCTGGAAGGACGTCGCCAAGTAAGCCCGTAAACGTTCCATTATTTGGACGAGATGTCCTGATAGTGACACTCCCTTTAGAATTAAGGGCTATGGGCTTGGTTGTTGCAAAATTTGGCGGGTCATCAGTATCTGATGCCGCCAGCATTTTGCGTGTGGCAAAACGCATCGTTGATACAAAGCGAGCCGGAAACCAAGTTGTTGTTGTGGTCTCTGCGATGGGCGACACTACGGACGAGTTATTGGACCTAGCTCGTGAAGTCTCACCAAATCCCCCTGGACGCGAACTCGACATGCTGTTGACTGCAGGTGAACGAATCTCGATGGCAGTGTTAGCGATGGCCATCTCTGATTTAGGTGAAGATGCCCGTTCATACACCGGTTCTCAAGCTGGTTTGATTACTGATTCAACTCACGGCAAAGCACGCATCGTTGATGTCACGCCTGATCGCATCCAGCAAGCACTCGCTGAAGGTGCTATTCCGATTGTTGCTGGATTCCAAGGTGTCGCACACGACACTAAGGACATCACGACACTTGGTCGCGGTGGTTCAGATTTAACTGCCGTTGCAATCGCCGCAGCCCTTAAAGCAGATGTCTGCGAAATCTACACCGATGTTGATGGAATATTTTCTGCAGATCCGCGCATCTGTCCGCAAGCAAGACACGTCCCGCTCATTACGTATGACGAGATGATGGAGCTTGCTGCAGCTGGTGCAAAAGTACTTCACCTACGTTGCGTTGAATACGCAAAACGTTTTAATGTCACGATTCATGTCCGTTCTTCGTTTTCGCAAAATGAAGGAACTTTTGTTATTGCAGATCTAGCGGACCAGTCCGGGATCGCACAGTTGTCTCAGCGAGGAGCAATTATGGAACAGCCAATCATCGCCGGTGTTGCACACGATTTAGGCGACGCAAAAATTACTATCGTTGGTGTGCCTGATCGTCCTGGTATGGCGGCTGCCATTTTTCAGGCAGTTGCTGATGCTGGAATTAATATGGACATGATTGTGCAGAACGTCAGTGGCGGAGGATCGTCAAAGACTGACCTCACATTCACGGTGCCACGTGCTGAAGCTGCAAAAGCTGAACTTGCGCTTCGCAAAATTCAGGATGCTTTAGGTTTCGATGACGTAGATACCGACGAAGACATTGCAAAAATTTCGCTTATCGGTGCGGGTATGCGTTCACATCCGGGTGTGTCGGCAACTTTCTTTAAAGCGATTGCTGATGCGGGAGTGAACGTTGAAATGATTTCAACTTCAGAAATCCGAATTTCAGTTGTGACGAGAGCGAGTTCAGCAAAAACCGCTGTGCAAGCAATCCATACCGCATTCGGTCTTGACGCTGACGGCGAAGCAGTTGTCTATGGCGGAACAGGACGTTAGGCATGTCAAAGAAACCAACACTTGCAGTAGTCGGCGCCACAGGCGCTGTGGGAACTGTCATGCTCGACATTTTGTCGACACGTCCAAATGTATGGGGTGACATTAAGTTGCTTGCATCCGCGCGTTCGGCCGGACGAGTCCTTTCTGTGCGTGGTGAAGATGTTGTCGTCGAAGAGCTCACAGCAGAATCATTTGATGGTGTCGATGTAGCAATGTTTGATGTGCCTGATGAAATCTCTGCGCAGTGGGCACCTATTGCAGCGGCTCGAGGTGCAGTCGTTGTTGACAACAGCGGTGCTTTCCGCATGGACGCCGATGTTCCGTTAGTGGTTCCTGAAGTTAATCCTGAACAAACGAAGAACCGGCCACGCGGGATTATCAGTAATCCCAATTGCACAACGCTGTCCATGATTGTTGTTGTTGGTGCGTTGCAGCGCGCTTTTGGCGTGAAGGAACTTGTCGTTGCTTCGTACCAGGCAGCATCCGGCGCAGGGCAATCTGGCATAGATACATTGCACGAACAGATGTCAGAGGTGGCGGGAAAGAATTTAGGAAGTACCTCTAAGGATGTTCGCAATGTTGTAAGCCAACTGGCGCCGTTTCCTGCGCCACTTGCAATGAATGTTATTCCATGGGCAGGGTCACTTAAGGAAGACGGCTACACCAGCGAAGAACTCAAAGTACGTAATGAGTCCCGCAAAATTTTAGGTATGCCAGACCTTAAGGTGCATGCGACGTGCGTGCGAGTACCTGTTGTTACAACGCACTCATTGGCAGTGCATGCGGTACTGGATCGGGCAGTGACAGCTGAAGAGGTACGCGCGCTACTTGAAAATGCCGAAGGCGTGTTGGTTGTGGACGATCCAGAAAATCAAATCTTCCCAACACCCATTGATGTTGTAGACACCGACCCGACTGTGGTTGGACGAATTCGAGTATCTGGTGAGTATCCCAATGAAATTGATTTCTTTGTCTGTGGTGACAATTTGCGCAAAGGTGCTGCCTTAAACACGGCACAGATTGCAGAAGTAGTTGCGAAAGAATTCAGCTAGTTCGCAGACACAGTAATTAGTGTGGCTTCTGGGCGACAGGCAAATCGAACTGGAGTAATTGGAGAAGTTCCCACACCTGCGGAAACATGAAGCGGCATCTGGTAATCATCAGATTCGACTGTGCTTAATCCTTTTGCTTGTCGTGTTGGAAGATCACAGTTTGTGACGAGCGCTCCATAAAACGGAATACACACCTGGCCGCCATGCGTGTGACCAGCGAGCAGTAAGCCTGTGTGGTCTCGTGCAAAAGCCTGCGTCACCCGCGAATATGGAGCGTGCGTAACACCGAGAGCAAATGCGTTCTTGTCGAATGGACCAGAAACGCTTGCGTAGTCATCGAGTGCAATGTGGGCATCGTTTGTGCCACGTGCATGAACGGTTGTGCCATGAAGTGCAAACCGGGATTCCTTATTGTTGAGGTCTACCCACCCAGCGTCAACGAGTTCTTGCATTAATTCGTGAGTAGGTAATGGTGCACCCTGAGGATTGATCTGACGGCGTCGGTTGAAATATCGAAATGGATTTTTTAGTTCTGGTGCGTAGTAGTCGTTGCTTCCAAATACAAATAGACCTGGACCATCAAGCAAGGTATCTAGAGCCTCGATAACAGCAGGAACTGCGAGTGTGTGTGCCAAAAAGTCACCCGTAACAACCGTAAGGTCGGGTTTCAGATCAGACAGTGACTTAACCCAGTTAATTTTTCGAGTTTGGCCGGGAGTGATGTGTAAGTCTGAAAGATGCAAAATCCGCAGTGGTTCGTCGGCAATCCCATCTGCTGCAACGCCTACGTTACGGGTTGTGAACATCGCAGCTTCAATGAGACCGTAGCCCAAACCCCCTGCAATACCCGCGCAGACGAGTTGCGATGCGGTAGTTACGACTGTCATTCCTCAAGCATCCCATGACTTATACAGATCTATTCGACTTGAGGCATTCCGTTGGGCTATAGAAAAGTGTTAATATCGTGCGTACATTAAGGGCGTGTTGTCAGTGTCGGATCAAATGTCAAACCCCGCGTGGGACCCATTGACAGCACCGTCATGGCCAGATGATGACAAAGTCAGCAATGTACTCGATCCCAGCGCTGATTTTGCTTCCATTGAAGACACTCAAAGTATTCGACCCGTCGCGCCGCGGCCCCCTGATGTTGATCAAATTTTGCGTGGTGAGTACACAGGCTGGGTGCCAATCATCAAAGCCGGAGAATCGCTTGATCAGGCGCAAAAGCGAGCCACTGTAATTCCTAGCGAAGAAGCTAGTAATGATGCGTCAGTAGATGTGCTGACAGATTCGACACCTCGAGTGGTAATGCAACCCGCTAAGCCATCACTTGGCTACCCAATTGCACCGGCGTATCAAGTTGCCCGAGCTTCGGACTCAATGTGGTTTAGTGTGGTCGACGATCCAGAGACTTCCCTGTCACCGGCGTTAGCACTTGAAGAAGCTCGGATGCGCATTGCCAAGATGCGCGAAAACCTGACATCGAGCATGCCTCACTCCACACATGTTGAATCTCAAGATGTGTATGAGACAGCAGTTGATGAGTTTGTTACGAAAATCGAAGTGTTTGATTCGCAAGCAGTTGAATCAACCGAGGCTAGCTCGATGCCAGTAGCGGAGCCTCTAGCCGCGCAAGCATCACCTGAAACTCACATTAGCGAGCCAGTTGTTTCCCAAGTGGTTGATTCTGCAATTGCACAAGCGCAAAGCGTTGTAGTTGACAGTAATAAAACGGCCGCAACAGATATTCTCCAGTATGAAGATCTATTCGAATCACTGATTGATGCTGGCATTGAAGATGATGAAGATTTTGAAGAAGCAGGGTACATCGAGGAGAACATCGCATACTCACCTCGCACCACTGAATTGCGCAATCAGGACAATGTTGCGCCGCCCGCAGCTGACGTTGTTCCCGAAGTGCCGGTCGAAGTGCCGCCAAAGCCAGTCGTCATCGCGCAAACTCACATCGTAGAGCCAGAAATTCCTGTAGCGGTTCAGCTTGCACCAGAGGTAATCCAGGATGTCCCAGTCGCCGTGCAAGAAGTTCCACACGTAGTCGAAGACGTTCCAGTCATTGAGCAACCCGTATCTGTGGCAACAATTGCAGAACAAATTGAACAAGAGATAGTCCAGTCCAATTCAGATGTTAAATTGACGGCAACGTACTCAAATCCAGATCCACAAACGAATGCACTTGAGTTAGTCATCATGCGCGACGAAATAAAAGATTTACGAGAACGCTTAGATCATTCACAACGAATGATTGAAGAGCTCATGCACAGAATTGCTAACCTTGCCGAAATGGCATTGACCCAACGCAATGCTTAGCGCACTTTAGTTAACGATCTGCGTCGCCAGAAAGAAACGGCATACTCGCAATAATGAGTTTGGCTTGATCTAACGTTGCACCCACAAGAACTTCAGAGAGCGCTAGTACGGTATGCAAACTTGCAGGTCGTAATTTAAGGCGGTACGGCATTTTGTCATTTTGACTTACGAGGTACCACGATGCAATGCCCAATGGTGTTTCAATGCTGTGCTCGTACCGACCTTCAGGAACGCGAATGACTTTAGGCAGCAAAACGTTTAAGTCGTCAGTCAACCCGGTCCGACAGTGCGAGATACAACCTTGAATGATTTGGATCGCTTGCAACAATTCATCGCGCAGTTGACGAAGTCGAGCAGCGACATCGCCGCCGGTTTGTGTTAATGGTTCAAAGTCAGCGATCTCGTGGTACATCAGTTGCGTAGACGTTGTGCGCAGGTCACGATGCACATTGCTTGCGCGAGCAGCTGGCCCGCTTAACGCAAAGTCGGTAACGGTTTGTGGTGTAAGAATTCCTAACCCGGTTGGGATGGTGTCTAAGCCTGAATTCAGCAGAGTTGTCATCGCTGCGCGCGTTGATGCGCACAGTGCATCAAGTGTGGTGAGCCATTCATCGGTGGGCGCATGAGTGAGGCCACCGATGCATGTGATCATGGGGTGCATGCGACTTCCGGTGTAGCTCTGCAAAAGCTCGACCCATGGCTCACGTAGTTGCCCCAAAGTAAAACTCAGTTGCGGGTCCCATGGAAACCCAGCCAGAAATGCCATGTGAGAAGTGACTCGATTGAACTCGAGCAATAACGTGCGTAACCAACGAGCCGTCAGCGGAACAGTAATTCCCAACTCGCGTTCGAGTAATTGGGCAACACCAGTTTCACCGCTAAATGGTGAGAGCCATTCGTGCCGACTGGCAAGCATGAGTATCTGCCGATAGTCCCGCGATTCATATAGTTTTTCGGCACCACGATGCATTGATCCAAGAACGGCAGTGGCCTTGGTGATAACTGATTCAGAGTCAGGACCGGAATCGAATTGCGCGTCGATGAGTAGCATTCCGTGGGTGACTGGGGAAAAATGCGGCAAATCAAGGACCACATCACAACGCGTGGCATCAAGTGGCGAGAGCCCTATGCGCGCGTACGTTGTCATGCGCAACATCGTGCCACAGATATCGAGCACTAGTTACAGGGCCCGATTTCCCACTAGGCTGATTGTGTGGTCAACACGATGGCCGAGAGCGAACAGCCTTGGACCGAAAATCCTCCACGTCTTGACGTGGCAATCGTTGGTACCGGACGCACAGGTTCGGTGATTGGTGCTGCCCTGCGCCGCGCCGGACACAAAGTCGTTGCGTGCACCGCCGTGTCCGAAGTGAGTCGGTTAAGAGCCGAGTCGCTACTTCCTGGCGTTCCCATTAAATCTGTTGAGGATGCTGTTGCTGCATGCGACGCAGTCTTTCTTACAGTTCCCGATGATGTGTTGCCGCAACTTGTTGCAGGGTTAGCGCAAACCAAGGCATTAAGTCCAGGCACATTTGTGATTCACACTTCGGGTCGTTATGGAGTGGACGTGCTCTCTAGCTTGACGTCACTCGGCATGCTTCCTATGGCGTTACATCCTGTGATGACATTCACTGGAACAAGTGTGGATCTCAATCGGCTCTCTGGGTGCCCATTTGGTGTGACGGCACCCGATATTCTGCGTCACGTAGCAGAAGCACTTGTTGTAGAAATTGGCGGTGAACCTGTATGGGTTCCTGAGAATCATCGTGCGCTGTATCACGCAGCACTTGCATTTGGTTCCAATGGCTTGATGACACTGGTGCACGAAACAATCAGACTTTTAACAGTTGCAGGTGTTGAAGATCCTGAGCGCATGATTGCTCCGCTATTTGGCGCGTCGCTGGACAACGCTCTTCGACATGGAATCAGCGCTGTTACTGGACCAGTGATGCGTGGCGATATTGGAACAGTGCGCGAACACATTGCGGCGTTGTCGGATTACAGTGCCGACACATTGCCAAGTTATCTTGCAATGGCGCGCCTCACTGCAGATCGCGCTCTGGAAAACGGTCGGGTCTCGCCTGAAACGGTTGCGGCAATGCTTGAAGTACTCGGTGATCAATGATGGAAATTCTCAACACAATTGAGCAGGTACGTCAGTGGCGTGAGGCCAACGATTCCTTGCCTGTTGCTGCGTGCTACACGATGGGCGCACTGCATTTAGGTCATGCACAGTTGATGACGTATGCCCGCGAGTACATCGCTCAGGAAAATAAATCTGAGTGTTTTGTCTTGGCATCAATTTTTGTCAATCCCACACAATTTGGAAATTCGCAGGACTTAGTGAACTACCCGCGTCCACTCGCTGCAGATCTGGCACTTCTGGATTCTGTGGGAGTTAATGCAGTATTTATACCCACAGTCGACCAGATGTATCCCGATTCAGAGTTCAGACACATATCCGTTGATCCTGGACCATTGGGCGACACGTTAGAGGGTGAGAGTAGGCCGGGACACTTCACGGGCGTGCTCACTGTTGTTTCAAAACTTCTTAACATCACAACACCGCAGTTTGCATTCTTTGGCGAGAAGGATTATCAGCAAGTTGCTCTCATTGCCCGTATGGTGCGCGAGCTGAATGTTCCTGTGCAGATTGTCGCGGTTCCGACGGTTCGAGACAGCGATGGTGTCGCACTATCGAGTCGTAATGCGCAACTTAGTTCGGCAGGTCGTCACGATGCATCTGTTATTCATGAAGTCTTGACGTCACTGCGAGACGATCTGGCGGACGGTACATCGATTGAAACGGCGTTGCGCAATGCCTCATCAACATTCGCCAAGCACCCAAAAGTCGAGTTGGACTATCTGGTCGTCGCGAGTAACGATCTTGAGGCGGCGCCACAGAGTGGTTCTGCTCGAGCATTGATTGCAGTGCTTATTGAAGGCGTGCGTTTAATTGACAATATTTCAGTAGAAATTTAGGGAGAGCCATGCTGTTAGCAATCGATGTCGGGAATACAAATACTGTGCTGGGACTATTTGATGGTGATCGCATTGTTCAATCGTGGCGGATTAAGACAGATGCCCGTGAGACTGCAGATGAAATTGAATTAACTTTTCGCGGGTTGTTGTTCAATGCGCCGCAGGTCACGGGAATTGCGCTGTGTTCTACTGTGCCTGCTGTGTTGCGAGAAATGCGCACGATGTTAGATCGGTATTACCGCGACATTCCGCGACTCATAGTCGAGCCTGGTATTAAGACCGGGGTATCTGTTCTGACTGACAATCCAAAAGAAGTCGGCGCTGATCGAATTGTTAACTCACTGGCAGCATTCACACTTTTTGGCGGTCCAGCAATTGTGGTGGATTTCGGAACCTCTACTAACTTGGATGTCATCTCGGCAAAGGGTGAATTTCTTGGAGGCGCCCTAGCCCCCGGGATTGAGATATCGATTGATGCACTCGCCTCGCGCGCTGCCCAATTGCGCAAAGTTGAACTAGTCACGCCACGCAATGTCATTGGGAAGAACACCGTAGAAGCTCTGCAATCAGGTGCGATTTTTGGCTTTGCCGGTCAGGTTGATGGATTGGTCGACCGCATTACCGATGAACTTGGCGGCTCAGTTAAGGCGGTGATTGCCACAGGTGGGCTTGCTGGAATTGTGGTTCCAGAGTCGGACACCATCACACATCACGAGCCAGATTTAACTCTGATTGGGCTTCGGCTAATGTTCGAGCGCAACGCCTAACCCGATAACCTTGTGTTCGTGAGTGATGAAACGCAAATCGAGGAAGTCGACGATCTGCCTGAGCAAATGCAGATTCGTCGCGATAAGCGTATTGCCATCCTCAATTCCGGTAATCAGGCTTATCCAGTCACAGTCCCTGTGACCACAACGGTCGTTGCGGTACGCGAGCGGTACGCACATCTAGTTGCCGATGACCAAACGGGAGACATTGTTGGTGTTGCCGGACGCATTATGTTCATGCGTAATACTGGCAAATTGTGTTTCGCTGCGATTCAGGCAGGAGCCGGTGACACGCTTCAGTTGATGTTGTCGTTAGACCGCGTTGGCGAAGAGGCACTCGAATCGTGGAAGGCCCTCGTTGACATCGGTGACATTGTCGCTGTTGAAGGTGAAGTCATTTCCAGTAAACGTGGTGAACTTTCAGTGACTGCTGATCGCTGGCAAATGGCGTCCAAGGCGTTGCGTCCGCTCCCGAATCTGCACAAACCTTTAAGTGAAGAGACCCGGGTTCGTCAGCGCTATGCCGATTTGATTGTGCGAGATACGGCGCGCACAATTGCTCGCCTGCGTCCAGCCGTGATTGCCAGCTTGCGTAATAGTTTTGCGCAGCGCGACTACATAGAAGTAGAAACTCCAATGCTGCAAACCATGCATGGTGGTGCGGCAGCCCGGCCATTTGTGACGCGGTCGAATGCGTTTGATATGGAATTGTTTTTGCGCATTGCACCTGAACTATTTTTGAAGCGCTGTGTTGTCGGTGGTATGGAACGCGTATATGAAATCAACCGTAACTTTCGCAACGAAGGTGCAGATGCTTCGCATTCACCCGAATTTGCGATGCTCGAGTTCTACCAGGCTTACGCTGATTACAACGATATGGCTGATTTAACGCAGAGCTTGATTCAAGATGCGGCACTTGCAGTTCACGGCTCGTTGGACTTCGAGTTGGTTGAAGGCGGCCGTCGCGACTTATCCGGCCAGTGGGAACGTATTTCGGTATTTGCTGCCGTCAGTGAAGCTGTGGGCCAAGAAATCACTCCGCGCACACCAATTGAAACATTGCGGGCATTATGTGATGCGGCAGAGATTTCTTATGACCCGAAAGCAATCCACGGCAAGCTTGTTGAAGAGTTGCTCGAACATTATGTTGTTGAAAATCTCACTCGCCCAACATTTGTTATCGATTATCCAGTTGATACTTCGCCACTTGTGCGTGACCATCGAAGTGAATCAGGTGTTGTAGAAAAGTGGGACTTATACATTGACGGTTACGAAGCTGGCACGGGGTACTCAGAACTCATTGACCCAATCATTCAACGGGAACGACTTGTAGCGCAGTCGCAACTCAAAGATGGGGGCGATGCCGAGGCGATGCAACTTGATGAGGATTTCCTGCGCGCACTTGAATATGGAATGCCACCGAGTGGCGGGGTTGGTATGGGCGTTGATCGACTTTTGATGACGTTGACTGGATTAAATATTCGAGAAACCATTTTGTTCCCGCTGGTGAAACCTGAATGAGTGTTGTTATCCGGCCCGCAACTACGAAAGATGTTCGTATTGTTCGGGAACTTATTGATACTTATGCCCCGGGTGGTCGTTTGTTGTCTAAGAACACTGTGACACTTTTCGAAGATGTCCAAGAGTTTGTGGTTGCTGATCTCGACGGACTGCTAGTTGGGTGTGGCGCGCTGCATGTGATGTGGGAAGACCTCGGAGAAGTTCGCACTGTTGCGGTATTGCCCGAACACAAAGGCGAAGGTCTGGGCAGCAAAATCTTAGATGCGCTCATGCAACGAGCCTGCGACTTGGGTTTGAGTCGACTCTTTTGTCTGACTTTTGAAACTGAGTTTTTTGCTCGACACGGGTTTGAGCCAATTGGCGAGGCACCTGTTGATGCTTCTACCTATGCGCAGTTGTTGCAATCAGGCGATGAAGGTGTTGCGGAGTTCCTTGATCTTGAGCGAGTCAAACCCAATACTTTGGGGAACACTCGAATGCTCAAGTTGCTCTAACACAATGCCGGTGAGCGAATGCCGGACACAATGCCGGTGAGCGAGTGACGCTGCGGTGCGCACTGAAATAGGTCAATGCAGTGATGGTTTTAGTGTTATGGCCCTTCTCGTCTAAAATGAGAAAGTGAAGATACTCGTCATCGGTAGTGGTGCACGAGAACACGCACTAGTTCGGGCATTACGCCGCGATGATGGAGTCCATGTCGTGTGTGCTCCCGGAAATGCTGGGATTGCACTTGATGTTGAGATTTATCCAATAGCGGCGAACGACACAATAGGTGTCGTTGAATTGGCTGCGAACCTAGACATTGATTTGGTTGTCATCGGGCCAGAAGGCCCACTAGTCGCTGGCCTAGCTGATGCATTACGGGTAGCTGGCATTGCCACATTCGGTCCGTCTGCAGCAGCAGCTCAACTCGAAGGCAGCAAGGCATTTGCCAAAGACGTTATGCAGTCAGCGGGTGTTCCCACTGCGCGCGCGCACTTATGCCTGACGCTTGCGCACGTGGATAGTGCGCTGGATGATTTCGGTGCGCCGTATGTTGTTAAAGACGATGGGCTTGCCGCAGGTAAAGGTGTAGTCGTCACATCGGATCGTGATGAAGCACGAGCACATGCGCAGATGTGTCTTGATGCTCGACTTGATGGTCGCGTTGTAATCGAGGAATATCTTGATGGTCCTGAAGTGAGTTTGTTTGGCGTGACGGATGGCACCACAATTATTGCCTTATCACCGGCGCAAGATTTCAAACGCGTATTCGATAATGATCAAGGACCAAACACCGGCGGCATGGGTGCGTATTCACCATTGCCTTGGGCACCCGCAGATCTAGTTGTGCAAGTTGTTGATGATGTTTTGCAACCCACGATTGATGAAATGGCGCGCCGCGGAACTCCATTTACTGGACTGTTGTACGCGGGTTTAGCACTGACAAGTAGCGGCACTCGAGTCATTGAATTTAATGCTCGGTTTGGTGATCCAGAGACCCAAGTGGTCTTGGCCAGACTGGCTTCGCCACTGAGTACATTGTTGTTCGCGAGTGCAACGGGAACATTAGCTTCACATCCGGCACTTGCGTGGAAAGATTCTGCGGCAGTAACAGTCGTTATGGCGGCACAGGGCTATCCGGAATCACCAATTACAGGTGCAGTTATTTCTGGACTGAGTACCGTTGACACTGTAGATGTCTTTCATGCAGGTACTCGTACTGATGACGGTGGTGAGATTTCGGTATCTGGTGGACGCGTGCTCTCTGTTACTGCTCTTGGGAGTGACCTCACCGATGCTCGACGCCGCGCATATGAAGGTGTGCAGAAGATTCACTTTGCAGGAGAGCACCACAGAACAGACATCGCTTTGAAGGCAGCACTAGGAGAGGTCCAGGTTCCATGACAAAGCCACACATCCCCAACGTTTTAGCAGCTCGATACGCATCCACCTCGATGACAATGACCTGGTCACCCGAACACAAAATCGTATTAGAACGCCAACTTTGGGTTGCTGTCCTACGTGCCCAAAAAGATTTGGGTGTTGAGATTCCTGATGGAGTTATTGCCGCGTATGAATCTGTGATTGACACAGTTGATTTAGAAAGCATCGCGCGCCGTGAGCAAGTATCTCGCCATGATGTCAAAGCGCGGATAGAAGAGTTTTGTGCATTGGCAGGTCACGAGCACATCCACAAAGGTATGACTAGCCGAGATCTGACTGAAAATGTTGAGCAGCTTCAAATTCGAGCGTCACTGGAAATCATTCGAATGAAAGCGGTTGCTACTGCGCGAGTCATGGCCGAACTTGCAGTACGTTATTCCGATACTGCGCTTACTGGGCGCAGTCATAATGTGGCGGCTCAAACAACAACACTGGGCAAGCGCTTCGCAACTGCTGCGCAGGAACTTGCTATTGCGATCCAGCGGCTCGATGAATTAGTGGCGCGGTATCCACTGCGTGGTATCAAGGGTCCCGTGGGAACTGCGCAAGACATGCTCGATTTATTAGGCGGCAATGCTTCACAGTTAGATGTACTTGAAAATCGGATTGCACAACATCTTGGCTTTAGTAACGTGCTCACAAGTGTGGGTCAGGTGTATCCGCGTTCGTTGGATTACGACACAGTCACATCACTCGTGCAGTTGTCTGCAGGACCAGGCAACTTGGCTACGACTATTCGCTTGATGGCTGGCCATGAACTTGTCACCGAAGGATTCAAAGCCGGGCAAGTGGGTTCTAGCGCAATGCCGCACAAGATGAATACTCGTTCGTGCGAACGCATCAATGGTCTTGCTGTGATCCTTAAAGGCTATTCATCCATGGTGGGTGAACTTTCCGGCAATCAATGGAACGAAGGTGACGTATTTTGTTCCGTCGTTCGACGAGTTGCGATGCCTGATGCATTCTTTGCAATTGATGGTCTCTTTGAAACGATGCTTACAGTTCTCGAAGAGTTCGGCGCTTTTCCAGCTGTGATTGAACGCGAACTGCAGCGGTACTTACCTTTCCTTGCGACAACCAAAATATTGATGGCAGCAGTGCGCCAAGGAGTCGGTCGCGAGGTGGCTCATGAAGCAATTAAAGAGCATGCAATAGCTGTTGCTTTACAGATGCGTGACACGCATGGGGCAGACGGATCTGTGCTTTTAGAACGCCTTGCAGCTGATAGCAGACTCGGATTGACCTTGGCTCAACTGCAGGGCTTGATGGCCGAACCACTTGAGTTCACTGGTGCTGCTCGTGATCAAGTAGCCCGTGTGGCTTCTTTAATTTCTACTATTGTTGCTCGAACCGCGGGCTCCGATACTTATAGTCCGGAGCCAATTCTGTGATTGTTACACCTTCCCAATGGGATCTTCCTGACTACACCCACGTGTATTCGGGCAAAGTCCGCGACCTTTATGAGTCTGCCGACGGGCGTTTGCTGTTTGTAGCAAGTGACCGCATATCAGCGTTTGATTGGGTATTACCATCTGTGATTCCAGATAAGGGGCGCATACTTACTGCGATGTCCTTGTGGTGGTTTAGTCGCTTAGAAGACATTGTGCCGAATCACATCATTTCAACAAATGTTCCGCAGTCAGTGGCAGGTCGAGCAACATTCTGCGAGCGCCTCGAAATGTTACCCGTTGAGTGTGTTGCGCGCGGATATCTTTCGGGCTCGGGCCTCATTGATTATCGGGAACACGGATCAATCTGCGGTGTCGGATTACCGCCAGGCCTCAAAGATGGTTCAAAGTTGCCGAAACCAATTTTTACGCCAGCGACAAAAGCAAAACTCGGAGATCATGATGAGAACGTCACATTCGATGAAGTAATAGCTTCAATCGGAGCAGAAGAGGCTCAACAACTTCGTCGACTCACGATGGCAGTATATGAAACCGCAGCACGGATTGCCGCGGCCCGGGGAATTATTTTGGCTGATACAAAGTTTGAATTTGGTTTGGGTATTCGTGGTGAACATCGTGGTGAAGTTGTTCTTGCTGATGAGGTGTTGACTCCTGATTCATCTCGGTTTTGGCCAGCACATTCATGGGAACCCGGTCACGCTCAGCCCTCGTTTGATAAGCAGTTTGTGCGTGATTGGTTGCTGTCACCAGAATCTGGTTGGGATAAAAACTCGGGCCAAGCACCGCCTGCACTGCCAGACGAGGTTATTGAAAAGACTCGTGAGCGCTATGTTGCAGCCTATGAACAGCTCACAGGCAAGAATTTCCAATAGAAAATATTGGTCATAAATCTGACCAATAGGCTAATTTCGTGCCATGCCCTTATCTGAATTCATGGCTCTTGCTGATGTGAAAAGTCGACTCTCTGAAGTAGTTGACGAGGTATCTCGAGAAAGCTCGCACATTGTGATCACCCGCCATGGGAAACCAGCTGCTGTGGTCATCAGTATTGATGAGTACGAGGCCATGGTTGAAACTTTAGAAATATTGTCGGATGCCTCGCTCGTTGAGGAGATTTTCCGATCTCGACTTGAGCAAGAAACTGCAATCGTGCTGTCGCCCGATCAGCTGCGGGCACGGCTGGCGAATAACGCCACATAGATGTCGCGGTATGACGTTGCGTGGACTTCCACCGCATTACGACACTTTGATTCGCTTCCTAAAAAAGTAGCTGTGGCCATAATCGAATTTGGCGAGTCAACTTTGTGTGACAAACCCATTCGCGCCAGCAAACAACTTAATGCGCCATTTGATGGCATGCGTTCAGTCCGGCGTGGGCAATATCGCGACATCATTTCCATTGATGAGGAACACAGTCGAGTATTTGTTCACGCAATTCGGCATCGCAATGTTGCCTACGCGAAAAAATAGTTATTCGTTCCAGCGCGGACTTGTACTTTTCGGAGGATGAAGTTTTTCGCGCAACAGGACAATGCCAGGTTGCTTAAGACTTAATGCCTCACCAAGGTCAACAAGTGTCGTCTCCGTGAAAGACAACCCAAATGCTTGTGCCAAAATCGCCCAATCGGGTGAGAACAAATCAACGCCGCGTTCAGGGTGTCCCATAACAATTTGATCGAAGCGCAACATCCCGTAACCACCGTCATCAACAATCAGCAAGGTATAGGGCAGTCGCTCTTGAACGATTGTTGCCAGCTCTCCGAGTGCAAATGCCACACCGCCATCTCCACAGATCGATAGTGTCCGAATGCCTGCAGCAGCAGGACCAATTGCAGCAGGAAGCCCAAATCCCAGCGTGCCCCAACCAACTGGGTATGCCAATCGTCGCGGCCGTGGTTGGTTCGCGTACACACCAGTCCAATACCCAGCAACGGCCATGTCGCACACAATGGCGCCGTCGGCTGGCCAGTTGTCTTCAACCGCTTGCACCAAAGAAATTCCTTGCGTGGATTTCGGATCGCCCATCAAACGTGCTCGAACCTGCGCATTCAATGTTGCAACGTCGCTCCACGAATCGTGTGGTTTGGTATCGCTTATCAGAGCAGAAGCCACCTTGGCAATGTCGTTTGCTACGAGTACTGCAGTTGGATCAACATTGCGCATGACAACTGTGGGATCTGCATCAATCACAACGATTGTTTGTGGCCAAGGTAAGTTCCAATTTTTTGTATTCATGCCATCTAGTTGACTGCCGAACACAACTAACGTGTCAGCGGCAGCAAGCACTGCTTCAACTTCTGGCTCATGAATGGGAGCCTTTATGGCGAATGGAGAATGTGAGGCAATGCCACGTCCGGCAAACGACGTCACGATTGGCGCATTCCAATGTGCTGCCAATTCCGCGATTTCAGATTCACCTTCTATCGCACCACCGCCGGCCCAAATCACAATGCGTTCACTTGTACTCAATGCATGAGTCAGTGCCGCAGTATCGATGTCCAGAATTGGCTGACCAAGTTGAATGGTTGGCCGAGTTGCAGTGAATGGTTGAGACAACACATCAGCAGGAATGCCAAGGTAGGCCGCGCCTGTGGGTGCACGCATAATGTCGCGGATCATTTCCGCAGCGACGTCGACAGCAGTAACGCCATCCGTCACACTGACGGCCATTGCGACTCCGTGTAGTTTCTTAGCAAGTGGCGAGAACAAGGCCGCTTGGTCATCCATTTCGTGTAACAAACCACGGGAGCCCTCAGCGCTGCGCTTTGAGATTGGCGCTTCTGATGAGATCACAAAAATCGGGGAACCGCTGATCGCAGCTTCTCCAAATGCCGCCACAGTATTTGCCGCACCTGGTCCTGTGGTGGTTAACGCAACAGCGAGTTTTCCGGTGGTTCGCGCTAGCCCATCTGCAGCATAAGCGGCGCTCTGTTCATGTCGAACGCCAACAATTGTGGGGCGTTTGTCATTCAATGCATCCCAAAATGCCAGATTATGAACCCCGGGGATTCCAAATGTGATGCGCACACCGGCATCCCACAGCAAATCAAGAATGACCCCTGCAACGGTAGGTGTATCGGACGAGGCATACTGAGACATACACACACTTTAGCGAGCACGAAAGAGGCAAACGACGTGTCCACCTTCGTTTCTACAAATCCTTCAAACATCTCTGATGTTGTAGCAACCGTTCCAGCAGCATCAGCTGATGACATCTTGGCTGCGGCTACCCGTGCCAAAGAAGCGCAGAAGGCATGGGCAAAATTGCCGGCACCTGCACGAGGTCGCGTCATTGCCAATGTTGGTCGACTCTTTGAAAAGAACAAAGAGACTCTGTCCGCACTTGTTACGCGCGAAATGGGCAAGGTTTACGCCGAAGCCCTTGGTGAAGTGCAAGAAGTTATTGACACGTGCGACTTCTTCCTCGGTGAGGGTCGTCGTCTTTACGGACAAACTGTTCCTAGCGAAATGCCGAACAAGAATTTGTTCACATTCCGTCAGCCAGTTGGTACCGCGCTGATTATTACGGCTGGAAATTTCCCTGCCGCTGTTCCTTCCTGGTATCTCGTTCCTGCACTTCTGACAGGTAACTCAGTTGTGTGGAAGCCATCTGAATTCACACCAGCAGTCGCCCAAGCGATGACTGAAATCTTTCATGCCGGTGGTGTCCCTAAGGACGTCTTAATCACTGTTGTGGCAGATGGTCCAACAACTTTCGCGGGGCTTGAAAAGAGTCTCGAAGCTGGAGTGGTAAATAAAGTTGGTTTCACTGGTTCAACAGAAGTTGGGCGCAAAATTGGCGCGCTAGCTGGGCAGTACATTCAAAGCGCATGCTTGGAACTTGGTGGCAAGAACCCAATGGTGGTTATGCCAGATGCTGATCTCAAGCTTGTGCTTGATGGCGCATTGTTCGCAGGTTTTGGAACCGCTGGTCAACGCTGCACTTCACTTGGCTCGCTGTGGCTTCATGAATCAGTCCATGATGAATTCATCGCGATGTACAAGCATGCGGTAGAGACTGCGCGCGTTGGAGATCCTATGAAGGATGTTTTGTTCGGCCCAATGCTGAGCGAAAAATATTTAACGAATCACATCAAGAACTTGGACATGATTAAAGATCATCACACCGTGATGGGTTCAACTGGCGTTGGTCGGATTACTGCGAGCAATCCTCGTGAAGGATTCGTTGGAGACCCAGATGCCGGTTACTTCGCCCATCCCACAATCGTCACTGGACTTCAGGCTGGCGAAGATCTTTACAACAATGAGACCTTCGGACCACTGGTTTCTGTTGGCAAGTTCAAGACCATTGAAGAAGCAATCGAATTGTCCAACGGACATGGTTATGGATTGTCTTCTGCGATTTACAGCAGTGACCCGAAGTCAATCTGGACATTCCGTGAGGGTGTTTCTGCTGGCATGATTTCGGTCAACAATTCGACATCTGGTGCTGAGGCTCACATGCCTTTCGGTGGCAATGGCAAGAGCGGTAACGGATCTCGTCAAAGCGGAATCTGGGTGCTCGACCAGTTCACTCGCTGGCAGTCACTCAACTGGGATTGGTCTGGCAAGTTACAAAAAGCCCAAATGGATCTCATCGAGACACCACACAATCCAGAATTCACGCTTTAGGGGATCACCATGGCGACATTGCCTGAGCAAGTTGACGTTGTTGTTATCGGTGGCGGAGTTATGGGTGCTTCAACAGCGTTCCATCTCGCTGAAGCGGGCGTTAGCGTTTTGCTTATCGAAAAGAACGAGCTTGCAAGTGGTTCAACATCTAAAGCAGCTGGCGGAGTGCGAGCAAACTTTTCGGATGAACTGAACGTCGCAATTGGCGCGCGATCGTTGAATCTTCTGGCGGATTTTAATAATCGTCCTGGTCAAGAAATTGATTTGCATCGTCCTGGCTATATGTTCGCGCTGACACGTCAAGAAGATGTCGAATTGTTTGAACGTTCCATGCAGATTCATCACCGGTTCGATGTGCGCTCCGATATGCTCACACCTGAACAAGCACATGCACTGAATCCAATTCTAAATGTCGATGATGTGCTGGCTGCACACATCACACCTGATGATGGATACTGCACACCCGAATCGGTTGTAATGGGTTACGCATCAGGTGCTCGTCGTCATGGTGCAACAGTGTTGACCAATGTGGAAGCAACGGGGATAACTGTTGTGGGCGGGGAAATTACAGCGGTACAAACTAGCGCAGGAACAGTAATGACAGGTGCAGTTGTTAACGCAGCAGGAGCATGGTCACCCACTATCGGCGAGATGGTCGGACTTGATCTTCCGGTTCGTCCCCTTAAGCGCGAACTCTTGATCACTGAAGCGCTTGGTTCAGATTTTGATGACGTCCCTGCCAATATGCCGATGACGATTGATTACGCAACATCGTTGTACTGGCATCGCGAAGGCAAAGGTCTGCTGATGGGATTCTCAGATAAGTCAACCGATTATGGCTGGGACTTAACGCGTGACCCACAGTTCCCTGAAAAGTTAGCGGAACTGGCTTTCCACCGCGCACCACGTCTACTTGATGTTGGTGTTGGCCGAGGCTGGGCTGGTTATTACGACGTGGCTCCTGATCACAACGCAATCTTGGGTGAATGGGACGGTGTCTCGCGCATGTTGTACGCAACGGGATTTAGCGGACACGGATTCTTGCAAGGACCAGCAATTGGTGAAATTCTGCGCGATTTGTATTTAGGCAAGAAACCATTTGTTGATATTTCGCCGATGAGTGCTGGCCGTTTTGCAAGCGGTGGTCAGTTACGTCCTGAAGCCAACATCGTCTGATTTGCACTGTGTCATCTTTATCTGAGTGGTTGCGACCGCATCGCACAGTTCCTGTTACTCCGTGGAGCGCAGGCGAATCTAACTGGAAAGCAACGCCCAAGTCGTATGCTGCGTTGATTTTTGGACTCTGGCTCTTTGGTACTGGTGAAGCTGCGCTAGTTGCGGCTAATGCTGGAGTATCTCCGTGGACCGTGTTTGCTCAGGGTATTTCTAAGCAAACTGGACTTTCAATTGGATGGTCCACTTTCTTTATCTCGTTGGGTGCTTTGTCATTGTGGATCCCGCTCAAACGCAAGCCAGGTCTTGGCACAGTGAGCAACATTTTCGTGATCGCATTTACCTTGCAAAACATGATTCCGCTTTTCCCAGAGCCGACAAACAAAGTGTTGCAAATAGTTCAGGTTCTTGTAGGTGTTGTCATCGTTGGTTTTGGTAGTGCCTTCTACATTACGAGCAACCTCGGTCCCGGTCCACGCGATGGGTTGATGACAGGTATTCACTTCCGCACTGGAATACGCGTGGGACGAGTGCGCACGGGGATTGAGGCGACCGTTCTTGTTGTCGGATGGTTGCTCGGTGGCACTGTCGGAATTGGCACAGTAATTTTCGCGGTACTCGTGGGCCAAAGCATAGCTATGGCATTTGGAATTGTAAGCCGGATCTCGCCGCGCTAACGATTTCAAAATAATTCGGCCACGCCCTGGTGAACCGGCTAACTTACAGCGCCTGAAACTTCTGCATTGACCAGCACTTGTTCGGGGTTGTTTTCGCGCGCATTTTCAGCCACAAAGATTCCAACCAAGATAACGAGCCCGCCGAGCATCTGAGTAACGTTTAACGATTCCCCGAGTACCACCCATGCAATGGCTGCAGCAACTGGTGGCTCGGTGATACCCATAATGGATGCGCCCGCACCACCAATGTGCCTGATTGAGTTGATAACCAGGATGTATGGAGCGAGCGTTCCACCAATGACCATGTAACCAAACAGCCACCCAATTGGCAAAGTATATGGTTGGTTTTCAAACGGCTGCGCAATAACGGTCAGTGAACTCCACGGAAAACTCGACCATGGTCGAACAATTGCAAAAAATGTAGCGGAAAAAATAAATGCCCACATCAACAGCGAGACTGGATCGCGGTGACGACTAGCTCGATCTGCCAGCAAATACATCACAATCAGACATGACATAGAGCCCACAGCAAACAGAATGCCAAGTCCATTCAGTGTCATGCCTTTCCACACTTGTTGAACTAATGCCAGCCCAGTCATTGCTAAGAGCAGTCCAAGCCACACAGTTGGCTTAACGGGGTGATGCCACACAAATCGAGAGAACAGCACCACAAAGATTGGTGCCATGAATTCGATGAGCAAACTGATTGTTATCGGGATTCGAGAAATGGACTCAAAATAAAACCATTGGCAGCAAGCCACACCGATAACACCGTAGCCCGCAAGCAACAAGGCTTCTTTTGCCTTAATTCGAAATTTACGAGGTTGACTTAACAGCACAACGATCACCAGCACAAGTGCTGTTGCACTACCGCGAAATTGTGAGACTCGAAGCGGGTCGCCAACTTCCTTGAGAATCACTTTGGCAACTGTGCCGTTGAAGGACCATAAGACGGCCGCCATAAAGTACAGCAGGTAACCCAATTTCGGATTCTTCCGGCGTACGAGGAGCTTATGACTCATGCAGAACTCTCTGATAGATCGCGATCGTTTCTTGAGCGATTCGATCCCAGCCAAATTCTTTCACTGCCCGAGACTGCCCCGCTTGACCCATACGATCAGCCAATTCGTTATCGCTTAAGACAAGAGTAAGGGCGTGAGCAAATTGCGTCTCAAACGCATCAGTGTTGGAGTCATCAAAGTGCACTAATACTCCGGTTTCACCATTCACAACTACCTCTGGGATGCCGCCGACGTCACTTGCTACTACGGGAACTTCACAGGCCATTGCCTCAAGATTCACAATGCCTAGGGGTTCGTAAATTGAGGGACATGCAAAAACGCGTGCGTGTGACAAAACCTGAATGAGTTCGTTGCGCGGTAGTTGCTCCTTAATCCAATGCACACCGGTGCGAGTTGCAGATAACTGAGCGATCTGATTAGCCACATCCTGGCCAAGTTCAGGAGTGTCAGGAGATGATGCACACAACACCAGGGCGACTTCTGGTGCAAGTAGTTGTGCAGCTCGGAGTAAATGCATAATTCCTTTTTGCTGCGTAATTCGCCCGACAAATAATACGTATGGCCGTTGTGGATCAATCCCATGTTTGTCGAGTGCGGAAGTTTCAGAGACCTTATGAATCGCTGTTGTGTCAATTCCGTTGTAGACAGTGTGTACCTTATTAGCATCAATGTCTGGGTAGCAATCCAAAATGTCACGGCGCATACCGTTACTCACTGCAATAACCGCCTGCGCTGAATGATATGCGGTTCGTTCGGCCCACGACGAGACTCGGTAGCCACCACCGAGTTGCTCTGCTTTCCAGGGTCGCCGCGGTTCCAAAGAATGCGCCGTGAGTACATGGGGTACTCCATGAACCAACGAACCTATATGTCCAGCCATGTTTGCATACCAAGTATGGGTATGAATGACATCAGCGGTCGCGAAATCCTGAATCATCTCAAGATTCACGCCTAAAGTTTGGATTGCTACGTTGGCTTGGGTTAGTTCAGCTGGGACTGGGTATGTGGTCGCTCCTGGTTTGGGTTCACCAAAACAGTGCACGTCAACAGTTTCACTCAGACGCAATTGTGCAACAAGATGTTCCACATGGACACCAGCACCACCATAAATATCTGGTGGCCATTCCCGAGTGACTATTGAGATTCGCACATCGTAAGCCTATGTGCTGTCAGTAGTCTTATGTTGTGCGCAGACGTAATGGGGTACTGGCAATCGTCCTTGCAGGCGGTGAAGGCAAGCGCCTTATGCCCTTGACTGCGGATCGCGCAAAACCGGCTGTGCCATTTGGTGGGTCCTACCGACTGGTCGACTTTGTCCTTTCGAATCTAGTTAATGCTGGGTTTGTTCAGGTATGTGTGTTGACTCAATACAAATCTCATTCGCTTGACCGCCACATCACAACGACGTGGCAGGTCGGTAATTTGCTTGGCGACTACATCACGTCTGTTCCAGCGCAGCAACGCCTCGGACCACGTTGGTATACCGGTTCGGCAGATGCTATTTTTCAAAGTTTGAACTTGGTTTACGATGCCAATCCGGACTACATATTTGTCTTTGGTGCTGATCACGTTTACCGCATGGACCCAGAACAAATGTTGCAGCAACATATTGCTTCGGGTGCCAAAGTTACGGTCGCAGGTATTCGCGTGCCCAAGACGTCAGCCTCGGGGTTAGGAATCATTCAAACAGATTCAACCGGAACCAAAATCGAACGGTTCTTGGAAAAACCTGCCGACCCTCCGGCTATTCCGGGTTCACCACATGAATGCTTTGCCTCTATGGGGAACTATATCTTTTCTCGTGAAGCTCTCGTTAACGCGCTGATTGAAGACGCTTCAGATCCCGCATCCATACACGATATGGGAACCAACATCATTCCAATGCTTACCGCTCGTGGTGAAGCGATGGTCTACGACTTTGCTGAGAATCTCGTACCGGGTGAAACAGATCGTGATCGAGGTTACTGGCGCGACGTAGGAACTTTGGATTCGTACCACGATGCACATATGGATTTAGTTTCCGTACACCCTATCTTTAATCTTTACAATGACGAGTGGCCGATTCTGACCACATTGCCACCCTTAGCACCTGCGAAATTCGTTCAAGGTGGAACAGCTCACGAATCAATTGTGGGTGCAGGTTCCATTATTTCTGGTGCGCATGTGCGTTCGTCTGTTGTATCGCATGCAGTACGGGTTGAAGATGGCGCGTATGTTGACGGCTCAGTACTTATGCCAGGAGTGCGCATTGGCCGAGGCGCCGTTATTCGCCGCGCAATTCTGGATAAGAATGTTGTGATCCCTGACGGTGCTCAAATTGGTGTCGACCTTGAATTAGATCGAAAGCTCTACACGGTCAGCGATTCAGGCGTGGTCACTCTTGGGAAGGGCCAACGCATAGTTGGCTAACGTATGTGCCGTTCGATGCTCACTACTTGAGTGAGGTCGGTTGCGTCGCGATGGAATATCACCATGGAGCCAGGTGTGAGAGCTGGATCAAAACTATCGGCATCGATAAATGGCGACTTATAAATGCCGGACAGTGACTCCATGATGGTGTGCATGACTGGACGATGGGTACACAAAACGAGTGGTTTTCGTATTGAATTTATTTTGCCAATTCGAGTGCGAGCAACCTTGGGTTTTTTAGTATGCCGCTCTTCGCTCATGGTTGGTTCAAAAACGATACTTGCGCTGCGCGCTGAGGCAAACGGTCCGACTGTATCCCGGCAGCGATACGAGTCAGACGAATGGATGTGCTCGATACCGAATGCGGCCAAAGCTGGCACAAGAAGTGAAGCCTGAGACCGCCCGAGCGAGGTCAGTGGTCGATAAGCATCAATATTGGAACGGGCATCTCCTCGTATTTGCCAGTCACTGCGCTTCATCGCTTGTGTGTGTCTTAGGAGAATGAGAGGAACAGTCTCAACCGCGGAATTCGCAGCCTTGAGGACTTCAAGGTCTCGCTCGTGAGTGAGAAGTGACTTGGCATCGGAGTATTTAGCCCACGCAATTTTCGATACTTCATCGTTTGGAATGAATTTCCCAGAGATCTCTTTTGCTGACCAGTAGTGTGCAACTTTTGTTCCGTCTGGTATTTCATAGTGTGTAGATGGGAGACGTTGCCCGAGCTTAATCGCGAATCCAGTTTCTTCACGGACTTCTCGAACAGCCGCAGCGGGCGAGAATTCACTGGCATCGAGCTTTCCTTTTGGGAATGTCCAGTCTTGGCGATATTCCCGGTATACAAGTAGGAACTCTTTCACGCCACCATTCTCACGAGTGACAACGGCGCCAGCAGCAGTTACTTCTTTAACGGCCACGAATTCCCACTCGAGTCAGTATGTTCGCAAGGACTCGAGGAGTCGGTTCATCCAATGCCAGGCGTGCTACCGGATGACTGCGAATAAGTTGCTCTTGGTAGTCATTGAGGGGTTGCCCTTGAGTATCACGATGCACGCGAGTCCATGAACCATCG